>MTKY01094367.1_pt1 | contig 10773 bp, 9 predicted proteins | sample 1042731 | NCBI WGS metagenome assembly MTKY01 (sample SAMN06212206, study PRJNA360538) | anaerobic digester metagenome | biome: Wastewater treatment plant; material: sludge; isolation source: anaerobic digester fed with sludge from wastewater treatment plant | place: Denmark: WWTP Soeholt ... | reverse complement strand
TGCGCCGGCATCGATGATGCCATTCAGGTCAGCGTCCCAAATCTGGCGCGCCTGAATCATATCCACCCCGTAGGGGGTTTCCTGTTCCATGGGTTTCCGCAGCGCATCTTCCTCGATCAGAAGGACATTCGGATTATGCTGAATGCCCTGGATGGCCTGGGTGGGAAGTGAAACCACGAACGCGTTCAGGTCATCGAAGCGGTAGTGAAACTCAGCTCCGGCGGCATGCAAAGAGCGTTCCACCAAGCCGGCACTGCCCGGTTTAAATTCAACCCACACGCGGCTTTTCCCATTGTCTGAAGCGGAAGAGGCCGGGGCGATGTTCGCCGTCAGAACAAAGGACAGTACTACAAGGATCGAGAGAAAACGTAACAAATGCGAGCCTTTCATGTCTACTCCTTATTCAATTTTGGATGGTGCAACAGGTTTTGAGAGGGTGAATGTGCATAAGACTTGCTTCGCAACATACTCAATCATTATAGAGTAAATAAACGTAATAAATATTAAGAAAATGGTGGATTTACGGGCAGATATTTGTGGAAAAGTGGTAATAATTGGTAATAAAAAAGTTGGGTCAACGGGATCGTGAGCAATATCGGTAGACCCGCGGAGAGCCGGTCCAACAGCCATTGTTGGTTGAATATATTCAAATTTCCCCCACCTCTTTTTCCCGAAATCAAATTAAAGGGTTGGCTGGCAGCGCCGACAAAAAAAGCTGTCCCGTTTGCTGCAACGTAAACGGGACAGCCCAAAAAGCCTATGGTTTATTTACATGGCAAAGGGGGTGAAACGGGTTTTATAGTCGTAATAGTCTTCGTCCTCCGCTTTCTTAAGGCGGTTTACCACCAGGTAGGTGACGGGCGTCATGAGCACTTCGATGGAGACCTTGAAGATATAGTTGGTGAGAACGAGGGTTCCAAACAATTCCCAGGGGAAAACTCCCACAAGGCAGGCGATGGCGATGAATGCCACCGAATCGATGCCTTCTCCGATCAGCGTGCTGCCGATGGTGCGAGTCCAGAGCCATTTACCCTTGGTGAGAATCTTCATCTTTGCCAGCACCATTGAGTTGCTGAATTCACCAAGCCAGTAAGCTACGAGCGAGGCGAGGACGATACCGCCGGTGCTCATGCCTCCCAGAATGGCGTTATAAGCTTCCTGTCCGGCGTATTCCTGCCAGGTGGCTTCCGCCGGCATGATGCGCACCAGCCAGAGCACCAGCGCGGAAAACGCAAGGCAGCCAAAACCCGCCCAGATGACGCGCCGCGAGCGGCGGAACCCATATACCTCGGTGAGGACATCGCCGAAGACGTAAGAAATGGGGAAGAGAATGGTGCCGGCATCGAAAGCCAGCGGAATGCCAAAGAGGTTTATGCCCCAATCGACGATTTTTGCAGAAGAAGCCACGTTGCTCACGATGAGAACGGTGACGAAGAGCGCCATAACCAGGTCGAAATACCGGAAGGCGCGCAGGGGTTGTCGGTCATTGTTCACGGTTGATCCTTTGGGGTCAGATTCATTGTTAGTATAATCGTAGTGAGCCAAATTGACTATTATGCGAATGGATGATTCATGAACCGCTTTTTTCTCGATCCGCGCCTGATGAATTCACCGGAGTTGAATTTTCCGCCCGATGTGAGCCACCAAATCACCCGTGTGCTGCGGCTCGTTCCTGGCGACGAGGTGCTGGCGCTGGACGGGGAGGGCATGGAGTACCGGGTGCGTCTTCTGGATGTAACCCCACAGGCATGCCGCGGGGAAATTCTGGAGAAGCAGCCAGCCCGTGGGGAACCGGCTCAGGCGCTGCATTTATACCTCAGCCTTACCCAGCGGGAAAAATTCGAATGGATGCTGCAAAAATGCACCGAACTTGGCGCCAGCGCCTTCATTCCGGTCATAAGCCGGCGCAGCCTGGTGCAGGATGTGCGCGAGGTGGAGAAAAAGCGTACCCGCTGGGAGCAAATTCTTAAGGAAGCAGCCGAGCAATCCGGCCGCGGCCGGGTGCCGCAGCTGGGCAGCGGGCGTTCGCTGGCGCAGGCGCTGGAAGAAACCCGGCGGCGCGGAGACCTGGCGCTCTTTGCCTGGGAGGGGAGCGGCGGCATGTCCATGCGCCTGGCGCTGGCAGACGTGCCCGCCCGCCCGGCGCTGACGGTTTCGCTTTTCATCGGCCCGGAAGGCGGGTACGAACCGCAGGAGACCACCCTTGCCAAAGAAACCGGCGCCCGGCTGGTGACGCTTGGCCGGCGCATTCTCCGGATGGAAACTGCCGCTGTGGCGGCAACGGCTCTGGCGATGTATGAACTGGGGGAGATGGAGGCGCCGTCAGAGCAGACGGCGGGGGAGAAGGTTGCGGAGCCGTTCCTGGACGACCTTCCCGCGCCCCAGATAACGTCCTGAGACATCACGCACGATCAGCGTAGCAATGCCGGGGTTTCTGTTCAATGAGGAGAGGGGCAGATCTTCGCCCGCCAGCCAGCGCTGGCTGTGCTCCTCTGAAATCTCAACCCATCCTCTGGTAAAAAGATGTTGAAAACGGGCAGCCCACTCATGGCTTACCTGCCAGCCATCGGGCGTCTCTTCGGCTGCCAGCAAACCGGCGGCTTGCACGGGAAACCCGGAAAAGCGCTTCAGAAAGAGACCTGGAATTGCATAGACGCGGGTCTTGTGGCGTAATAAGCCGGCGTCATAATTTTCCTGGAAGGACACCAGATCAAAACCATAGTTGTCGAGCAGCGCTTCCGTCAGGGGACGGGCGTCTGCGGCTGAGAGCGGCTCGAAACCGGTCAGCGACAGGGGGCGGAATGGGGCGTCTTCCGTTGGGAGCGGGAGGGAATCCACTTTTACGAGGCGGGCGGCAAAGAAACCGGCCGTCCGGTATGTGTGCGGCCAGAGGCGCACGGCGCGCGTCACCTGTGGATCGAAACGCCGGTCGCCGTCTGCGGGCAGAGCCGGCGCCGGGGAGGGCAGCCGGTGCGACAGATCGCTGATTTCCACCCGCCCCGGGAACTGCTTCAACAGGGCATCCAGAACAGCTTCATCTTCCTCAGGCATAAGGGTGCAGGTGGAGTAGACCACCTGCCCGCCCACCCGCACGGTCTGCAGCGCGCTGGTCAACAGCGAAAGCTGGCGTTCTGCCAGGCGTGAGACTTCCCGCATGGTGATGCTGCGCAGGGGGTGCGACTCGCCAACGCGCAATCCCTGCATGGAACAGGGCGCATCCAGCAGGACGCGGTCAAAAACCTCCGGGAACCAGCGTCCGAAACGTTCTCCGGGAAAACGGGAGACGACGGTGCTGATGCCGCCCCAGGTCTGCAGGACGATTTTCAGAGCGGTGATGCGGTCGGCGCTGGAGTCGTTGGCGATGAGCATGCCCCGGTCGCCGGTGCGGCTGAGGAGATGGGTGGTCTTTCCGCCCGGGGATGCTGCCAGGTCAAGCGTCAACCCGGGGGCGGCGGCATCCAGATCAAAGAGTTCCGGGGGAAGCATCGAGGCGGCATCCTGGATGTAGAACAAGCCCATGCGGTGCTCCACCGTTTGGCTGGGGAGTGTGGACCCGCCCCAAACCCGGTATCCCAGCGGGCAGAAGGGAATAGCCTCCAACTCCCAGCCATAGCGGCGAGGCCACTCGCGCAGTGCATCGGCGGGGTCGATTTTCAGCGGGTTGATGCGGAAGGAGGTTGGCAGGGGGCGGCTCATCTCGTTCAGCAAGAGCGGGAGTTGTCCCTCAGGCACAAGGTTCTGCAGGCGCGCCAGCATCTCCCCGGCGGGGTCGGGGGGAGTGGCTCTGGAAGCGGAATGTTTGCGTTTCATACGGGCTTCTCGATGCAGAACACGATTTCGGTGGGGAAGATCACTTCGGTCACCGGCCAGTTTAATCCTTCGAGCGTGGCGGCCACCAGGCGGCGGTGTTTTTCCACCAGATTGTGTTTGCCGCTCAGGCTGCCGGTGGGAAGCGAAACCAGCAGCCAGTGTGTCTGCAGCGCCTGCCAGAGGGGCCGGTTGCAGCCACTCTGGCGTTGTTCCAGACGGTGGGCTTCTTTAAAGAGAAAGACAACGTCGGTAAACTCATCCGGCGGCTCCAACAGAAAATCGCGGTGGACTGCCAGCGGCGGCAAGCCTTCCAGTTGGAAGTAATGCTGTATCAGCGCGATTCGCGGCTGGTTGAGGTCGCAGGCGTGATACCGGGTGGAGGCCGGCAAGCCCATCCAGCGCCAGGCGAAGGGGTTGAGCCCGCAAGCCAGATCCAAAATGGAGGCCGGTTGGCCGGTCACCTGAAACAGGCGCGGGTAGAAATCGTCCAGCAGCGGCAGGCGTTCGAGCGTGGAAGCATGGCTGGAAAGGATGGCGCGGCACTCGGAGCGCACGGCAGCATCCGAGCCGGTGCGAAAGGCTTCGTCCAGGCGGGCGGCGGCAGAAAACTCCGGGTCTCCCAGATAGGGCGCCACAACATTGTGCAGAATGCGGCGCACCGAACGGACGGCTTCGCGCGTGTTTTTATAGCGCGGCAGTTCCAATTCCAGCAGATTTAGAACAGTTTCCGGGGGAATGCCCAGGCTGCGGTATTTGCGCGAAGCCAGGATGTCGTCAACCAGGCGCTGGAGATCCGGAGAAGAGGGATGGGTCATAGCGTGAATTACCGCCGTACCAGGAAAGCCAGTTCGGACAGAAACTCGAAGCGCTGGAACGACCAGTTTCGCTGCGCCAGCATTTCCTCAAAGCGCTCGCCGTAATAAGCCGTCATCCCTTTGGAGCGACCGCTCAGGCTGCGCGCCGGAAAGGTGACGAGCAGGTTGGGGGCGTTCAAACCGTCCAGCAGGCGCAGGGCGATGTTTTTCTCAAGCTGTTCCAGGCAGGGAATGGTCTTTAACACCAGGGCAAGTTCCGCCGGTTCGGAAGGTATGCCGTCTACCAAATTGCAGATCTGCGCACCGCCGGGGATGTCCATGCGCTTCAGGAAATGGTCAATAAAGCCGGTCATATCGGCATAAATATCGCCGGCCAGGTATGCGCCGCCGGCGGCCAGCGGCATCCAGGGCAGGGCAAGCGGGTTCAAGCCGCAGGCTACATCTATAATGGAGCGAACCTGCCCAAGCGGCTGCAGGACGGTTGTGTAGAATTCTTTCACCAGCGGCAGCCGTTCGCGCGTGGAGGCGTGGGATTGCATTTTTTGCAGGCAGAAGGCGTGTACAGACGGGTGCTGAAGGTCAGCCGGCAGGCAGTCAAGCTCCGCGCTCCACTCTGCAAAGTCGATGGGACGGTCGAAATATGCGCCCCCGACTTGATGCAGTTTGTTTCGGGTAGCCTTAACGGCTTCTTTAAAGTTACGGCGTTTTTGCAGCTCGCTCTCGCCGATGCTGCGAATCAGGCCGGGGGAGATGGTGCGGTATTTCTCATTTTCGGTCACGGCCGAAAACAGATCGTCAATATTCAACGCGGCGGTCATGAAACCGGGTTCCTGAGGGCGCGGCAAAGGAGCATCATGAAGCGCAGATTGTGGAGGGTAGCCAGACGCTGGTACAGGGTGTCTCCTGTTTTGAAAAGATGATGCAGGTAGCCGAGCGAATAATGCCGGCAGGCAGGGCAGTCGCAGAATGGCGAAATGGGGCGGGAATTGCGAATCAGGTGCTCGTCCTGCATGTAGACGTATTCCATCCACTCGCGGGAATTGTCCGAGAAGGGGGCTTTCGGTTCCTGCGTAAAGCGGTAAAGGCGGGCGTGGCGGGCGTCGCGGGTGGGCATGGCGGAGTCGAAGATGTCGTATCCCAGGCGGTGGCAGATGGCCACATTTTCCGGATGGCCAACCCCCAGGGCGTGCATGGGATATGCGGGGGGGATCAGATCGCGGGTGCAGGCTAAAATGTCGGTCAGCAGGTTGCTCTTCTCGTCCAGCGGCCAGCCGCCAAAGCCATACCCGTCAAAGCCAATTTCCAGCAGGGCTTCTGCGCAAATGCGGCGCAGCTCCGGGTAACCGCCGCCCTGAACCACGGCAAAAATACGCGGGCGGGTTTTCTCATCCAGGCGTTTCTGTTCCAGCAGGCGGTTGAACTCCTTCTTACAGCGCTGCGCCCAGGCAATGGTGCGCTGGACTGATTTTTCCTGCTCGGCGCGGGAGTCGGCCACGTGCGTGCAGTCATCGAGGCAGATGACCACATCCGCCCCGAAGGACATTTGCAGCTGGATTGACTTTTCAGGGCTGAGCTGAATCTTGCGGGTGCTGCCTTCCGGGTAGAAATAGATACCGCGTTCCTGCAGCGAACCGGCTTTGGGGTTCTGCCGGATGAGCGAATAAGCCTGGAAGCCGCCCGAATCGGTGACGATTGGACGCGGCCAGCCGCTCATGCGGTGCAGTCCGCCCAGAGCCTGCACCGCGCCCGAACCCGGACGCTGCATCAGGTGAAAGGTGTTCATCACCAGCCCGTCGACCTCGCAGGCTAATAGATCCTGCGCATCCACACCGCGTACCACGCCATAGGTGGCGTCTGGAAGGTAGGCGGGGTACAGCAGGCTGCCGTGTGCCAGGTTGAGGGAGGTTCGTTTGGATTCCATCATGCTCCGGTCATTATGCACCAAGGTCAGGCTGTTCGCAAGGTCTGCAGTCAGACTCGGCAGAATTCACCGCCTTCGTTCCGGGGCGGCGGTCGGGAATTTTGCCCAGCAGGAGCGTACTGGCGGCAATGCAGACCGCGCCGATGACATACAGGGCGCTCCATCCCAGCCCCTGGCCAGGCTGGGCGTTATTGAGAGCGTCGATGAGCGGACCTTCCAGCCTGCCAATGGCGCCTGCGCCGGCGGTGGCAAGATTGGTGAAGCCGAGGTACTTGCCAATTTCCGCCCTGGGTGCCAGGTCGTTAGCCCAAGCCCAGTTGGCGGTCATGAAAATGCCCAGTCCCATCCCCAGCACCGATCCATAAAGGATCACCTGCAGGGGGGTGTGGGCGTTCATCATCAGCAGCGAACCGATGGCGCCCAGCACGCCGGCGGCAATCTGAACGCGCTTTCTGCCAAAACGGTCGCATAACCAACCGGCGAGGAGGGCAAACACCACCAGCGAAACGACAATCACTGCCATGAGCGTACCTGTGGTGCGCACCGGGTTAAGCGGATCGATGCGGTCGCGGACGAAATACTGGGCAAATGTCTGAATGCCGTACACGCCCAGTAAGAAGGCAAAACGGGAGGCGATCAGCCACCAGTAGCCGCGGTTGGATTTTATATCCACATGCGCCACCTGGTTCCAGAGCGCTTTCCAGTCCACCCGCTGGCGCGTGGAGGCGGTCGGTTTTTCCCGGGTGAAGATCACCGTAATGCCTGTAGTCAGAACGATGACGCCGATCACCAGCAGCATGGCTGGCCGGGCATCGGCGTTTTGGGAGGAAACAATGTTCCCCATCACCAGCGAGGCGACCACCATGCCGGTCATGTCCATCATGTTCTTCACGCCGCTGGCGACGCCCATATGCTCCGGGGGAACCTGGTCTGGCAGCAGACCCTGCATGGCGCCATGCGAGGTGTTTGAACTGAACTGCAGCCCGATGTATCCAAAAAAGAGCATCCACACGCCGCCAGCCCAGCCGAGAAAAGCCAGGAAGAGAAGGTCGACGAGAGTACCGAGGATAATAAACGGACGCCGCCGCCCGAGGCGGGAAGCCCAGGCGTCGCTCAACGCCCCGGCAAGCGGCTGCATGAGCATGGCAATCACCATGCCGGCGAAGGTTAACAGACCGAGGGTGGTGTTCTTCTGGGTTTCAGGAACGTAGTTGAGCAGTACAGCCGGCAGAACGATTACATGCAGGCTGTTCCACATGAAGGAGAGCCCCACCCAGGAGGCATTGAGGGTGAGGAGAGATGGGATTGAGATACGCTTCATCGAGTTTTCCTTTCGGCGTCGTCAAAGGCACGGATGAAGAAATCAACCACGCGCTGGCGATATTCCTGCGGATGGAAAGCATCCACGTTGCGGTGGCCGGCCTGTTCAACGATCCAGGCGGACGCATTTGTTCCGGCTGCTTTAACATAACCCTCAAACTCCTGTGGCGTTGTGTATGGATCCTGACGCCCGTGGATGAAGAGGATCGGCCGGGGGGCGATGTGCTTCGCCCAGCGGATGGGCTCGTAGCGGAACAGGTTTACGCCCACCCGCAGGGATGTGACGGCCACCGTTAGGCGCGCAACGCCGTTCGACAGCCAGCGCGGGACGCCGTGCTCGATTCCTCGGCCGGCGATGGCGGATGAAAGACGGGCCGGGCCGCCATCGTGGACGATGGCTTCAATCTGGGGACATTCCGCTGCGGAGAGAACGGCCACCATGCCTCCCATGGAAAAACCCACTACCCCGAAGTGACAGCCGCCTTTTCGAGAGGCGAAGTTGAGCGCGGCGCGCACATCCCGCCGTTCCAAGTAGCCAAAGGTACAGATCCCCCCATCGGAGCGCCCGTGGCCGCGAAAATCGAACTGGAGGATGTTGAAACCAGCGGCATGCAATGCCGGGGTGTAGATCACATCCGGATCGAGGCTGCCGGCAAAACCGTGCAGGAGGATGAGGGTGCGATCCGTACCGGCTGGTATCCACCAGCCACGCAGGCGCAGTCCGTCTTCCGTGGAAAACTCAGCGTCCTCGAAGGGCAGGTTGTATTCTGCCGGCGAGCGCGGCTTGAATACCTGGCGCCGGCGCGTCAGCCAGAAGGAAAACCCGATGATCGCACCAAGAAGAAGGACAAAAAGCAGGATAAAGATCTGGATAATTGTTATCATACCGTGCATGAGCAGTTGTTTTCAGGGTGAATAAAAACTCTCCCGGGGAATTCATTGACCCGGATAATGATTTGTAATTGCGGCCGAATCGAAACGGGGTAAGATCGGTTGGTGTAATTATCCACCATCTTTGTGAAACCGGGAGCGGATTCCGGGAAGAGAAAATGGGCAGGTAGCACCCCGCGCATTCCTTCCAGTATAACAATATGCTCCTGATCCTAAATGATGGCGGTCAGAACAACGACAACATACCTGTGAAAGTCGGGCGAGGGGAAAGATGCTGTTTGTAGACATCGAAACCACAAGATTGCATTTAAAGAACATATCCATGGAAGACAGGGATTTCATCTACTATCAGTTTTCAGACGATGCCGTTAACCGTTATTTGTTTGATGCCAAACCGATGAGCGATGCGAATGAGGCAGATGAACTGATCCGTTTTTACCTGCAGCCTGAACCGCGGGCACAGCACCGCTGGATTCTGACACGTAAAACTGACGGCGTAAAAATGGGGACCTGCGGTTTCCACTGCTGGAATCGCAAAGACGGCAGCGTGGAAGTGGGCTATGACCTCAAACAGGAATTCTGGGGTCAGGGCTATGTGAGCGAGGCTATGATGGCGATCATCGCCTTTGCCAGGGAAAGCATGGACGTCAAGACCATCAGCGCATGCATTTCTGTTGACAATCAAAAATCAATCCGGGTGGTGGAAAAACTCGGATTCATGCCAACCGGTCTGGAGATGCTGGAGTTTCGGGGTACAGAATACCCGCACCGTCGCTATGTTCTGACGCTTCTTTAATTTGAGCATGGATAGGATTACTGGCGCCGGCGCGCAGGATCATGCTTTTTGGCAGACACGAATCCGATGAATTTCCCGATCTGAACCAGGCCAGTATTGCAGTTCCTGCGCACCAGGATTCCACTCATGTCGTCCATCGCTGATCTCCACCAGCGGGTCAGCGCCGTAGTGGAAGGCAGGCAGGTAAACGAGGGTGGGAGCGACAACCGCAGCGTCGTGGCGGAAGGAGAATTCAAAAGACCCGGTGAGTATATCGAAGTTCAACGAGAGCAGTTCGCCGGCAATCGCCTTCGGATACGGGCGGATCACCGCCGGCAGCCCGCGCCCGCCTGAGTTGATGTCTTCCGGGTTGGTTTGCTGGTCACGACTGAAAATCGACAGGTCTTCGTCGTTCCAATTGTCGCCGCGGGCGTTGTTGTTTTCGGGGGTGTAATTCCAGAGCGTGGCAGCCAGCAAATTCTGATCCAGGGCGCGGTAGGTGCGGTCCAGGGCGCGCGCCTGGTTGGAAAAATCCCCGGTTGTGAAGGCGCGCTTGTGGTTCAAGTCAAATGAGATGCCAAATTCGCCCACAAGTGTGGGAACATGGTTCAGGAATTGCCCTGAAAAAGACTTGAAATGCGCCAACTGGCGGGCGAAGGAGCGCCGGATGGCTTTTTGGCCAAAGACAGGACGCATGGTCTCCACATCCCCCGCGACCCAGGGGGTGAAGCGTTTAAGGATCAACACCGTGCCGTCATACCAATGGGGCGAGTAAAAGATATTTTGCGCATCCTGCGCGTCCCAGAGGGGAGGGGGTTTCCCCACTTCGACATGAAACCCAATGGGCATATCCGGCAGAACAGTGCGGATGGCGCGGGCGAAGCCGTTGATAAACGGCTTGAAGAACTGTTCTGAAAACTTAGCCGCTCCGCGGGGGGTGGATGCAAAATAACCTGGTTTGAGCAAGCGCGGTTTCCCCTGGCTGTCCAAATCCCAGACGCCATGTTCGCGCCAGATGCACTCCCGGCCGGGGAGCCAGGCGCAAGCGCAGGCGGTGTTGAGCCAGCGCCTTCCGCTGCGATAGGCAAAGAAAAGATTGCGCTGCATTACATCCACCCGCTGGGGATAACCGCTGGCCAGCTGGATTCCCTGCCAGGGGGTGGGGGTTTCGCCCACGCGCAGAATGGCTTCGGAATCGTTCAGGTCCTTTAAGCCGATATAACCACGCGAGGGTTCGTTCA
>MTKY01053119.1_pt1 | contig 10775 bp, 8 predicted proteins | sample 1042731 | NCBI WGS metagenome assembly MTKY01 (sample SAMN06212206, study PRJNA360538) | anaerobic digester metagenome | biome: Wastewater treatment plant; material: sludge; isolation source: anaerobic digester fed with sludge from wastewater treatment plant | place: Denmark: WWTP Soeholt ... | reverse complement strand
CACACAACGGCTGTGATCAGGGCGGCTGGCCAGGCGTCGGCAAAGTAGACCCGCGTGGCCGGCAACTGCCAGAACAATACGAGGAACAGGCCGGCCACCACCAGCACTGTCCCGATCTGCGACACGGCGTTGTACAATGTAGCCGCCTGCATGCCGGTCAGGGTCTCGAGGGCCGTGGTGGCCAGGCTGACAAGAAAGATGAACACGGCAAAGGCCAGCACCAGAACGATGGCCAGCAGGCGCTGGATGTAGGATGGGCGCGCCGCAGGGCACTCCCAAACCCGGTTGACCACGGCCAACAGCACGCCAAAGAGGCCCGAGGCGCCGTAGATAAAGCCCAGGGCCGCCAGGATGCTGACCGCGCCGGCCTGGGCCACCACCTGGCTGATGATACTGCTGACCAGCTCTCGCGAGACGGGTATGGTCTGCACGATGATGTCGATGACCTCGGCCTGGGCCTGTTCGCTCCTGAAGAACAAGCTGCCGATGACGACCAGGGCCAGGGCCAGCGGGAAGAGAGTAAAGAAAAAGTAGTAGGCCATGGCTGCCGAGACAAAGGTGCCGTCGTGCGCGTTGTAACTGTCAAAGGTCTCTTTGAGCAGTCTCGGAATGCCGCCCAGGCGCCGGTCTAAGGCGGCCCAGGCCAGGTGGGCGGCCCTGAGCAACTCGTCGAGGCGCCTGCGCAATCCTCGCATTGTGATTCGCTCCAAGCGGTCAGTGGTCAATGGTCCGTAGCCCCTGGCCAGTTGTGGCCGCGGCCGGCCCTCATGGCGGATGTTGGCCACGGAGCACCGACAACGCACCATCCCCAGCAACTGTGATGCCACCTTGCCGGCCCCGAATGGCACAGAACTTGCTGCCCCCACCTGGATGCGCCCGGCTGCGGGAGGTGAGGATGGGCTATCAGATTGTCGGCATCAACATGGAACTGACCGAGCAGGTCAAGGAACAGGTGGCCGAAAAGGTCGGCAAACTGGACAAGTTCCTGACCGGAATCCCAGAGGAGAACATTTTCATCCGCGTGGCGCTGAACAGGAACCAGCGCAACCCGCGCTGGACCGATGCGCTGGTGGACCTGGATATGCCCGGCGACAGGCTGATGGCCAGGGGCAAGGCCTCGAGCCCCGAGCATGCCGTGCACCTGGCGGTCATCGACCTGGAGCGCCAACTCGACGAGCACAAACAGCGCTCTAAACCGTACGTCTAGCCCTCGTCTCGAGGCGCGGCGTGAGGAGGCAGCTATGAGCAATCTGCGCAGTTCCAAGCCCACCTCGATGCGCGAAGCATCGGGCGCCGACCTGTTCATCGCCGACGTGCAGGCCGATGGGCTGTCGGAAGAGGTCGCCATCGTCAATCGCGGCCGGATCGATCAGCCCCTGGCCGGCTGGGCGCTGGCCAGCCTGCACGGCCAGGAGGTGTTCGAGTTCCCCGATGGCGCCGTGCTGCCACCGGGAGGCCGGGTGCGGATACTGAGCGGTGAGCAGGCTCGCCCCGCCTCGCAGTACGATTTTTTGTGGGTGCGCGAGAACGTCTGGAGCAACCGCAGCGACACGGCGCTGCTCTTCGATGCCAAGGGCCATGAGGTCAGCCGCTTTGCCTACCCGCACTCGACAATCCGCGAGAAGCGGCGGCCCAAGCTCAAGATCCTGGACCAGGACCGCGAGGGCTACCACCTGCGCGATTGGGATGAGCTGGAGCCACAGGACAGGGACTAGGCACTGGGAGGTGTGGGCAAGCATGGGTGAGATTACGCTCCATCGCGGCGAGCGCGTGCAGAACGTCGAGGTCACCGAGGTCGTCAGCGAGCCGATGCCGCTGATCCCCCTCAGCAAGACGAACCACCAACTGGAAAACCCCGAGCTCGACATCCGCGGCTATACCATGTACGGGGCCGACGGTGAGCCGATGGGTCGCGTGGAAGAGTTGCTCCTGGACGCCGACCGCCGCAGCACCGATCGGGGCCTGCCGCTGTTTCACGCCGAATATGCCGCCGTGCGCTATACCGACAACGCGGGCTTGAGGCAGTGGGTATTGGTGCCCATGGCCGTGGTCAAAGAGATCGATGCGCATGAGCGCCGGGTCGTGGTGCGTGACCCCGCGCGCCTGGCCTGCCAACAAGCCTACGGGTTCCGCCCACCCGATGAGTTGACCCTCGAAGACGAGCAAGAGATCTATGCCTTCTGGGAGGTCGAGCCCCGCTGGGCGCGCTCGGGCCGCGGGCCGCGGGAGTTGGTCGAGCAGCGGCGCTGAGCGCAGGATAGGCAGCCTGAAGTGAGGGAGAGAGCGAGGGCCGCGCCATAGGCGCGGCCCTCGCTCTCTCCCCGGGGCTTTTCCAAAGCCGCGGCTTGTCATGCTGAGCGGTTCTTCGAGCCGACCACCACGGCGAGTCGCACGCAGCGAAGCATCCCGCTTACGCAGGGAAGACCCCTTTGGCCCTGCTCAAGGGTGACAATGGAAAAGCCCTCGCTCTCTCCCTCACCACGAACAAGCTTCTCGCCAGTCTGTGGTATAATACCATAACGACTCGAAGCGGAAGCAGATGGCCATGGCTGAGAATCACCTGGCGACCGGGCGGCCGGCGCTCGACCTGAAACTGCAGACTCTGCCCACCAAACCGGGCGTCTATATCATGAGAGACGCCGCGGGCAAGATCATTTACATCGGCAAGGCGATCAACCTGCGCAACCGCGTGCGCTCGTACTTTCACACCCCTCACTCGCAGCCGCCCAAGGTGCAGCGCCTGACAGCCGAGGTGGCCGACCTCGAGTACATCATCGCCGGCTCGGAGCTGGAGGCGCTGGTCCTCGAGTGCAACCTGATCAAGAAGCACCGCCCGCGCTTTAACGTGCGGCTCAAGGACGACAAGCGCTACCCCTACATCCGGCTCAGCGTGCAGGAAGACTATGCGCGCCTGACGGTCACCCGGCGCATGCTGCCCGACGGCGCGCGCTACTTTGGGCCGTACACCAACTCGAGGGCGGTGCGCACAGTGCTGGAGCTGCTGCGCAAGATCTTTCCCTACATCCTCTGCAAGCGCGAGATTACCGGGCGCGACAAGCGTGCCTGCCTCTACTACCACATCGGCCGCTGCCCCGGCCCCTGTATCGGCGCCATAAGCCGCGAGCAGTACGCCGGGTTGACGGAGCAGATCGCTCTCTTTCTCGAAGGCCGGCAAGGGCAGATCCTGGAGAGCCTGAAGCGGCGCATGGCCGCGGCAGCCGAGGCGCTGGACTTTGAGCAGGCGGCGATGCTGCGCGACCAGGTGGCCGCGGTAGAGTCGGTGATCGAGCGGCAGCGGGTCGTCTCGACGAGCCTCTCGGACCAGGACATCATCGCCTTTGCCCGCGAGGACGGCCAGGCCTGCGTGCAGGTCTTTTTCGTGCGCGACGGCAAGTTGATCGGCCGCGACTATTTCGTCCTCTCGGGCACGCAAGACGAGCAGGACCGCGAGATCATGGCCTCCTTTGTCAAGCAGTTCTACGATGAGGCGGCCTACGTGCCGCCCGAGATTCTGCTGCAGAGCCGGGTCGACGAGTGGCTGGTGATCGAAGAGTGGCTGCGCAGCAGGCGGGGCACCAAGGTAGCCCTGCGTGTGCCGCGCAGCGGGCCCAAGCACGACCTGGTGCGCATGGCGGCCGAGAACGCCGCCGAGACGCTCGCCAATCTGCACGCGCAGTGGGAGCGTGAGGAAACCCGCTACAGCGCCGCCCTGGCCGAGCTGCAGGTAGCCCTGGGCCTCGAACAGCCGCCGGCGCGCATCGAGTGCTACGACATCTCCAATATCCAGGGAGTCTCGGCGACAGGGAGCATGGTCGTCTTTGCCAAGGGCATGCCGCGCAAAGGCGATTACCGGCATTTCCGCATCAAGGCCGTACCCGGGCCCGACGATTTCGCCATGATGCGCGAGGTGCTGCGTCGCCGCTTCCATAGGGCGCGCGTGGCAGAGGGAGCCTGGGGCGTGCTGCCGAACCTGGTCATCGTTGACGGTGGGCAGGGCCAGCTCAACGTGGCCTGTGAGGTGCTGGCTGAGGCGGGTCTGAGCCACATCCCCGTGGCCGGCCTGGCCAAGCGAGAAGAGGAGCTCTATCTGCCGGGGCGCGACGAGCCGCTGCGCCTGCCGCGCGACTCGGAGGCCCTCTTCCTGCTGCAGCGCATCCGCGACGAGGCGCACCGCTTTGCCGTGCGCCTGCACCACAAGGTGCACGAGCAAAAGAGCCTGGCCTCGCAGCTTGAAGAAGTGCCCGGCATCGGCCCCAGGCGCCGCAAGGCACTGCTCAAGCAGTTCGGCTCGCTGGAGGCCATGCGAGCAGCCACGGTGGAAGAGCTCGCCGCTACGCCGGGCATGACCTTGGTGGCGGCGCGCAAGCTGCACGAAGCACTCTAGAGTCCGTTCGCAGTCTGCTCTCACGTCCTCTTGCCGGTATGCCTGCGGCAACCCGATCTATGGCATCGACGGCGTCTGCCCCTTGCAGCCGTAACGTCGATAGACTTTTACCCGCCCTTAACGTTCTCTTCATATTGCCCCCGCAAAAGTCGTGTATAATGGACGCAAAAGTAACATTGTGGATACCTTTACGGGCTGCTGTGCAGGCAAGAAGGGGGAAGACGAGATGAGACGGGGCATTACGATTCTGCTCGTCAGCGCGCTGCTCCTGGTCGGGCAGGGATTGGTGGGGCAACCCTGGCCCAGTCAGGCAGCAGCCTTTGTGACTCTCGGCAGCAACGGCTGGAGCGATCCGGCCGTTGGCGACTGGGACCCGGTGACGATGACCGGCACGTTGCGCACCGATCTGGCCCAGGGCATCCAGATCACCGCCGGCGGCATCGTGCTGGACGGCGCCGGCCACACCCTCACCGGAGACGGGTCGAGCGCGGGGGTGTACGTCAACAAGCAGAACAACGTCACCGTCAAGAACATCCATGTACAGGGTTTTGCCTACGGCATCTATCTCTACTCTGCACAAGGCAACACGGTAGCAGACAGTACCGCCAACGGCAACACCACCCACGGCATCTACTTGAACAACTCTCGCAACAACACCCTGACCAACAACAGCGCCAGCGGCAACCTCTGCGATGGACTGCATCTGGAGTGGAGCAGCAGCAACACGCTGACCGGCAATAGCGCCAGCAACAATCAGCAGCACGGCTTTTACTTGAGCTCTGCGGGCAGCAATGTGCTGGCGGGCAACACCATGGCCGGCAACGTCTGCGATTTTCGAGTGGATTCCTCCTGGGAGGGCGACTACATTCAGGGTATCGACACCTCCAACAGGATCGGGGCCGGCGGCAAGGCGATCTACTATCTGGTAGGCGCGACGGGCGTCACCATCGATGCTGCGAGCAACGCGGGCGCGGTCTACCTGGTCAATTGCTCGGATGTTACCCTGAAGGACCTCGTTCTCTCGGGAAGCCACACGAGCGTGCTCCTGTGGAACACGCACAACTCGCAGGTGGAGAACGTCCAGGCTACCGGCAATGCGGTCGGCATCTGGCTGCGCTACTCGAACGGCAACACTCTGACGAACAACACGGTGGGCGAGACCGGCTATGCGGGCATCTACCTGGAGGCCTCGAGCAACAACACGCTGCGCGGAAACTGGCTGCGCGGCAACCGGCCCTTCGGCCTGCTCATGAGCGAGGCCAACGAGAATCTGGTCTACCACAACCGCTTTGTCGGCAATGCCACACAGGCCAGCGTGACCGGCACCGGCAACGCCTTCAGTTGGCCCAAGCCCGAGGGAGGCAATTACTGGGACAACTGGACCAGCCCTGACAACGACGGCGACGGCATTGTGGACCTTCCCTACACTTTTGACTTTTCTCAGATAGACGAGTATCCTTGGGTCACGCCCGACGGTTGGGAGACCCTCCCGCCGCCTGTTACGCCCACACCTCAGCCCACAATCGGGGCAGCCTTTATCACAGGCGGCGGCTGGATCAACCCTCCGGCTGCGACGACTCCGGGCAAGGCCCATGTTGAAGTACAGTGCCGGGTCGCCAAGGGCGCTCAGATACCGACTGGCCACGTCAACCTGAACTTGAACGGCAACAAGTTGCGCTTCCAGAGCACCGCCTTCGAGTGGATGGTCATCGACAACGGCCAGGCCTGGGTTCGTGGATGGGGCACCGCCAAGAATGGCGACGTCTACCGGTTCATCGTTGCGCTGGTCGACGGCCAGGCAGGCGCTGCCGACAAACTGCGCATCAAGGTCTGGGATGAGGCCAGCGGCTCTGTGTACTACGACAGCCAGCCCGGCGCCGATGACTGGGCGACGGCGGAGATGGAGTTGGGTGGCGGCAACGTCACCATTCACAAGGATTAGGGCCCGGCCACTGGCCCGATGACAGATCGGGCAGAGTAGCGTTCCGAGATTGGCCCTCTCGGCCGGCGCTGCAGGGGAAGGCGGCACCCCGGCAGCGCCGGCCGTCGGGCTTTGCCGTTGTTGAGCTGAGCAGACTCCGGCCGTCCGCCGGGATGGGTCGGGTGTCTAGTGCCGCGCAACGCAGCCCTGCGGCAACATGCCGCGTCTACGGTCCGACACGTACGTCATCAACAGGAGACTCTGGCAGTCTGCCAGGCAGGGTCAGAAAGCAGGGAGCCTATGGGTAGCCAGGTGTGGGAACGGTTGAGGGTCCTGCGCCGTGAGCACGGGCAAGACATTGTCGAGTATACCATGCTGATCGCCTTCATCGCCATCGTGGCGGTGGTGGCCGTCTCGGCGCTGGGCAATCTGATCAACGAGACCTTTTACACTAGGTTTGCCAACCAATTCCTCAATATCATCGGCTGAGTGACCGCTGCCGGGCCTGGTGAGGCGGCGTCCACGCCGCCTTGTTTTCTGCGTGTCTCCCCTACCAGGCCCGATGGATAGGCTGCGCCCGCAGCCGGCGGCAGCATACGCTCCGGCCGAGTCCTCAAGAGTCCACGCATATCTGCAGACCAGGCAGCCCGGCGCCCAAAGCCGCGGCTTGTCATGCTGAGTACATCATGTCGCGTCGCAGCATGTGCAAGCACAGGAACTGCAACTGTCATTGCGAGGCGGCGCAGCCGCCGAAGCAATCTCCAACGTCGCCAGTCGGCGTGCTGACGCACCTGGGGATTGCTTCGCCGGCGGCTCGTGCCCTGCACGAACCGCCGGCTCGCAATGACAGTAGACAAGTTCATCAACAGCGGCTCTTCGAGCCGATCACCGCGGCGAGTCGCGCGCAGCGCAGGATCCCGCTTGCGCAGGGAAGACCCCCTTTGGCCCTGCTCATGGGTGACAATGAAGAAGCCCTGATCATCAACAACGGCTGTTTGACAGACATGCGCTTCCTGCGTATGGTTCATCCACCCACACTATTGTGCCTTCGAGGAGGATACGGCCGCCATGACGAGGCTCAAATCGCCTGTGCGAGTGTTATTGCTTGCTCTCTTGCTTGGCCTGGGTCCGGTTACGCCGGCCCCGGTGTTGGCTGAGGGGCCGAACCTGCTGCAAAACCCCGGGTTCGAGCAACCCTTTGTCGCTTCCATTCCCGGCAAAGAGAACTGCCTCCTCGCTGCACCCTGGGAGGCCTGGTTCGTAGAGGGCTCACCCGAGGAGACGAGTAAGGGCTACAAGCTGGCGCCGGAGTACAAGCTGGCAACCCGGGCCGACTATCCCGGCAACCGGGTGCGCAACGGCGAGCTGTCGCAGCAGTACTTTCACAGCTTTGGCAACTTTATAGCCGGCGTCTTCCAGACGGTGCATAACGTGACGCCGGGTGCGCGCTACAAGGCCGAGATGTGGATCATGTCCTGGTCGTGCGGCGACGAGCACAAGGCCGACTGCGCCGGCGCCACGTCCGACTGGGCCTCGCCCATGCACCTGCGCCTGGGCATCGACCCAACCGGTGGCAGAGACCCCTTCAACCCGGCCATTGTCTGGTCGCCGGAGCAGAACGCATACGACGACTGGCATCTTTTTGAGGTAGAAGCGACGGCGCAGAGCTCGGCGATCACTGTCTTTGTCTACAGCTATCCCGACTATCGCAGCCAGGACAACAACGTATACCTCGACGACGCGAGCCTGGTCAAGTTGGGGCCGCCTCCGCCACCCACGCCGCTGCCGACCAACCCACCAACCGTGCCGCCACCGCCCACCAATACGCCGCCGGCTACAGCCACGCCGCCACCGACCGACACCCCGTTGCCGACCGACACCCCGGCGGCGACACCGACTCTGTTGCCGACCGATACGCCGCCGCCAACGGTTGCCCCGACGACGGCCGCGCCGGCGGATACGGCCGTGCCGGCCGCCCCCCCCGAGCCATCCCCGCGGGGGTTGCTGAGCGGCCCCGGGCTGCTCCTGTCGCTGGCCGGGCTGGTGCTCATCGCCGGTCTGTCGATCGGCATCGTCATGGCCCGCCGGCGCCGTTGAGCCCGGCGAGGGAGCGGGGCCGCGCAGCGACCGGCGCAAGCCCGTAGGCTGCAGGCCCCGCTCAGTCGACCGCACTGGCCGGCGTCGCCCGGCCAGGCTGCGCGCTGGAAAACGCGATGCATAGACGCGTACACGTAGGCCAACTTCGAGTGAGAGGCGCTCTGCGAAGTGCACTCCCCTGGGTTACCCTGGCCACACTCCTGGCCTTCACCCTGCGCCTCTATCAACTGGGTGAGCCCGCCCTGCGCTGGGATGAGGGGTGGAGCCTGGCCCATGCCAGCCTGCCCTGGGGCGACCTGTGGCGCGTGGCGATGGAAGAGTGGCACCCCCCTGCCTACGTGGCCTTGCTCAAGCTCTGGTTGCCGGCCGGCAGGGGTGCCTGGAGCATCCGCTACCTCTCCGTGCTCCTGGGTACCCTGGCTGTGCCGCTGAGCTACGCAGTGGGGCGGGCCTGGTCGGGCAGGGAGCGCACGGCTGCCCTGGCGGCCGGCTTTGCCGCCACCTGGCCGCTCCTCGTCTACTATGGCCAGGTGACGCGTATGTACGCACTCGCAGCCCTGGCCGTCCTCGGCGCCTCCTGGTTCATGCTGCGCCGGGAGGATGCACCCTCCCGGCGTGATGCGCTGGGGCTCGTCGCGTGCGCCGCCCTGGCGCTCTACACCTTCTACCCCACCGCCTGGGCGCTGGCCGGCCTCTGGCTCTACGCTGCCGCCCGCCGCCCGCGTCACACGCCGCGCCTGGTCGCCCTCGGCCTGGCTGCCCTCGCCCTCTACCTGCCCTGGCTGCTGGCGGCTCTGCCCACGATTCGGGCGCGAGTGGGCGGCAGCGATGTGTTGGCCGCCCTCAACTTTGTCGTGCCTACCCTGGAAGGCCTGGCCTTCAACTATGGCACCTGGCCCTGGGCCGGATGGGTGCTGGCGGCTGTGCTGGCCGCAGGGGTTGCGGCGGGGTGCCTGGGCCGGCGCGAGGCCGGCCGCCTGCTGCTGCCGCTCTTCACCCTGGTACTGAGCCTGGTGGGCGTGGCCCTGAGCTCCGTGGGCTACTGGTTCGCCCCCCGGCACCTGGTGCCGGCAGCCCCCTTCCTCGGCCTGGCCCTGGCCTACGCGCTCGACCGCCTGTGCGCCCTCTGGCGGCCGCTCTTGCCCGTGGCCCTGGTGGTCCTGGCCGTGGCCTACTGGCCCACCTGCACGCGTTTTGTCTACGAGAAGACGCTCGAGGTCACCGACCCGTTCGACCCCACAGAGGACTATCGCTACCTGGCGGGCCGCGCCGGGCCGGGCGACCTGGTCTACTTTAACGTCCTGGCGCGCGCCGGCTGGTACGAGAGCCTGCGCCGCCCGCTCGATGCTCCCTGGTCGTATGCCATGCGTTGGGACCCCATCATCGAGCCGCTGGAGCGCATTGCTGCGCGCATAGAGCGCGATGCCCAGAGCCACCACCGTCTCTGGTTCGTCTTTCACCAGGGCAACTATGGCCCCAATGCGGACCTGGTGGCCTGGCTCGATGCCAACCTCTACCCGGCCGGAGGCGAGTGGCAGGGAGAGATGCTGTACCTGGCCTATGTGGCGCCCGGCGATGGCTGGGAGCAGACGCGGCGCGATGACCGCTTTGAGGAGGGAATCCGCCTGACCGGCGCCCGCTGGACGGCGCAGCCGCGTGCGGGCGATGCCGCAGCCCTGGAACTGACCTGGAGCGTCGAGCGCCCGCCGGCTCGCTCGTACAAGGTCTTTGTGCACGTGGTCGATGGCGCGGGCCAGGTGGTGGCGCAGCACGATGGGGTGCCGGGCAGCGGCCAGCGCCCCACGAACAGTTGGGTCGCAGGCGTGGAGGTGCCGGACCGGCACGGCTTGCTGCTGCCCGCCGTAGACCCCGGCGAGCTGTCCATCCGCGTTGGCCTCTACGACCCCGACACGGGCCGGCGCCTGCGCCTGGCCGGCGGCGCTGACGTCGTGGAGCTGGGCACGTTGGCGCTTACAGAGTAGGCGCCGGCTATTCACGCCGGGTCTGCAAACAGAGCCTAGCCCTCCGGCAGCTCGAACCCCGCCACCGCCGGCGCATCGCCGCCGCCCGCCAACGGCACCCGCTGGTTGTCCACCAGGCCGTACATACCCACACGTAGCTCATAGCGGCCGGCCGGCGCATCCTGAGGGATGGGGATCGTAAAGCGCGTGATCAAAAAGTCCGCTGCCTGCCAGTAGGGCGTGTGCACGCCGGGGCCATCCAGCTGCGACACCAGGCGGCCATCGGGCGCGTAGACCAGGTGGTTGAAGAGGTGCAGCACGCGGTCGCCCCCGGGCTGCGTGGCCTGCCAGAGCAGCGTGACCTCCGCCGTGCCGCCGCGGGCCAGGTCGCCCTCCAGCCGGCACTCCCACA
>MTKY01053247.1_pt1 | contig 10781 bp, 7 predicted proteins | sample 1042731 | NCBI WGS metagenome assembly MTKY01 (sample SAMN06212206, study PRJNA360538) | anaerobic digester metagenome | biome: Wastewater treatment plant; material: sludge; isolation source: anaerobic digester fed with sludge from wastewater treatment plant | place: Denmark: WWTP Soeholt ... | reverse complement strand
AGCGGGGCGCTCGTCCTGGTGGCGCTGGCCGGGGTGGTGATCTTCTGGCCGCGCGACTCGCGGGGTGCCGTGCCCGCCCCGCCCGCCCAGACGGTACCCCCGCCGCTGGGCATTGCCGCAGTGGACTATCCCACGCCCGTCCCTACCCTGCCGCCCGCGCCTACGCTGCCGCCTGTGGACTGGATGCGCCCCACCGCCGACCCGCAGGCTATCGTCGCCGCGCTCGACGTGCCGGTGAGGAGCACGCTGGCCGAAGGTGCGATTGCCCGCGAGCTTAACCCGCTGACCATCATTCCCGAACGCTCGCGCAGCACGGTGATTACCTACACAGTGAAGAAGAACGACAACCTGAGCAGCATCGCCGGACGGTTCGGGCTGTCCGAGAACACGATCATCTGGTCGAACGACCGCTTCTACGTCAACGCCATGCGCATCGGGCTGGAGCTGAACATCCTGCCCGTTGACGGCGTCTATCACCGCGTCCAGCAGCCACAGGCCGTTGCCGACATCGCCGCCGAATACGACGTTGACCCCTACGCCATCATTGACTCCGAGTACAACACGCTGTTCGGCGCTGCGCCGCACACGATCCTGCCCGAAGGCTTGTGGGTCGTCGTGCCCGGCGGCACCGGCTCCACCGAGCCGATCTACTGGGACCCCGGCATCGTCATGGCCAAGATGACGACCGACGGCAGCAATCCGGTGGGCGTGGGCGTACACGCCGGAACCGATGTGGCCGCCTTCGCTGTGGGCGACCCCGGCTCGTGCGGCAAGCAGGTCGTGTCCGGCGGCTCTCCGCCGGTCGGCGCGCCGATCTGGGCGCGTTATAAGATCACACAGGACTTCTCGTGGAATCACGGCGGGATTGACCTGGGCGTGCCGCCTGGCACGCCCGTCTACGCAGCGGGCGGGGGCACAGTCATCTTCAGCGGGTGGAGCACGTGGGGCTACGGCTACACGGTCGTGGTCGCGCACGGCGGCACGCTGAGCATCTACGGCCACCTCAACGGGGCGTTCGTGGGCTGCGGGCAGGTTGTCACGGCGGGGCAGAACATCGCCGTCACCGGCAGCAGCGGACGTTCAAGCGGCCCGCACTTGCACTTCGAGATTCGCGGCTCCGGCGGCGCACCGGTCAACCCCTGGAACTACCAGAGCTTCTAGCTGTAAGGCGTATTACGGTACATACGCATCAAGCCAAGATATCTGGCGGGCACGTCCAGGCGGAACGCCCCTCACACTGGCCGCCCCCTCCCCGGCAAAGCCAGGGAAGGGGAAAGTACCGCGTCCGGCGGTCGAAGTCCCCCTCCTAGCTCGGCTGGAGAGGGGGATTTAGGGGGAGAGGCGACCTCAGCAGCCGCCCGCCGCCTCGGTGACGACGATGTAACCCTGGATGGTCTCGGCGACCATCTGCTCGCCAATCGTCGCCGTGACGTTGATGTAGATCGTGTGCAGGCCGGGCGGCAGGCCGGTCGTATCGGCATAGACCTGCACGCTATCGCCATTGGTCACGCGCGGCGGGTAGACTTCGAGCGCCGGGCCGTCCGGCGGGCTGACCCCTTCCACCTCCGCGCTGAACGAGCCGGGATAGCCGCTATTGACCACTTCGAACTCGCCCACCAGCACGGAGCCGGGGCAGTACAGGCTCGTCTCGGCGGTCATGTCGTGCGCGTAGATGGTCAGGCGCGGCAGGTAGTCACTCGTGCGGCGGGGCATGTTCGCCACACGCTGGAAGACGGGCAGCGGCGACCCATCGGCGCGCAGCAGGCCGAACCAGCGCATGTGGCTGCACAGCGGGGTGATGTCCGGCGGATAGAGCGCCCAGTTGAGGTTCCACAGGAACATCGGCCCGGCCCAGGGCCAGTAGCGGTCGGCCCAGTCGAAGGCGCGCACCGTGTAATCGGCCTGCGTCTGCCCGGAGACGCGCAGCCAGGCGAATCCGGCGAAGTTCGGGTCGCTGTCGGAGCAGGTCACGCCGTCCTCAGCCGGGTCGCGCAGCCAGCCGAACTCGGTCATCCAGATTTGCTTGTCGAAGATGCCGCGCTCCTCAAACAGCGCGCGGATCAGCTCAACGCGGCGGAAGGTGAGCGTGTTGTAGCCTGGCTCGGCTTCCGGCGGCTGGTTGTAGCCGTAGGGGTGGTAGCCAAAGGCGTCGAACCACTGCGCCGCGCCGTTGTCGAGCATCTCGGCAGCGTAGTCAATGTCGCTGATCGCGCCCCGGTCGCCGGTGGTGACGGTGGGGGCCAGCCCGCCCGACACGACGATGATCTGCGGCGCGACGGCCTTGATCTGCGTGTAGGCCACGCGCAACATCTGCGTGTATTCCCAGGCGTTGGGGCCGTGCGGCCATTCCAGGGCCAGGTTCGGCTCGTTGTGCACTTCGATGGCGTCCACGCCCAGCGCGGCCAGCTCTGCCGCGCGCTGGCGCACGCTCATGCGGAAGGCTTCCCAGTTGGACGGCCAGGGCAAGTCCATGCGAAAGAGGACGCGCTTGTTGCTGAAGGCGGCAACCTGCCCCACTTCGTAGACCTTGACCCAGTCCATGCGCAGTTGATCCACCAGGACGGGGTTGGCGCTGGTGTGCGGGCCAATGTGGACACCATAACCGAGGTGCGGCGGCGGCAGGGCGGTGCGGCTTTGCGCGACAGCGGGCAGTGTAGCGCCTAGGGCGCAGGCGATCAGCAGGACGTAGATCAGCAATGGGCGTCGCATGGGGGCCATTATAGTACACAACTGGCGGTTGGCGGCAATGAGCGGATGAGATCGGCTCACTGGCGCGGGCCTCACTGCATGGCGTTCACGAAGGCGGCGGCGAGATCGGCGTGATCGGTGAAGATGCCATCCACGCCCGCGCCGACGAAGGTCGCCTCCAACAACTGATCGAAGCTCTGGACGTTCCGAGGCAGGGCGTCGGCGCGCCAGGTGTAGGGATGGACGACCAGGTCGCGCGCGTGGGCCTCGGCCACCAGTGAGGTGATCTGCGCCCGGCCCTGGGCGTCGAAGCTGAGCACCAGGTTCATGCTCGGCCCGATGCCGTCCGCATAGCTGGCGATGGCGTCCAGTCCGGCGGGCGTGACCAGATTAGCCTGGTTGGCGCTGATCAACTGGATGAGCTTGAGATCGGTGCCCAGTTCCTCGCGCAAATAGCGCAGATAGGCTGGGTCGAAGCACTGCACGAAGACCTTGTCGGCGCGCTGGGTGTAGCCATACTCTGCGAGCAGTGCCAGCACAATCGCCCCGATGTCCCTGCCCTCCAGCCAATGGAACGCCGGCTCTTTCAACTCCGGATAGAGGCCCACGTCGCGCCCTGTGCTGCGATTGAGGCCCTGGATCAGGACGATCTCTTCCTCCAGGGTGGAAATCTCAAAGCCGATCACGGTCTCCAGCGGGAAACGGTTGGGGAAAGCGGCCGCGCCCGTCTGCGGATCGATCCGCTCGTGAACCTTGAGCTGCTTGATCTCGGCCAGCGTGAAGTCTATGGCGTAGAAATGACCATTTGCTCGCGCCCTGCCGGGGAACACCTCGGCGACGTCGGTCACCGTATCGAGGATGATGTCGTGGACGATGATGGGGACATCATCCTGAGTCAGCACTACGTCCTGTTCCACGTAGTCCGCGCCCAGCGCATAGGCCATGGCCTTCGCTGCGAGGGTGTGCTCCGGCAGATAGCCGGACGCGCCGCGATGGGCGATAATCAGCGGTCTGGCGCTTTCCTGAGCATAGGCCGGCAGCAGAGTCGTCAGAATGAGGATCAGGACGAGAAGCGCTTTGAGGCTCCTGAAACGCATGGTGAGTCGCCTCCATAACAGGCTCAGGAAAACTCTGCGAAATCCGACAGTCTACCTCACTCCCGCTCGGCGCTACCGCGCCTCACCGCCCCCTCTCCACGCATGGAGGGGGGCAAGCCGAGCGTAGTGAGGCTGGGGGTGAGGCAAACCGGAACACGGCAACCCACTTCTTCAACTCTTGACCTGAGTTCACTATGAACGAATAGCCAGAGCGCGCTCAGGTTCGCCCCTCACGACCGGGGGCGCAGCGTCACCGTGCGCTGCACAGGCACGCCAGGGAACAGCGCGTCGGCCTCGTCCGGCAGGTAGCGGCGCACCATGTCCATCGTCAGCGCATTGGCCGCGCAGACCTCGCCGTATAGCTCGGCGCTGCGGCGCGGCGTGCGGACTTGCGTCTGCGGGTCGCAGGCAAACAACCCGAAGCGGAAGCGCGGATCGTAGCCGTCCGCCCACTCGAAGCCGTCAACCAGCGTGCGGTGGAAATAACCCTTGACCGGGAAATTGTAGTTGAGCGCGTTCCACACGCTGCGCAGCCCGCGCACGAGCACCAGCGGGCGCAGCGCGTCATCCCCGTCAGGGACGCCGTGCCCGGTGACGTAGATCGGCTTGCCCACCCGCCCGGCCAGCCAGCGAATCTGCTCAAGCAACCCCTCCGGCCAGATTTCACCGGCACCCTCCGGCCCCAGCAGCCCGTGCCGGGGCCGCGTCTGCTCGATGAACGCCTGGCGAGCCTTGAGGAGATTGAACCTGGCTGCGAAGCGGTAATAGGTGTTCAGGCCGATCCAGTCGAGCGTGTCGCACGCTTCGGGGACGGCGACCGTCCGGCGCAGGAAGCGTAGCTCGCCGGTCAGCAGAGCCTCGACGAAGGCGCGGTTGAACAGGTGGCGAAGCCGGTTGCGAGCCGGCCCGTGCAACCAGGCCGGGTGGCGCGCCAGCAGGCTGATCTGGTGCTGAGCCAGGCCAATGTGCGCGCCCGGCTGGACTGCCTTGATGGCGGCGTAGGCGGCGGCATGCCCGCGCAGCAGCCCCTCAGCGACGCGTAGCGCGCGGCCCAGGCTCCGCTCGCCCGGCGGGAAGCGCCCCAGCAGATAGCCCTGCACGGCGTAAGCCAGCGGCTCGTTGACCGTGCACCACATGGTCACGCCGCTGCCCAGCTCCTCGGCGACAATCTCCGCGAAGCGGGCGAAGCGGTGCACCGTGTCCGGGTTAAGCCAGCCGCCCTGCTCCGCTACCCACAGCGGGTCGGTGAAGTGATGCAGCGTGAGCAGCGGCTCCATGTGCCGGGCGCGCAGCGCGGCGATCATGTCCGCGTAGTGGGCGATGGCTTCCCCGTTGAACTTGCCGCGCTGCGGCTCGATGCGGCTCCATTCGACCGAGAAGCAGTGCGCGTTGTGGCCCAGGGCAGCGGCGCGGTCGAAGTCCTCCACATAGCGCCCGCCCCACCAGTCGCAGGCCAGGCCCGCCCGCTGAGCCTGGTGAATGCGGCCCGGCACCTGCTCCCAGGCGGCCCAGGTGTTGGGGACGCTGCCGCCTTCGACCTGGTGGGCGGCGGTCGTCGCGCCCCACAGGAAGTCAGCCGGGAAGGTGAGGGTGAAGTCGGTCATTGGGAGTTGTTGGCTATTGGTTGTTGGTGCTCGGTTGTCGGTGATCAGTTGTCAGTTTTCAGTTGCCCTGAACAGTGGTTGGCTATGGGTAATGGGTTTTGAGTTGTTGGTGTTCGGTTGTCGGTGATCGGTTGTCAGTTGCCGGTAATCAGGGTTCAGGTGATGGTGATCAAGGGTGAGGTCGCACAGACGTTTCTTGTTACACCAACCACTGAAAACCGATCACTAGTTAACCTTCACAATAGGCGGGCAAGCAGGTAAACTAGGCGCATGATCATGCGATACCTTCCTCTCACCCAACATCCGAACGTGTTTTATGCTGTGACCGGCTTGCGGATGACGGAATTTGACGAGCTGCTGGCCGACGTGCTGCCCCGTTATGCCCAAACTGAGCAGGAACGGCTGACCCGTCCTCATCGTCAACGGGCCATTGGGGCGGGACATCCCTTTGATTTGTCGATGCGCGATCACATTTTGTTGACGGTGGTGTGGCTGCGGGTGTATCCGACCCATGAGGTGTTGGGCTACCTGTTTGGCGTCAGTGATTCGACGGTCTCGCGGTTGATTGGACGGGTGCTGCCCGTCTTGGAAAGGGCGGGACGGGACACTATGCGGATGCCGGACCCCGGCAAGAAACGTCGTCGGTCGCTGGATGATTTGCTGCGAGAAACCCCCGAATTGGCCGTGGTGATTGACAGTTTTGAACAGCGGGTTCAACGTCCGCGTGACCGTGACGAGGCCGATGGGCTGTATTCGGGCAAGAAAAAGCAGCACACCCTCAAGAGCCAGGTAGCCGTGGATGAAGAAAGCGGGCAAGTGGTGGACATTGCCGAGAGTGTGCCGGGTCGCACGGCGGATATTCGGCTGTTGGAGGAGTCGCAGTTGATGACCCGTCTGCCGGAAGGGGTGGGCGGCATCGGTGACTCGGCCTACCAAGGCCTGGCGCGTCTCCACCCGCACGGTCTGGGCGCATCCCCGCGTAAGAAACCGTGGGGTAAGCCGCGCCCACCAGAGGACGCCGCCTTCAACACCGCCTTTTCTCGCCGCCGCATGATTGTCGAAAACACGATTGGCCGGATGCGCCGCTACCAGAGTATCTCTCAAACCGACCGTAACCATCGCCAACACCACACCCCGCGCGTCGCGGCTATTGCGGGGTTGGTCAACCGTCAATTGGCCCATCGGATGCCTGCCTGATGTTTATGGGGGAAGGGGACGCTTGTCCTCTTCCCTAATTGTGAAGGTTAACTACTGATCACTGACCACCAATAACCAGAAACCAACAACCGATCACTGCCCACTATACACTACATCCGCGTAGACCTGGCGCACGCCGGTATCCACATAGCCCAGCGACTCGGCGATGCGCCGCGATGGGTCGTTGCCGTCCTCGACCAGGTAGAGCGGGATGCGCCCGCTCTCCAAAACCGCCTGCGTCACTCCCGCCGCCACGCTGGTGCCCAGCCCGCGCTCGCGCAGCGCCGGATCGGTGTGCACGAAAATCTCGGCGAAGGCGGGACTCTGCCAGTTGACTCCGGCCACAGCCTGCGCCCCGCCGGACTCGATCACGCAGCGCGGCGTGCCATCGTGAGCCGTCTCGTGCCGGGCCAGCACATTGATCACCGGCTGGAAGCGGCGCGGGTCCAGGCGCAGGATGTGCAGGATGCGGTGGCTGTCCAGGCGCAGCACGTCGCTCACCAGCGGAAGCTGGTTGACTCGCGCGAACAGAATGTACGGGCGGCCCGGCGTCAGCGCCTGGCCCAGCAGCGCGGCGGCACTTTCCGCGTCGGGGCACTGCAACGTCAGCAGCGGGCGGAATAGGTCAATCCCGGTCTGGCACACGGCCACGAAGCCGGTCACCCGCCCCTTCTCATCCGCGTGCGTGAACAGCGCCGAGCGAGCCGGGTCGTGGAACAGCGCGTAATAGGCGGTGGGAGCGTCCGCCGGGCTGGAATCATCGAGCAGACGGCGCACCTGCGTGCGCTGCGCGTGAATGGACACTATCTTGCCCACCGGTACGCTCACGGGTACAGCCGGTTGAGCATCCGCGCGTAAGGGATCGTCTCGCGGATGTGAGGCAGCCCGCACATCCAGGCGACGGTGCGCTCGACGCCCAACCCGAATCCAGCGTGCGGCACGCTTCCAAAGCGGCGCAGGTCGAGGTACCAGGCGTAGTTCTCCGGCGAGATGCCGATCTCGTCAATGCGCGCCTTGAGCAAGGCGGCGTCGTAGATGCGCTCGCTGCCACCGGTGATCTCACCGTAACCCTCCGGGGCCAGCAAGTCCACGCTGCGGCAGACTTCGGGCCGCCCCTCCACCGGCTGCATGTAGAAGGCTTTGACCGCCGTCGGGTAGTGGTAGACGAAGACGGGCCGGTCGAACATCCCGGCGATGGCCGTCTCGTGCGGCGCGCCGAAGTCTTCGCCCCAGGTGATGGCTAGCTCCGCCTTGCGCTCCGGGTCGTCAATGGTTGCGACCAGGGCTTGCAGCCGCTCAACCGCCTCATCGTAGGTGATGCGCGGGAAGGGCGGGATGATCGCCTCCAGACGGCTCACGTCGCGCTCCAGGATGTCCAGTTCCGTGCGGTGCTTGCTCAGCACGGCCTCCACGATGGCGCAGACGAACTCCTCTTCCATAGCCATCAGGTCTTCCAGCGAGAAGAAGGCCATCTCCGGCTCGACCATCCAGAACTCCATCAGATGGCGGCGCGTCTTGGACTTCTCGGCGCGAAACGTCGGGCCGAAGCAGTAGACCTTGCCGAAGGAGGCGATGTTGGCCTCGTTGTAAAGCTGGCCGGTCTGGGCCAGGTAGGCGGGCGTGCCGTAGTAGTCAATGGCGAAGAGGGTCGTGGTGTTCTCACCGGCGGCGGGCGTCAGGATGGGCGTGTCCACCAGGATGTAGCCGTGATCGTCCAGCCAGGTGCGGATCGTGCCGATGATCGTCGCCCGCACGCGTAGGATCGCCCACTGGCGCAGCGAGCGCACCCACAGGTGGCGGTTGTCCATCAGGAACTCGACGCCGTGCTCTTTGGGCTGGATCGGGTACTCGTCGGCCATCTGGATCAGCGCCAGGCGGGTGATGCCCACCTCGAACTTGCCGGGGTAGCCCGGCGCGCGCTCGTCGGCGCGGACGACTCCGGTGATTTCGACGGACGACTCCTGGGTTAGCTCCTGGGCGAGGGCGAACATCTCGGCGTCCAGGTCCTTCTTGAAGGCCACGCACTGGACAATGCCCGTGCCATCGCGCACGAGCAGGAATTGCAGGCGGCCCTTGTCGGTGCGGTTGTACAGCCAGCCGCGCAGGGTCACTTCCTGGCCGTCATACTGGGCAATGTCGCCAATCTGGATGAGCGTCGCCACGAATCACGTCCTCGCTTGTATGCTATAATCCCATGAAAGAGCGCAGTTGACCGCCCTGCGCCCCGCTGACCGACCGTATTCTAGCGCCGGGACGGGACGGGGTCAAACGGCGCGGTCGGCCTACCGGCGCGTTTGGTCTTCAAATACCTTTATTTTTCCATTGATTTTCGTTAAAATAGGTATAGGGTATTAGGGACGGGAGCGCCTCCACACACCATTACATTTGCACGGCTCTCGCGTGGGCGCTCATGTTTCACTTGAGCCGGGAAATGCCTTCAGAGGAGGTTATTTTAATGTCAGGAGCTGCACTATCCTTTGTGGAGATGGAGCTGCGGTCTTCCGATACGCGTCGCCACTGGTCGGCATCGTCGCAGGCTTACGCGCCCGCCGATGTGCTGCTGGGCTACCTGGCCGATTGCTGGCAGCTTAGCCCAGTCGTGGGCCTGGAAGAGCACTGGCACGCCGGGGCGCGGCGGGTTGATGTATTCCATTTTGAGCTGACCAAAGAAGATCAGGTGCAGGTGCTGCCGGTGCAGAGCAACCCCATCGTGCGCCGCTTGATGGACGACCGCAAGCTGCGCGTCGTGCTGCTCAAGCGCGAGACGATCTCGCAGACCGGCGAGCACAAGCCTATCGGCTGAGGGCAGCGCGTAGAAAGACTGCTTCTTGGAGGCGGCCAGGTCGCGGCTGCGATCTGGGCGCGTTGAATGGTGTTTGGGAGCACGGAGAGTGCCCGGCGCAGAGCCGGGCTTTTTTGTGCGCGGCGCGGGCGTTCACAGGCCATTTGAGGAGTCCTGATCTGCGGGTTTACCTCACCCCTAAGTTCCTTCTCCACCACGCAGAGAGGGAACTTGATCGCAGCCTGACTCCCCCTCTCTACCACGTGGAGAGGGGGCCGGGGGGTGAGGTCAGCGCCCCGGCAGCAGCGGCTGTTCTGGGTGCGCGTCGCCCGCGCTAACCGTCCCCTGACCGGGCGCTGCCTCTGCTGCGCCCCGTTCCGCCCCATCTCCCCCTCTCCACCACGTGGAGAGGGGGCCGGGGGGTGAGGCTTTCCCGCGGCCATTCAAGGCACCGTCTGCGCCGCTTCTCCCCTTAACGCCCAGCGGCGCAGTCGCCCCGGCAGCAGCGGCGCGACACGCGCCAATTCCTCCGGCCCGAACGGGCGCAGCGCCAGCAGTCCCGCCCCGTAGATCAGCGGCGAGAGGAGCAGCCCGGCCAGCGGTGCGACCTGCCACAGAGCGAGCGTCACCCCCAGCAGAACCAGCGCGGCCAGCGCCGGGCGGATCAGCGCGCGCCGCCAGCCCATCCCCCCGATCTCCTGGCGGATGATCCAGTAGAAGGCGACGAAGAGCGTCGCCTCGGACAGGATGTGGATCACCGCCGCTGCGCGGTAGCTGTAGGCGGACAGGAAGATCAGGTTGGCCGTCACGTTGAAGGTCACCCCGGCGGCAAAGGCGAGGGTCAGCGTGCGCTGGCGGTCAAGCGCGACAATGACGTAGTTGGTCACGCTGTTGATCCAGCCGATGGGGATGCTCCAGATCATGATTTGCAGCGCGATCCCACCGGCGGGCAGGTATTCCGCTCCACCCAGCACGCGGATCAGCGGCGCGGCGATGAAGGTGGTCATCACCGCCACCGGCAGGGCGACGATCACTAGCAGCTTGACGGCCAGCGTATAGTTGCGGCGCAGCGCGGCGCGATCCTCGTGGGCCTGGCGGGCCATCACCGGCAGCAGGGCCATCGTCAGGAAGGCGGGGATGATGTTCAGCGCGTCGAGCCACTTGTAGGCGGTCGAATACTGCCCGACGATAGTGTGCCCGTTGATCGCCTCCATCAGCACGATGTCAATCTTGAAGAAGACCGTCGCCAGCAGGTGATTGATCATCAGCGGCCAGCTTGCGCCGATCATGAAGCGCATCAGCGCGCCGTCCAGCCGCTCGGCGAAGACGCCGCGCGCCAGCGGGTGGGCCAGCCAGCCCAGGGCGGCCAGCGTGACGACGTTGGTCAGCACCGCACCCCCGGCCAGCCCGACC
>MTKY01006845.1_pt1 | contig 10787 bp, 10 predicted proteins | sample 1042731 | NCBI WGS metagenome assembly MTKY01 (sample SAMN06212206, study PRJNA360538) | anaerobic digester metagenome | biome: Wastewater treatment plant; material: sludge; isolation source: anaerobic digester fed with sludge from wastewater treatment plant | place: Denmark: WWTP Soeholt ... | reverse complement strand
AAATCAGGCTGCCACGGTTGAGGCGTGACCGGTGCGGCGGGCAGCGCGCCCAGGAAGGCGGCAAGCTGCGGCTCGACGCCCGTCCAGCTGGCCGCGTCCAGGGTGACGTTGGCCAGCATCGCTCCCTGCGTCACCAACAGGCGGCGGATGGCTTCCAGCGCCTCCTGCACGGCGGGCCAGTCCGAGTCAATGCGTCCCGCCAGATCGCGCAGGAAGAACAGGTAGCTCACCCCGCCCATCTGCTCGCCGGCCCAGTCCGCTTCGGTGAAGCGGGCTTGCAGCCGGCTCCTCACGACATGGTGCCCCGCCGGGACTAACCCGGCCTCCTGCGCCGCCTTTTCTTCCAGGACGATCTGGCGGAAGCGCTCGCGGTTGTCCAGGCGGGCGGTGAGCAGCACGTCGCGCAGGATCGCCAGTAGTTCGGGCGTCTGCGCGACGGTGGCCTTGCCGCGCAGGAATTGCCAGACGACCGCCCCGCCGTCCGCGCGCGCCTGGTGAGCGAAGCTGTCCGGCTCGATGCCGCCAGTCTTGCGCCCGATGCGGCGGGCCAGGCTCACGTAGTCTTCGGCGGCGGTGCCCATCTCCAGCAGCGCCCGGCCAAAGAGGGAGGCGTAGGGCAGCAACGTTTGGGGCAGGGCGTGCAGATCGAAGCCGAGATCGAGATAGAGAATCCCGTTGGTGAACAGGTCATGGAACAGCACAGGCGCAGGAGCCGGCTCGCGCAGTTCGTTGGGGATGCGCGGCTGCTCGCGGTCGAGATCGCTCAGCGCCAGGCGGGGGATCGTCGCCAGGGCTTCGGGAGAGTCCGGCGTTTCCTGGATGCGCTTGAGCGCGCGGGTCTCGTCCACCAGGCGGCGCAAGTCGCCGTCGCTCAGCCCGGCGCGAATCTCGGCCAGGCGAGCCTTCTCCGCTGCCTCGTGCTGCCCTTCGAGCGCCGGATCGGGCGTTAGGATGACCGTCGTGCGGTGCGGGTTGTCCAGCAAGTGAGAGCGGATCAGCGACTCGAACAGGCGCGGGTTGCCCGCCAGCCGCTCCTTGATGGCGCTGAGCGGCGCTTCGAAGGCCAGGGCCGCCAGCGGATCGTCGCCGTACAGCCAGCTTTGCATAGCCCGCCAGCCGAGCATAATGCCGCGCGGCATCCGCCCGGTGTTATTCTCGCGCAGCGCGAACTCAACCGTGTTGAGCGACGCCTCGATCATCTCGGAGTCAATGCCGCGCTCCGCCAGATCGGTCAGCGTGCTCATCACCAGTGACTCAATGGCGTCCGCCTGAGCCGCGTCGGTGCCGCGCAGCCCCGTTGAGAGTATGCTCTGGCGCAGGTCAAAATCCAGCCCCATCCCGGCCAGGTCTTCGCCCAGCCCGGAGTCGATCAGAGCCTTGCGCAGCGGCGAGGCCGGCGTGCCGATCAGGATGTGGCTGAGGATGGTCAGCGCCAGCAGCGTTTCGGGCGACCTGTCCTCGGTCAGCGCCCAGTTGACGGCGACCTGGGCCTGCTTGCCTGCCGCGTCAGTGTCATCGCTGGCGGCGAAGGGAACTGTCACCCGGCGCGGCGCGGCGAAGCGCGGCTGGACGGCAATGGCGGCGTCAACCGCCCTCGGCTCGAAGTCCTTGAGGTAAGCGTCCAACAGGCGCAGGCGCTCTTCCGGCGGATCGTCGCCGTAGAAGAAGACGCGCGCATTGGACGGGTGATAGTAGGTCGCGTGGTAGCGCTGGAACTGCTCGTAGGTAAGCTGGGGGATGGCCTGAGGATCGCCACCGGCGTCTTCGCGGTACATGGTGTCGGGGAACAGCGACGTTTGGACGCGCTGCGCCAACAGGCCGTCTGGGTCGGAGTAAGCGCCCTTCATCTCGTTGAAGACGACCCCCTTGTAAGCCAGGGGCGCAGCGGGATCATCAAGCTCATAGTGCCAGCCTTCCTGCCGGAATATGTGCGGCGTGATATTCGGGTAGAACACCGCGTCCAGGTAGACATCAACCAGGTTGTAGAAGTCCTGCCGGTTCTGGCTGGCCACCGGATACATGGTCTTGTCGGGAAAGGTCATCGCGTTGACGAATGTCTGCAACGACCCCTTGAGCAGCTCGACGAACGGCTCCTTGACCGGATACTTGCGCGAGCCGCACAGCACGGAGTGCTCCATGATGTGCGGCAGCCCGGTCGAATCGGGCGTCGGGGTGAAGAAGCTGATGCCGAAGACCTTATTCTGATCGTCATTTTCTAGAGAGAGAAGCTCAGCGCCGGTCTTGAGGTGCCGCCACAGGCGCGCCGACGTGTTTAGCTCTGGAATCTCTCGCGCGGCGATCAGAGCGAAGCCGTGTAGTGGGGCGGAGACGCCCCCGTTGTGATCGGTCATGAGTCGGGTATCCGTCACCAGGGTTGGGGGCTGCGCGGCGCAGCCGCAGAATAACATGATGGGCACATTGTACCACCGTCCGCTGCCTGACTGGTACCGCCAAAACAGCCGCCGTCCGCCTGCGCGTACCATTGACAAACCCCCTGCCCTCGGCTACAATTCCGACCACTTCGAGCCGTGCGGACTTACCCTTGAGGCGGCGCAACGGTCATGGTAGAATGACCTGCACAATGCCGACGTAGCTCAACCGGCAGAGCAAGCGCCTTGTAAGCGTTAGGTTATGGGTTCAAGTCCCATCGTCGGCTCTCCGGCAGCGTGCCGGCTTACCAACTGGGTCGGTGTCCCGAGCGGCAAAGGGGGCGGACTGTAAATCCGCTGGCAGAAGCCTTCGCAGGTTCGAGTCCTGCCCGGCCCACCTGACAGGCGAATAGCTTGTGCACGTGTGCCTACGTAGCTCAGTTGGCAGAGCGCGCCCTTGGTAAGGGCGAGGTCATGGGTTCAAATCCCATCGTAGGCTCAGTATTGTTCCCGACCGATCGCATTCGCTAGTAGCCATATCCCGGCTAGGGGTATCATCTGGAGGAATTAGGCAAAGATGGGCAAGGGCAAGTTTGAGCGGACGAAGCCCCATGTGAATGTGGGGACGATCGGCCACATTGACCATGGCAAGACGACACTGACGGCGGCGATCAGCAAGACGCTGTCGCTGAAGGGCTGGGCGGACTTTCGGGCGTTTGATTCGATTGACAACGCGCCGGAAGAGAAGTCGCGCGGGATCACGATTGCCATTTCGCACGTGGAGTACCAGACGGCGAAGCGGCACTACGCGCACGTGGACTGCCCAGGACACCGTGACTACATCAAGAACATGATCACCGGTGCGGCGCAGATGGACGGGGCGATCCTGGTGGTGGCAGCGCCGGACGGGCCGATGCCGCAGACGCGGGAGCACGTGCTGGCTGTTGGCGCGGCGGCCGGCAGGTAGGTGGAAGTGCCGGCGATGGTGGTCTTCCTTCCTCCTCAACAAAGTGAGTGGACATGATGGACGATGAGGAGCTGCTGGAGCTGGTGGAGCTGGAGCTGAGCGAGCTGCTGGAGAGCTATGAGTTTCCGGCGGACACGCCCATTGTGCGCGGGTCGGCGCTGAAGGCGCTGGAGTGCCAGAGCACAGACCCGGAAGCGCCGGAGTACGCGTGCATCTGGAAGCTGATGGACACGGTAGACGACTATGTGCCGACGCCGGTGCGCGTGCTTGACAAGCCGTTCATGATGGCCATTGAGGATGTGTTCAGCATCAAGGGTCGTGGGACGGTGGTGACGGGGCGTGTGGAGCGTGGGGCGCTGAAGAAGGGCGAAGAGGTCGAGATCATCGGGCTGCGCGACGAGAGCATGAAGACGGTGGTGACAGGGATCGAGATGTTCCACCAGGAGCTTGACCAGGCGCAGGCGGGAGACAATGCGGGCATTCTGCTGCGTGGGATCACGCGGGAGGATGTGGAGCGGGGGATGGTGCTGGCCAAGCCGGGGAGCATCACGCCGCACACGCGGTTCATGAGCGAAGTGTACGTGCTGCGCAAGGACGAAGGGGGCCGGCACAAGGCGTTCTTCACGGGGTACCGCCCGCAGTTCTACATCCGGACGATGGATGTGACGGGCACCATCACGCTGCCGGAAGGGGTGGAGATGGTGATGCCGGGCGACAGCGTGAACCTGCGGGTCGAGCTGATCACGCCGGTGGCCCTGGAGCGCGGCTCGAAGTTTGCCATCCGCGAAGGCGGCCTGACCGTCGGCGCGGGTGTCATCACCGAAGTTCTCGACTAGACGACTGTGACTGTTGGGGGTTGGCCACAAGAGGCCAGCCCATAACTCCCGAACGACGGGACAGGTAGAACATGGCCAAGAAGAAGGACGTTCGTACGGTGGTTACGCTCGCGTGCACGGAGTGCAAAGAGCGCAACTACACCAGCATGAAGAACCGGCGTAATGACCCGGGGCGTTTGGAGCTGCAGAAGTACTGCTCGCGCTGCCGGAAGCACACACTACACCGCGAGACGAAGTAACTGACGGCGCGTGCAAGGGCTGGGGCATTCCTGCCCCATCATTCAGGGGTGTAGCTCAATTGGCAGAGCGACGGTCTCCAAAACCGTAGGTTGTGGGTTCGATCCCTACCACCCCTGCCTTGAGAACTCGCTCGCTACGTTAAGACACCGTCCTTGCGACGGTGTCTTGGTATGGGCTGTTGATCACGCCGAGGAGTAGACAGTGGCACGCACACGTACTCGCATTGAAGACCCCAAGACGCAGCAGAACTCCGCTGCCGTCGCCGAGCGCCGGGCGCGGACGCAGCCAGTGGTAGATGAGGCTGCCGGCAATAGCCAGCCCGTCGTGCGCAAGGAGCGCACCGCGCCTGCTGCCCGCAGGGGCCGGCGCGGTCTGAGCCTCAATATCGGTGGGCTGTTGGATCGTATCCCGGTGGTGCGCAACATAGCCGGCTATTTTCGCGGCGTCATCTCCGAGATGCAGAAGGTTACCTGGCCCTCGCGCGAAGAAACTTCGCGCCTGACCAGTGTCGTGCTGGCCGTTACCATCGCCTTTTCGATCGGTCTGGGCATGCTCGATACCTTCTATAGCTGGTGGTTCCGCCAGGCTTTCCACGCCGATTCGGAGTGGATTTTCCTGGTCGTTGGCGCGGCGGTCGCTGTTGTGGCCAGCGGGGGATACTTCGCCTTCCGCCATCGTGTGTAGGGGGCGCTCCACACGCTGCGCCCGCACGCGATCTGTGCCGGGGTGTCCGGGTAACGGAGCACACGCTACGTCCATAGGGTCAAGAGATTGGTGAGGATGCAGGAATGTATGAAGACGAGTTTCACGACGAGGACGTAGACTTCGATCCGGAGCCACTTTATCTGGATGATGAGGCTGACGAGTCCGCTTCAAGCGAGCCTGGGGACGAAGGGCTGGCGGGCGTCTCGTCGGTGCTTTCCGCTGGCATCCAGGCGCTTGCCGGGGAAGAGCCGGAAGACGAGCGTAAATGGTACGTGGTGCACTGCTACTCCGGCCAGGAGAACAAGGTTCGCCACGCCATTGAGCAGCGCATCGAGACGATGGGCATGCAGGACAAGATCTTCGACGTTGTTGTGCCGACGGAAGAGGAGATCGAAGTCCGCGAGGGCAAGCGCCGCACCATCGAGCGCCGCGTCTTTCCGGGGTACATCCTGGTGCAGATGAAGATGGACGAGGACTCCTGGTACGTGGTGCGCAACACGCCAGGCGTTACCGGATTCGTGGGCATGGGCAACGAGCCGACGCCGCTGCGCCCCGAAGAGGTCTCGCAGATCATGCGTCGTATGGAAGCCGAGGCCCCCAAGCTGAAGGTCAGCTTCAAGCCCGGCCAGAAGGTACGCATCATAGACGGGCCGTTCAATGAGTTTATCGGCACGGTGGGTGATATTGACGTGGAGAAAGCCAAAGTGCGCGTGCTCGTGTCGTTCTTCGGGCGCGAGACGCCGGTTGAGCTGGACTTTCTCCAGGTCGAGAAAGCCTGACGCTGCCTGACCGTTTCGCTGCACGCTTCGCTCGACGGGAAGCCCCCTGCTTTGGGGGGCGTTCTGTGTTCGACACCACGAGGATCGAAAAAACATGGCCAAGAAAGTCAAAGCTGTTGTCACGCTTCAGATCGCAGCCGGCAAGGCGAATCCGGCGCCGCCCATCGGCCCCGCGCTCGCCCAGCACGGCATCAACCTGATGGGCTTCTGCAAGGAATATAACGCGAGGACCAGCAACCGTATCGGCGAGATCATCCCGGCGGAGATCACCATCTTCTCCGATGGCTCGTTCAAGTTCATTCTCAAAAGCCCGCCAACCGCGTTCCTTATCCGCCGTGCCGCCGGGCTGGACAAAGGCTCGGCCACGCCGAAAAACGTCAAGGCTGGCACGCTCAGCCGCCAGCAAGTCCGCGAGATTGCTGAGACCAAGATGAAAGACCTCAATGCCGTTGACCTGGAAGGTGCGATGCGCCAGGTCGAAGGCACCGCCCGCAGCATGGGCGTCGCCATCGAAGACTGATCGGTGCTACGCCGTTCCCCGATCGTGGGAGGGCGCTGCCCACTATAACCACTCAGGAGACAGAGATGCCTAAGCACGGAAAGAAGTACCTCGAGGCCGCCGCCAAGGTGGATCGCGAGACGCTGTATGCCCCTGAAGAGGCGATCAAGCTCGCCAAAGAAACCGCCCCAGCTAAGTTCGACGAGACTGTTGAGCTACATCTGCGCCTGGGCATTGACCCGCGTCACTCCGAGCAGCAGATTCGCACCACCGTCCTGCTGCCGCACGGTCTGGGCAAGACAGTGCGCGTGCTGGTCTTCGCCGAAGGAGAGGCCGCCAGGCTCGCCCAGGAAGCTGGCGCTGATTACGTCGCTGACGACGAGATGATCGCCCGCATTGCCAATGAAGGCTGGACTGATTTCGATGTGGCGCTGGCCGTCCCGGACATGATGCGCAAGATTGGCCGCCTCGGTAAGGTGCTGGGTCGCAAGGGCCTGATGCCGAACCCAAAGGCGGGCACCCTGGTGCAGCCCGAAGACATTGCGCGTGCCATCGAAGAAGCGCGCGCCGGTCGTATTGAATTCCGCAACGACAAGACGGCCAATGTGCACGTCCCCATCGGCAAGGTCAGCTTCACCGAGGAGCAGCTTCTAGGTAACATGGCTGCCGTGATGGAGACCGTGCGCCGCAGCCGCCCCACCTCAACCAAGGGCACATTCGTCCGCCGCGTGGTCATCAGCACGACGATGGGGCCTGGCATCCGCGTGGAGCCGAATACTGCGCTGGCGATGACAGCAAGCGCCTGACCTGTTCTTGGCCATCAAGTACCACCGTTAGCCGATAAACGCACAACCGGAGCGCCTTCAGCCTCCGGTTGTTGTTTTGCTGGGCGCAGCGGTGCCTTACTTCACCCCCAGCCTCGCTGTGCTCGGCTTGCCCCCTCCCATGCATGGAGAGAGGGCGGCGAGGCGCGTTAGCGCCGAGCGGGGGTGAGGTAAAGTGAAGAGCCACACCAGACCACAAACCGGCTTTAATGCCTGTCCACCCCTAAGCTCTGCCGAGGAGGAGCATCAACCTGGTACACGTGGGGGACGGCTCTGCCGCGCTACGGGGCCAGGGCAGCCGCCGCAACCTGTTGCGAGCGCGCTGCCCGGTCGCATAGCCGCTGACCGCCCGCCGCCAGCCAGTCCGCCAGGGTGCTGCTCCTCGTCACGCCTGCCTGCACGTCCTGCCACAGCCCCGTCGCCCAGTCGTAGTAGTAGCGCGTCTCCGGGTACCAGTCCTGGTAGCTGAGCTTCGTCACTCCGGGGCCGCCGTTGTAGCAGGCCAGCGCCAGTCCCAGATCGTACTCGGCAAACACGGTCAGACACTCGCGGAAGACTTCCATCCCGTGCTGCACGTTCGTCTCCGGGTTGATCATGTTCTCGCCGTACTCGAAATGGAAGGGCATGACCTGCATCAGGCCCAGCGCCCCGGCGGAAGACTCGGCGGTGGAGTCGCCGCAGGACTCGATCTGGATGACAATCGCCAACACGTTCGGGTTCACGCCGTACGTCCTGGCCCACTCCCGTATTTCGTCCTGCCAGTGCAGGACTTCCGGCGTGTAGAAGGCGGCCAGCGGCGCGCCAGCATCGGTGATGAAGTGCGAGCGGCGCGCGCTGTCCCTGCCCGGCAGCAGGTCTCCCAGCGCGACCAGCCCCAGTGCTTCCAGCAGCGCGATAACCAGCAGCGCAGCCAGGGCCGCGAGCAGGACGCGCCTCCGCCGCGCTGGTGGGCGCTGGCCGGAGCGTGGGCGGGGGGCGTCAGTGCTCATGGGCGCTCGGCGGGCGCTGCGCTCAGGGCTGGACGATCTGCAAGGGATTAGGCACGAAGACCAGCACGAAGATGAGCAGCGCCGCGTAGCCCACCCGCCGCCGCCGCGAGTCGAGCGGGGTGATGGCGTCGAGTGGCATGGCGTACAGGCGGCCCAGCAAGAAGAGGAGCATCGTCCACAGCAGCCACATTGAGTTGATGAACGACAGCACCAGGAAGACGATGAGCACCGGGAAGTACAGGCGCTGCGCGCGGCGGCCCAGCAGGGTGGAGACGACATGGCCGCCGTCAAGCTGGCCGACCGGGATCAGGTTCAGGCCGGTGATGAACAGACCCGTCCAGCCGGCTTTGGCAACCTGGTTGATGAGCACGTCCTCGTGCCCGTTAGGCAACAATTGGCCGAAGACGATGAATTTCGCCAGGCCGTACAACAGCGAATCGCCCTCCAGGATGTACCCGTCTGCTGGCAGCGGCGTGACATGAGAGGTCGCCAGCCCAATGAAGAGGATCGGCACGGCCAGCACAAACCCGGCCAGCGGCCCGGCGACGCCCACATCGAAGAGAATCTTGCGGCTGCGCACCGGCTCGCGCAGTTGGATGAACGCGCCCAGCGTCCCGAAGAAGCCGATGGGTAGCGGGATGAAGTAGGGCAGGGTGACATGCACGCCGTGAAAGCGCGCCGCGAAGTAGTGGCCCAGCTCGTGCCCGCCCAGAATCAGCAGGACGCTCAGCGCGTAGGGCCAGCCGCGCCAGATGGACGAGAGCGGCAGGCTTTGGCCCTCCTGCAGGGTAACGTCCTGCGAAGCGCCGACGAAAAGCAGGCTGAGCACGGTCAGGATCAGCAGGACGATATTCGGCCAGACCGGGCGCGGCTTGGGCCGGATGCGCCCCTTGATCGCCAGAACGACGTGCTGGCCCCCCTCGTCGGTCGTCAGCACGACGTGATGATCCAGCGGCGCGAAGACGGAATCAAGGTGCTCGTAGGCCATTTCGCTGCTGACGCGCAGCCGTCCGGTGAAGCGCGCGCTCATCGGCGGCGGCGTGTGGAGGTCGGCGTTGCTGACCTCCATCACGGCAGAGACGGCCTCTTGAAACTGGACGCGCGTTGAGTCCAGGGCGACAGGGGTCTCTTTGGGGGACAGGGGAACCACTGCCCCCCGGTTCGAGTCAAACGCGGACGGTTCGTTGATCATCGGCTCGTTGTCTTCCAGTTATTGCTCACCATCGCCAATCACAACCGGAGGCAACATCTCCCACTCCCCGGCTAGCGCATCCAGCGCGAGGATGGCCCCGTCGCGGGTGCGCAGATAGGTTGTCGCTACGCTCGGCTCCTGCGCATTCGCCTGGATCATGCCCTCGAAGGCGACTTCCGGCGTCGTGGCCCAGCCGAGCCGGTCGCGGACGCGCGGGTTGCTGCGCCACACCAGGCCGAATCCTCGAATCGGCTGCTGCAAGCCCGGCGGGGCAACGAGCGACTCGTCACGGTCGGGGTCGCCCTCCTGAAAGTTGTCGGGATACTGCGCCCAGGCTGGCGAGCCGCCATCTTCGAACAACACATAGATGCGATCCTGCGCGTCCACCCAGATCATGCGCCCGCGCTCGAAGGTCTGCTCGGCCTGTGTCGTCAGTTGCGCTGGCGCTGCCGGGCAGGACTCCGGCGGCGGATCGAAATACCACGTTTCCGGGCACGAGAGAGGAATCAGCAGCGTTTGCTCGACGGAGGTGCTCGCGTTCGCAGCTTCGAGCGCGAAGCGGGCAACCTCGCGGTCACCGCCCTCTGTCGCCACCACCAGCTTACCGCTCACGTTCACGTCCCAGCGCCAGACTCGCTCGCCCTCGGCGTCCAGCCGGTAGATGCGCGCGCTCGTCGCGCCGCGCGTGCCCCAGAAGAGGGTCACGGTGTCGCCGGGCCGGACTGAGGCCGTGTCCGTCGTGAAGTACTCGACCGACAGACCAGCGCGCGTCGGGGCGCTGGTCGCGGTGAGCGTCGCCGGGGCCGGGGAGAGAGTCGCCGCAACCGGGTTGGTCGGCGAAGGGCCGGGCGTTGCCGTCGTGGGTGTCTGCGCGGTCGGTGTGGCACTCGGCGGCGGGCTGGGGACGGCGCCAACCGGCATAGCAGTCGGGCTAGGGGACAGCGTGCGCGTCGGGCTGGGGGCCAGCGTCACGATGCTCGGCTGGGCGTTGCCCCCGCACGCGGAGAGCAGCAGCGCCAGTCCCAAGAGCACCAGCCCACAGCGCAGCCGCGCTGTCCCGCCCGATGCCTGTCGCTCTCTCTGCTGCCGCATGTCGCTCCTGTTCATTCCAGAATGCTGCCCGCTTCCCCCTGCGAAAGCCGCCTAGCGCCTATTTTAGCACGACCGGGGGCGTCGTGCAGTCGGCCAGGGTGAGTATATGCAAGAACTGTCCCGTAGGCGCTACTCTGCTGCGCCCGGCCCCGGAATCAACTTGGGTGTATCTCGTTTCTGGGGCAAGAGAGCACCGCTGAGGCGCAGAGGACGCAGAGAAAAGATGGCATTAGTTCTTCTCCGCGTCCCCTGCGTCTCAGTAAGCTCAGGAAAGTCTTTCGTAATCCGGTGGTTT
>MTKY01051081.1_pt1 | contig 10795 bp, 5 predicted proteins | sample 1042731 | NCBI WGS metagenome assembly MTKY01 (sample SAMN06212206, study PRJNA360538) | anaerobic digester metagenome | biome: Wastewater treatment plant; material: sludge; isolation source: anaerobic digester fed with sludge from wastewater treatment plant | place: Denmark: WWTP Soeholt ... | reverse complement strand
TCCGGTCGTCCATCGCGACATTCGAGGCTGTACGGGGTGAGCAGAAGAACCTCGGCAAGCTGATTCCGAAGGCGCAGGGCGAGGAGAAGGCCGAGTTGCTTGCTCGTACCAAGGAGCTCAGCCAGCGGGTCAAGGATGCCGAGGCTGCTCAGATTCAAGCGGCTGCGTCGTTCGACAAGCTCATGAAGCAGCTTCCCAACCTCGCCTCGGCCGATGCTCCCGAGGGCGGCGAGGACGACTTCGTCGTGCTGGAAACCGTCGGCGCCCCCCGCGACTTCGCTGCCGAGGGCTTCGAGCCGCGAGATCACCTCGAGCTCGGACAGATGCTCGGTGCGATCGACACCGAGCGTGGAGCCAAGGTCAGCGGTGCGCGGTTCTATTACCTCACCGGCGTCGGCGCCCAGCTTGAGCTCGCGCTGACGCAGCTGGCGATGAGCACGGCGGCGGCTTGGGGCTTCACCCCAATGATCCCCCCAGCGCTGGTCAAGCCCCGCGCGATGGAGGGCACCGGCTTCCTTGGACAGGCGGCGGACGACGTCTATTACCTGGAGAAGGATGACCTCTATCTGGTCGGCACGTCGGAGGTGCCACTTGCGGCCTATCACTCCGACGAGATCCTTCAGGTCGAGTCGTTGCCAAGGCGCTATGCCGCGTTCAGCCCCTGCTATCGACGCGAGGCCGGTTCATACGGCAAGGACACCCGCGGCATCTTTCGCGTGCACTGGTTCGACAAGGTTGAGATGTTTGTCTACACGACGCTCGACCAGGCGGCCGCCGAGCACGAGCGGTTGCTCAGCTGGGAGCGTCAGTGGCTGGACGGCCTCGAGCTTCCCTACCGTGTCATAGATGTCGCCTCGGGGGACCTCGGTCTCTCGGCTGTCCGCAAGTTCGACTGCGAGGCCTGGATACCGACGCAGGGCAAGTACCGCGAGGTCTCTTCGGCGTCCAATTGCACCGAGTTCCAGAGCCGACGACTCGACATCCGCATACGAGGTGCCGAGGGCACATCACCGGCCGCAACTCTCAACGGCACGCTGTGCGCCATGACCCGCACGATCATCGCGCTGCTCGAGAACGGTCAGCAGGCTGACGGATCTGTTCGCCTTCCCGCCGTTCTGCATCCGCTCCTGGGTGAGGTCTTGAGGCCGCTCGCGTGATGGCGCTCTTGTTGGTGGCTGCGCCGTGACGGGCTGGCGGCCGAAGTTGGTTGCGCTCGACGTCGACGGCACCCTCGTCGACGGTGCGAACGTCATGACACCTGCCGTGCGCGAGACCGTACGGGCGATACGCACCTCCGGTGTCGAGACCGTCATCACGACAGGACGCGCGATCCCCGGTGTACTCAACACTGCGGCACTGCTCGGCTTCGACGATGCGTATGCGATCGCCAGCAATGGTGCCTTGGTGTTCACGTTCACTCCGGTGGAACTGCTCCAGACGGTGACCTTCGATGCCAGCGAAGCAGTGCGCCGAGTGGTGGAACGCGTCCCAGACGTGCTCGTTGCGGTGGAAGAGATTGGCGTGGGCTACCGACTGAACAAGCCTTTCCCTGACGGCGAGATCAACGGCACGATGACCGTCGAACCTGTCGAGGCTTTGATCGCCGAGCCGGTGACTCGCGTCGTCATCCGCGCGCCGGACCACAGCCAGGAAGAGTTCGCGACGCTGGTCGAGGATCTCGGACTGGCCGACACCAACTACTACATCGGCTACACGGCCTGGCTCGACCTTGCCCCCGAAGGTGTCAGCAAGGCATCTGGCCTGACCTACCTGTGCGATCGTCTGGGCATCAACTCAGCTGACGTTCTGGCCGTGGGTGACGGCAACAATGACATCGAGATGTTGAAGTGGGCCGGTCTGGGCGTTGCGATGGGTCACGCGCCGTCAGCGCTGCTCGAAGTCGCAGACGAGGTCACCGGATCGATCGACGAGGACGGTCTCGTTGACGTGCTCCGGCGCTACCTCTAGCCCCCAAGATGTCGGCACTTTCAGCTGCCGCGGTGCCGCTGAAGGGTATGGAACTGCCGACATCTTGCGCATCAGGCGGTGCACGCGGTGCACGACCGTTCTGGGTGACTTCATGTCCTCGGCGGTGACGATGATGACGCGCCAACCTTCGTCCACGAGCGCCTCCCGCCGGATCAGGTCACCCTGGCGCTGGCGACCATCCCTTTCATGATGCCACCCGTCGTACTCCACCAAGATGCGGAATTGGCTGTACACCAGGTCTCCGCGAGCCAAGAACGATCCGGTCGCACTTCGAATGTTCTGGTTGCAACGCGGCTCCGGTAGGTGGGCGAACACGATCATCAAGCGCATGACAGTCTCGCGGGGTGACTCGACGGACTCGCGGATCAGACCGAGCCCTCGTCGCATCGACCGGACTCCGTCGAGATGGCGATTCACGGCGTAGTCGATGAGTGCACGCTTCACGATGGATCGCCGATCCCTCGCTGCGCGGACACCGACCGCTGATCCGTGGACAACCCGAACGAGCGTCACCGCTGTGGGGCGCGTGAACTCAGGCGACCTTGCTGGAGTCCAGGCCGTCGAAGCAGTCCAGAACGTCGTCGATCGTCGGCAGTGCCGGGACGTTCGAGCTCCCTGATGCGGCTTCCTTCTTCATCTCGCGGGCACGGCGTATATGGCGCTTGATGGTCGACGTTGAGCAGTCGAGACGCTCAGCCAGCTGTCCGCACGTGTCCTTGGGGTAGGCATGCCGCATCACCATCACAGCATCGTGACTCAGCGGTCCGCCGCCCACACGGGCACCGCCGAACGGGAATGCAGGTTGTGCAACCTGGATGCCCAGCTCGGCGCGCATCTTGTGGCGATCGACCTCGGTGGTGCAGGCCACGAAGCCAGACACGTCCATCTCGACGACTGCCCGGTACAGGCATTCGACCATCAGTGGACAGCCGGCGCACTGGCGGTGCGCGGTGGCGCGGTTGACCGCAATCTTCTGCCACTCGTCTCGCGAAACTTCGTGCCGCGCGGGTGGGTTGTGCAAGTAGTCGTCGTGGAACACTTCCGGCTCAAGAATGCACGGAGGCGTCGTCGTCTCAGTGACGATGGTCACGGGCTCCCTCTTCCCAATCGACTGACCTCCACCGTTTCTCCCCGGCGAACGTCAGCTCACATCAAGCCACATCCTAGAGGTACATTCCATTCGGATCGCCCGGAACCGGTGATGTAGCCGAATCGTCACCTTTGGTGTCGTTTGGACCCGGTAGCGCGAGGCGCATGTTCTGGAACTGGGCTTGCGCCTGCACTTGCTGCGCATAAAGAGCGGCCTGGATGCCGTGGAACAAACCTTCAAGCCATCCCACCAGCTGCGCCTGTGCGATGCGCAGCTCACTCTCTGAGGGTGTCTCGTTGTTGAACGGGAGGCTGAGTCGTTCGAGCTCGTCGACCAGCTCGGGCGCGAGACCGTCCTCGAGCTCCTTGATCGATTGCAGGTGAATGTCACGGAGTCTGGCGCGACTGGCCTCGTCGAGTGGCGCAGCCTTGACCTCGTCGAGGAGCTGACGGATCATCCCACCGATCCGCATGACCTTGGCAGGTTGATTGACAAGGTCTGACAGGGCGGTTTCGGTGCTGGGTGCAGACACGGGCTGACCATCCGGCCCGATGGTCTCTGGCTGCTCTTCAGTCATGCGTCCACCCTATCCACGGTCACAGGGTGAGCAGCACCTTGCCGATGTGGGAGGACTCCTCGAGCACCTGGTGCGCCTCGCGAACGTCCTCGAGTGGGTAGGTCGCGTGAATGATCGGACGTACGGTTCCATCGGCGATCAGTGGCCAGACCTGCGCGACCATCGCCGAGACGATGACGGCCTTCTCGGCCGACGGCCTGGCCCGCAGCGACGTCGCCATGACGGCGGCACGCTTGGTGAGCAGCGCACCGATGTCGAGCTCACCCTTGGTCCCGCCCTGCAGACCGATGATGACCAACCGGCCCGCAGTCGAAAGCACCGAGAGGTTGGCGGCGAGGTACTTGGCGCCAATGATGTCGAGGATGACGTCAGCGGTGACGCCCTGCTCGGCCAGCGCGTCGGCGAAGTCCTGTTCGTGGTAGTTGATGACGATGTCGGCACCCAGCTCGCGGCAGAATGTGGCCTTCTCAGCGGAGCCGACCGTGACGGCGATGCGGGCTCCGAAGGCCTTGCCCAGCTGTATGGCCATCGTGCCGATGCCGCTGCCCCCACCGTGGACGAGCAAAGTCTCGCCGTTGCCGAGCTTGCCCATCATGAACACGTTTGACCAGACGGTGCAGGCCACCTCCATCAGGCCCGCCGCCTCAAGCAGGGACACTCCTCGAGGCACCAGTGAGACCTGGCCGACGGGCACGGCCACATACTCGGCATACCCACCCCCGGTCAGCAGCGCGCAGACCTGGGTGCCTGGTGGTAGGTCGGTGACACCCTCGCCGACAGCGGCAACCGAGCCGGAGCACTCGAGCCCGAGAACAGCCGTGGCGCCTCGCGGGGGGTCATACAGTCCTCGCCGTTGCATCAGATCGGCGCGGTTGACCCCAGCGGCGGCCACCTCGATCAGCACCTCGCCGGGTGCGGCTACCGGGATTGGTAGGTCGACCACCTCGAGGGCTTCGACATCACCTGGCTGGGAGACCACAACGGCACGCATGGAGTTCACCGTAGCGACCTTTCTCTGGCGCGATTCGCATTCAGGAGAGCTCGGTCTGAGGTCATCTAGTCATTTGTGATGATCTTTGCGCGGCGATCGCGAGATGAGCACCGATTTGTGCTCTGCGGCCAGTCGATTGGGTGTTTACTCCCGCTGGGAGGGTTTGACGTGAATCCAGGGGACCGTAGGTTGTCATGCCGCAAGCAAAACCGGCTCCGCCGGAACGTGGCGGCGCTGCTGTCGACCGTTCTGGCGTGCGGCGGGCTTGTCATGCTGCAAGCGACACCAGCGGCCGCGGCAACCAGCATCACGGTGTCAAAGTCGGCACCCTCAACCGTGCTGCTCGGCGATGACATCACGTACTCGTTGACGGCGAGCAACCCAGCCGACGACGGTGATTCTGACCTCCAGTACAACCTGAGCTTTCGTGATGTGCTTCCCGCTGGAGTCTCGTATGTGAGCACGACCGCCCCCATCGGTCAGGGCAACCCCACGATCATCCCCGAGAAGGATGGACTCGGAGTGCCCACGGGGCGAACCATCTTGATCTGGAGCAACGTCGCCGATCTGCCTGACGGTTCTGACGTCAAGCTGACCTACACCGTGTCCCCCGATGTCACGGACTACCCAGTCGGTTCGACAGTCGGCAACCAAGCGACGGGGTACGTCAGCTCCAACGAGCGCTACCTTGCAAAGTTCGACGCTGGCGGCTCAGCTGTCACCAACCCGGTGATCAGCAGTGACAATGCATCCGCCTCGACCTCGATCTCGGCGCTGAAGATCACCAAGTCAGAGCCGAGCCCGGAGCATGAGCTCGTACGCGGTGTTCACGACCGCACGACCGTCTACACGCTGACGGTGACCAACAACGGCATCAATCCGACCAACGATGTGACGGTTGTCGACTACATCCCCGCAGGACTTGAGTTCCTCGGTTGCGGCACCGCCGACAACACCTCGGCCGATGATCGCGAGTACACCGGAGCGCCACGACTCGACGCGGGCCCGGATGTCAGCTCGGACTGCCCGACACCGTTCTCGGTGACCACGACCGACTCGCCCGCCACGGGCTATCCGTCTGGCGTGTACACCCGAGTCGAATGGCATCTCCCGGCGAACCTTGCAGCGTCTGGGGAGTACGTCATCAAGTACTCGGCGGCGATCCCGCTGAAAAAGAACGTCATGCCCACCGTGCCGGCTGGTTTTGTGTCAACCGCCAACCTCGACAACAACACTGGCGATTCGACTCGAGAGACCGGCACCGAGCAGGCCTACAAGAATCTGGTGCGGGCAAGCGGCGCGTACCAGGGCGTGGACAACCACGGAGCCACCGGCACCACGGTCACTGCCGACGACCAGCTGACAGTCACCTCCGAGGACATTGCAGTGGTGAAGTCACTGCCTGGCGGCAACAAGTTCGACCAGAACGGCGAGACAAGCTACCGGCTGCTCGTGCGGGTCAGCGAGTACACCGACGGCGCAGACATCGAGCTGATCGACACCTTGCCCGACGGGCTGTGCCCATCGGACGCACCTTCGTCGACCTACACAGCGACGGCCCAGGCGGCGGCCACCGGCGAGTGCGTGCCTCCGGGGTCGGGCAACCCGGCGATCAAGACGGTCGACCTCGTCGGCGGCGTCTACAAGATCACGTTCAACAAGCTGACGATCAGTGCCGCCACCGGTTCGGCGACGATCGACTACAAGGCCCGCAACCGCTCGCTCTATGCTGGCGGATCGGATACCTCGGCCGGCGACACCTACACGAACACGGTTGGACTGACCGGAACGACGACCCCGATCGCGAACACCGGCGAGACTGGTACCCAGGCTGTTCTGGACGATTCCAGCGCGACCATCACATCCGACGCTCCCGAGCTGGACAAGCGTGTGCTGCCCAACACCGCGGCAACCCATTCGTGCAACGACCCAGACTGGGCGGGGCACTGGAAAGACTCGCAGATTGCGGCTGCTGACGAGCCGTTCACCGTTGGCTCGCGGGTCTGCTTCCAGGTGCGTGTGACGTTCCCGACCACGACATCGACGAGAGCCCCGGTCGTCACCGACTACCTGCCGGACAACCTGACGTACGAGCCCGGCACCTTCGAGCTGGTAGCGGGAGCCAACACTGCGACCTACGCCGTGGACCAGGCCGCCATCAACACCGGATTCGCCGACGGGACCCACACTTTCAAGCCTGGCATCACGAGCGGGTCGAACCTGTACGTCGCCAAGGGCAAGGTCTTAGCCTTCCGTTTCAGTGCGATCGTCTCCGCAGCGCCTGCCAGCACGGTTGACGTGCAGGGCAACCTCGCCAAGCTGCGCTGGACCGATCGCGCCGGCAAGGTGTCGTCGTTGCGCGACCAAGCCGACTTCAAGGTGCCACCTCCACCGCCGGTCAAGGTCGACAAGCGGGTCCAGGAAGTCCTGCCGACCCCCACAGCCCTCAACGATGACGAACCAGTGCTGCACGGTACCCGGGTCCGCTACCAGGTCGACGTCACCAACCAGGGAACGGATGCGGCCAGCAACGGCATCGACATCAACGGTATCGACCTGTGGGATGTGCTCCCGGTGGGATTCCGATGTGCTGATCTGGTGCCGGGAACTCTGAACCTGGCCATCGCTACGTGTTTCGACCCGCCGCCGGTCGGTCTCGGCCACCCGCACTACACGGGGTCCTCCACCCTGAGCGTCATCACCTGGAGCCTCCCCGACACGGATGTGTTGGCCCCGTTGGAGGACAACGCCGCCAACGTACGTACGTTCAGCTATGAGCTGATCGTCCCCACCAACACCAGCGTCGGCACGTCGTACGTCAACACCGCGTCAGTTCGTACCTACAACACGGCGACCAACCTGGGTGGTGTCGCGCCTCACTATCCGGCGAGCAATGTGGATTCAGACGTACCGGTGGCCGACCAGGATGTGCCGGCGGCGAGTGACATTGCGAAGGTGACGCTCCCGAAGGTCGGACTGACCAAGTCCAACACGACGAACCAGACCGATGGGTTCAACGGTGACCACGACGCCGTACCCGGTGAGACCATCACCTACACGATCCGCGCCACCGTGCCGTCGCTCACCACGGTATACAACGGCGTCCTGACCGATCCGCTGCCACCTGTGCCACCTGCGAACTTCACCTTCGTGAGCGCCACCGCGGGCTACTCCGCCACGGGTGCAAGCCCGGCCACAGATCCGCTGCCCGGAACCGTGACGTTCAACAATGCGAACGGGACGCTCACCTTCCCCGCGACGTGGGAGAACTCCAGCGCCACGCCGCAGGTGTTTGAGGTGACGGTCAAGGCGAAGGTCGCGGTCGGCTACACCGGCACCTGCGCCACGGTCGCCGACTGCACCAACACGGCAACCTTCGCCAGCAAGACCACCGCCGGCGGATCCGTACCCGTCTCCGACGTGACGGCGACTTCGGTTGTCAACATCGTGCAGCCGTCGCCCACGCTGACAAAGACTTCGGTGCCGAGCAGCGCCCCGGTCGCAGGCCAGACCGTCACGTACACGTTGACAGCCAAGAACGCAGCGTCGAAACCGACTCTGTACGACACCGTCGTCGTCGACTGCGTTCCGGCCGGCCTCACGGTGTTGACTGTCGGCCCCGGTGCCACGCCCGCCGCGGGCACGGGTGTCGCGGTCAATGGTTGTGCGGTTGGCAAGACGGCCATCACCTGGACGATCGGGTCGATCGCGGCTAACGCCTCCACGGCCCTCGTTTACACAGCGAAAGTCGACCCGTTCGCAGCTGGCGCGGCGTCCTACCAGAACACCGCAACCTTGACCGGCAGCACCCTCGCGAACGGCAGCAACACCGTGACCGACGAGCGGGTGCTCACCACCACTGCCAGCAAGACCTTGACGCTGGCAGGAGCGGCCGCTGCCAAGACGATCGTCGACAACACCCTGACGGTGGGTGAGAAGGCCAGCTACACCGTTTCGGGCACGTTCCCAGCAGACATCAACTTCTTTGACGCGTCACTGATCGATGCCTTGCCTGCCGGGCTCGATGCATCCACCCTCAACACGACGTCGGTGAAGTGCCTCTACGCCGATTCCACACTGTGCACCCTTCCGTCGCCCGGAGGCGGCAGCGCGCTGAGCACGAGTGGCCAGAACGTTGGTTGGTTCCTGGGCGATCTGGGCCCCGACGCCAAGGTGCGCACGGTGACGATCGCATTCACCGCGACTGTCGCCGACAACTGCACAGACACTGCGAACGCGACGTGCAACACGATCGGTCGCACCAGGTCCAACGCGGTGTCGGTCAAGTGGAACCTGACCAACAAGACCGACCCGACGTCTGCCACAGCGACGCTCGACAAGACGGTCACCTCGACACCTGCCGTCTTCACGGTGCTCGAACCGAAGACGGCCATCACCAAGACTGTCGTTTCGGCCACCCCCGCCCCGGGTGAGAACTTCACGTACACCGTGACCGTGTCCAATCCGGGTGGGACGAATGTCAGCGACGCCTTCAATGTTTCCGTCAAGGATGTCGTTCCGGACGGCGTCATCGTCGATCCGAGCTCGTTGACTGCCGCGGGCGGCGTACTGACTGGGGCGACCGCCACCGGTGGCGGCACGATCACCTGGCCTGCCATCGCCACACTGACCACCTCGGGTCCGGGATCGTCGAAGGTGTTCACCTACGTCGCCAAGCTCGCCGCCAGCTCGACGCTCAGTGGAGCGGCCCTCACGAACACTGCTTCCGTGCCAGGCTTCGACGGCCTCCCGACAGGTGGTCGGCACTACACGGGCCCGCAGACGACCGCCAAGGTCACTCCGGCGTTCCCCCACGTCAAGATCGCCAAGCAGGTCGTCGGCAGTGCAGTGTCGTACGTCGACAAGCCGCAGAACTTCGAAATCACGGTCACCAGTGACGGAGCGAGCCCCGCGTACGACATCGACGTCGACGACGTTCTGCCCAAGAACTGGAGCTACGACCTCGGATCAGCCACTGTCCAGACAGGAGCCGGACCGGCAAACCCACAGGACCCTACCGACAACAACGCCAATCCGGCGACGATCAGCTGGAACGATCTCGCGCACAGTGGGCTCCCCGTCGGGCAGACGATTGTCATCACCTACACGGCCACACCGGGCTCCGCAGCCACGACCGACGCCGGTTCTGGCAGCACCGTCGACCACGTCAACAAAGTGTCAGTGGCGGCCGAGGACGCCACCGATGCGACGAGCAGCGGAGCTGGAAACTATCACGGTCCGGATGCGACCGCCGCTGCCCAGATCCATCGCGCCGATCTGGTCGTCGCCAAAGCTGGCGTCGGAACCCCCGTCGCTGGTCAGGACTACTCCTGGACGATCAACGTGACCAACGAAGGGCCTGACGCGTCAGTCGGGCCGATCGTCGTCACGGACACGATTCCGAGCCACTTCACCGACGTGACCGGCACCGGCACCGGTTGGAGCTGCAGTCTTGGTACCGGGACGATCACCTGCACCCACGCCGGACCAGTTGCCGTGGGCGGACCGGGATTGCCGCCGTTGACGGTCAAGGGGCTCGTCGCCGTGGATACCAACAACGGTACCGTGCTCACCAACAAGGCGGTCGTTGCTGGCAAGACCTTTGAGACTGACCTGACCGACAACACCGCGACCGCAACAGCGACGGTGAAGGTCAAGGCCGACCTCGCTCTGGACAAGTCGTTGTCCGGCCCGCTAGAAGCCGGATCAGTGGCGACCTACGTGCTCATCGTGACCAATGAAGGGCCCTCGGACTCGCACGGTCCGTTCACAGTTGCTGACGATCTGCCGTCGGGCTCGACCTTCGTCAGCGCAGCGGGAACCGGCTGGACCTGCCCCGCTCCAGTCGGGGGAGTGCTGACCTGCACCCACGATGACGGTCTCGCGGCCGGAACCCCGGCGGACCAGATCGTCGTGAAGGTGAAGATCCCGGCGACTCAGACCGCTGATGTGAAGAACGCAGCGACGGTCCACGGCAACGATGATCCAAATCCCGCCAATGATGACTCTTCCGTCACCACGACCCCGACCCGCACGGCCGAGGGCGTCACCGGACCCGGCGAGGCGACGCTGGTGTTCGTCGACGCCGTTGCGATCTCGCAGCTCAACCGCCTCCACATGGGCCACGACGGGCCGACCGACGTCCTCT
>MTKY01053136.1_pt1 | contig 10797 bp, 7 predicted proteins | sample 1042731 | NCBI WGS metagenome assembly MTKY01 (sample SAMN06212206, study PRJNA360538) | anaerobic digester metagenome | biome: Wastewater treatment plant; material: sludge; isolation source: anaerobic digester fed with sludge from wastewater treatment plant | place: Denmark: WWTP Soeholt ... | reverse complement strand
CCCGCCGAAGCTGGCCGCGGCGCCCGGCTCACCGCTGCGGGGCCTGGTCCTGGCGCTGGAGCCCGGCCACGGCGGCAGCGATTCCGGCGCGCGCGGTGTCAGCGGCAGCCAGGAAAAGAACATCAATCGGTGGGCCGTCGAGGAGCTGGCGCGGCAACTGGAGGCGGCGGGCGCGCGGACGGTGATTGTTCGCCCGCAGGACGAAGCCCTTTCCCTGGGCGCGCGCGTGCGGCGCGCGGTGGCCACCGACGCCGACCTGTTCATCAGCGTGCATGCCAATGCGGCGGGCCACGCGCGCGGCTACTTGAGCGTGTCGGGCACGAGCACCTATTACAAATGGCCGTTTTGCCGGGATCTGTCCGCGGCCATCCACGCCCGGCTGCTGGAGATCACCCGCCTCAATGATTTCGGGAATGTGGGCAACTTCAATTACTACCCGCTGCGCGCCAACACCTGGATGCCCACGGTGCTGGTGGAGCAGGCTTTCATGACGCATCCCGGGGACGAAGCGAAGATGCTCGATCCGGAGTTTCGCCGGGAGATGATGCGCGCCGTCCTGCTGGGCGCGGAGGATTGGCTGAAGCGCGTGCGCGCGGAGGCGCAGGACTGAGGCGGGAAAAAGCCGGCGGCGCCGGCAACGAACGCTTGCCAGGGCGCGCCTGGCTGGCGTAAGCTGCTTTCCGCAACCGATGAACGCTGTTTCATAGATTCAACGCCATTAACACATTGCCACCTCCTTATGAAAACTGTCTCCTCGCTTAGAATGGTCAGCCGGAACGTGAAAGCCCTGGCGGAAGCCGCCCTGCAAGAAAGCGGCGGCCTGCTGCGCCTCGCGCCGAATTGGGTTCCGCGCTCCTTCCTCCAGCCCGGCTTGCGCATCAAGCTGCACCCGGACGACACCTACGCCTATGGCGCCCATCGCGGCGGCATTGACGAGCGCTGGTTTGCCTCGACCACCGAGGCCGCCAATGAGGGCCGCGTGCCCGACGAGGGGCTCAGCTACTGCGTCGTGGGCCGGCAGCGGTTCACCCTGCGCCAGGCGGTGGCCGAATGCGGCGCCACGCTCGTGGGCGGGACCATCTGGAAGAAGTATGGGCGCTGGCCGGTGTATTCGAAGTTCTTTGATAACATGGGGCCCATCCCCCTGCATATGCACCAGAACGCCCGGCAGGCCCGGCTGGTTGGCCAGGAGGGCAAGCCCGAGTCGTATTATTTCCCGCCGCAGCAGAACAACGTCGGCAACAATTTCCCCTACACCTTTTTCGGCCTGGAGCCCGGCACCACCAAGGCCCAGGTGCGCAAATGCCTGGAAGACTGGAATAAGGGCGACAACGGCATTCTCGATCTCTCCAAGGCCTACCGGCTCAAACCCGGCACGGGCTGGCTGGTGGGGCCCTGCATCCTGCACGCTCCCGGCTCGCTTTGCACCTACGAGCCGCAGTGGGGCAGCGATGTTTTCGGCATGTACCAAAGCATGGTCGAAGGCCGCTACGTGCCGTGGTCGCTCCTGGTCAAAGACATGCCCCGGAACAAGCATAAGGACCTGGACTTCATCGTGGACCAGCTCGACTGGGAGGCCAACGTGGACCCGAAGTTCAAAGATCACCATTACCTCGAACCCGTGCCGGTGGCCGATACCCGCAAAGAAGGCTATGTGGACCGCTGGATCGTGTATGGCAAGATTGACGGCCAGCAGCTTTTCTCGGCCAAGGAACTCACCGTCGAGGCCGGCGTGCGATGCACGATCAAAGACCGGGGCGCCTACGGCCTGATCTGCGTCCAGGGCGTCGGCAAGATAAACGGCCAGCCGCTCAACAGTCCCAAGCTCATCCGCTTTGGCGAGTTGACCGAGGATGAATATTTCTGCACCGAGGACGGCGCCCGGGCGGGCGTCATCTTCGAGAACACCAGCGAAACCGAGCCGCTGGTCTGCCTCCGCTACTTCGGCCCGGAAGTGAATCCCGACGCCCCGGCTTTGGGCGCTTACCGCAGGAACAAGTTCTAAACGCGGCCCGCTTGCCTGGCGAAACAACGGCCCCGGAGACGGTGATGGGAAAGGACCAGGACCGCGCCGCGGCGGAGCTAGGGGGCGGGGCCGGTTGTGCGGACGGGCGCTTGTTTGGCGGGCAATCTTTCCCTCCCGGATGAGGCGAATCTGTATCTATTGCGGCTCGAGTCCCGGGGCGCGGCCGGAATATGCCGCCGCGGCCCGGCATTGCGGGGCGACCCTGGCGGCGCGGGGGATGACGGTTGTTTATGGCGGCGGAAATGTCGGGCTGATGGGCATCCTGGCCGATGCGGCGCTGGCGGCGGGCGGCGAGGTCATTGGCGTGATCCCGCACCGGATGATGGCGCGCGAATTGGGGCATGAGCGGGTGACGCGGCTCATCACTGTGGATTCGATGCACGCGCGGAAGCAGAAGATGGCCGAGCTGGCCGACGCCTTTATCGCGCTGCCGGGCGGGATTGGCACCCTGGAAGAGCTGTTCGAGGTGTTTACCTGGCTCCAGCTTGACTTGCATCACAAGCCCGTTGGCCTGCTGAACGTGGCGGGTTTTTATGATCGGCTGGTGGATTTCCTGGCCCACGTAAGCGGCCAGCGTTTCCTCCGGCCCGAGCACTTCGAGACATTGATCGTCGAGGCCACGATGGAGCGTTTGCTCGACCGGTTTGCCCGCTTCAACCACTCGCCCACCGGGAAATGGGCGGACAAGACGCTGCACACCGCAAAATCCTGACTCCCGCCTCCTACATCGCACGTAAATTTGGAATTGTGTGGCAACCTCCCCCTAGCCATAATGAAACTCCAATGCAGAACACGCCTGCTCAGCAAGACCTTCAAAGCCAGATGCAAGCTTCCTGCGGTTCTTCCGACCCGCAACTTTGCTATGTGATCGGATCTGGACCGGCTGGGGTAGCTTGTGCGAAGGCTTTGCTAGACGCTGGCCGACGAGTTCGGATGTTGGATGCCGGACTCACTCTAGAGCCTGAGCGGGTGGGTTTGGTTGAGAAACTTAGGCACCGGCGACCTGGGGAGTGGGGGGCGACCGATCTGACCGCCTACCAAGCGGGGATGAATCCCGACGTGGGCGGCGTGCCGCTCAAACTGGTTTATGGTTCCGACTTCGCCTACCGTGAAGCGACTGAACATCTGGGCGTTGACTACAATAACGTTGGCCTACGCCCTTCTCTGGCTAAGGGTGGGCTCAGCAATGTGTGGGGTGCTGCCATGATGCCCTTTCTGGATGACGATTTGGATGAGTGGCCGTTTGGAGTTTCCACGCTCGCGCCACATTACTCGGCTGTCCTCCAACTCACCGGACTGGCTGCCTGCCGCGACAAGCTGGAGGAATCCTTCCCACTTTACACCAACAACTTTACGGAACTGCGTCCCAGCCGACAGGCCCAGCAACTCCAAGAGAAAATGGATCGCCATCGGGAGATATTATTCCGGGATGGCATCCGAGTCGGGCGCTCGCGACTGGCAGTACAGGGAAATCTTCAACCAGTAGATGGCGGCTGCGTCTATTGCCGACTTTGCATGTACGGCTGCCCTTATGGTTACATTTACACTTCGGCTGATTCGGTGGCGCGATTGTTGAACACTCCCAATTTCAGCTACGAACACGGCATGATTATAGACGAGGTTCGCGAGTCTTCTCAAGGGGCCGAGGTTCTGGGCTACGATCGGTTTACTCGCCGTCCATTATTCTGGCAGGGCGACCGAGTTTTCCTCGCCGCAGGCACTATCGCAACCACCCGCATCCTGCTCCGTTCTTTGGCGGCTTATGAACAGACGGTCTGGCTTAAGGATAGCCAGTATTTCTTGCTTCCCCTCATCCTTTTTCGAAAAGTACGGGGTGCCACCAAAGAATGGTTGCACGCTTTGAGCCAACTCTTTATCGAGATTTCTAATCCCGGCACCCGCGACACGACCGCACATATCCAGGTTTACTCGAACAACGACATAATCAGTCAGGCGGTGGCCGGGGCCTTCGGCCCGCTGCAGCATCCGCTTGGCTTCCTGGTTCAAGACTTGCAGGAACGAATGCTGGTGGCTCAAGGATTCCTCCATTCGCGACATAGTTCTCGAATTGCTGTTTGCCTGACGAAAGATAAGGTCACGGGTAAGGAACGCTTGGACCTCCGTGCGGAATTAAACCCTTCGACCAGGAAACATGTGCGAAAGCTGATCTATAAACTATGCAGGCATGCGCGGCACTTAGGGACGATGCCGATGCCGCTGATGCTCAAGGTTGCCGAACCCGGCCGCAGCTTCCATAGTGGCGGCAGCTTTCCCATGAGCAAAGAGCCCCAAGGCTTTCAAACTGACCTGCTCGGACGGCTGCCCGGCTGGAAGAGAATCCATGCAGTGGACGCCACGGTGTTTCCTAGCATTCCCGCAACAACCATCACCTTCTCGGCCATGGCTAATGCCCACCGGATCGGGTGGGAAGCCGCACAATCACAGTCGGGAGGCTATAAATGAGTTATTGAAGTTGCATGGGTTAGAGACCAAAAGCTGCATCCTCACGGGCGCTAACGGCTTTGTAGGAAGTCGACTTAAAGGCCGCCTGGAACGTGATGGCTGGCAGGTGATCGCTTGGACACGGCAACCTCAGCCGGGAACCAGATCGGTCGCTTTTCGCCTCGGCCAGAAAGTAGACCCTAAATTGCTAGAGGGCGCGCAGGCTCTGGTGCATTGTGCGTATGATTTCGGTCCCCGACACTGGAAGGACATTGCCGCGATCAATGTGATCGGTTCGCAGAAGCTTTTCACCGCCGCCCGGAATGCCGGAGTCGGATCAATGGTATTCATCTCCAGCCTGAGTGCGTTTGCGGAATGCCGATCGCTCTATGGCAAAGCTAAAATCGAGATCGAAGGTTTCGCCCAGTCCTCCGGGGCTTTTGTGATCCGACCCGGGTTGGTGTACAGTAACAATCCTGGCGGGATGTTTGGCCGCTTGGTACACCAAGTGCGGAGAGCGCGCTTCGTGCCGATCATTTCTGGAGGACGACAGACGCAGTACCTTCTGCATGATGAAGACCTTGGCAACTTGGTTCAAGGCTGTCTGACTGGCAAGGTGTCGGCTGGGATCGAGCCAATCTCCATCGCCCACGAACAGGGTTGGGAATTGAAGGAGATTCTAACCCAGATCGCCCGGGCGTATGGAAACCGCGTGACGTTTGTGCCTGTGCCGTGGCAATTGGTCTGGCTGGGGCTCAAGGGTTTGGAATTGATCGGTGCGCAACCAAATTTCCGCAGCGACAGCTTGATCAGTATGGTTTACCAGAATCCGTCTCCTTCCTTCGATTTACTGAAGTCGCTGGGTATCCAGTGCCGACCGTTTCAACTACCTGCCACCTTGTAGTCTGTCCGACCCCGTACCTATTTGTCGTCTAACGGCCATCTGGTGCTGGGGCTGGGGAGTCGGTGTGCGAAGGCCGCGTTTTCAATGAGCGCCAGCCGCGCGTGGCCTTCTCTCCGGATGGCCGCACCTGGACCGTGCTGCGGCGCGTGCTCGGGAAAAACGATTGGCTCTGGCGCGTCACCTGGCACAAAAACCGCGCCTACGGCATCGCCTACAACATCGCCGGCAGCCTGCTACCCACGAATAAATGGCGGATTACCCTGGTGGCCAGCCCGGATGGCGTGGACTGGCGCCCGGTGGCGAAACTCGCCGTGCCGGGCCGGCTCAACGAAGCCACGATCCGCTTTCTGGCTAATGACGATTGTATTGCCCTGGTGCGCCGCGAGGGCCTGGCCCCGGATCAGGATAAAGATGCCTGGATCGGCCAAAGCGCTCCGCCGTACACCAACTGGCGCTGGCATTCGGCCGGCCGGCAGATCGGAGGGCCCAATTTTCTGGTCCTGCCCCACGGCACGATGATCGCCGGCGGCCGCCTGTACCAATCAAAACCCGCCACGGACCAAACCTTTATCGGCCGCATGGATAGAGAATCGGTCCGGGCGGAACTGATTCTGCCGAGCGACGGTGATTGCAGCTACCCCGGCCTGGTGTGGCACGACGGCTTGCTCTGGACGAGCTACTACTCCAGCCACGAGGGCCAGACCTCGATTTACCTGGCCAAAGTGCGCCTGCCGGGCCAGTCGCGCTGAGGCCCGGATTTCAGCCCGAGCAAGCCCGAAGCTGCGCGAGCCCTTACGGGGCTGGAGGATGGCGGGAAGTTGTTTTCAACCCCAGAACGCTCAGGAAGAAACTCGAAAAGATTATTTGGATCGAAACCATGATGAGCGTGACCGACGGGATCAGGCGGAGCATGTTATCCGCATAGGATAACGCACCATAGCCAGCCTGCTTCCAACTCCAGATTCCGCGCAGAAGCAGCCCCAGCCCCAGCACCAGAACCGCCAGCCCAAAGCAAATGCCCTTCTCCAGCGTGAAGGTCTTGAAAATGTTTGCGAATTTCGGATCCTGGGGCAGCAGCCCTTCTCCAATGGCGAAAACTTTTGTGAAGAAAGCAAAGGCAATAAGCTGGACACCAATCACCAGCGACATGCAGGCGACTGCAAGCGTGCCTGTGCTCAGTTCGACTTTGCCGAGATGGATTGGCCCGAGAGCCAGCACAAAGCCCGCCACCGCTCCCAGCATCCCAAGCGCCAGCCCCGGCACCAGAAACAGCCACCGCGGCGAGTAGATCAGCATGAACCGCAAGTGCCGCCATCCGTCGCGCCAGGGCTTCAAATGCGGCGGCCGCGAGCGTCCGTCCGGATGCAAAGTGATGGGGACCTCGGCGATGCACAGGGATTTCAGGGTTGCTTTGATCACCATCTCCGACGCGAACTCCATTCCGGTGGTCTTCAACTCCATCTTGTGGTAGGCTTCCCGGGTGAACCCGCGCAGCCCGCAGTGGAAATCCCGTGCCGGGCATTTGAAAAACACCCGCCCGATCAGGGAAAGGACCGGGTTGCCGAGCCAGCGGTTTTTCCACGGCATCGCCCCCGGCTGAATGGTGCCGCCGCCGCTGGGCAGCCGGCATCCCATGACCAGGTCGTACTGCTCGCGAAACTTCTGAACAAACCCTTCAATGCGGGAGAAGTCGTAGCTGTCGTCCGCATCGCCCATGATGATCCATTTGCCCCGGGCGGCCTCAATGCCGCCGCGCAGCGCGCTGCCATACCCTTTCTCCTTCACGTGCACCACGCGCGCGCCCAACTTCTCCGCGAGGGCGACGGATCCATCGGTGCTGCCGTTGTCCGCAACCAGGATTTCTCCTCGGACGCCCGCCCGTTCCAGGCCCTGGCGGGCTTTCTGGATGCAGGCAGCCAGCGTTTCCGCCTCATTCAGACAGGGCATAACTATGGTCAACTCAAGGGGCGCGGCAGGCGATTCCGCCAACTGGGACGCGGGGCTTCCGCTTTTTGGTTCAGGGCTCATACGAATGCTTTAGCTCTGGATTTGGGTGATTTGGATTGGGGCCAGGCGGCTTGAGCTCGACCAGGTGCCAGGCAAACGGAGGAAGAAGCGCATGTATCTTCAACTTGACCATTTTCAGTTCTCGCGCGTCCATGCGCTGAAGCCACTCCGGCCATGGTTCCTGGAGTCTGTCCGTTGTCAAAAGCAGGTACTTGATGCCGCGCTGGCGGATTGCGTCCGGGGAGTCCGAACGCTTTACATGCAGGATGCGGCGCGCCCCAAAAGGCTTCCAGAGGGAAGACTCCGGATAGTTATCCGCGTAGAACCCAAGAACGGAGGCGTCGGCGGGCAACGCAGCGATAATCGGCGCGAACACATTTGCCCGCGAGCCTTTGATGGTATAAGAATTGAGCAGGCGCGAGCCCAGTCGGCTGGACTGCAGCCCGGAGCCGTATTGCCGCAAAAACCAGCCTGCCGGCCACAACGGCCTGGCCGGCGAAATGACCAGCAGCAGCCCGGCCAGCCCGCACGCAAAAAACGCCCAGGACCGCCACCAGTTTCTTCGGACCAACCCCGAATGCACGGGACTTAGCAGCAACCCCATCACCAGCAGGGGATAATAGCCTGCCAAGTACCTTGGCCCGCTGCAAAGATTCAGCTTCCGCATTGCGTAGAACAAGCTGATCCACGCGGATAAGCATACCAGTCGTTTCACCCAATCGCCCGGCTGAGCCTCCCCGGACCGGACGATCCGCCCGCGCCCAATGACCATCACCAGAAGGCTCAAGCCCAGCAGGATGGTTAATCCGAAGCCCATGCCGGCCTCTTCCTCGACTTGGAGCTCGCGTAATCGCCAGTACGTTGCTCCCGACTCGAAATGCTGCTCCAGCAATGCCGTCAGCGAGGCGGGAGTCATGGTATTGGCGATTTGACTCCAGGCAGAGGTGAAAGGAAACACGGGTGGAGTCAGATTGTTAAGAGTCCAGGTGATGCTGTTAACGAATAGATGCAGCCAGGCCGGCCCAGAGCCGATCGCCAGGGTTCCCGCAGTCCATCCTGTCCAATCCCCCACATACTTAGCATTGAGCACTGAAATCGGCACCAGAGACGCTCCCAGGCCGAACAGGATGGCAACCGCCACTGGCAGCGGACGCATGAACCATATTCGCCACGTCGGCACGAAGGCAATTGCCCAGGGCAACAGCAGGGGCAGGTTGGTGGCTTTGGTTCCGGTCAGCAATGCTGCGGCGAGCACCGACAGGCAGACTTCCGAGGCTTTCCCGGATTTCCGCGCCCGCAGTGCAAGGTCTATCGCCGCCAGGGCATACACCGTGCTGAACATGTCGTTGGCAATGCTGCCCGCCTGCAAGAGGTAGCAATACCCCGTGGGCAACAGCCACATCCAGTGCCAAGCCACGCGTGGCCTCACCCCAACCCGCGTGAACAAGCTGAATACCAGCCCCGGCAAAAGGCAAAAGGATGCCGTATTGATTATAAACAGCCAGCGGTCTGTTTGGGTAAAGACCATCAAGGGCACCGAGAGCCATTCAATGCCGCAGGCACGGGTGTTCAGGCTTTGAAAGTCGGTATGAATCCAATGCCATTGCCCCTCCGCCAGCCAGTGCAATACGCGCGGGACCCGATATGCCAGCGCGTCATAGTTGTTGGGGGCGTGAATTAGGCCACCCAAAATCGCCAGCAGCGCCAAGAGCAGAAATGCGAGCGGGAACGACCGGCGGAAGCGCCGCCGCGCTTTTCGCAAGCTCCAAACGCGGAATTTTCCCGGAAACAAGCGCTTCCGCAACACCCACGCTACGGCCAGGCTCGCCAAAAACACCCCGCTATAGCCGACGGCGTTGAGTTGATGAACGACGGATAAAACCCAGCCGGCACAACTGCATAGCGCACTGAAGATAAGCCAGGCCGTCAGTATTATCGGCACGTGCGTGCTTCCGGTTGCTGCCGGAAAAGGCTGCCTGGCAGCACCCTTGGCCTCAGGCGGCGCCTGCTGGACTGCGTCGTTCACAATACTTTGTCACCACAAACTGACGCCTCAGGCTAGCGAGGCGCTCACTCGAGGTCAACTTTAATAAAAGACGCTGTCGTGTAGCACACAAAAGCGGACTTTTGTGTGCGATCAAAAGCGGACTCTGGTTTTAGAAGACCGGGCAATGGAGTAGGACCACGGGTTTGAGTTTGGGATGGGGAGCATGGCGTAGGTAGAAGATGTCACCGTCGGGACACGCAGGCAGCGGATGACGGTGGAGCGGGGAGGGGCGTCCAAGGATTGGCGGGTGGTGCCGACGGGGACTTTGCCGTCGTCGCCGACGCGCACGGGGGTGCGCAGGCTCCAGACGTAGGGCCACCACGGACAGGGTGGGACTGGGCGGAGCACGGAGCGGTTTTGAGCCAGAGCTTGGTCCCAGGCGGTTTGGGGTGGGGTGCCCAGCTCGCGATGGATTTCATGGGTGTTGGCGTGGGGGCGGAGTTGTTCGAGCAGGAGGTTGGCGCCATCCCGTTGGCGGATCTGGTCGGCGGCCAACAGGGGCGGCCGGCGTCTTTGCCAGTAATCGTGGCGGCGTTCGATTTTGCCTTTGGCTTGGGGGGTGGGGGCGTAAAGGAGGGCCACGCCGTAGAAATGGAGGGCTTGGCCGAGTTGGGTGAAGGCCTCGGGCTTGTGGGTGAAGAAGAAGGAGTGGTAGTCCACGTAGAGGGCCAAGGGCAGGCCGTAGGCTTGGAAGGCTCGGGGGAGGAAGTCGAAGTGGGCCAGGAGCGTTTCGGTGGGATAGAGGCGGGCGCCGGTGTTGTAACGGGTGGCGTCGTCCAACAGATTGAGCAGGACCTGTTTATAGGGGGTTCCCGGCAACCAGGCGTGAGGGCTGGCGTCGTATTGCCAGAGGGCGCCCCGGTCGCGGACTTGCCAGCGTTTGATGGGCTGGGGCGGCTTTTTGTAACGGGTGTCAGGAGCCAGTTGGTGTTGGATGGCCCAGCGGCGGACACTGGCCCGGTCGGTTTGGAAGTGGAGGCGACGGAGCAGTTCACTGGCGCAGGCACTGTAGGAGGAGGGCGGCTGGGAAGACAGAAGCGTGGTCAGTTGGGCGGCAACTTCCGGCGGCCAGTCGGGGTAGTGGTCGCCTCCGGAGGGGCCGGGAGTCCAGAGCTGGGCGTGGCCTTGGGCGCAAGCTCGTAGATAGTCACTGTAGAGTTCGTAGAAGCGGGTCTTGGAGAGTTGCAGCTCGGTTCGGGCCGCCGCGGCACCCAGATGACCCGAGCGGAATTGGGCCAAGAGGTGGCGAACAAAGGGAGCGGGCAGACGATGGATCAATTGCAGTTTTTCATCGGGCGGAGCGTAAAGGCAGAGGATGGATTTTTCGCTTTGAAACTGACCCCGGCGGGGGCTTGGCCAAGCCGGGCCGCC
>MTKY01070434.1_pt1 | contig 10801 bp, 11 predicted proteins | sample 1042731 | NCBI WGS metagenome assembly MTKY01 (sample SAMN06212206, study PRJNA360538) | anaerobic digester metagenome | biome: Wastewater treatment plant; material: sludge; isolation source: anaerobic digester fed with sludge from wastewater treatment plant | place: Denmark: WWTP Soeholt ... | reverse complement strand
TGGTGGAGACGGGCTCGGCGATCACGTGGAAGTACCCCAGTTGCGTCCTCAAGGGCGAGGGCTCGGTGGGGGAGTTCTATTCGGTGGCTCTGACGAACCACCGGCAGCAGGCGGACACGGGCACGAAAATGATCCACCTGGGTCCCAACACGCGGAGCACCATCGTCTCAAAGGGCATTTCCGCGGGTCGTGGTCAGAACACGTACCGGGGCCTGGTGAAGATCGCCAAGAGCGCCCGGAGTGCGCGGAATTACACACAGTGCGATTCCATGCTGCTGGGGGACCGCTGCGGCGCACACACGTTTCCCTACATCGAGGTTCGCAACAACACGGCGCGGGCTGAGCACGAGGCGACGACCTCGCGCATCGGAGAGGACCAGCTTTTCTACTGCAATCAGCGGGGAATCTCCACGGAGGACGCCGTGTCCATGATCGTCAACGGGTTCTGCAAGGAAGTGTTTCGCGAGCTTCCGATGGAGTTCGCGGTCGAGGCTCGCAAGCTGCTGGAAGTGAGCCTGGAAGGCAGCGTCGGGTGATCGACGCCGAAACCGCAACGAGGCAAACATGCTCGAAATCCGCGATCTACACGCGCAAGTGAACGGCCACGAGATTCTCCGCGGCATCAATCTGACACTGCGGCCCGGCGAGGTGCATTCCATCATGGGCCCCAACGGTTCGGGCAAAAGCACGCTGTCACAGGTGCTGGCCGGTCGCGACACGTTCACGGTTACGCGGGGCGAGGTGCTGTACGACGGCCGGAACCTGCTGGAGCTGACGGCGGACGAGCGGGCGTGCGAAGGGATTTTCCTGGCCTTCCAGTACCCGGTGGAAATCCCCGGCGTGACCACGAATTACTTCCTGCGGGCGGCCCTGAACTCCGTGCGGAAGTACCGCGGACTGGACGAACTGGACGCCCTGGAATTCCTGAAGCTCGCGCGGGAGAAGGCCCGAGATATCCAGATCGACGAGAAGCTGCTGAACCGATCGCTGAACGAGGGGTTCTCCGGCGGAGAGAAGAAGCGGAATGAGGTCTTCCAGATGGCCGTTCTGGAGCCGAGGCTGGCCATTCTGGATGAGACGGACTCGGGGCTGGACATTGATGCGCTGCGGATTGTGGCGGACGGCGTGAACAGACTGCGAGACCCCGGGCGGGCCTTCCTGGTGATCACGCATTACCAACGGTTGCTGGATTACATCGTGCCGGATCGCGTGCACGTGCTGATGGGCGGGAGGATCGCGCGGTCGGGCGGCCGGGATCTGGCCTTGGAGCTTGAAGAGAAAGGCTACGGGTGGCTGGAGCAGGAAGTGCGCCGCGCGGCGCCGACGGCCGCCGGTTAGAGACCCCGCGCTTGCGAGATGGAACCGATGTTGACGACGAAACACGCCTGTGATTCATATCTCGCGGCGTTCGAGGCGGCCCAGGCGGACCGCGCCGGTCCCGGCTGGCTGGCACCCGTGCGGAAGGGGGCCATCGCCCGCTTCGCGGAGGTCGGTCTTCCGACTCTTCAGGATGAGGATTGGAAATACACCGACGTCAGCCCCATCGCAGGCACGCGGTTCGGGCGGGCCGCGCCGGAGGAAAGCCTGCATCCGAGCCGCCTCCAGCCGTTTTGGGTGGGTGGACCCGAGGTGCACAGGCTGGTGGTGGTCAACGGGCGGCACGCGGCGTCGCTGTCGGCCATCGGCCCGATGCCGCAGGGAGTCCGGGTCGGCAGCCTGGCCGACGCGCTGACTGACGAGGCCGGCGGTCTGCGGGACGAGTTCACCCGGCTGGCGGACGGCCACAGTCGGCCGTTCACAACGCTGAACACCGCCCTCTTTGAGGACGGGGTGGGTCTGATCGTGCCCGCAGAGGCGGTGATCGAGGCGCCGGTACACGTTGTCTATGTCACGACCGGCTCGGCCGATCCGGTCGTTGCGCATCCGCGGTCCTGGATCGTGGCGGGGGCCCGCAGCCGCGTTTCGATCATCGAATCCTTCGTGAGCCTGGGCGACGCCCCGTGCTGGACGAATGCCGTCACGCAGATCGTCGCGCAGGACGGGGCCCAGGTCGACCACTATAAGACGCAAGAGGACAAGCAAGACTCCTTCCACGTGGGCGAGGTGGCCGTCTGGCTGGGTCGGGACAGCGCCCTGCGATCTCACGTGGTGACGCTGGGAGGCAGGCTGGTCCGCAATGAGTATCATGCGGTGTTCGGCGGGGAAGGCGGACACTGCACGATCAACGGCCTGTACCTTCTCAACGGCCGGCAGCACGTGGACAATCATCTGCGCGTGGAGCACGCCAGAGCCCACTGCACGAGCCGTGAGTTTTTCAAGGGGGTCCTGGAGGATCAGTCCCGGGGAGTGTTCACGGGGCGCATTTTCGTGGCTCCGAACGCGCAGAAGAGCGATGCCCAGCAGACCAATAAGTCGCTGCTGCTGTCGGAAGACGCTCGGGTGGAATCGCGCCCGCAGCTCGAGATTTTCGCGGACGACGTCCGTTGCACGCACGGCGCGACGATCGGACAGGTGGACGAAGAGGCGCTGTTTTATCTGCGGACCCGCGGACTGGATCCGGATGCGGCGCGGAACCTGCTTGTGTACGGATTTGCCGAAGACAGTCTGCAGCAGGTACGCTACGAGCCGCTCCGGCGCTACCTGGAACAACGGCTGCTGGACAGGCTGCCTCAGGCGGGCGGGCTGCGGGGGCAGCCATGACGATGATCGCTACGACTATGGAATCAACGCACGATCCCACCGCGGTTGCCGGGTACAACGTGGCTCGCCTTCGCGCGGATTTCCCCATTCTGAACCGCACGATCCACGGCAAGCCTCTGGTCTATCTGGACAACGCCGCCACGACCCAGAAGCCGCTGGCGGTCATGGAGGCGATGGATCGGTACTACCGGCACGACAACGCCAACATCCATCGAGGCGTACACGAACTCAGCGTGCGGGCCACCGAGGCGTACGAAGCGGCCCGAACGCGGGTGCAGCGGTTTCTGGGGGCCGCTCGGCCGGAGGAAATCGTTTTCGTCCGCGGCGCCACCGAGGGCATCAACCTGGTGGCCCAGTCGTGCGGCCGGCCGCGTCTGCAACCCGGCGACGAGGTGGTGATCACCGCGATGGAGCATCATTCGAACATCGTGCCGTGGCAGATGGTTTGTCAGCAGACGGGGGCCCGGCTGCGCGCGGCTTCGATTCGTGACAATGGCGAGATCGATCTGGACGAATACGCAGCTCTGCTGGGGCCGCGCACCCGGATCGTGGCGGTGACCCACGTGTCGAACGCTCTGGGGACCGTCAACCCGGTTCGGACCATGATCGACCTGGCGCATCGGCAGGGGGCCGTGGTCCTGGTGGACGGCGCTCAGGCCGTTCCGCATCTGTCCGTCGATGTCTCGCAGCTTGACTGTGACTTCTACGTTTTCTCCGGACACAAAATCTACGGCCCCACGGGCGTGGGCGTGCTGTACGGACGGAAGGAGCTGCTGGACGCCATGCCGCCGTATCAAGGCGGCGGCGACATGATCCGGTCGGTCACTCTCGAGAAGACCACGTACGCCGACGTGCCCTACAAGTTCGAAGCGGGTACGCCGAACATCGCGGGCGGCATCGGGCTGGCCGCCGCGCTGGAGTATGTTCAGCGAATCGGCCTGGACGCCATTGGCGCCTGGGAGCACGATCTGCTGGCGCGCGCCACAGCAGCGCTGTCGAGCATTCCGCAGGTGCGAATTCTCGGGATGGCGCCGGAGAAAGCGTCCGTGCTCCTGTTCATCATCGAAAACGCGCACCCGCACGACGTGGGCACCGTCCTGGATCGCGAGGGGATTGCTATCCGGGCAGGGCATCACTGCGCCCAGCCGGTGATGCAGCGGTTTGGCGTGCCGGCGACGGCCCGGGCGTCGTTCGGACTCTACAACACGCCGGACGAAGTGGACGCGCTGGTTGAGGCGGTGCATCGTGTGATCGAGGTGTTCAACTGATGTCCGACGACGTGCAGGATCTGTACCAGGAAGTCATCCTGGATCATAACAAGAGGCCCCGCAACCGAGGCCGTCTGGAGCACGCGACGTGCGACGCGGAAGGGTACAATCCGCTTTGCGGCGACCACGTACACGTGTATCTGCAGGTGGAAGACGGGCGGGTGACCGACATCCGGTTTGAAGGTTCCGGCTGCGCCATCTCCACGGCGTCCGCGTCGATGATGACGGAATCTGTCAAGGGCAAGACGCTGGAGGAGGCGAAAGAGCTTTTCCGGAACTTTCATGCGTTCGTGACGCGCGAGAAGGTGGAGACGGATCTGGGCAACGGCCTGGGCCGGCTCGAAGTCTTTTCGGGGGTCTGCCAGTATCCCGCCCGCGTGAAGTGTGCGACGCTGGCGTGGCACACCGTGCAGGCCGCGCTGGAGAACCGCAAGGACACGGTCTCCACCGAATGAGGCTCACTGCGGAGACCCGGACCGATGACTGACATTCCGGCCGATTCCATCCCGAAAGACCTGAAAACGGCCCGGATCGTGGAGACGCTGCGGACCATCTACGATCCGGAAATCCCTGTGAACATCTACGATCTGGGGCTCGTGTATGACATTCAGTTGGGCGAGGACGGGCGTGTTCAGATCCGGATGACGCTGACGTCGCCGGCCTGTCCCGTGGCCGGTTCGCTTCCGCCGATGATTGAGCGGGCGGTGGCCGGCCTCGAGGGAGTGGCCGGCTGTCAGGTCGAGGTCGTCTGGGATCCTCCCTGGTCGCCCGATCGGATTTCCGAGGCCGCCCGCCTGCAGCTCGGAATCGATTGAGCCGACGGTCGAATCGGGTAGGAGGGGGCCTCACGGCCCCCGTCCTCCCACACCACCGGACGTACTCATCGTATCCGGCGGTTTCCTTCAATGTTGTAACGCGGCGTGCCTCTCGGTGAAGTAGACCAGTCCTTGAGTCTTGAACCATTCCAGGTTCATGGCTTCGCACGCCTGGGGCGTGCCCGCCATGCGCCACCAGCCTTTGCCCGACAACGCCAGGGGCCATCGCCTCCCAGCAGCCGGCTGACGCCCTGCCACGTGCGGACGGCGAATGCGTCGTACAGCCTGTGCCAGGCGTCGGTGGAACCCGCCCGCAGCCCGTCGGTGACCTCCCGTTCCGTTCGCTCGTCCATGGACCCTCCATCCGCACGAGAGCTCGCGCTCTCGGTGGACTCAGCCTATAGTTTGCGCGAACAGGGGATGATGTGTCGCGGAATTCCGCCGAAATTCAACGGAATCTGCCGCGCGGTGCGCGTGGAATTCGGGGCGGGGGTGCCTTCAGACGGCAAATGGTGGGGGCAGGAGCGATCGACGGGTCGCCCATCCCCGGCTGAAGCCACAGGCAAGCGCCCGGGTTGTCCGCCCGGGCGGTTTTCTGGGTTACTTGCTGTCTTTCACTTCGAACTCGGCGTCGATCACGTCGCCTTCGTCTTTCTTGCCGGCGTCGCCGGCGGTCGCGCCCGAACCGCCGCCGGATGCCGCTCCGGCGGCCTGCTGCCGGGTCATTTCCTCGTAGACGACCTTGCCGATGGTCTGGGCGGCCTCCATCAGCCGCTCCGTGCTTTTCTTGATCGCGTCCAGGTCCGTGCCGCCCATCACGTCGCGAACCTGTTTGATGGCTTGTTCGATGTTGCCGCGATCCGCCTGGCTGATCTTGTCTCCGTGCTCCTTGAGCTGTTTCTCCGTTTCGTAGGCCAGGTGCTCCGCCTGATTGCGGGTTTCGACAAGCTCTTTGCGTTTGATGTCTTCGGCCGCATGCGACTCGGCGTCGCGCTTCATCCGTTCGATCTCGTCCTTGCTCAGGCCGCTGGAGCCCTCGATCCGGATCGATTTTTCCTCTCCCGTGGCCTTGTCCCGGGCGGACACGCTGATGATGCCGTTCTTGTCGATGTCGAACGTGACGTCGATCTGCGGCAGGCCCCGCGGGGCCGGTGCGATGCCCGTCAGGTTGAACTGCCCCAGCGAGCGGTTGTCGCCGGCCATCGGCCGGTTGCCCTGGAGCACGTGGATCGTTACCTCGGTCTGGTTGTCGCTGGCCGTGGTGTAGGTCTTGGTTTTGCTGGTGGGGATCACCGAGTTCGCGTCGATCATCGGCGTGCAGACGCCGCCCATGGTCTCGACGCCCAGCGTAAGCGGAGTCACGTCCACCAGGACGATGTCGTCCTTTTCGCCCGCGATGATGGCGCCTTGCAGGGCCGCCCCCATCGAGACCACCTCGTCCGGGTTGATGCTCTTGTTTGGCTCCTTGCCGAAGATTGTGCGGACGAGCTGCTGGACGGCAGGCATCCGCGTGGAGCCGCCCACCAGCACCACCTCGTCAATGTCGGACGGGCTGACGTGGGCGCCTTCCAATGCCTCCATGACGGGTTTTCGGCAGCGTTCCGTCAGCTTTTCGGTGAGCTGCTCGAACTTCGTGCGGGTAATCGTCATCTGCAGGTGTTTGGGGCCGGCCTGATCCGCGGAGATAAACGGCAGGTTGATCTGCGTCTCCCGCGTGTTGGACAGCTCGCACTTGGCCGTTTCGCAGGCCTCTTTGAGACGCTGCAGGGCCATGGGATCCTTGCGCAGGTCAATGCCCTCTTTTTTGCGGAACTCCTCTGAAACGTAGTTGATCAGTTCCTCATCGTAGTCGTCCCCGCCCAGATGGCCGTCGCCGCTGGTGGCCTTCACCTCGAAGGTCCCCACCTCCGGGTCGATCTCCAGAATGGAAATGTCGAACGTGCCGCCGCCGAGGTCGAAGACGGCGATCCGCTCTTCCTTCTTTTTCTTGTCGAGGCCGTAGGAAAGGGCGGCGGCCGTCGGCTCGTTGATGATGCGATCCACCTTGAGCCCGGCGATTTCGCCGGCGTCTTTCGTGGCCTTGCGCTGGGAGTCGTTGAAATAGGCCGGCACGGTGATGACCGCGCGCTCGACCTTCTCGCCGAGGTAGTCCTCGGCCGTCTTCTTGAGATCCTGGAGAATCATGGCGCTGATTTCCGGGGGCGTGTAATCCTTGCCCCGGACGTTCACTTTCACCAGTTCATCCGATCCACCCACGACCTTGTAGGCCACGAGCTTCTCCTCATGGCTGACTTCGTTGTGCCGCCGGCCCATGAAGCGCTTGATGGAAAACACGGTGTTCTGCGGGTTGGCAACCTGCTGGTGTCGGGCAATCTGGCCCACCAGCCGTTCACCGGTGTCGGTGAACCCCACCACGGACGGGGTCAGCCTGGCTCCGTTCGAGTTGGTCAGCACCTTGGGCTGCCCGCCCTCGACGATGGCCACCACCGAGTTCGTGGTACCCAGGTCAATCCCGATGATCTTCGACATTCGGACACCTCCTGTTGGGGTTGGGACCGCGCCGTCACCAGCCTGCGGCCGTGGCGCAGTCTCGGACGTCACAGGACGTTGCACGCCCGATGCCAGACGCCAGCATGCGAAATCTGGCACCTAACCTTCGCAAAGACAAAAGATTAAAGAATCTCCCCAATTCGGGGCTCTCTGCCGCCACTGCCATCCTGACAGGGCAATCCCAGCGATATTGGCACTCGCCGCAGCGCCCTAACTGGCTCTATCGGGGGGGATTAGCTGTCGTGAACGGGGGTTTTGGGTCGATACACCTCATTCGGCATGGACACGGAACCCTTCGATCTGGCCCAACGCGACGCCCACCCGACCGTGACGCAAATCTCGGTGTTTCTGGTGGAACGCGTCGGCGAACTGCTCCGGCTGACCCGCACGCTGGACCCGTGCGACGTGCGGATCCTGGGCCTTTCTATCGTCAATGCGGTGGACACGGCCATCTTGAGGATGATCGTGGATGACCCCGGCGAAGCAGCCCAGACCCTGCGGGACGCCGGCTTCGCTATCAGCGAGTCGGAACTGCTGGTGGTTTCGCTGCCGCATGGCAAACGGGCCCTGCTGGAGACGTGGTCGGCTCTGCTCAGCGGCGAGGTCAGCGTGTCTTACACGTATCCGCTGCTGACTCAGCCGAAGGACCGGCCGGCGCTGGCCGTCATGGCGGACAACCTCCCGATGGCGGCGGCCAACCTGTCCCGCCGGGACTTCACGCTGCTGGATCAATCGGACCTCGCGGCCAAGTACTGATTGCGGATAGTCCCCTTCTCGTGCCGGAACTTGAGCCCCGTCTCGTCATCCGCCACCAGTGCCGCTTCGTACAACCCCGTGTAGCCGACCTCGTTCACGTATTTCGAGCCCAGGTAGTAGTGGAAGAACTCCCAGGCGTTGAGGTAGCTCCCACCCCGCCACTTTCCGAAATCCGCGTAATTCCCCACGGCGAGTGCCGCGCTGCCGGCCAGTACCAGCCCCAGCACGATGCGCGAGGCTCGGGCGGCCCGCCCCGTCCGCGCTGCCAATGCAGCGTACGCCATCACCACCAGCACGGCGATGATCGGCAGAACGTGCTTCAGATACAGGGTTACGACATCCATGTGCGGTCAGCCAGTGGTGGTAACACCACGGCGGAAATACGGGCGTTCGGACTGTGGCCCCGCGATTGGAGGCATCGGCGCCCCAATAACTCTGGAATGCGGCATATCATGGCATGGACTACGCTGAACGACTCCAATGGGGGCGGTGGTCCAGTCCCGGTGGTGCGGCGAAAGGGCGAAAACCCTACCGCACACTCGCAGACTTCTTCTTCCCAAGGACAACGCGCGCGGTCAGAACGCCCCCGATAGCCATGACGCCGGCCAACAACCCGGCCAGAAGCCACCGGCCCTTGCCCTCGACAGGAGTCGCATTTGCCACCGTGTTCGACAGTGTTTTCGGTGGGGTATCCGGAGGACTGACTTCGGTAGGCGTTGTTGCGGCTCGGGATTCCCGTTGGGTCAGCGTCTCAGCGGCGATCCTGCCACCACTCGTTGTGGGGTATCGCGACCTGGCTTCCTCCCACCACTGCACCGCGCTGAGGTGGTCGCCGGAGTTTTCATACAGACTGGCCAACAGAACCAGGTTCATCGCGATGGATTCGGGATCGTCCACATCGCGGCCCGCCGCATGAAGAGTACTGATGCCCTTGCTGTAGTCCGCGCTGAGAAGGTAGCGAACACCAAGCGTATGAGCCACGATAGCTCTCATCGGGTCGCTCCGGCCCTTCTGATCGAACCAGTTCTGGAGGAACGCCAGGCTTTCCGCAGAAGCATCGCCCCCCAGGGCGCGGTACACATCCAGTGCGTACTCGCCTTCCGGCATGCGAAGCGATTGCTGAGATTGGAGAATCGCGAACAGGGCGAGGGATCGCTCGGCCTCCATGAGGTCCGCGGCCCATCGCAGCATCGGCCCGGCGAAATACTCCGCGTCAAAACCGAGGCTGGCCACAGCCTCGGCGCCGCCATCTTCAGCGTGCTCCCCCAGAACCCGTTGGGCCAGCTCGAACGTGGCCAGCGCCTCAGAGATGTCGCCGTGTTGTGCGAGTCCCTTACCTTTCCATGCCAAGGTCGAGACGTAGGGGACGAGAATCCCGGAGGGTCCCAACGTGGTGGCATCCAGCACATCAGGGTGTGCCGACACGAACGAGATTGCGCGGTCGACGCGGTCCCACGACCCGTCCAGATAGCCTGTCATCGCCGCAATCTCTGCTTGTTGAACGAACCAGTAAGCCTTTTCATGCACGTCGGATGCGCTGTCGATCAACTGATCCGCAAAGGCGAGCGATTGATCGAATGTACCGAGTGAGTTGCTCAGGGAGAACGCAACCTGCAGACCCTCTTGGACATCAGGGTCGCCCGGGTTCACATCGGCGTCCAGATGCCGTTGTATCGTCTGAAGCCAAGTTTGCTCGAAGACCGACCTCGCTTCGGGCGGTGGTACGTTCTGCAGTGCTTCTCGATACGCGTCGAGCGCTTCGCGGAGCGAGCCAAATTGCCTGGGCTGCGCATCACATAGCGCCGTCACCAAGGGCACAAGCACGCACACTTGCACTGCGGTTCGAATCATGCGGTAACACCCTTCCTGATTACGGGCAAGGCCCAATATCGACGAGTTTTGCGACAACGTCGCCCCAGATCGTTCCCGTGCAGTAGCTATGATACCCCAGATAGCACGATTTGTTCATAGTTGTTCCTGTGGCACAGGTGCTTGGACCATCCTTGAACTGGACAGTCCAATGAAAGGCGCTGAACACCGAATACTGTGCGTTCTTATGGGTCGTCATGCTCAGATTATAGCGGCCGATTTGGCAGGACGGGAATTCCTCACTCCCTACCGTGCCGGAAACAGAGATCGTAGTCTGGCGATTCCAGGCAAATTGCGTCTCGAGGCTTGCTCGGACGAGCGTTACAATCGACGCTGCGAGGCCTGGCGCAAACGTGAAAGTGAACGATCGCGTCGCCTCGAAAGTCAAGCTCGTGGTGCAGACGCTTTTGAGAGTCGGGGGTTCCTCGTCATCGCAGGCATCGCAACAGGTGTCGCATTGGAGTGCGGAGGCCGAGGTGATGATGGTGGGGGTCCCGGGGACGACCAACTGGGGGGCTCCTTCTGTCCGATTGCATACAAATTCATAGTGGCAGTCGGGATCATGCATGATCGGGTCGGGCGCGCAAGGCAGGCCGTCACACCAGTAGTTTGGTACCACGTAGGATCGAACATTTGTGGCGCAGACGAATACGGTCGCGACTACAAGAAGACCATAACGCTTCGAGAACATTGCGGGATCCTTTCCTGCGCTTCATCTGGCGCGAGTGCCTCAACTACCCTAGATGATGCTCTTCACCACCGGACATGCCTCTCCTTCGCCCTCACCCTCACCCTCACCCTCGCCCTCGCCCTCACCCTCACCCTCACCCTCACCCTCACCCT
>MTKY01055191.1_pt1 | contig 10801 bp, 11 predicted proteins | sample 1042731 | NCBI WGS metagenome assembly MTKY01 (sample SAMN06212206, study PRJNA360538) | anaerobic digester metagenome | biome: Wastewater treatment plant; material: sludge; isolation source: anaerobic digester fed with sludge from wastewater treatment plant | place: Denmark: WWTP Soeholt ... | reverse complement strand
GGGGGGTTGGTCGGGTGCACGAGCGGCCCGGCCGGGCCGGGAACCACGAGTGGTCCGACCGGTGGGGCAACCTCGGTTCCGGTGACCTCGGCGGCGACCTCGCCGTCAAGTGGGACGGCGACGGGGTCAGCGACGGGGCCGTTGGCGTATCCGGCGGACGTGCCAGCCGAGGCGCGGGTGAACTCCCCGGCGGGGGCGATGGCGTTTGCGCGGTACTTCTTCGCGCAGGCGAATCTGGCCTACACCTCGCCAAGAAGCGGTCTGCTGCCCCCGCTGTCAACGTCGAACTGCAAGACATGTGCGGCATTCGAAACTACGGCAAGCAGGTACGTCCGAGAGGGACTGCGCTACGACCGTAACCCTGTGCAGATCCTGGAGGTCTCGCTCGATGCAGAGCCGTTGACGGGCGGATACATGGTGGACCTCGTTGCTCATCAACAGCCATCCAAAGTGATCAACGCCGCCGGGGTGGTGGTGGAGGACATCAAGGATCAGAAGGTGATCTTCGTTCTCAACGTCGTGAGCGTCGACTCGGCCTGGAGAATCGACTCCGTGAGAGTGATGCAATGAAAGGTCACCGAACCCTGATCGCCTCAGTAGCTCTGGGCTTGGCTCTGGTGACCCCGGCATCGGCCCAAGCGCAAACCTCGGGCGGCGGCGGAATGGCTCATGCCGCAACGGAAGCAGACGGCATCAAATCCCAGACCTCGGCGGAGGCGGTGGCAAACCTGGCGTCGGGGCGGGATTTGCGGGGGAATGCGTTTGGGGTGCCGATGGTGTTTTCGGTGCGGATCGCGTGTCAGGTGGCTGATCCAGGGGATCCTGACCCGAGTGCCTGCCAAAAGGCCGCGTTGGGTTGTCTGACCAATGGTCAACAGGCTGGGATCGGGTTGTTGTACGACATCTACAGTCGCGCGGCCGGGTCCAGTGACCCGTGGCACTTCGTGGGGTCCACGTGTTTCGCTGACCAGGTCCCGGGAGCCAGCCCGACCTTGTCCATGGCTCGGATCATCGACGCGTTCCACCTCACCCCGTGGGCGACCGCGACCGTCCTCACTCAACCCGAAGGCAACACGACGTTGGTGAACCTGCCGGTGTACGCCCGGATCTCGTGGTCCGTCCAGGGATACCAACCCGGTGAGATCGACACCCTCGATCCGGCCCGCATGGTGGGCTTCAACGTGCAGATCAGACCCAGGGTCGACCATTACACGTACGTGTGGGGCGATGGCACCACGACCGGCCCCAGCCGCAGCGATGGCGGAGTCTGGCCCACCGGCGACATCACCCACAGCTACCCGAGTCCCGGCACCTACCAGGCCAGGGTCGACACCACCTTCACCGGTGACTTCCGGATCAACGGTGGCCCATGGACCCAGATCCCCGACACGGTGACCATCACCGGACCCACCACCACCATCACCGTCCACGCCGCCAAAGCCGTCCTGGTCGGCTAACCCGTTCCGACCCAACACCCGCAACCCCAGCACGGGTGGCAGTTACACCGGTTTCCTGGCAGAAACATCCGCCACGAAACCGCAACAACTGCCACCACACGGGGGCGGGCCGACACACCGGGAGAAGAAGGCCCGCGACCCGGAGACGAGCGCCCCCACACCCGGGGTGAAAGGGCAAGCCGGGCCGGGCGGAGGGTGGGAGGGCGGCATACAGGATCTGGGAAGATGACCACATGCCCTCCCTCGGTGACGTCGAACCCCCGATCGCCCTCGGCGCGCTGGACGGGCGCTACCGCGGGTCGGTGGCACCGCTGGTCGATCACCTCTCCGAGGCGGCGCTCAACCGCGAGCGCGTCCGCGTCGAGATCGAGTGGCTCATCCACCTCACCTCGTATGCCGTCGTCCCCGGCACCCGCTCCCTCACCGCCGCCGAGCAGGCGAGCCTGCGCGCGATCGTCACCGACTTCGGCCCCGCCGACATTGCGGCACTCGCCACCATCGAGCGGGTCACCGTCCACGATGTCAAAGCCGTTGAGTATTTCCTCAAGGAGCGCCTGGCCGCCATCGCTCCCGCCCGCGAGGACGCCGGCCTCGGCGAGCTGATCCACTTCGCTTGCACGAGCGAGGACATCAACAACCTCGCCTACGCCCTCATGGTCAAAGGTGCCGTCGAGCAGGTCTGGCTCCCCCGCGCCACCGAGCTCGCCGACCAGCTCGCTGCCATGGCCCGCGAGCACGCCGCCACCCCGATGCTCGCGCACACCCACGGCCAGCCCGCCACCCCCACCACCCTCGGCAAGGAGCTCGCGGTCCTTGCCTTCCGACTGCGCCGCCAGCTCGACCGGGTCGGGCGCGCGGCATACCTGGGCAAGCTCAACGGCGCGACCGGGACCTACGGCGCGCACCTGGCCGCGGTGCCCGATCACGACTGGGAGGCGACCTCGCGTGCCTTCGTCGAAAACCTTGGCCTGCAATGGAATCCGCTCACCACTCAGATCGAGAGCCACGACTGGCAGGCCGAGCTCTACGCCGACGTGGCCCGCTTCAACCGGATCCTGCACGGCCTTGCGCAGGACATGTGGACCTACATCTCGATGGGCTACTTCGCCCAAGTCCGTGGCCAAGGCACCGTCGGCAGCTCCACGATGCCGCACAAGGTCAACCCGATCCGCTTCGAGAACGCCGAGGCCAACCTTGAGGTCTCGTGCGCGCTGCTCGACGTCCTGGCCAACACCCTTGTCGAGAGCAGGATGCAGCGCGACCTCACCGACTCCTCGATGCAGCGCAACATCGGCACCGCCTTCGGTCACTCGCTGCTTGCCATCGACAATGTATGCCGCGGCCTCGCCGGCCTCGATGCCGTCCCCGAGCGGATGGCGCAGGACCTCGATGGCAACTGGGAGGTCCTCGCCGAGCCGATCCAGTCGGCGATGCGGGCGCTCGCGGCGCGCGGGGTCCCGGGCATGGACAACCCTTACGAAAGGCTCAAGGAGCTCACCCGAGGCCGCCGGATCGGGGCCGCAGAGCTGCGCGAGTTCGTCGTCGGCCTGGGCCTGCCGCCCGAGGTCCAGGAGCGCTTGGTCGCGCTGACCCCCGCCAGCTACACCGGCTTGGCCGAACGCCTGGTCCGGCACCTCCCTGCCTAGCTCTCAGTCGCGGGGCTGACCCCGAGCCACCAACGCCTCGCCGAGCCCGTCGGCCATCCGCAACGACCGGATCACGACCGGCACCGCGAGACTGCTCACCGACGGCCGAGCACCCCGCGCCGAGCGTGCCTCGTTGGCCTGGCGCACCGCGTCAAGCACCATCGGCACGCACCGGATCGCCAGTGCCACGGTGAGAGCGGCGCGCTCCGGCGAGGCGCCCACCCACGTCAGCGGCCGCAGGCCCACCTCCAGCACGCGCAGCATCGCCGCCACCCGCGTGGTCATCGACACCGTCCAGGCGAGCAGGATGCTCGCCGCCCCCCGCCCGAGTGTCACGGCAGCGTCGTCCAGCCCGGAGGCCCACCATTGGACGAGGAACAGCACTCCCAGCACGATCGCCAGCCCGCGTAGCCCGCCGCGGACCACCGACCACGGGATCCGAGCCGACGCCAGCACCACGCCCGCGACGAGCACGGCCAGCCCCGCCAGCAGGGGCGTCCGGATCAGCAACACCAGCAAGACGGCGGCAAACAGCCCGCCCACCTTCACCCCCGCTGGCAGTCGGTGCAGCCACGTGGTGCCAGGCACGAAGACCCCTGCCGGGTTCACCGCACGACCTCCCCCATCAGGCGCCGGTATGCCGCAACCGCCACCTGCGGGGTGTCGTCCGCGACCACCCGCCCATCGTCGATGACGAGCACCCGGTCGAAACCAGTCAGCAACTCGACATGGTGGCTGACCATGAGCACCTGCTGCGACAACTCGGCCAACAACTGCGCGAAGCGGCGCTGGTTGCGCAGGTCGAGCAACGTCGTCGGCTCGTCGGCCACGATGATCTGCGGGTCGAGCAACAACACGGCGGCGAGCGCCAACTGCTGCTTCTGCCCACCCGAGAGCAGATAGCAGGGGTGGTCTTCGTGATCGGCCAACCCGAAGTCGTCCAACGCTCGATCGACCCGGCTCGCCACGTCGGCGGCAGCCAGCCCACGCCCGCGCAGCGAGAACTCCAGGTCCTCGCGCACGGTCGGCATGACGATCTGGGAGTCGGCATCAGAGAAGAGGAACCCGACCTTGGCTCGCACCTGGCGGGTGTGCCGCGCCACGTCCAGCCCGTCGACCGTGACCGCCCCCGCGGACGGACGCACCAGCCCGTTGACCAATCGAGCCAAGGTCGACTTGCCCGACCCGTTGGCTCCGACGATCCCGATCCGATGCTCGGTGAGGTCCACCGAGATCCCGCGCAAGACCTCGCGCTCGCCGTAACTCAGCGAGACGTCGGACAAGGTCACCCGCGGCACGGGCTCATCCTCTCGCGCCGGACTAGATCGGACCAGGGAGCCAACGCCCGAGCACCGGTCCGCTGGCGTCGCTGCCCGGCCGCTTCAGCCGCGGCAGGCCCGCCCGCGAAACAGACGCTCAGCGGAACAGCTGGGGCAGGGCCCGGGCAACCGCGCTCGTGACGACCGCCGCGATAGCCGCCTTGATGACGTCGCCGATGAGGAAAACCAGGGCGCCGACCTGCAGAGCCCGGCCGAACGGCATACCGGCGAAGGCAGCCAGCCACGGGACTCCCACGGCATACACGACGGGTATGCCGGCCAGGCAGGCGAGCAGCAGGCCCCCCGTCGCCTTGGCCCCCTGCGCGCGCCGCAGCACCAGGCGCGAGAGGAAGCCGACCACGGCAGCGGCCAGGACGAACCCGACCAGGTAGCCACCCGTCGGGCCGGTCAACACGCCGAGCCCGCCCTTGTAGCCACTCGCAACCGGAAGGCCGACGGCGATCATCGCGAGGTAGACCAACACGGCCAACGCGCCCTTGCGCGGCCCGAGCACCGCGCCCGCCAGCGTGACACCCAGGGTCTGCAGCGTGAACGGCACCGACGAGCCGATGAGCGGAACACCGGGGACGAGGGTGAGCGCCGCGATCAACGCGGCGAAGACGGCCACCTGGGCCATGTCACGGGCGCGGTGGTCCTGGGCGAGGGTGTCGGACACGGCGGCGGAGGCGTCGGTTGGCATTGCGGTATTCAATCAGCCCCAGTGCGCCAGGTCGGCGCTTTCCCAGGTCTTGACCGACCCGGTCAGACCGTGACGCGACCCTCGGGTGTGTCGAAGGTGACCGCCAGAACGCCCGGAGTGCCATGCGGGGCGACGAAGGTGAACTCCAACGTCGAGGGGACATAGTCCTCGGGCAGGCCCAGCCACGCCCGCACCCGCGACGGGTCACCGGCGATGGTCAGCCCGGACAGACCGACCTCGGTCGCGCCGTCGGTCGACGGGTGCCGAGTCCCTTCGGCCCACTGGATGTAGAAGGGCAACTGCGGGTCGCAGATGAGGCCCTTGGTGCCCAGTTGCCGCCAGCGCAACTCCAGCCCGTCGGGCGTATGCCGGTAGCCCTCCGCCGACTGCCGCGACAGGCGGCGCTCGACCTCGGTGATGTCCTCGACCTGGACGGCCCAGCCGAGCCAACCGCCGCCGTTCTCGGAGCGGGCCCGAACCGCCTGACCGAACGGTGCCTTGTCGGAGGCGGGGTGATCGAGCACCTCGACGACCTCGACATAGCGCTGGTTCGACAGGGGCAGGATGACGTTGCGGGTGCCGAACCGCGGGTGGACTCCCCCATCGACCGGCGTCACCCCGATGAGCTTGGCCAACCGCTCGGCGGTGGCATGAAGGCCGTCGTGCTCCGCTGCGTAGGAGACGTGGTCAACGCGCATGTCGCCCATCGTGACACAGGTTTGAGGGTGCTCTTGACCACGGTCCACCTCACGACGGACAGACCCGACGGTGAAAACGCTACGACCCTCGTTGGCGCACGGCTTCGAAGAGGACGACCGCCGCAGCCGCTGCAACATTCAACGAGTTTGCCTTGCCAGACATGGGAATTCGCACGCGCACGTCGGCTGCGTCCAACAGCTCGCGAGAGGCACCGTGCTTCTCGGCACCCACCGCGACCGCCACGGGCCCGGTCAGTGGGGTGTCCGAATAGAGGACATCCGTCTCAGGAGTCGTCACCACGAGGCGTATGCCGTGCTCCCTGCACCAGCCGATCGTCGCCGCCGTGGACGCGGAGGCGACGGGCACGGCATACACGGTGCCCTTGGAAGCGCGCACGACGTTGGGGTTGCCCCAGTCGGTGACCGGATTGGCCGCGACCACGGCGTCGACCCCAGCAGCGTCGGCGGTCCGCAGCATGGCTCCGAGGTTGCCGGGCTTCTCGACCCCCTCGACGAGCAGGACGAGCGGGTCGGCCGGCAGCCGCAGGGCGGACAACGGGCGGTCGACCGCGGGGAGCACTCCGAGCAGCCCGTCGGGGCCTTCGCGATAGGCGACCTTCTCGAACGCGGCGCGCGACACGGAGACGATCTCCGCGCCCGCCGCCCGGGCCGCCGCGACGAACTCGACCTGCGAGCCGATGGCCTGCGACCCGGCATACCCGCTCGGGCTGTACAGCTCGGGGCACACGTAGAGCGTCTGGGGGGCGACCCCGGCGGCGAGCGCGAGGGCCAGCTCCTCGTGGCCTTCGACGACGGTCAGCCCGGCCTCGTCGCGAGCCCGTCGACGCCGCAGCGCAACCAGCGCCTTGAGCCGCGGGTTCGTCGGTGAGGTGAGGTGCAGGTCCACGAGCGGCCGATCAACCCGTCGAGTCGAGGACGGACTCAAGGACGGTTGCCAGGCCAGCCTCCTCAACGGTGCCGGTGACCTCGTCGGCGATCGCCTGCACCTGCTCAGGCGCGTTGCCCATCGCCACCCCTCGGGCGGCCCACTGGAGCATCTCGATGTCGTTGCGCTGGTCGCCGACCGCGACGGTGTCGCACGGCTCGACCTGCAAGCGGCGGCGCAACTGCTCCAGCGCCGAACCCTTGGACACGCCCTCGGGGTTAATGTCCAGCCAGGCAGTCCAGCCGACGGCATACGAGACCTCGTGCAGGCCGATCCGCTCGATGTGGGCCATGAACGCGTCGGGCTCGGCGTCCGGCATCCGCAGGGTGACGCGGGTGGCCCGCTTGGCGATGAGCACGTCCCAGGGCACGACCCGCTGGTCGCCCATGAGCTCACCGTCGGGGAACGGCGAGCTCACCATGAAGCCGCGCCCGAGATCCTCGACCGCGACCAGTGCTTCGGGCAGCTCGTCGCGCAGCAGGGTCAGGGCCGGCCGCGGGTCGAAGGTGACCTTTTCCAGAATCTTGTAGCCCTTGGGCCGACGCGGGTCGATCCGCAGCGTCACTGCGCCGTTGGAGCACACGGCATACCCGTGGCCGATCCCCAGCCGCGCGAGGACCGGCATGGTCGCGACGACCGAGCGGCCGGTGGCGATGACGACATGGTGGCCGTTGCTGACACAGGCCGTGATGGCGGCGTGGACGCGCGCGTCGAGATGCCCGCCGTGGGTGATGATCGTCCCGTCGACGTCGAGCGCGATCAGTCTCCGTCGGGGAGACTCCGCCGTCCCGTATGCCGCGTGCTCACCTTTGCGTCCGCGAATCCCCTTCTCGCGCTTGGTCACCGGACCGGCTCGAGCACCGAGAGCCCGCCGAGGTAGGGCTGGAGGGCGGCCGGCACCCGGACCGTCCCGTCGGGCTGTTGGTGGTTCTCAAGGATGGCGACGATCCAGCGGGTGGTCGCGAGGGTCCCATTGAGAGTGGCCACGACGCGGGTCGCACCGCCGGAGCCCTGCGGGTCGCGCTCACGCACCCCGAGCCGCCGGGCCTGGAAGGTCGTGCAGTTGGACGTCGAGGTGAGCTCGCGGTAGCGGCCCTGGGTCGGCACCCAGCCTTCGCAGTCGAACTTGCGGGCGGCGGGGTCGCCGAGGTCGCCAGCCGCGGTGTCGATGATCCGGTAGGGCAGCTCGCAGGAGTCGAGCATCGCCCGTTCCATCGCCAAGAGCCGCTCGTGCTCGGCCTCGGCGTCCTCCGGCCGGCAGTAGACGAACATCTCGACCTTGTGGAACTGGTGGACCCGGATGATCCCTTTGGTGTCCTTGCCGTGGCTGCCGGCCTCGCGGCGGTAGCAAGCCGACCACCCGGCATAGCGCTTGGGGCCGTCAGCGAGGTCGATGATCTCGTCGCGGTGGTAGCCCGACAGCGCGACCTCGGAGGTGCCGGTGAGGTAGAGGTCGTCGGCCGGCAGGTAGTAGACCTCGTCGGAGTGGTGGTCGAGGAACCCGGCCCCGCGCATGATCTCGGGGCGCACAAGGGTCGGGGTGATCATCGGGGTGAAGCCGGCCTCGACGGCGCGGGCGACGGCGAGGTTGAGCAGGGCCAACTCGAGCCGGGCGCCGACGCCGGTGAGGAAGTAGAACCGGGCACCGGCCACCTTGGCGCCGCGCTCCATGTCGATGGCACCCAGCGACTCGCCGAGCGTGATGTGGTCGAGCGGCTCGAACCCCTCGGCCGCGAAATCCCTTGGCGTGCCAACGGTTTCGCGGACGACGTAGTCTTCCTCGCCGCCGGATGGGACGCCCTCAAGGACGACATTGGAGACGCTGGCGAGCAGCCGGGCGGCCTCGTCGCCGGCGGCAGCGGCAGCCGCGTCGAGGCTCTTGACTCTCTCGGCGAGGTCCTTGACCTGGGCCAACAGGGCGGGCTTGTCGGCAGCCGACGCGGCCGCGACTTGCTTGCCGAAGGCCTTCTGCTGCGCCCGCGCGGCCTCGAACTGGGCCAGTGACGATCGCCGGGTCTCATCGGCGGCGAGGATCGCGTCGACGACCCCCGGGTCCTCACCACGAGCATGCTGCGAGCGCCGGACCACGTCGGGTTGTTCACGGACGAGCTTGATGTCGATCACGCCCGCCAGCCTACCGAGACGCCGATGGGGGCTTCAGACGGATTTCGTGAGCCGCGCAGGGTTGCGCGGCGGTGTTTCCTGCGCCGGTGTCTCAGCGGGGGGTGTTCAGCCGCGGTGTTCAGCCGCGGCGTTTCAGCCGCGGACGTCCCACACGTGGTGACGCAGGTCGTGCAGCGCGTAGATGCCCAGCGTGGCGATCGTGAACTCCGACCCGTTGCTGCGAGTGCCGGGCCGGTGCCAGTCCTCCTTGGTGACCCGCTCGAAGACCAGGGCCAGGGCCTCGCCGGCCTTGCCGATTTGTTTGGCCACCGCCGCGGGGTCCTGCGCCCAGTAGCGGTCCTGCTGGGCCGTCTCGTCCTGGTCCCAGTTGGCGAAGACCGGGTTGTCCTGCGCGAGCATGAGCTCGACCCGCTCGGCGAACAGGCGCATGACGTCGCGCACATGACAGGCGTATTCCAGCGGCGACCACACGTGCTTCTTGGGACGCTCGGCGACCTCTGGCTGCACGAGCACCGCGGGCCACCGCGACGCCGTCTCGCGCACTGCCTCGGCCAACCGCTTGGGTCGGATCGTCGCCGCGTCGAAGCCACACTCCTTGCAGGGCTCGCGCAGCACCCAGGTCCAGTCCTTGTCGTCAGCGGGCGGCACGGCGGGTTTCGGGACCATGGATGAAGTATGCCGTCCACCCCCGACCGTCCGCTCCGTAGAACTGAGCCGGGTTCTGGACCACGGCAGGTTTCGCGGGCCAGCCACCAGCTCCCCAGGTCGGCGCCGACGGATCGGCCGCGTCGTATACCGTCGGAGGGTGCCGGAAAACCTGCTGTGGTGGATCGTCGGAGCGGTGGTGCTCTTCGCCGCCATCGGCGTGGCTGCGGCCATGGCCAATCGGGGCACCGGCGACTATGACGCGTTGTCCCAACGGCTGCGTCGGCGCCGTCCGCACCGCGACACCTTCCGAGAGACCCCGGTCGACGACGAGCCGCCCCGGCGCGCGGCCGTCATCGTCAACCCGACCAAGTTCGACGACCTTCCCGACGTGCGAGCCCGGATCGCCGGCGTCTGCGCCGCGAACGGGTGGGGCCCGCCGATCTGGGCCGAGACGACGGTCGCGGAGCCTGGAACCTCCCAAGCCCGTCAGGCCCTGGCCGCCGGTGCTGTGCTGGTCTGCCCGCTGGGCGGAGATGGGACAGTGCGAGCCGTCGCCAAGGCCCTGGTCGACACGGGCACGCCGCTGGGCCTGCTCCCGGCCGGCACTGGCAACCTGCTGGCCCGCAACCTCGACCTGCCGATCGACTCGATCGAGAAGGCCCTGGTCGTCGCCCTCACCGGGCACAACAAGAGCGTCGACGTCGGTCACATCGTCATCGACCGCAGCGAGGGGTCCGCTGCCGAGGAGGACACCTTCTTCGTCATGGCCGGCATCGGTTTTGACGCGGCGGTGATGGCCGGAGCACCAGAGCACCTCAAGCGGCAGGTGGGGAATGCGGCATACATCCTCGCGGGGCTGCGCAACATGAAGGGCCCACAGTTCAAGGCCCGGATGAGCGTCGACGGGGGGATGGAGTTCACCCGCCGCACCCGCACGGTGTTGCTCGGCAACTGCGGGAAGATCTTCGGCGGCCTGGTGCTCATGCCCGAGGCCAAGATCGACGATGGGCTCATCGACTCAGTCGTCATGTCTCCCAAGGGGATCGTCGGCTGGACCGCCGTCCTGGCGCGGGTCGTCAGCCGTCAGCGCAAGGGGCACCCGATCGTCGACCACCACACGGGCCGCGAGATCAGGGTGCGGTTCGACCGGCCGGAGGAGTTGCAGCTCGACGGCGACACGGTCGGGCCGGTGCGCTCGGTGACCGCGTCGGTCCGTCCCGGCGCGCTCGTCGTCCGGGTCGCCGGCCCGACGGGCTGAGACCG
>MTKY01003419.1_pt1 | contig 10802 bp, 8 predicted proteins | sample 1042731 | NCBI WGS metagenome assembly MTKY01 (sample SAMN06212206, study PRJNA360538) | anaerobic digester metagenome | biome: Wastewater treatment plant; material: sludge; isolation source: anaerobic digester fed with sludge from wastewater treatment plant | place: Denmark: WWTP Soeholt ... | reverse complement strand
GCTACGCCTTTCTGAAGAGTCGCCCGGAACCGACCGACGCGGGTTCATCGCCCCGCCTGCCGCGGTTGGTGGCGCGCAGGCCCTTGTCATTTCCGGTCAGTCTGCTGCTGGCCCTGTTGCGCAAGAAGCTGGCCGAGTTTGATGCCGGTGGTGGCGATACCCGGCTGGTACTGGGTCGTGATGACATCGTCGAACTGGTGCGGGTTTTTCTGCCCGACGGTCCGAATGAAGCGAAGCTGATCGACCAGATCGAGACCACGATCAACAAGGTGGCCGAGTTGGGGTTTCTGCAGAAACTCAAGCCTGCCGGCGGTGTTTCGGCTGGCCCGGCAAGCTACGATGTGCGGCGCATCCTGAAGTCCTTTGTCGATGCCCAATGGCTGGCCGAGTTCGATACGCGCCTGGCCGATTACCAGTCACAATTGGCCGGCGTAACAAATACCAGGGAAGGGGCCGCCAATGATTGAGCGGCAGCAACGACGATTTGGGCAACCGCAAGCTGGCCGCAGAGTGGCGCACAAGGAGCTGCGCCATGCTTGATCCGCAATCACTTGGCCTGGACTTCGGTGCCGATGACACGCTGTCAGGCTTTCGCCTGAGCCGTCTGGAGGTATTCAACTGGGGAACCTTCGACGGCCGCGTGTGGACACTGCAACTGGATGGCCGGAACGGTCTGCTCACGGGCGATATCGGCTCCGGCAAATCCACCCTGGTGGATGCGATCACCACCCTGCTGGTGCCCGCCAACCGGGTCGCCTACAACAGGGCTGCGGGCGCGGACAGCAGGGAGCGCAGCCTGCGCTCCTACGTGCTTGGGCACTACAAGTCGGAGCGCAACGAAGTCACCGGCGCGGCAAAACCGGTAGCGCTGCGCGACCAGAACAATTACTCCGTGATCCTGGGCGTGTTCCACAACGCGGGCTATGACCAGACCGTGACGCTGGCCCAGGTATTCTGGATGAAGGAAGCGCAGGGGCAGCCGGCGCGGTTCTTCCTGGGCGCGGAGTGCGAGCTGTCAATCGCCTCTGACTTCGCCCATTTCGGTTCGGATATTGCCCAGCTGCGCAAGAAACTGCGCGGGTCGGGGGCCGAGCTGCATGACAGCTTTCCGCCCTATTCCGCCTGGTTCCGCCGGCGCTTTGGCATCGAGAACGATCAGGCGCTGGAGTTGTTTCACCAGACGGTGTCGATGAAATCGGTGGGCAACCTGACCGACTTCGTACGCAGTCATATGCTGGAACCCTTCGAGGTCAGCCCGCGCATTCAGGCCTTGATTGGCCACTTCGACGATCTCAATCGTGCCCATCAGGCGGTGCTGAAAACCCAGCAACAGGTTGAATTGCTCACCCCGTTGACCGCCGACTGTGAGCGTCATGGTGCGCTGGTGGCCGAGGTCGACCGTTTACGCATGTGCCGGGAGAGCCTGCGGACCCATTTTGCGGGCCTAAAGCTCGGCCTGATCGACAAGCGACTGGGATTGCTGGCTGAAGAATGGGAACGCGTGGATGCCCTGGCACAAAAATTGGACACTGCTCACGAGGAGCAAGGCCACCAGCTCGATGAACTCAAGCAGGCCATCAATGACAACGGTGGCGACCGCCTGGAGCGTCTTGCCGCCGAGATTCGCAGGAAAGAACAACAGCGTGATACGCGCAAGACCAAGGCCGGGCGCTACCGGGAATTGGCAACTGTTCTGGACGAACCAGTAGCGACCGATGTCCCCACCTTCGCCGCGCAGCGTGGCAAATATCAAACCTGGCGCGAACAAGCGCTCGGGCACGATGCCGATCTGCAGAACGCGCTCACCGAGCACGGCGTGACCTTGCGTCAGGGCCGGCAGGAACACGAACAGCTGAGCGCCGAGATCGACAGCCTCAAGCGCCGACGCAGCAACATCGATGACCAGCAGATCCGGATTCGCGCGGCGCTGTGTGCGGCGCTGGGTCTGAACGTGGATGATATGCCATTCGCCGGCGAGTTGATCCAGGTCCGCGACGATGAGGGCGAATGGGAAGGTGCCGCCGAACGCTTGTTGCATGGCTTCGGGTTGTCGCTGCTGGTACCCGATGCGCACTACAATGCCGTGGCCGAATGGGTGGACAGCGCCCATCTGCGCGGCCGCCTGGTGTACTTCCAGGTGCGACAACGCAAGGCCGCGGAGCTGCCTGATCTGCACCGCGATTCCCTCGTCCGCAAGTTGGCCGTCAAGCCTGACTCCGCCCATTACGATTGGCTGGAGCGCGAGCTTGCCCACCGTTTCGACGTGGCTTGCTGCGCCACGCAGGAGCAGTTCCGCCGTGAGACACGCGCCATCACCCGTGCAGGTCAGATCAAGGACCCGAGCGGGCGCCACGAAAAAGACGACCGCCACCGCATCGATGACCGAAGCCGCTATGTGCTGGGCTGGAGCAACAGCGCCAAGATCGCGGCGCTGGAAAACAAGCGCCAGCAGCTCGAAACGCGGCTGGCTGATGTCGGCAGCACGATCGGTGAAATCCAGCAAGAGCGCAACAAACTCGCGAGCCGTCTCGATGCGTTGACTCGCCTTGAGGAGTTCACGGCGTTCGACGAACTGGATTGGGCCAGCATCGCCACCGAGATCGCGCACCTGAGCGATGAGCGCGGTCGGCTGGAATCGGCCTCGGATGTCCTCAAGCAGTTGAACGAAAACCTGCGCGAGTTGCAAAGGGCACAGAAGGAAACCGGGACCGGACTGCAAATTGCACGTGAAAAGCGGGCCAAGGTGGAACAGCGCCGCTCGGACGCTCAGGAGCTCCGTGAACAAACCGCGACATTGCTTCAAGGCGCTGTCATCGATGATGCCCTGGAGACAAAGCTCGAATCCATGCGGGCCGAGGCGCTGGGCGAGCATCAATTGAGCGTGGAATCCTGCGACAACCGCGAGCAGGACGTGCGTGCCTGGCTGCAGGCCCGAATCGATGCGGAAGATCGGAAAATTCGTAATCTGGCCGAGAAAATCATCAAGGCCATGGCTTCGTTCAAAGAGGCGTTCAAGCTCGAGACAGCCGAGATGGATGCCAGCCTCGAGGCCGCCTTTGAGTACGCAAACCTGCTGACGCAATTGAACCGCGATGACCTGCCACGCTTTGTCGCGCGGTTCAAGGAGCTGCTCAACGTCAACACGATCAACGAAATCGCCAACTTCAATGCCCAGCTGGCCCGCGAGCGCGAAACGATCAGGGAGCGGATCGCGCACATCAACAAGTCGCTTGGCGAGATCGACTACAACCCCGGGCGCTACATCGTGCTGGAGTCGCAGACCAGCCCGGATGCCGAGATCCGCGACTTCCAGCAGGAGTTGCGCGCCTGTACTGAAGGCGCTGTAACCGGGTCGGACGATGCCCAGTATTCCGAGGCGAAGTTCCTGCAGGTCAAGGCCATCATTGACCGCTTCCGGGGGCGCGAAGGTCTGTCCGAACAGGATCGCCGCTGGACCGCCAAAGTCACGGATGTGCGCAACTGGTTCCTGTTCGCCGCCAGCGAGCGATGGCGGGAAGACAACAGCGAATTCGAGCACTACTCGGACTCCGGTGGTAAATCGGGCGGACAGAAGGAGAAGCTGGCCTATACCATCCTGGCCGCCAGCCTGGCATACCAGTTCGGACTGGAATGGGGCGCGGTGCGCTCGCGCTCTTTCCGCTTCGTGGTGATCGACGAGGCCTTTGGTCGCGGGTCGGATGAATCCGCCCAGTACGGCCTGAAGCTGTTCCGCCAACTCAGCCTGCAGCTGCTGATCGTCACTCCCCTGCAGAAGATCCACATCATCGAGCCATTTGTCTCCAGCGTGGGTTTCGTGCACAACGAGGGCGGACGGGCGTCCAAGCTGCGCAACCTGTCGATCGAGGAATACCGGGAACAAAAAGCGACGATGGCACTGCCCGCCACGCAGGAGCTGGCACAGTGACAAATGCGTCGCGCACGAATCCGGACGCACACGGAGCGCCCGCAGGGCCGGTGCCACGGACGGCGTCGGTCACCTGGAGCGGCCCGAAGGAGTTGAAGGCGCAACTACTGCGACTGTGGGAGCGCGGTGAACTCCTGAGAGATACAGTGACGGGCAATACGCGATTTCCCCTGCGCCTGACACTCAAATGCCCGGGTTCAGCCGATATCACGGATCGTTTTGATGCCGTTCGCGCGTGGGCCGCGGAACTGGCAGCCATGGCTTTGGTGAGTCTCGAATGGCAGGAGGTTCGCCACCGCGTCCAGGGGACACAAAAACTGCCCGTAAGCGCCTGGATCGAGACCATGGAGGATGCGTTGACCTGGCTGGGCAAGCGCCGGGAGTGGGATCGCTTTTCAGCTCAGGTCTCCATGACCCGGCAAAAACGCCCCGTCTTGCTGCCCTGGCTGGAAAAGCGCCCCCTGCGGGCGCTGGAACTGTCCGCCGAATGGCCCCGATTGCTGGACGTGGTGGCCTGGCTTGTCGAGCATCCTCGCCCGGGCATCTACCTGCGTCAGGTGGACTTGCCGGGCGTACACAGCAAATTCATCGAAGCGCATCGCAGTGTGCTGACCGAGTTGCTCGACTTGGCGCTTCCCGTTGACGCTGTGGACATCACCAAAACCGGTATCAGCCAGTTTGCCGCCCGTTACGGCTTTCTCGAAAAGCCTGCGCGCATTCGCTTGCGGATGCTCGATCCGGCAATTCAGGTCGTGCCTGGTTCGGCATGCCCCGACCTGAGCCTGGATGCCGACAGCTTCAGCCGTCTGGAACTCGCGGTGAAGCGCGTATTCATCACCGAGAACGAGACCAACTTCCTGGCTTTCCCGAAGGTTCGTGATGCCATCGTTGTTTTTGGCGCGGGTTACGGCTGGGAGGCACTGGCACGCAGTCGTTGGTTGCAGCACTGCTCAATCCATTACTGGGGCGATATCGACACCCATGGCTTCGGCATCCTGGACCAATTACGCGGCTACTTTGGGCACGTGGATTCGTTCCTGATGGACAGGAGCACCCTCGATGCACATGCCTCCGTCTGGGGGTACGAAGACAAGCCCCTGTCAGCGGACTTGCACCGGTTGACACCAGAAGAGCGAGGCCTCTACGACGATCTGCGCGACAACCGCATGCGCGCGCGACTGCGGCTGGAGCAGGAACACATCGGCTTCCAATGGCTTGGCAACCGCCTTGAACAACTTCTTCACGGGAACAGCGACGCCAATCCAAGCTCGTCGTCATAAGAGACCATGAAAAGACCAGGTTCAGTCCTTTCGAGATTCGCCAGCACGGTGCGCGCGGCTCATCGCTGGCTCACAACCCGGACCGGGGCGAGAGCGACCGCAGCAATGTCCACACATCGGGCATCACTCTCTCAATCTGCGTCGCGCATCGTCTTGTCGTAATCCCAGTAGGCCTTGAGCGACGCGATCCTGCCTTCACCGTCAACCCGATAGACGAAAACACCGTGCGCCGCGATCTCTCGGTCCGACCCGGCAAGCCTGTTGTGGACCGCCCCGACATTCGCGATCTCGGCACCGCAGACGTAGGCGCGCTCGATCACGAAGCGAACCGAACCTGGACCGATCATGGCGTCCCAGAACGCTCCGATCGCCGCTCGCCCGCGATGGCCCCTGCCCGAAGGATCGAGCGGCGATGGACCCACCGGATCCTCGATAATGGCGTCATCGGAAAAGTTCGCGAGGAATGCTTCACGATCCTTGCTCTCGACCGCGGTGACATGACGCGCGAAGGCCCGCTCGACCGGTGTTTCAGCCATATCCCACCTCCTCAATTGAACCGGCATACAGAATTCTACCAATCCGGCGTTCACGCACACGATAGGCCGGAATACGCAATCGGATCGGATCGGATCGGATCGGGACGCCAGTCTCCGCCCGACTGACCCCGGGCTTGCAAGCAATATCACGGTGCAAGCGGCGCGCGCTCGAGACGATGAATGATCTTGTGCACGAACGCCAACGGCTTGTTGGCGCAAACGCACGGTGTCGCGTCGTCCTTGCCTGCAATTCAATCGTTCTTTCAATCGAATGCCCGCCCTTCGCCGGCTTCCTCATGGGTCACGCCGTCGCGGATGTGGTAGATGCGCTTGAAAGTCGGGATGATCTTTTCGTCATGCGTGACGACGATGATGGCCGTCTCGAACTTGCATGCCATGTCATTGAGGATGCGGATCACCGCCATGGCGCGCTCGGAATCCAGCGGCGCAGTGGGCTCGTCGGCCAGAATCACCGGCGGCCGGTTGACCAGGCCACGGGCGATGGCCACGCGCTGCTGCTCGCCGCCTGACAACTGCGAGGGCATGGCTTGAGCACGGTGCTGCACGTCCAGCGAGGTGAGCAGTTCCAGCGCACGCTCTCGCGCCTCGTCGTTGCGCACGCCGGCCAGCATCGGCAGCAGCGCCACATTGTCGGTGGCATCGAGAAACGGAATCAGGTAGGGCGCCTGGAACACGAAGCCGATCTTGTCACGGCGCAAGGCGCGCAGATCGCGCACCTTCCAGCCATCGTCGTAGATCACCGAGTCGTCGAGAATCATGCGCCCGGCCGTGGGATCGATCACTGCGCCCAGGCATTTGAGCAGGGTGCTCTTCCCCGATCCGGACGGGCCGATCAGGCCAACCACTTCCCCGGGCGTCACCCGCATATTCACGTCTTTCAAGGCGAAAAAAGCGGTGTCGCCTTTGCCAAAGCGCTTGCTCAGATTCTCGATACGGATGCCTTTTGTACCCATTTCACTATCCAATGGCTTCGGCCGGATCGACCTTGAGCGCCATGCGAATGGCGACGATGCTGGCCAGTACGCAGATCATGAGTACAGCAAAAAAGCCGACGATGGTGTCGAACGGCATCAGCAACACGTACTTGGGAAACAGGGGCGCCGAGAAAGTGGCCGTGATCTTGCCGACCACGAAACCAATCACGCCCAGCGCGAGTGCCTGCTGCATGATCATCGCGGCGATGGTCCGGTTACGTGTACCGATGAGCTTCAGTACCGCGATCTCGCGAATCTTGTCCATCGTCAACGAATAGATGATGAAGGCCACGATAGCCGCACTGACGACGGCCAGAATCACCAGGAACATGCCGATCTGCTTGGCCGAGGTAGCGATGAGCTTGCCGACCAGGATGCCTTCCATCTGGACCCGGGTATACACAGTCAAACGCTTCCAGCGCCGGATCGATTCGGCCACCTCGTCCGGCGCATGGCCAGGCTTTAGCGTGACCAGCACGGCATTGACGAACGCGTTGGTGCTCTGTGAGGCAATCACGGCATCCAGCAACCCGGGAACACCGGGTCGATTGAAAGCCGGGTTGGCTTCGGTGCGACGCCGGCTTTGCCAGATGGCGTCGTTGTCCTTGAGGAACTGGGCCCCTTGGGCATCCTTGAGCGGAATGAATACCATCGGGTCGCCGCTGGACGACACCATGCGCCGGGTCAGCCCCACAACGGTGTGTTGATTGCGGCGGATTTTCAGCACGTCACCGAGCTTGAAGCCGGTGGCGATATCGGCCACCGCCTCGTAATGACCGCGCGTGATCTGACGTCCGGCAACGAGATAAGGAGGCCATCCGGGTGTGGCCCCCAGGCGGCCTGGCGCGATACCGACCACCATGGTGCGGACATCGTTCTCGCCCTTGCGTACCTGCATGGTCAGGTAGGTCACGTTCGCCGCTTGGGCGACTCCCGGCATGGCGAGGATGGCGCGATACAGGTCATCGTTGAGACTGGACGACTCCGCATAAGGACCCAGCGTGTCTCTCTGCACCACCCAGAGGTCGGCGCCACTGTTGTCGAGCAAGGCTTTACCGTCATCCACCATGCCGCGGTAGACCCCGGCCATGACCAGGGTGACGCCGATCAGCAAGCCCAGTCCGATGCCGGTGAAGATGAACTTTCCCCAAGCATGGAGAATGTCGCGGCCCGCCAAGCTGATCATCGTGAGGTTCCCGGAATACGGTCAACCACGTGGATGCGGCTCTTCGCGGTCAGTGCCTTTTCGCTATAGGCCACAACCTGGTCCCCATTGCCGAGCCCTTCGCGCACCTGCACATGACCATTGAGATCGGAAGCACCGAGCTTGACCGGGGAGAAACGCAGATCCCCCTTCACGATTTGCCAGACACCGATTTTGTCGCCCTCGCGCCGGACGGCGGCGTTGGGGATCAGCGGAGCAGCCGGGAGCACCGCCAAGTCAACCGTGACTTCGGCCAGTTCACCCACCGGCGGCAGCCGCTGCGGGATGGCATCGAAGAGCACTTTGGCCAGCGTTTCCTCGGTCACCGCATCGGCCTTGGGTTCCACCCGCAGCACGCGGCCTTGCAGCATTTGGCCACCACTCGAGCGCAGGACGATATGAGCCGGCAGGTCCAAAGCCAGCCCCGCTGCGCTGATCTGGTCAAAACGCACGTTGATCCACAGGCTGCCGGGGTCGATGATCTCCACCGCGGCCTGGCCGGCGACGATGGTCGTGCCGGGATCGGCATCGCGCACAGTGACCACGCCATCGACCGGCGCGATCAGGCGCAGGTTGCTTCGCTGTGCTACCAGTCCTTCGCGATCGGCACGGGCACGTGCGAGATCCTCCCCGGCTGCGGATAGTGCGGCATCGGCGATCTGCAGCTCCTGTCGCTTCGTGGCAAGGGCTTCCTCGCTGATCGATCGCACCACAAACAACTGCTCATAGCGGCGTGCCTGGGTTTGCGCATAGTCTTGCCGGGCTTGCGCCTCGCGCAGAGCGGCTTGCGCACTCTTGAATGCAAATTCCTGCGAGCGCACCCGATCATCCAGATCGACCGGATCCATCTCGCCAAGTACCTGTCCGGCCTTGACTCGATCACCCACATGCACCTCCAGGCGTTTGACGCGCCCGGCAAAGGTCGGCCCGATCTTGTAGGTGTAGCGGGCTTCCACGGTGCCGATGCCGAACAGCGCCGGCGTGACTGCGCGCGATTCCACGGTCACGACCGTGACGGCGACCGGGGCCAGCGGACCGGAGCGAAGACCAACGTAGACGAACAGTCCCAGCAACGGGACCATGACGGCCAACAGCGCCAGGGTGCGACCTTGCAGGGGCAGCCTTTTCATTGCGCACTCCCGATACCGCGCCGATAAATTGCAAAGACCCGTGGCGCATCGTGGCGTATGCGCTCTACGTCTCCGGCCAGGAGCGACTGCATGACCAGCCCTTGAATAGTGCCGATGAACAGCGTCACCGCCGCCTCGTTGTCCAGCGAGGGAGACAACTCACCGCTTGCCTTGCCTTTCTCGATGAGACCATGCAAGCGTTGGCCGTAGCGCTGGATCAAGGTCTGCACCATGCGCTTGGCCGGCGTCGATTCGCCACGCTGGAGCTCGCTGAACATCATCCTGGGCACGCCAGGGTGCTCGGCCACGAATTCGATATGACTCATGAACATCGCCTCCATCGCGGCCAAGGGCGACTCGATTCCTTGTGCGGACCGATCAATTCGGGCCAGCAGGCGCTCCGCCACCCACTCCATGACCGCCTTCCAAATGGCTTCCTTGTTCGGGAAGTGCCGAAACAGCGCCCCTTGGGTCAGGTTCATGTGCTTGGCGATGGCCGCTGTGGTTATCTCACCGGGGTTTTGTGAACCAGCAAGCTCCACGACGGACTCGACGGTCACGGCACGACGTTCATCGGCCGGAAGATGCTTTGGGTGGGTTTGCATGATTACCCCTCGCTATAAGATAGTAATTGATTACTATCTTATAGCGAGGGGAAGAAATATACAATCTGAGCTCCACGATGCGAAATAAAGAAATGGACGTTCCCGTCTCCTGACCCGAGGGCTACCATCGCTGATGGATACCTCAAGTGGCTGACGTCAAGCACGCAATCAGAAGGCGTCCATCAACGGGAATGTTGCGTCTGTCGGTATCGGTGTCGATGACGAATCCTGTGTTCAGGTGAACAGCTTTTTCAGCCGGTCGGCGCCGTGCAGCAGAACGAGGACGATAAGCAGGACGGCCATCCAGGTATGCAGGTCGAAGAACAGCGACCGCAATGCCGGGTTACTTTCCCCAAGTGCGGAAATATCCAGAAACCCGAAGGCCTTGACGTCATAGTCGTTATACATCGCCACAAAAAAACCGAGCGCGGGTTGTACCAGCAACAAGGGATAGAAGATCCACTGCAGCACGATCGGCGGGCGCTTCCACCAGTTTGACGGCGTGTAGAGCTTGTTCTTCTTGCGCCACCACCAGCGGATGAGCATCAGGGTGAGTATCGTGAGCCCGACGCCCGAATGGATCGACATGAGTATCTGTCTGACATCCAGTTCGAAGGTTGCGATCCGCCATCCCGACATGAGATTGAAGGCGATGAGCACACCGGCGATCCAGTGCAGCACCTGGGCAAGCGTGTACTGGGATGATTTGCTTGAAAACATGGGCTGTGATTCTCGGGTCAGACACTCGGAGCTTTGATGAAGTTACGGGGTCCGGATTGACCCGCTGCAAAGTTTAATACGAAATCGATCCATAATCCGCTCGACTACGGCGGACGATGACCGGAAGAAATTCCGGTCGGCGTCATCTGCGCACACCATTGATCCGCTGGACCCGTCTGGTAGTCACGAAGCAGGCCGGATTTACCGATACCAAGCCAACCGGACGTCCCGGGTGGGACACAATATGGCACGGATGGTATTACTTACAGGCGCGGGCTTGATGCTTATCAAATGAGCAAGCTTGCGGGTGACAATCCATGATCAAGAGACAACACCTCAACGGTGGTCTCCCACGGCGATGAAACCTCGCCCGGCACGTGGCGCTCGATGGAGAGGCGAGCCAGGAA
>MTKY01090034.1_pt1 | contig 10803 bp, 11 predicted proteins | sample 1042731 | NCBI WGS metagenome assembly MTKY01 (sample SAMN06212206, study PRJNA360538) | anaerobic digester metagenome | biome: Wastewater treatment plant; material: sludge; isolation source: anaerobic digester fed with sludge from wastewater treatment plant | place: Denmark: WWTP Soeholt ... | reverse complement strand
GGCGCCGGTAAAATGGCTGTTGTGCCTGTCGATGCTGCTCGGGCGACTCGAGATCTTTACCCTGCTGGTGCTGTTCACGCCCGCATTCTGGCGCGATTGATCCCTGCGCCGGTTCAGTCCGGCGTTCGTTTGCCGCGCCGGCGGCGCACCGGGCAAGTTGCAACAACCCATGTGCCCACGTCGACGTCCAGGCCGGAACCGCAAAGAAATCGGCGAATACATTGCCGGCTTCCGGCCCCTGGTCGGACCGAGTTCACCCAGCACCAGGCTCAGCCGTTCCCGGTTGCCGAGATGCGGTGCCAGCACCAGCAGGCCTTTCCCTTCCGCCCGGGCGGCGCGGGCGTTCTCTTCACCCTCGAGCCAGCTTATTGCCGGTTTTTGCGTCCGCGTTGTGTCGTCCGTCCTGTTTCATATCCTTATAATAAGCCTTCTTTTTGCGCCCCTACCGCGAGCACGCCATGGCTTCTGCAATTTCGCCCACCGCCCCCGCGAGCTTCCAGGATCTGATCCTGGCCTTGCAGCAATTCTGGTCCGCGCAGGGTTGCGTGATCCTGCAGCCGCTCGATATGGAGGTTGGTGCAGGTACCTTTCATCCGGCGACTTTTCTGCGCGCGATTGGCCCCGAGACCTGGAACGCCGCCTACGTTCAGCCCTCGCGCCGACCGAAAGACGGCCGCTACGGAGAAAACCCCAATCGTCTGCAGCATTACTACCAGTTCCAGGTGGCGATGAAACCCTCGCCCGCGGATATCCAGGACCGCTATATCGAATCGTTGCGCGTGCTCGGCATCGACCCCTCCGTGCACGACATCCGTTTCGTCGAGGACAACTGGGAGTCGCCGACGCTGGGCGCCTGGGGGCTTGGCTGGGAGGTTTGGCTGAACGGCATGGAGGTCACCCAGTTCACCTATTTCCAGCAGGTCGGGGGGCTCGAATGCTACCCGGTGACCGGTGAGATCACCTATGGCATCGAGCGCATCGCGATGTATCTGCAGGGCGTCGACAGCATCTACGATCTGCTCTGGGCGCAGGGACCGGATGGCCCGGTCAGCTACGGCGACGTTTTTCACCAGAATGAAGTCGAAATGTCACGCTACAACTTCGAGCAGGCCGACGTCGCGTTCCTGTTCGGCTGTTTCGACAAGCACGAAAGCGAAGCACTGCGCCTGATCGGCGAAAACCTGCCTTTGCCCGCTTACGAACAGGTGCTGAAGGCTTCGCACACCTTCAATCTGCTCGATGCGCGCCAGGCGATATCGGTCACCGAGCGCCAGCGCTTCATCCTGCGCGTGCGCACGCTGGCGCGCGCAGTTGCACAGAGCTATTTCGCGATGCGCAAGGCGCTCGGATTTCCGCTCGCGACGGAGGAACTACGCAGGGAAATGCAGGCCGCGGAGAGCAACGCATGAGCATGGACGCATTGCTGGTCGAAATCGGCACCGAGGAACTGCCTCCGGGCAGCCTGCGCACGCTCGGCGAAGCCTTCGAATGCGAGCTGCTGGCACAACTCGACACACACAACATTGTGCACGGCACATCGCGCTGGTTTGCGACGCCGCGCCGGCTCGCGGTACTGATCGAATCGGTGGCCGCGCTGCAGGCCGATACGGTACTCGAAAAGCTCGGACCGGCACTGAGCGCGGCCTATGATCAGGACGGCAAACCAAGCAAGGCGGCGTTGGGTTTCGCCCGCGGCTGCGGCGTTGCATTCGAGACCTTGGAACGCACACCAGGCGAGCGCGGCGAGCGTCTCGTATCACGGCAGAATATCGCGGGGCAAGCGAGTGCCATGCTGCTGCCGGCCTTGGTTGAGGCGGCACTCGGCGCGTTGCCGATCGCGCGCCGCATGCGCTGGGGCGCAAGGCGTGCGGAATTCGTGCGCCCCGCGCACTGGGTGGTGCTGCTCCATGGTGCCACCGTGGTGCCGGGAACGTTGCTCGGCATCGCAACCGGACGCGAGACACGCGGACATCGGGTGCACGGCGAGGCGCGGATCACGCTCGATACCGCTTCCGCATACGAAGAGCTGCTGCTGCGGCGCGGTTCGGTGGTGGCGGACTACGAGGCACGCAAACAGTCCATCGCCCGCCAGGTTCACGCCAAAGCCGTCGAGCTCGGCGGCCAGGCCGTCGTCGATGATGAGCTGCTCGAGGAAGTATGCAGCCTCGTGGAGTGGCCGCGGGCACTGGCCGGACGGTTCGAGAGCCGCTTTCTCGCGGTGCCCGCCGAAGCGCTGGTTTCCTCCATGAAGCGGCACCAGAAATATTTTCATGTGACGGCTACCGATGGCGCCCTGCTTCCCTGTTTCATTACCGTCGCGAACATCGACAGCCGCGATCCCGCGAAAGTCATCGAGGGCAATGAACGGGTGATCCGGCCGCGCCTTGCCGACGCCGCGTTTTTCTTCGGGCAGGATCAGCAGGTATCACTGCTGGAACGGCGCGAGCGCCTGCGCAGCATCGTGTTCCAGAAAGATCTCGGCAGCGTCTGGGACAAGACCGAGCGCGTGGCGCGGCTCGCACAATGGATCGGTACCGAACTCGGCGCCGATCCGGCGCTGTGTGCGCGTGCGGCCCGGATCAGCAAGTCCGACCTGGTGTCCGAGATGGTGCAGGAATTCGCCGAACTGCAAGGTGTCATGGGCAGCTATTACGCCCTGCACGATGGCGAGGATCCGGCGGTTGCGCGCGCGCTCACCGAGCAATACCTGCCGCGCCATGCCGGCGACGAGCTGGCGCAGAGCACGCTCGGACAGGTGCTCGCGATCGCCGATCGCATCGACACGCTGACGGGAATCTTCGGCATCGGCCAGCCGCCCACCGGCTCGAAGGATCCGTTTGCGCTGCGCCGCGCCGCGCTCGGCGTGCTGCGCACGCTGCTCGAGCGGCAACTGCCGCTGGACCTGCAACCGCTGCTCGAGCATGCGGCCGAGGGTTTCGCAACGCTGGCGCAGCGTGCCTCGGTAGTCGACAGCGTGCGCGAATACATGCTGGAGCGGTTTCGTGCGCTCTACAGCGATGCGGGCATCAGTGTGGAGTGTTTTCTCGCGGTGCAGGCACGCGGCATCACCCGGGCGCTCGATTTCGACCGCCGGGTGCGCGCGGTCGCGGCGTTCGCGGAGTTGCCGGAGGCCGCGGCACTCGCCATCGCCAACAAACGGGTCGCAAACATCCTGGCCAAGCAAGGTGCCGATGGCAGCACGGTACTCGCGCAACAACTGCTGCGGGAACCCGCGGAACTCGAGCTGGCGCAGGCGCTCGAGCGGGGAATGCAGGACAGTGCGCCGATGCTGGAAAACGGTGATTACGCCGGGGTGCTGCGGGTTCTCGCGCAGCTGAGGACCCCAATCGATGACTTTTTTGAACAAGTGCTCGTCGCCTGCGAGGACGATGCCCTGCGTCTCAATCGGCTGGCGTTGCTCGGGCAGCTGCGCAACGCGTTTCTGGCGGTCGCGGATATTTCGCTGCTGGCAGTCAGCACATGAGATTCGTGAACCTGGATCGTGACGGGGTGATCAACCAGGATTGCGCGGAATATATCCGCAGTGCCGGCGAATGGCAGCGGGTTGCGGGCAGCATCGAGGCGATTGCGGACCTGCACCGCGCCGGCTTCGCGATCGTGGGCGGGGCCGCGGGAGGGCGCATCGGTGGCCACTGAGCACTCGCGGCTTGCAATGAGCGTGTACCTTGTGCGCTCGCTGGTGTTTTATCTCGGCTACGGCGCATCGGTGATCGCTTACGGCGCACTGATGTTGCTGCTCGCGCCGCTTCTCGATTATCCGCAACGCTACCGCCTGTTGATGGTCTGGAACCGTTTCGCGCTGCGCTGGCTGAGACTGGTGTGCGGCATACGCCATCGCATCAGCGGGCTCGAGAATCTGCCTGCAACAGCCTGCGTGGTGGTCAGTAATCACCAGAGCAGTTGGGAGACGATCTTTCTGGCCACGCTGTTTCCGCAATTGTGCATCCTGCTCAAGCGTGAACTGCTGCGGATTCCGTTTTTTGGCTGGGCTCTGGCGATGATGCGCCCGATAGCGATCGACCGCGACAATCCCCGTGCGGCGCTGAAGCAGGTCGTCGAGGACGGCGCCGAGCGGCTGGCGCAGGGCTGCGGGGTGCTGATCTTTCCCGAAGGCACTCGCGTCGAGGCCGGACAGAAACTGCGCTTCACGCGCAGCGCGGCGCAACTGGCGATTCGTGCCGGCGTCGATATCGTCTGCGTGGCGCACGATGCCGGAAGCTGCTGGCCACCACGACGTATCACCAAGACGCCGGGCATGATAAATGTCGTGATCAGCAAGCCCTGGTCTCATGCGGGCACGGACGCGGCGCAGCTTACCCGGGCGATGCAGACCTGGATCGAAGAGCGGCTCGAGGAATTCGGACAGGTTTGAGTGCGATGGCGCGCAGTGTCACCCCGGTATGCGGTGACTGGAATCGCGCGCAGTCACGGGATGCCGCGCACCCGGTGACTGCCACACGGCATGATGGGCTGCTCAGTCCTTCTGCTTGACTGGCTCGACGGAGACGGCGGCCGCTTCCACATAGGTTGCCTCGATACGGTCACCCACGCTGATCAGCGCGAATTGCGCAGGATCCTTGACCGTCAGCTCGACGCTCTGCTTGGGTCCCTGCAGCGTGACCGAGCGGGTCTCTGCGTCGACAGCCGTGACCTCGGCCATGATCGTGACTTTGCGCCCGATCACACCACCCGGCTGTTCGCCCTCGGCAGCCCGCGCACCGGCAGCATCGTCGGTACGCGATACCACGGCAGTGCTTCCCTTCTTGAGCTCCAGGGTCAACGCCTGCGTCATCGTGATCGTGACGGTATCACCGACCTTCAGTTGTGCGAAATTCCTGACCTCGGGGCCTGCCTCCACGCTGACTTCCTTGCCGTTCTCGCCTTTGAGTGTCACGGCGCGCGTTTCGGAGTCTATCGCAGCGATAGTGCCTTGAACCTCGACCGTTTCTGCCACGCTTGCCTTTCCGGGCGCGGAGCCCGCGGCAACCATGCCGGTTTGAGCGGCAACCGGACCCGCCAACAGGGCCGCCACCAGGGCTCCCATTACAATCTTGTACATTCGCACCGTTCTTGCTCCTTGTTTGTCTGTAGCGTGATGATTGACGACAGTCAGCGAAGTGCCCGCCGCCAGCGGGTGATTATATGCGTGTCTCCCTCAGCGGGATACCGCCGTGTGCCGGGAATCCGGGCCCGACTCGTCGGCAACATCCGCAGGCATCGGGAACGGTGTCGCAAACGACAGCGGCGCCATGAATACCGCGCCGCCTCCCGGGCGACCGATATTGGCGTATTCGTAGATGAAATCGAACATCGCGTCTGCCTCCGCCGTATCCACCACGACCGTCAGCAGGCGCACGAGTTGCGGCTCGGGCATTTTCCCGCGCCGCCCGGCGCTTCCGCGCGGAATCGACACACCGCGGCAGTAAACGCTGTTGGCGCGGGTGATTCCATGGCGCTCGCGCAGTTCCTGCAGCAAGCGCCGCTCGCTGCCATCGTCGGGAACGAGGCAATAGATGAGCTTCGCCTTCGCTCCGGGAACGGGCAGCTGCCCCGGCGGGTTCATTCCCTGGCCTCGGGACCGCGTGCGCGCTGGAGAATTTCGCGGGGAATATAGGTAGCCATCTTGTCCAGGCGCGTCATGTAGGCCATGCCGGCTCCCGGCACATGGAGCTCTCCGGCCCGGTATATTGCCTCGAATACGATTTCCTCGTAGTCGCTCGCGACCAGGATACTGACGACTTCCTTTTCCGCTTCAATAGCGATGCCGAGCAATCCAAGCCTTTCGCGGGGGCCTACCCCGCGTGCGTGATACACGAGAGCACCGGTCGCGCCCATATCCTGTGCCGCCTTGATCACTGCGTCGCTGCGCCCGGCGGAAACCACGCAGGTGATCAGCGACACATCCGTAACGTAGGTAATCTTGGTTTCGTTCATGTCAGTACCTGCGCCTCATTGTCCCCACCGGAGCCTTCTTGTTCGCTGCTGGCTGCCCTGGCCTGCATGGCGGCCTTGAACCGCGCCAGCTGGCCGGCCAGCAGCACACTGATGATCGGTCCGATGGAGGCGAGACACAGGATCCCGAAACCCTCGACCGCATTCGTGGCATTGCCGAAACCCAGCCCCATCGCCAACACCAGCGGTACCGTTATCGGACCAGTGGTCACACCCGCGCTGTCCCATGCCACGTTGACGAACTCCTCCGAGGAGATCGAGGTCAGGAACGCAGCGACCAGATAGGCCGGCACTATCATCCACACCAGCGGCAGTTCGAACACCAGTTTCGCAACTCCCGCCGCAATACCAAAGGCGACGCCGAGCGATACCGACGTGATCAGCATGCGCTTGCGGAAAAAACCGTTGGTAAGCTGTTCCGCGGTGACACCGAGGGCGTTCAGGGCGGGTTCGGCCAGGGTTGCTCCAAAGCCAAGCAGCCAGGCAAACACCAGCGCCAGGCTCAGGCCGACCGGGTAGAGATACAGCGGCGATCCGCTGGCTGCCGGGACTTCCATGAAGGCAGCCGGAACCAGGGAACCGGCGCCGGCACCGAGCATCGACAGCCCGTAGGTGAGACCGATATTGAAGATGCACATGCCGCCGATAGTCAGCCCGATACCCAGCAGCATTTCGCCTCGCCGCGGCAGATCCTGGCGCAGGATCAGCTTGAGAATCAGGAACAGGAACAGCACCAGCGGCAGTATCGCCCTGATGCCCAGAACCACCTCGAGTCCCGGGCTACGCTCGTACCAGGGGAGTGCGTCCGTATCCACTATGGTTGCGGCATGCGCCGCAAAAGCGATGATCTCGGCGGGGTCGGAAGTGGCGGCCACGTACAGCGCCAGCAACAGCACACCGAGCACCGGAAACAGGGAGGCGAGGGTCACGATGCCAAAGCCCGACAGACCTGAACCACCCTTTCCCGCGGCCGCCGAAATTCCGATCCCCAGGGAAAGAACCAGCGGCACGGTGACCGGTCCGGTCGTGACGGCGCCGGTATCCCAGGCAAGCCCCATGACCTTGGCAAATTCGGGATCCGTCGAGCCATACACCGTCAGCCCGAGAATCGGCAACAGCGAAGCATAGATCAGCGGTTTCAGGCTCCAGCCATAGAGGAATCGCAGCGTCCCCAGCACGGCCGCCAGGCCGACACTGGCGCCGACGACCAGCACCAGTGTCCCGACCCACTGGTTGAGCAACGCCCAGAGATACGGTGCGCGTTCCGCCGAGACGTTCTGTCCCGCCGCCTGCAAGGCGCCGATGGCCGGCTCCGCGAAGGTCACGCCGATGCCGAGCAGCAGCGTGATGAACAGCACCAGGGGCAGCGGCGACTTGCGCGGAAGAGTGTGGCCTATGAGTTCACCGAACGGCATCAGGCCGAGCTTCAGGCCCTCCATGAACAACATCAGGCCAACGATCACCGCGAACAGTCCGCCCGTGATCAACCACGAGTCCTCGACCAGTTGACGCAGGATCAGAACCTGGAACAGCGCAAGGTACAGCGCCAGCGGAACCACGGCCCTGAATTGCTCCGCAAACCTGATATACGCATAGGGCCTCAGCAGGCCGACGATCTCGGAGCCATGGAGCTTGAGTTTCGGACGGGGCACCGAGATCGGCTGACCGCTGGCGTCGCGCGTCACCGGCGGCACCACATCCCGCAGGCTGATCTGCTGGCGCCCGGCACCGAGTACCCGCAAATAATCCCCGTAGCGAATCGAATTCTTCATGGAGCTTTCGGGTCCCTTGCCACGATGCACGTCACCGAACTTCGCATCGGTTTTTTCAGGCCACGCAACCAGCGCACGAGTATAACGTCATATCCCGACGCGATGCGCTCGCGAACAAAAAAACAGCTCGTGCACGGGGTTTCGTTTCCAGGGCAGCGAGGAGAGCGGATCGCGCAGACCCGATACCTGGCGAGTGCGCTCAAATTGGGCGGTCTGCAAAAAAGCAGGTAGCATGAAGACCGGCGATTTGCAGTCAACTATGGATACGCATCGAGCAGCCTATGTTCAGCCTGTTTCAGTCGATTTTCGCGCGCCGCGCGACGCAGGACACCGGCTATCCGGAATCACTGGTCGAAGCCGCGATAGAACGCGCCGTGGACGGAACCGATCCGCGGCTGCGCGCGCTGAGCGGCTATCGCAAACGCCTGCGCGAGCCGGTGCTGCACGCCGTCGATCATGTCGTGCGCCTGATCGATGGCTTGGCGGCAGCGGTTGTCGTGAGCGGCGAGAGTTATCGCGGCGAGCCGCTGCTGGGCGCGATGTTCGCCTCCCCCCGGCGCATGCTCGAGGTGCTCGCGAACGATCGCAACATCGACGCGGCCCGGCGCGCAGCCAACACGCGCCATATCGCCCTGCTCGTCGCACAGATAAGTGAAAAGCATACCCTCGGCATCGACCAGGAAGAGGGCATGATGAAACGCGATGTGCGGCAAACCATTGTCAGTTTCGATGAGCATCGCCTCGTGGACCCGTTCACGGACGCATCCGAAACACTGCGCGCGCTGAAGCGACGCGCCTTCGATCACCTGCTTGCACAGGTCCTCGAGGCGATCGGCAAGCGCCGCGATTCCCGCCAGGAACTGGGCGGGCAGCGCGCGCTGCTCAAACGCAAACTGAGTACGCTGAAGGCTGCTGGCTGGAATTTCGACAAGGAGGATGCCGCAACCCCGGATATCGCCGCACTCGAACGACGGCTGGAGGAAATCGAGGCCGGGATCAATGCAATCGGTGCCGATTCCGAAACCCTGGAAACGCATTTGCAGATGCTCACGACGGCGCTTGGCACCGCAGAGCAGCAATTATGGATCGAACCGCGCTCGCTGATTCTCGATCACCGCAACGTGCTGCGCTCCACGCCTGATTCGATCGCGCGCCCCATGAGCCTGCAACAGCTGCGCGATTCCCGGGGCGGACTGGCGGTCATCTTGCTGCTCGACATCGAGTTCGGGTCATTGCCTGCAAAGACGGACTTCTTCAACGTGGCAAAATCGTACCTGCGATAGACACGGCAGTGCCGTTCATCCGGCCTGTTCGTTTGCCAACGCAGCGTCGGTGATTTCCTTGTAAAGGCCGGAAACCTTGCCCAGAAGCGCCGCAAGCTCGGGATGGCGGGACACCAGCGGCTGTCCATCGCGCATGTCTTCGAGCACGCGATCGAGAAACTCGAGATCGGCGTCGCTCAGCTTTTCACCGCGGCCCACCTTTTCCTTCAACGCGAGCGCCGCGGGAAGGCGCTGCAACCTGAAGCGATCGAGAAGAGCGACGATGGTGCCTCCGTCATCAGCGTGGTCGGCCATAAAAACTGATCTCCATACCGGTCCGCTGCTTGGTGGATCCTGCGCGGCAAAATTCGATTCAATCGTCATTCGTCGCAGCTTGTCAATCTCCGATTGCATTGCCGATCGAAGTCCGCTAGAAATGCACCCTGTGCAAACCGCTCGTAAAACTGCTTGGTGCGGCTGTTTTGACCCGAAACAACGCGGCAGCGGATTTTCCATGCGGAAAATCGTCGATCACTGGAGGAATCATGACCACGAAAGGCAATCGCGGCAAGCCCGGCCGCGCCAAGGGCGCTGAAGCGAAACCGGACGGAAAACTGAAGCGCAAGGAGTACGAGAAGGAGCTCGAGCGGCTGCATGGCGAGCTGGTGAAGGTGCAACAGTGGGCGCAGAAAACCGGCGCCAAGGTGTGCATCGTGTTCGAGGGCCGCGACGGTGCCGGCAAGGGCGGGACCATCAAGGCGATCACCGAGCGCGTGAGCCCGAGGGTATTCCGGGTGGTGGCACTCCCTGCACCAACCGAGCGCGAGAAGAGCCAGATGTACCTGCAGCGATACGTGCAGCATTTTCCCTCGGCAGGAGAGGTCGTGATATTCGACCGCAGCTGGTACAACCGTGCCGGTGTGGAGCGCGTGATGGGGTTTTGCACGGACGAGCAGGCGCAGCATTTCCTGCTTGGCGTGCCGCTGGTCGAAATGGCGATGGTTCAGTCGGGCATCATCCTCATCAAGTACTGGCTGGAAGTCAGTCCCGACGAGCAGACACGCCGGCTGATGGATCGCATCGACGACGAACGCAAGATCTGGAAGCTGACACCGATGGACCTCAAGTCCTACACCCGCTGGGATGATTACACCAGGGCGCGCAACGAAATGCTGCAGGCTACCGACACTACATCCGCGCCATGGTACGTGGCCAATTCCGACGACAAGAAGCGACTGCGTCTGAATCTGATCACGCACCTGTTGAGCTGCATTCCGTACAAGTCCGTCAAAGCGGACAAGGTAAGACTGCCAAAACGCAAGGTGGCCAGGACAAAGTCCTCGCTTCCGGCCGGCGCCAAGGTGATTCCCGAAGCGTTTTAGTGATTCCGCACCAGCGCGTCATGATACCCAAGCGTGCAGTTGCAAAAGTCATATCCGGTGCATTTGCCCTGATGCTGCCCAATGCTCCCAAGGAGCTGTTGATGAATACACGATTTGTTTCTTTTGCCGCGATGGCCCTGCTGGCCACGGTCGCTTCGGCAGGCACGCACGCGGATACGCTCGCCTCGTCGGTCGGGGTTTACATCTACCCGGCGAAGGACCAGTCAGCGGAGCAACAAGGCAAGGACGACTACGAATGCTTCGGCTGGGCCAAGGGCCAGACCGGTTACGATCCGCTCAATCCACCGCCGGCGACGGCGGCGGCTCCAGCTCAGCAGCAGGCAAGCGGGTCGCGGCTGCGTGGCGCGGCTCGCGGAGCTGTCGGTGGCGCGATCATCGGGGAGGTCGCCGGCG
>MTKY01072160.1_pt1 | contig 10804 bp, 7 predicted proteins | sample 1042731 | NCBI WGS metagenome assembly MTKY01 (sample SAMN06212206, study PRJNA360538) | anaerobic digester metagenome | biome: Wastewater treatment plant; material: sludge; isolation source: anaerobic digester fed with sludge from wastewater treatment plant | place: Denmark: WWTP Soeholt ... | reverse complement strand
GGCGTCAGCCTGCCCAGCCTGCGCATTGACTCGGTGAGCGTAGACCTCATGGACGCGCTGCAAGACAACCGGCGCAGCGGCTTCACCTTCGCGCCGGAGGCGGCCACCGAGAGAATGCGCGACATCATCAACAAGTCGGTGACGGACGAGCAGCTTCTGACGGTGGCCCGCGAAGCCTTCAGTCGCGGCTGGGTGACGATCAAGCTGTACTTCATGATCGGGCATCCCAGCGAGACGCTCGAAGACGTGCAGGCCATCATTGACCTGGCAATAGCAGTGCTGGCCGAGGGGCGCAAGATTCACGGGCGCAAGGCGAAGGTCAACGTGGGGGTGAGCACGTTTGTGCCCAAGGCGCACACGCCTTTCCAGTGGGTACCGCTCGATACATTGGATCAGATTCGCGCCAAGCAAGCCCTGTTGCAACGTGGGATGCGCGGCGCTGGCCTGCACCTGCGCTGGAACCGCCCTGAGGAGACGCTGCTCGAAGCGTTCCTGGGCCGGGGCGACCGGCGGCTGGGGGCGGTCATCCAGCGGGCGTGGGAGCTGGGCACCAAGTTCGACGCCTGGCAGGAGCACCACGATCATGGGGCCTGGGTACGTGCCTTCGAGGAGGCAGGGCTGGACATGGGCTTCTACACGCACCGCCCGCGCCCGCTCGACGAGATATTTCCCTGGGATCACATTGACATTGCCGTGAAGAAGTCGTTTCTCGCTGAGGATTACCGGATGTCCCTGCGTGGCGAGACGCGCCAGGACTGCCGGGAGCACTGCTTCGCCTGCGGCATCCTGCCCAAGTTCGCGCCGCTGCGCATGGCGACCCCTACCGACGCCTGGCAGTGCCCGCCGGTTGTGCCGCGCGGCCAGCGCAAGCGCCCGGCAACGGGTGTGATTTCGCCCGGCTCAGTGTGACTTCCTGGTGAGGTGGAGCGGAAAGACAGCGCGCGCTCCTCGATAATGGGGCGCGCGCAGTTGTTTCCCTGGGCGCGGTGAGCAGCACCCCTACCGGCTGGCCGCTAGCTGAGGTGAATCGTGCCGAAGACCGTCGCTGCCGTGATGGTCAGGTCGGCGCGGGCCTGGAGTTCCTCGGCGTCCTGGCCGGGATGATCGCCGGTGGCATAGAGGCCGGGCGCGATCTCCGTGTAGCGCGCGGCGTCGGCACGCACGCGGCCAAACGGCCCGCTCTGCACGCGGACAATGGCGGTGCGGCGCGGGGGCACGCTCACACGCACATCGCCGAAGCTTGAGCGGGCGACAAGCTCACCGCGACAGCGCACCGGGCAGGCCACGCTCACATCGCCCAGGCCGGAGGAAACGTAGGCGCGCTCGATCTCGATGCCGCGCAGATCGGCGTCGAGTCGCCCCAGGTGGCTGCTCATCAGAATTTCCCAGGGCAGGTCGTGGGCGAGGCCCACATCCCAGTCGGCCAGGGAGAGCCACCAGGTCTGGCCGCGATGCATGGTCAGGCGGGCGCGGTTGTTGCGCACGGCCAGGCCGGGCCGCGAGCGCGCCGTATACTGCCCGGCGATGAGCCGTCCTGACTTGCGCAATGCCTGAAGCTGCACGTCAATCTCGCCGCTCTCGATCTCGATGGCGGCGGACTCGACGCTGCCGCGCGTGATGCCGAAGGTATGCGCTCCCCAACTGGGGGCGAAGTCCCCGCGCACCAGAATGAGCAAGCCTACCAGGACAAGCAGGATAGGCCAATAGGGAGCCAGGTCGAGGTCAACGAGCCAGAAGTTGTCCAGCAGGAGCGCCACGCCACCAGCCATCAGGACGAGCGGCCACAGCAGGGGCGTGCGTTTGGTGGACGTGCTCATGGTGCCCTCCTATATCTCAAGCAGATAGTCCTGTAGCAACTGGTGCGCTGACGAGTTACGCAGCCGGTTCAGCGCCTGGGCCTCAAGCTGGCGGACGCGCTCGCGGGTCACGCCGATCTGCCGGCCTACTTCCTCCAGCGTGTGCGTCTCGCCGTCCAGAAGACCATAGCGCAATTGGAGAATATGCGCTTCGCGGTCGGGCAGGCGGCCCAGCGCTTGCTGCAGGTGCTCGCGCAGCAGATTCTGCGTCACGATCTCCACTGGCTGGGGGCTGCTCTTGTCCTCGATGAAGTCGCCGTACTCGGAGTCGGCATCTTCCTCGATGGGCATCTCCAGGCTGATCGGGCGGCGCGAAATCTCGATCAGGTTGGTGATCTTGTCGGGTGTGGTCTCCATCGCCTCGGCTAGCTCGTCGCTGGTTGGGTCGCGGCCTAGCTCCTGGGTAAGCTGCGTGGAGATGCGGCGCAGCCGGTTGATCTGGTCGCCCATGTGCACGGGCACGCGGATGGTACGGCCCTGGTCGGCGACGGCGCGGCTGACCGCCTGGCGAATCCACCACGTGGCGTAGGTGCTGAACTTGTGCCCGCGCTGATACTCGAACTTGCGGGCGGCGCGGATGAGGCCGATGTTGCCCTCCTGGATCAGGTCGAGGAAGTGCACGCCACGCCCGATGTACTTCTTCGCCACGCTGATGACGAGGCGCGAGTTGGCCCGCACCAGATACTCCTGGGCGGCGTCCGCGTCGGCGACAAGGGCTTCCAGCTCCATTCGCTCGTCGGCTGTCAGGTAGTCGGCCATCTCCTCCAACTGCTCCGCCGCGAACTGACCCGCCTCCATGCGCTTGGCCAGGGCCACCTCTTCGTCAGCGGTCAGCAGGGGGACGCGCCCCGCTTCTTTGAGATACAGGCCGACCACGTCGTCGGTTTCCAGGGCTTGCCGGTACCCGGCGTCATGGATTAAGTCCTGGTAAAGGGAGGCAGGGTCGAGTATCTCTTCATCAGGCTTGGCTTCAGCCAGCAGGTCACTTTCGTCCGGCTCCATGCTCTTGGCAGGCGAATCCGGCACGACCTCCACGCCGACGCTGTTCAGGGCGTCCAGCAGCTCGTCAAGCAGATCGACGTTGTGTTCCAGGGAGGGCACACGGGACAGAATATCATCGTAGGTGATATACCCGCTGCGTTTCCCCTGTTCGATCAGTTCTCGCCATAGCGGCGAGTCAGATGTGATGGGTTCGTGTCGTGCTTTAGCCAAGGTCATCTCGCGAACAGTCAAGCCTTCTGTGCAAAAAATACCCTACCGCCAACGGTAGGGCCTCCCCGATCCAACTCCCGTCGTAGAAGCAGACCTCAGGGCACAGACGGTGTTGTTTCAGTCTCCGCTGGTAAGTCGCCAAGCACCGGCGCGACGAGCATGGAATCGGTGAGCGAAGCCATGAGATAGTCAACGGTTTGCCTGGGAATCAAGAAAATGTGCCGGTCGGCCTCACGCTGGGCATGGACATATACATAGTATGCCATATGATCCGGATTCACGTCACCTATCTCGAACTGCCCCTCATACACGCCGCCGGCGCTGTCATGGGCCTGGAAGCGCACGCGGTAAGCCGGGGCCGGAGCCAGGCCGTACAACGCCAGATTCGCAGCGCTGGCCGGGTACTGCTGAGTCGCAGCAAGCAGCACAATCGCCGCTGCTGCGTTCTCTGCCGTGATCTGGCTGACCGACTCGGCGGCGACGGGCTGCTGGATCGCGACTATCTCAGGAGCATACCACAGTCCCTCAGCATCACGTACTAGCAAAATGCCCCGGCCTGTGCTGACATCCAGCACTTCCAGCCCGGTGACCTGGGTTGGATCGCGCAGGCTGGGGAACAAACGGGCCGGTTGGCTGGCTTGCTGGGTCGCCTCGTAAGTGCGCATCTGCTCCAGGCGTGCCGCCGGATCGTCGAGCATCAGCCGGGCGAGCATGACAGCCGCCAAGATTGCCAGAAGCAGGTAGCCTGTCCCTCGCTTGACCATCGTGAGTTCCCTGCTGACCGGGCCGCGCGGCCCTGGATTCTAGCTTAACGTCGCCGGTACCACCAAACGGCCCCGCCGGTGAGCAGCACCGCACCCGGCAGCAGGATCACGGTGATGACGGCGATGGTGTTGCGCTCGCCAGCGGAGACGGTCAGCTTGAGCAGAGTCGGGTCGTTGACTGGCGTGAAGGTCACGGCATCGGCGAAGCCGGTGAGCCAGTCTACGATATCAGTCCACAGAAAGACATTGCCCGGCACCTGCTTGACATATTCGTTCTTGAAGATATCGGAGTCGCCGATGAGCACCAGGCGGGGCTGGATATCGTGCTGAAACTCAAGCTGGCGGCGCACGGTGACGCCGACGAGCAGGGGGCCGGGCAGGTCTGCGCCAGGATCGTAGGCGATGCGCCCTTCCAGAAAGTCGCTCAGGCCCGTCTCGCCAAACGACTGATCGGAGGTGAACAGCAGCGGCTCGCGCACGTAGGCGTTCTGGCGCTCGGTAGGCAGGTCTACGACTTCCAGCGGGCGCACGAAGCGTGTGGAGATCGGCTCGTCGCGCACGTCGCTCATGATCGTGTGCGGGGCGATGGTGTTGAGGATGGGCAGCCATTCGCTGCCGTTGACCAGCTCCGGCTTGGTCTCGATGACCAGCGCATCCAGCGCGCGCACCCCGAACTCGTCCCACAGGTAGGCGTTGAGCGGGCTGTCGGCGTCGAGAAAGGTGTTGCCGGGCGCGCCGCTGATGGCCGCTTCGATCAACGGCGGGTCGGCGAAGATGCCCAGCCGCCCACCGTGTTCCAGGTAGGCCGCCAGGCGCTCGACTTCCTGCGCGGTGAAATCGTCCCAGGCACCGACGATGAGCACGGCGCTGGCATCGGCGGGCACCTCGTCCACTTCGGCCAGGGGCAGTGGCTCGACGGCGATGCCCTGCCCGTCCAGGCTGACGAACAACCGCGAGATGCCGTTGTCGTCGGCCAGGGCGAGATCGCGCTCCCCGTGCCCGGTCGTGAAATAGACCTTGAACGCACCGGCGGAAGCGACCGTTTTCAGGCCCGTAGTGATGTCGCGCTCGTTGGCTCCGCCCAGGAACAACGTGAAGTACGCCGTCCCAAGCTGGCCGTCCGCCTGGATCGCGCTGCGTGGGCGCGGCGTGCCGTCTTCGCCGAGCAGAGTGAGGACGAATGACCCGTCGTAGCCGGGCTGGTAGCCATAGAGGGCGGCCACGTCCGGCTGCTCGTCGGGGTCTATGTACTGCGCCCGGATCGTGTCGCCGCCCGCCGCCTCGTATTGGCGCAGGAGTATGTCCGCCGCTTCTTGCTCGCGGAGCTTGGCGCGGCTGAAGAAGCCCACGATGCGCACGCGGAAGCCGCGCTCGGCAAGCTGATCGATCACTTCCAGCGAAGGGGCGTTGAGCGAGTACCGCTGCACGGCAGTCAGGTCGGCGGTGATGTTGGCGCGGTCTACCAGGATGTACGCGTAGGCGATGGCCCCGATGAAGACGGCGCTCACCAGGACGCTGGTGGTGCCGTAGCGCGTCGGGCGGCCCGCCAGCCAGGCGCGCAGATCGTCGGGCGCGGCCCACATCCAGAAGGCGATACCCGCTGCTCCAACCAGCACGCAGGCGAACACACCGTAGGTGATCTCGCGCGCCAGCAGCGCGATCAGCCCGCCAGCGAGCAAAGCCAACACGCCAGCCACGCCCGCCCAGCCAGCGAGCGTTTCGCGGGTGAACGTGCGCGGGGGTCGCATCAGCGCCACCTCCGCGATTCGAGGGCGCGCGTGGCGATGAACAGCGCGGCGGTGATCACGCCGATGAAGAAGACAGCATCCTCGAAGCGAATCACGCCCACCAGGAACGAGGTGGCGTAGTGCGCTTGCAGGCTTAGCTCGCGGATCACCTGGGCCAGGGCGCGGCTCTGGACGACGCTGCCAGCGTAGTCGCCCAGCCAGAGGATGAACAGCACGGACATGCTCAGGAAGCCAGCGATCACCTGGTTCTCAGTCAGCGCCGAGAAGAGCAGCCCCAGGGCCAGCGCAGCGCCGCCAAACAGCCAGATGCCCAGGTAGGCGGTGATCACCGGCCCGATGTCTAGCTCAGGAGTGAGTGTAAAGGCGCGGGCGGTGGTGATCGCCAGCCAGATCGCCTGGTAGACCAGGGTCAGACCCAGGATCGCCGTGTAGTACAGCCACGCGCCCAGGAACTTGCCGAGGACAATATCCCCGTCCCGCACGGGCGCGGTGAGCAGCAGCTCCAGCGTGCCTTCGCGCGCTTCCTCGGCGAACAAGCGCATGGTCAGCAGCGGGGCGAAGAAGAGGGTGAAGAAAGCGAACGCGCCGAGCACCGCCGCCCCGTCGGGGGGCTGCCTGCCCACTCGCTGGGCGAGATCCACGTTGAACTGCCAGCCGGTCAACACCAGGACGGCGAAGGCGACCAGATAGGCGATAGGCGAGGTGAAGTAGTGGGCCAGCTCGCGCCGGGCGATGGTGCGCACGCTACTCATGGCGCGTCCCTCCACCATCGTTGATCGGAGCATCGAGCCGATCGGTCAGCTCCAGGAAAATCTCTTCCAGCGTGGTTGCCCAGGGACGTAGCTCCAGCAGCGGCCAGCCCTGGCGGACGATGGCGCTGGCCACCGCCGGGCGCACGTCATTGGCCTGGGACGCGCTAGTAAGCAGGAATCCGTCTGCGGAGGGACTGACGCCGGTCACGCCGGGGACGCTCGCCAGCAGCCCGGCGACATCGCCGCGAGTCGCGCCTACGCGCACGAACAGGCGGCTGCTGCGAGCCAGGCCCTCGCGCAGGTTGGCGGGAGAGTCCTCGGCGACAATGCGCCCGCGATCAATGATGATCACCCGGTCGCAGACTTGCTCGGCCTCGGTGAGGATATGCGTGCTGAGCAGCACCGTGCGTGTGCGGCCAAGCTCGCGGATCAGCGCGCGCAAGTCCTGAACCTGGTGCGGGTCGAGGCCGATGGTCGGCTCGTCGAGGATGAGCACGGGCGGATCGTGCAGGATGGCCTGAGCCAGGCCGAGGCGCTGCTGCATCCCCTTCGACAGGCTGCTGATCAGGCGGCGGGCGCGCTCGCGCAGGCCCACCAGATCGAGCACCTCGTCTATGCGCGCCCCTAGCCGCTCAACGCCGCGAAGCTGGCCCATGAATTTCAGGTAGCCGCGCACGGTCATGTCGCGGTACAGGCGGACGGTCTCCGGTAGATACCCGACGCGCTCGCGCACGGCCAGCGAGTCGGCCAGCACGTCGAACCCGGCGATGCGCGCTGTGCCCTCAGTAGGGGGCATGTACCCTGTGAGCACGCGCATGGTCGTCGTCTTCCCGGCCCCGTTGGGGCCGAGAAAGCCAGCAATCTCGCCAGGGCCGGCGTGAAAGCTGATGCTGTCCAGGGCGACGAAGCGCCCGTAGCGTTTGGTCAGCCGGTCAACTTCAATCATGAGTCACGCTGTGGGCCAGCCGCCCGTCCGATCATGTGCGGGCGGGGCGGGCACTGTCCCCCGATTCTAGCCGAATGAGCGCCCACCGCCAGCCGTTGTCAGGCGATCTTCAGCGACCCTGACAACTTACGCACAAACAACGCCAAGGGATTACCTGGCGGGGGCGGCGATGGCCCCGGCCAGCGCATCCGGCAAGCACAGATCGGCGGCAGGCCGCCAGACCCATTCCGCCGAGTCCGGCGTCAGGCGGCTGGCGGCAGAGCAGCGATACGTGTAGTAGAGATAGACATCGTGAGGGATGGCAGCCAGATCCACATGGTGGGGCGCGCTCTCGTCGAAACGCGGGTCAACGATGCGGTCAACGCTGAGTACCAGGCTCAGCGTCTCGCTCAGCCGGTCTTCAAGAAAATCTGCCGGCGACTGGGCTTCGCGGGCAGGCATGACAAACGTGGGCAGGCGCACCTCAGCCGAGTCCGCGCGAACCAGCAGATGATCGCCGTGCACGATCAGGGCGATAACGGCGCAGTGGATGCGCGGGCGCGGCAGCGATTGGGCGGCGGGCAGGGTCTCAGCGCGCCGCCGCGCTCGCTCGCTGGCGATGATCTGGCGCAGATGCTCGGCAGCCGGCTCGACCAGATCGTTGATGATCAGGTGGTGGCAGTGGCGGGCGAAGGTCATCTCAAAGCGCGCCCGCGCCAGCCGGTTCGCTGTCTCCTCGCTGCTCACGTTGCCACGCAGCCGGATGCGCTCGGCCAGCGCTCCAACACTGGACGGGGAGACGAAGATCAGGACGGTGTTGGCGGCATAGCCTGCGTAGATGCGCTCCGCGCCCAGGCACTCGATGTCGGCGATCAGGTCTTTGTCGGCAGCGAAAGCAGCTTCGATGGTCTCGCGCGGCGTGCCGTACCAGTCGTCTTGGTGGACATTCTGATACTCGACCAGCTTGTTCTGGGCGATCATGCGGTGGAACTCGTCCGGCGAAACGAACAGGTGCTCGCGGCCCTGTTCTTCGCCAGGGCGCATGTCGCGGGTGGTCGCGGTGGCAAGCTGGGGGAGGTCGGTGAAGTGCTGCTGCACGTGGCGCATCAGCGTGTTTTTGCCTGCGCCAGAAGGGCCGACCAGGATGAACAGCAGTCCGTCGTTGGGCATACTAGTCCTCAAGAGAGCAGGTGAGTCAGGCCATGTTGGGCGCAAGTGTAACACGCCGTGCGCTGGCCGCCCATGCGGGTTCTGGGCACTAGTGGCTCCCTCTTGTCCTCGCCTACGAAAAAGGGGCCGCCCGTAGACGACCCCCGTGAACTATCTTTGTCGGCGTTTGCCGCGCCGCTTACTCGGCCACAACGATGTCGTCAATGTACCAGCCGTCGCCGACGCTGGTGTTGCTGCGCGCGTCCAGCCGGAAGCGGATGTTGATTTGCCGCCCGGCATAGGCGCTCAGGTCAATCAGGCGCTTGGTCCAGGTTGCGTCCGTGCCATTGGCTGACCAGACCGGCGTCCAGGTGAACCCCTCGTCGGTCGAGACTTCGGTGTAGACCCAATCGCCATAGCCCAGCTTGCGGCTGTCCCAGTAGGTCAGCGCCGGATTGACCGTGCCGGCCAGGTTGATCATGCCTTCCAGCATAGTAGACATGTTGCTGAGGTGCACGTAGTTGATCGTCGAGCTGAAGCTGTCGTGGAAGACGCGCCCTTGCAGACCGAAATCAACCTGCACGCGGGCATCGCCGCCGTTCTCGTAGTATTCGATCAGGATCGTGTGCAGCCCCTGACTGAGAGTCACCGTGCCGGTGTTTGGGTTCGTCGGATCGGTGAAGCCGCGGTCGCCCCAATACTGGACATTCCAGGCCCAGCCGTTGGGGTAGTTGGGGTCCGTATCCGGGTTGCCGGGCGGGTCAATGATCACGCGGATGCCGTCGTCCGAGCGCGCTTCGATATAGAACTGGGTATTGTCGTTAGCGATGTTGATCGTGCGCGTCCAGCGGACGATGAAGTTGTTGTTGGATGTCAGGCCCACACCGGATGGGCGTCCGCTGCCCCAGTTGAAGTTGATCTCCGGCTCGTTGTACTTGGTAGCGCGGTACTCACCGGCGTCAATGGCCTTGTTGAAGTTCGCGTCGTAGTAGTAGTAGCCCGTCCAGCCGCCAGGGCCTAAACCGGTGCCACTGCCGACGATGCGGAAGAATGGGATGCGACTCCAGGTTCCTTCGAAGACCCAGTAGTTGTTATCGAACTCGATGTTCTCGACGAAGGGCAGGGGGTGCAGCGCCTCGATGCCGTTGCGCTCCACGATGGATACGTCGTCAATCCACCAGCCCTCGGCGACGCTGGAACTGCGCACCGCGTAGAGCCGGAAGCGCAGGCGAATGACACGGTTAGGATACCCCGCCGTTGGGATGAAGGGGCGCAAGTCCACTTGCTGCCGGTTCCAGGAGAGGGTCGTCGTGTCTTTGTGACGCACGGCAGGAATATCGCGCCAGCCTTGCCAGGTGTCGCCGCCGTCGTCGGAGATGTTGACTTCGACCAGCGCGTAGTCCTCATAGGCGAGGTTGAACGCCTCCCAGTAGTAGAGCGTCGGCTTGACGGTGCCGCTGAGGTTGATGACGCCCTTTAGCTCCAGCACGGCGTTGGACTCGTGGCGGTAGAAGGTGCCGACGCTGTCCGAGAACGCGCGGCCCTGGCGCGCATTCTCAGGGGAGATGCTCCACGTGCCACCCGCGTACCAGTTGGCATCACCGCCTTCGAACCCGTCGCTGAAGCCGACAGTGCGCACGATCTGACTGTGCTCCTGGAAGCAGATTTCGTCCAGCCACCAGCCGTCGTCCACCGACGAGCTAGTGAGAGCGTCGAGGCGGAAGCGCACATTGATGATCTGGCCGACATAGTTCCGCAGACTGACTACCTCGCGGTGCCAGGACAGGTTGTGGTTGTAGCCGTGATTCACAATGCTGCATGTGCTGCAGAACTCCAGCGGCAGAGTGTTGTACAGATACCGCCAGACCTGAGTCCACGTGTCGCCGCCGTCGGTCGAAACCTCAATGTAGAGGTTGTCCCGATAGTTGAGGTCCCATTGGTGCCAGAAGACCAGTTCCGGGTTGGTGCTGGCCGTCAGGTTGAGCCTGGGCAACAACTCCAGTGTGCTGTTCGTCAGGTGGGTGTAGTTGGTGCCAGGGCTGTCCGACCAGAAGTTCGATCCCTTGTAGGCGCTGATTGTCTGGCTCTGGTCGGGGTTATAGTCCAGGCCGTTGACGACCGCCCATGTGCCGCCCGGAATCCAGTTGCCGCCGCCGCTCTCCATCCCGTCGCACCAGTTGGGGTAGATGTAGTTGGTCGGCTCATTGCGGATGGCGAAATCGTCAATCCACCAGCCATCGGCCACTGCGCTGTCACTGCGTGCGTCCAGCCGGAAGCGGAAGTAGATCTTCATGCCGGTGTAGTCAGTGAGCGGGATGATCACCTGCTCCCAGCTTGCATTGGTGGTGCTGCGGGCCAGCCAGGTACCGCTGGGAAGAGCCTGCCAGGTCTGGCGGTC
>MTKY01006601.1_pt1 | contig 10812 bp, 5 predicted proteins | sample 1042731 | NCBI WGS metagenome assembly MTKY01 (sample SAMN06212206, study PRJNA360538) | anaerobic digester metagenome | biome: Wastewater treatment plant; material: sludge; isolation source: anaerobic digester fed with sludge from wastewater treatment plant | place: Denmark: WWTP Soeholt ... | reverse complement strand
CGTTCGCGGGGGACATCGGCTACCCGCTGGACTTCCGGCAGAGCCGCATCGAGCGCATGGCACGCCTCTCCGAGCTGCTGCAGCAGGGGCGGATAGGCGCAATCGTGTGGCTCATCGACGACCTGTTGCAGTTCCTGGCGGGCGCCGGCGCAAAGGCTGTGCGCAACGACATCTCGCTGCTCGAGTTCCTGTGCCAGCGCAGCCGCCTGGAGCCCGTCAGCCTGCTTGTGGCTCTCAGAGCCGGGCTCGAGGAGATCAACGGCATCGAGCCGTATGTCCTCGCGGGTATCCGGGATGGCTTCGAGGGCGGGTTCCGTCTTGGGGTAGACCGCATGCGCGATGTGGCGCACAAGCGCGGCATCAAGCCCGCCGATGCGCAGGCGCTGGCCAACGCCGCCGCGGGCACTCACAAGGCCTATGCCGATGCGTTCGGCAGGGTGACCTTCTCGGCGGAGCGGCTGGCCCGCTCATACCCTCTTCATCCCCATGCCGAGCCGATTCTGGAGAGCATCTACCAGAAGTACTTCGCCGAGGGCGACGCGCTCATTGATGTTCTGCACGCGCTGCGGCGCCCCTCGACGGCGGGGCTGCTCGAGCGTGACTACACGCGGCTGGTCAGCCTGCCCGATCTCTTCGACATGCTCAGCCCGCGGCTGGCAGCCCACCCGCGCACGGCGGACTATGTGCGCGAGGTGTATGACTACTACGAGAAGAACGCCGAGCGCATCAGCCCCGAGCACCCGGACGCGGTCATCGAGCTGATCAAGAGCACGATACTGCTCAATGTCGCGGGGACGCCGGGTCCGGCCGCGGCCACGGCAGAGCTGACCGGGCTCGAGGCGTCCGGGAAGCCGATTGCCTCCGCGCAGACGGCCGCGGAGGTGCTCGAGCAGATGCGCCTGCGCGGCAACTACATCGACCGGCGCGCCGGACCCGACGGTGACGCCTACACAATCGATGTTCACGCAAACCTCAGTGAGCTGGCACGGAATCGCCTTATGACTGCTCGAAGTGGTCTTTCGGAAGACGACCCACGGGTCTGGAAATCTGCCATACAGGCGGCAACCTCAGCCGAGTTCCCTCTGGCGCACATCGAGACCGCCGGGACGCTGGATATCGTCTGGCAGAACACGACGCGGTCGGTCACCGTCGAGACGAGCGACCTGCGGGCGCTGACGTCGGGCCGCCTGAGCGGGATCGTCGAGACGCTCCGGGGCCCGGAGGCGCCCTGCGACTGCTACATCTTCATCGCGGATCCGCACGAGCCGGCCGAGCAGATGGCGGCGTTCGTCGAACTGACCGCACCGCTGGCGGAGAAGAGCTTCGGCAGCGGTGTCGCGGCGTGGGTGCCGCGCCCCGTCGGCGAGGAGGACATGGACAGCCTGCGCAGGCTGGCGGCATGCCGACAGATCCTGCGCGACGCGGGCGGGGCCGATGAGGGCGATGTCGTCGAGCATATCACCCAGGAGGCTGCCGCCCTCGAGCCGGAGGTCGCGCGCATTCTGGCCACCGCCTACCGTGAGGGTCGCGTCGTCTGCGCCGGGACCGACGCCCCGCTTCCTCCCGCGGCGGCAGCCGTGCCCGCGTGGGCCGATCTGCTGGCGCAGGTGGCGCAGGAGCCGCTGAACCGCGTTTTCCCCGACTTCGCGCCTGTCGCTCCGCGGAGGCACTTCGCGGGGCTGCGTACCGTCGATGCGCTCATAGAGCGGGTGGTGGCGCCCGGTGGTGTTGCGGCGGATGCGGAGCCGGAGTTGCTCGGGTTCGCCCGCGATATTCTCGAGCCGATGGGTCTGCTGGTGGAGGTGGGCGACCGCTTCGTCGTTGACACAAGCTCCTCGGTTGCGGCCGGGGCAATCACCGACAGGGTGCGCGCTCGCGACAACACCCCGCAGACCGAGCGTGGCCGGCCGTTACGCTGGCGGGAGCTTGCCGCGGGCCTGGTGAGGTCACCCAGTGGCATGACGCCGGAGATATTCGAGCTTGTTGTCGCCTGCCTGCTGCGCACCGGATGGCTTGTGGGGCTTGATGAGAGCGGGCGGTCACTGCCCTTTGACAGCATCTCGGGGCCGCTGCGCAACCGGGTGGTGCAGCTTGCCAGGTCGCCGCTCCTGAACATGGGCGAGTGGCGCGCCCTGACGAGGCTGACCAAGCTCGTCATGGATATGGCCGTTACGCGCCCCGACCATGCCACCCAGACGACCATCTACAGCCGGCTGCTGGCGGCCCGGCAAGAGCGGCTGGGCAGCATCGAGCGGATGCGGGCGAGTCTGCGTGACATCCAGCGACGCCTGGGGCAACAGCCATCGCAGTGGGCGGAGGCGCACAGGGTTCTGGATGAGCTGGAGGCGTTCTTCAGCCTCATCGACCCCTCGCTGGTGCCGGCGGAGGCGCTCAAGTCGTTGATCGACGCCGGGCAGAGGTACCTCGAACACAAGGCCGGCAGCAGCCCGCTCACGGTGCTGCTGCGTGAGGCGGGAGCTATCGCGGAGTTCATCGACAACACCGCCGAGCAGGTTATCGCCACGCGCGAGTACCTCACCGACACGCGCCTGCATGTGGCCGAGGACGCCGACCTGCGCACGCGGCAGCAGCGGCTGCTGCACATGATCGCCGCCGGTGAGGGCCTTGTGGCGCAGAGCGTGGCATTTCTGCGTCTGGATCAGATATTCAGGGCCATCTACAAGCGCCGCTACGTCAGTTGGCACAACCGCTGCTACCGGTCGGGGGCTTTCGATCGGTATCGTACACTCAGGGAATCACCGGAGTTGCGCGCACTGGCCCAGCTTCAGCGGCTTGCCCTCGATGTGGACCCGAACACAGACCGCGCCTTTGTGGTGCTTGATGCCCAGGCGAAGCGCAGATGCACGTATGAGGCACTGGCGGAGGCGCTCGACACGCTACCCGTGTGCCCCAACTGCCACCTGCCGCTGGATGTCGAGCCCGATCTGACGCCGCCCGAGCAGATACTGCGGCTGGCGGCAGACGGTCTGCAGGCGTATCTGGATGTGATCACCGACGAGGGCTTTGCGCGGCGGGTGGAGGAGTATGCGCAGTCGCTCGGGGGGCACGGGGAACTGGCAGCCAGGCTGTCGCGCGTCGTCTACCTCGAACAGGACCAGAGCGCCCGGCACATCCTGACGCTGTTCAACGACGAGCTGATCAGCCACCTCAACCGTATGCTCGGGGGCAAGCAGTTGCAGATGCGCGAACTGGGCCCGTTGAGGGAGGCGCTGGCGGGCCGGACGCTGTCGGCGGGGGAGATACGTGAGATCGTCGGCAAGTGGCTTGACGGGGACGAGCCCCCCGAAGATGACCACCTGGTGCATGTCGAGCCGTGAGCGGGAGGGCCCCATCCCGCCGATCGTTTTTGCGTGTGGTGCCTGGGCCGACCTTCCCGCGGGCGCGGGATGCGGCCCCTCACCTCGGAATTGCCCTGGCCCGGTCACTCCACCTCGACGGTCGTGATGCGCTCCAGTTCGGCCGCCTTGTCATCCAGTGCCCCGTGGAGCTGCTCCGGTGTGACGGTTGCGCACCCGATATGGCGGACGACCTCGCCGCCGGCGGTGTTGGCGATGATCGCCGCGTGCAGCAGTGGGGCGTCACAGGCCAGGCACGCCGCCAGCACGCTGATTGCCGTATCTCCCGCGCCGGTCACATCGAAGACCTCGGTTGGGACGGCCGGGATCAGATGCGCGTTGCCGTCCGCCTGGTAGATGCACATGCCCTTGCCGCCGCGCGTGATGACCGCGGCCTGCAGGTTGGCGCACTCGAGGAGTGTGCGCGCCGCGGCGACGGCACTCGAGTCGTTGTCGATGTCGATACCGGTGGCGCGCTCGGCCTCCGCCTCGTTGGGCGATATCAGCCATGCGCCAGAGAATCGTGGAATGTGCGCGGGCTTGGGATCGACACAGACCTTCAGGCCCTTCTCGGAGGCCCTGGCCAGGACCGCGCGGCTGACGCCCTCTGTGAGCACGCCCTTGCTGTAGTCGGAGAAGATGACCGCATCGGCCGACTCGAGCGCCTGCGAGGTTTGCTCGATCAGCGTCTGGTAGAGGTCGCCCTCCGGCTCGGCCGAGTAGTCGTAGTCGACCCTCACGACCTGCTGGTGGTTGCCGATGATGCGGATTTTGGCGGTGGTGCGGCGGTTCTGAGCGCGCACGAGTGGGGAGAGGTCGGCGTTCATCTCCGCGAGCAGGCCCTCGAGTGTGGCCCCCGCCTCGTCCTGACCGATGATGCCGCATACCATGGGCAGGATGCCGAGGTCGGCGAGGTTACGGACCACGTTGCCGGCGCCGCCGGGCACGACATCCTCGCGCGCCACCTCGACCACCGGCACGGGCGCCTCCGGCGAGATGCGTGTGACCCCTCCCCAGATGTAGCGGTCGAGCATGTAGTCGCCGAGCACGACGATGCGCTTCCCGCTCAGACGGTCAACAACCTCATGGAGCTGCTGGAGCATATCGGGACCCATGGTTTGGTGCTTTCTGTGGGCGGTATGAGGCGGCCTGTACGTCGGCGCGATTATAGCACCAGCGCGCGGGGGTCCACAACCGGCCGCGCGTTCGGGCACGAGTGGGGAGGGAACTGCGCAGACCCGGCGAATAGGCCGATGGCAACCAAGCGGGGGGCAGGCCGCAGCACGCCGCCCGAGATACGCCCAAGGAGGCACTGGTCATGAAGGTCGGACTCAGCGCGATCATCACGCCGCGAGAGTGGTCGTTCGCCGAGACTGTACAAAACGCCCGTAAGGCCGACTACGAGGCGCTCGAGGTGCTCATCACCGATGAGGGTGATCTGACCCTGAGCACGTCGGAGGCCGACTGTCAGAAGCTGGCAGCTATCGCCGCCGCGGAAGGCATCGAGCTGGCGTCGATCTGCGCGTCGGTCCGTGAGCAGCCCAAGGACCTGATCACCAATGACGACGCGGTCAGGGCCGCGAGCGTCGAGACTGTCAAGCGCTGCCTGGCAACAACGCGGGCGATGGGCGTCGACACGATGCTGTTGACCATCGGCGCACTCAACGATGAGCTGTACTACAACGAGGCATACGCCAATGCGCTCAAGTCACTGCAACTGATCGCTCCCGTCGCCGAAGACCTCGGGGTCAACGTGGCGGTCGAGTACGTGTGGAACAAGTTCCTGCTCAGCCCGATGGAGTTCGCGCGTTTCTGCGATGAGGTGGCCAGCCCGCGGGTGGGCCTGTTCTTCGACACCGGCAACATGGTGGTCTTCGGCTACCCGCAGCACTGGGTGCGCATCTGCGGGAAGCACCTGATGAAGGTGCACTTCAAGGACTTCAAGCGGCAGGGGTACGAGTGGACGCCGCTTCTAGAGGGCGATGTACGCTTCCCGGAGGTCATGGCGGAGCTGCGCAAGATCGGCTATGACGGAGCGCTGCTGTCGGAGGTGGCGCCCTCGATCGCCTCGCTCGAGGATACCGCGGCGGCCATCAGGCAGATCATGCAGATGTGACACGCTTTCGATGATGGCGTGGCAGACCGAAGGGCGGGCCCGGTGTGGGCCCGCCCTTTTCGGGAGAGGGAGAAGCTCCGTCATCTATGTGTTACTCGTCGCCGATGGTGATCGTCGGTTCCGAGCCGGGTGCGCGCTTGAAGCCTGCGTCCGCGCCGATGACCTCCGCCTTGTGCGGTTCGGTGGCCTCCGCCGATGTGAGCCACCCATCCTGCTCTTCGAGAACCATCACGTCTCGGACGAAGATCTCGTCCGGCTCCCAGTCCGAGATGACGACACTCGTCTCATCGGCCCAGTAGCCCGTCTTGCCGACCCTGATGTCGAACTCGTCGCTGTCGTTGGGGTAGTTGATGACCACGCGATAGCCGTCGCTGACCCAATTCGCCAGCCAGCCCTGCCACTCGCGGGGATAGCCCGATCCGAGCGGACGCAACTCGTTCTCAGTGGTCTCGATTGCCTCCTGCCCGTCGACCCACACACTGGCCCCGCCCACGGGGTCACCATCCTGGTCAATCACACGCAATATGATTGTCAGGTTCCGGTACTGCGGGAAGTCGATCAAGCCCGGGTCATACCCATCGTCGTCATCGATTGTACCGCCGCTGCATCCGGCCAGCATCACAGTCGCCAGTGCCAGCAAGACTGTCATCCCGACCCACCACCCTGAAAGCAGTGAGGTCTGTCTCATCACTGACACCTGCCTTTCCATGCTTACTGCAAGAGAATGTCACGGCCTACTACATGCTATAGTAGTTTAGCCCGCATGTCAAGAGCCCAAACCGAAATCGGCGCCGATGGAGCCGGATTGCAGACGGACTGTTTCTCGGACGGGCACCGGGCGCGTGTGTTCAACTGGGGGCACGCGGAGCAGAGGGATTGATTCGGCGAAGACGGAAATGGGCATGCACGTGTCAAGCGAGGCGTTCATCTCACTCCCAGTCCGCAACAGGAGAGATCAGTCATGTCCCTTCAGGCCGGCTATGCGATGTGTGACATCACTCCCGCCATCGGATGCGCGATGGACGGCTACGGGGCTCGCGACCACGGCTCCACGGGCCTGGAGGACCCGCTGCAGGCGCGCGTGCTGGTGCTGCAGAGCGATGGGGGTGCGGTGTGCTTTGTGTGCACGGACCTGTTGGGAGTCGATGAGGAGACGGCGGATCAGATCAGGCAACGGGGCTCGGAGGGCACTGACCTGGGCGTCGAGCAGATGATGGTCTGCGCCAGCCACACGCACTTCGGGCCGTGCTACCGTCGGCGGGCGTACCTGCCGCCGAACCTTGCGCAACTCGTCTCAGAGGAGTACCGGCTCAATATGGTCAATGCGATAGCCGGGGCAATCGAGGAGGCCTGGGGGGCGCTGCAGCCCGCGCGCGTCGGCTGGAACACGACACGCGCGCACGGGCTCACGTTCAATCGCCGGCCGGTCGATGACGAGGGCAATACGCAGATGCGACTGGTGCTCGAGGCGCCGGCGGCGGTCGCCGCATCCAGGGCGGGCGCGGAGCTTGCAGATGCCTGGCCGAAGGGCGGGTACGGGGGGCCGCGGCTCTCCGCGCCAATCCCGGAGATGGAGAACCTGCATGCCGGGGTGACGGACAATGAGGCGCCGCTGCTGCGTGTGGATACGGCCGAGGGGGAGCCGCTGGCCGCGCTGGTGACCTTCGCCTGCCATGCGGTTGTCGGGCGTGGCGACGGCTACGACATCTCCGCCGACTACCCCGGCCAGGCGCGATGGGCGTTCGAGCACATTGTCGGTGGGCGGATGCTCTTTGCGGCCGGGTGCGCCGGGGACCAGGTGCCCACCTGGCGGAGAGAGGACTCGCGCGAGCGCGTCGGGCGGGCGCTGGGGGCGCAGGCGGCGAAGGCGTGGTACGAGGTCCCGGAGCTTGCGGACGCCCCGCCCATCGGGACCATCTCCCGCACGGTCGAGATACCCGTGCCCGAGGGCTACGTGACGGCTGAGCAGGCCCGGCAGATGCTGCAGGAGGCCGGAGACGCGGACTCGGCTGAGGCCCGGCAGGCCCGCTCGCTGCTGGAGAAGGCGGAGGAGGTTGGCGGGCGCACGAGCGTTCCACGCCCGATCTGGGCTGCTCGGGTTGGCGACGTCGGTTTTGTCGGGCTGCCGGGTGAGGTGCTGGCCGAGATCGGTCTGCAGATCAAGCAACGTTCACCATTCCCGATCACGCATGTGTGCAGCCTCACCAATGCATACGTGGGCTATCTGTGCACAGACCGCGCAATCAAGGAGGGCGGCTACGAGCCGGGCCGGGGGACGATCATGTTCAACCTCAACGGCCCGGGCACGGAGGCGGCGCTCGTCGAGACGGGGCTTGCGATGCTGCGGGAGTTGCACGGCTGAGAGGAAAGCAACTGCTCAGACCCGGTCCAGACAGCCCCGAGCAGCCCATGCCCGCATATGCGCCAACATCAGAGCGCCTGACATGGCGCGTCAGCGATGCCATGATCCCCTGTGCGAGCGGGCTTCGTGTGTCGGGTGTCGCGGGAGATAGATGTCCGGATTTGACGTCACGCAGGCCATAGAGAACAACGGCTGGGGTCAGGCGCTCACAATTCACTTTTGCGCGTAGCGTGCTGGAATCCGCCCAAGGCCGAGCAAAACTGAATTCTGAATGCCTGACCCCGGCCGCCCGGCAGGAGCTTCCGGGGCGCTGCAAACGGACATCGCTCCTGGTGCCCATATCAGAAGTTCTGATGCTGGCGCGTTTGCCCCATGCCCGGGGGCCGAGGTCGCAAGAGAGAACTGCCGGTGCGAGAGAAGGGGCGGAGCCATAGTCGGCTCCGCCCCATGTGTGTCGTGTGATGCGGCTGTGGTACTGCTACTCGCCGGATGCGGCCTCCAGCTTCTGCTGCACCTCGGCGATGTCCTTGGTCGTCTTCTTGGACATCATCAATGCGACGACAACGATGGCGGCCAGTACGATACCGACAACGACGAGGCCCGCGCCCGGCAGCCTGGAGTTCAGGCCGTGTGAGCCGGCGACGATGACGGGGGCGATCAGCAGGCCGACAAGGTTCATGACCTTGATCAGCGGGTTGAGCGCCGGACCCGCGGTGTCCTTGAATGGGTCGCCGACGGTGTCACCGACGACGCCGGCCTTGTGGGCCTCGGAGCCCTTGCCGCCGTAGAGGCCGTCCTCGATCATCTTCTTGCCGTTGTCCCATCCGCCGCCGGCGTTGCACATGAGCACGGCCAGCAGCATGCCTGAGACGATGATGCCACCGAGGAAGCCACCCAGGCCGGGCCAGCCGAGCCAGCAGGCGACGATAGCGGGGCTGAGGATGGCCAGCAGTGCCGGGGCGATCAGCTCGCGGATTGCGGAGGCGGTGCAGATGTCGACGACCTTGCCAGACTCGGGCAGGACGCCTTCCTTGCCCTCCATCAAGCCCGGGATCTCGTGGAACTGGCGCCGGACCTCATTGATGATGAGGAATGCCGCACGCGAGACCGCGCGGATCGTCATCGAACTGAACAGGAACGGCATGGCGCCGCCAATGAGAAGCCCGATGAAGACCGTCGGCTGGTCGATCTGGATCGGGAACTTCTGGAGCGCGGCGAGTGAGACTTCCTCCCCGCCGCCGGCCAGCTTCGACTGGAAGGAGCCGAACAGCGAGACGGCGGCGATGACCGCGGAGGCGATGGCGATGCCCTTGGTCGCGGCCTTGGTCGTGTTGCCCACCGCGTCGAGGGTCTCGACGTTGGCGCTGTTGTCCTCGATGCCGGCCATCTCGGAGATGCCCTGCGCGTTGTCGGAGATTGGGCCGTAGGTGTCCATCGAGATGATGACACCCGTGGTGGTCAGCATGCCCAGGCCCGTCAGCGATACGCCGTAGAGGATCTCGACTGCATTGGCCTCGGCGCCGAAGACCAGGATCGACCCGAAGATGCAGCCGGCGATGACGAGCAGGGAGTAGACCGAGCTTTCGAGACCCTCGGCGAAGCCTGTGAGGATCGTCGTGGCCGGCCCGGTCTGCGCGGCGCGGGCGATCTCCTGGACGGGCTTGTACTTGCCGGAGGTGTAGTACTCGGTCAGCTTGTACATGGCCACGGCCATGATGATGCCAAAGAGCGTGGCCCAGAAGAGCCGTGAGTCGTTGGCGTAGTACCGTGCGATGAAGAAGAAGAAGACCCCGGAGACGGCGGCCGACCAGATGAAGCCCTTGCTGATGGCGTCGAGCGGATACTCGTCGTCATTCTTCATCCGCACGATGTGGATTCCGAGGATCGATGTCAGCACACCGATGCCACGGACCATCAGCGGGAACATGATCCAGATGATCGCGTCGCGCGGGTTGCCGGTGACGGCCCCGTGGGCGAGCGCGAGGATCATGGATGCGACCAGCGTCACCTCGTAGGATTCGAAGATGTCGGCGGCCATGCCGGCGCAGTCGCCGACGTTGTCACCCACCTGGTCGGCGATGACTGCCGCGTTGCGCGGGTCGTCCTCGGGGATGCCGGCCTCGACCTTCCCGACAAGGTCGGCGCCTACGTCGGCGGCCTTGGTGTAGATGCCGCCGCCGACACGCATGAACAGCGCCAGCAGACACCCGCCGAAGCCGAAGCCGAGCAGCACCTCGGTGGCGCGCTCGTAGAACAGCATGAAGATGACCGTTGCGCCCACCAGGCCCATGGTGACCGTGAACATGCCCGCGACACCGCCGGAGCGGAATGCGATGACCATGCCCTCAGCCAGGCTGGTGCGTGAGGCATGCGCGCAGCGCACGTTCGCCTGCACCGCGAGCGTCATGCCCATGTAGCCGGTGAATGCGGAGCAGAAACAGCCGAGGAAGAAGGCGATCCCCCGACCGAGTGCGATGTCGATGCCCGCAGACCATCCGCTGGCCACCAGCGCGACGAACAGAATGCCGACGAGCGACAGGATCGTCTTGAACTGCCGGGTCAGGTAGGCGTATGCGCCCTCCTGGATTTGCCCGGCAATTCGCTGCATTTCCTCGGTGCCCTTGTCGGCTGCGAGCACCTGCCGTCTGAGATACAACGCGTACAGGATGCCGATGACGCCGCAGACAAGTACGGCCCAGAGCGTGCCGTGCTCGAACGCCGTCATACCAGATTTCATACTCTCGTGCACGAAAATCTCCTCCCTTTCGGGTTAGACCGGACCCGCCCGGTGGGCGGGCGCGGGTTGTTGCCAGAGTTGGTACGCAGTACGGATCGAGACTATATCCAGCCCATCAGGCGGGCGATGATACTCAGGCTTCCGAGTGAGAGACAGTAGATGCCAAAGCGGACGAACAGGCGGCCCTGCCCGACACTGCGGATGACCGCGTAGATAGCCCCGTAGCCGACCATCGCCGAGA
>MTKY01053167.1_pt1 | contig 10824 bp, 8 predicted proteins | sample 1042731 | NCBI WGS metagenome assembly MTKY01 (sample SAMN06212206, study PRJNA360538) | anaerobic digester metagenome | biome: Wastewater treatment plant; material: sludge; isolation source: anaerobic digester fed with sludge from wastewater treatment plant | place: Denmark: WWTP Soeholt ... | reverse complement strand
ACCCAGGCGGACCCCTCGGCCTCGACGCCCAATCCCCGCAGGCGCCTCTCCGCCCACCCCGGCGCGGTTAGGGAAGCGGCCCGGCGCGATAACTCTTTCCATGCCGCGGCGATGCCGGTGAGCTTGCGCATGACCGCCGCTTTTTCCCCCACAGGGAAGTCCTCCCTGATCCCGCCCGGCATTGCCCAGCCCGCTCCCGGGGGACGGCCCTGCCACTCCTCCAGTGCGGCCACCAGATCGAGGCGCAGGCCGTCGCATGCGGCGGCGGCGCGCCGTTTCCCCAGGATGGAGGCGAACTCGCTTATCCACGCCAGGTGAGCCTGCGCCCTCGCCAGCTCCAGGAGCGCCGTACGCAAGGCCACCGCGGCCTCCGGCACCTTCATCCCCCGCGCCTCCTCCAGGGCCTGCGCGAAGGAGAGGTGGAGGGCGGCCCCCTCGTCACCCGTTTCCCTCTCCAGGATGACGGAAGCCTGGCCGGCCCTGGCCCCCAGCAGGGCACCCTGAGGGCAATCCCTCCATGCATCGCGCACCCGCCGTATGTAGCCCCCTTCGACCTCGAGGAGGAGCCCCGCGCGCACGAGCGAGTATGCGTGGCCAGACGCATCCCACCGCTGGTCCTCCCCCCCGTACAGCAGCTCGACCCACCTGGAGGCGGCGGGGAAATACCTGGCCGCCTCCGGGAGCAGGCTCTTCCCTCCGCCCGCCCTGAGGTGCAGGGTCTCGTTATCCCTCGGATGCGAGAAATGCAGGGTTTCACCCCTGCCGGGACAGAGGTCCGCCATGACCAGGCGCAGCCCCTGGTCCGCCAGGAATTCGAGGCGGGCTCTGTGGTCCCCGCCCACGTCCTCAAGCCACACCCGCCGGGCCGGCTCCAGCCGCGACCAGTCCATGCCCTCCCTCGGGAGGAGGTCCAGCTGACCTCTCGGCATCCGGCTGCCGCGGTCCCTCTCCACGTTCTTTGCCGCCGCCACCTACAACACCCCCAGGTAGGCCATGATCCCCGTCCACGCCAGGAACAGCACGACCTCGCCGCATACGAGCGCCGCCCTGAACCTCTTCCCCTGCAGCGGCGCAAGGGGGAACTTCCACCCCGCCCGCAGCAACGGCAGCGCGCGCTCCGTACGCGGCTCCATGCCTTCACATGCCCCCATCCTCCGCGACCATGCCATGAATGCGGCCAATACCAGCCCGGTGCATATGAGCGCCGCCCATCCCAGCGAAGTCCAGTAAGCGAAGGGCACGTTCAGCGACAGCCCGTACTCGCGCATGAAATAGTCCATGATGGCGCCGGGATAAAGGCCCACGGCCGCGCAGCACGCCGTCAGGAGCACGGCGGCGGGAGCCGCCAGCCCGAGCGCCGTCTTTCTCCCGCTGCGGGGAAGGAGCAGCGCGACGGTCCCGGCGATCATCGCCCCCGCGATGAGCAGGGGGACGGCCGCGAGGAAGATCACCGTCTCTCCTCCCGCGAACCCACCCGAAAGAGCCTCTATTCCCATCCACAGGGAGGCGAAACCCGCCAGCGGCGGCAGGCCCAGGAGAGACATGCCCCCCACCACGCCGGACCACCCCGTCCCGCGAGGGCCCTCCCTTCCCAGCGCCACCAGGGCCAGGGCCGGCACCCCCGCCCACAGGGCGAGGCGCGACGACGCCGCTGCCGCCTGTCCGCCGGGGGACGCAACGAGGGCGATGGCGGCCCCGGTGGCGGCGCAGAGCAGGCCCCACGTCTCCACATCCCCGGAGGCATGGAGGAGCTCCCGCGCCACCTCGATGAGGGAGACCGCGGCCACCCCCATGCATATCCACACCCACGGTCCGTCCCAGGCGAAAAAGGCGCGCGTCACGGAGAAGAGCAGGAAAGTCCCGAGGGTGAGGTCCACGGCCAGGAGGTGGATCAGGCGCATCTCGCCGCTGCCCCGTGAGATGCCGCTCATCCAGCGGTGCAGCGGAAAGCAGCCCAGGCGCGACAGCGACGCCGCCAGCATGAGCGAGCACGATGCCGCGAGCATCCCGCTGGGCTTCAGGGCCGCCGCGGGAAAGGACAAACTCCGCGACGGGTCATCCAGGTAGAAAAGGAGGATACCGAGCGCCAGGCAGAGGTCCGCCAGCAGGAGCGGCGCAAGAAACGGCAGCAGGCGCGCGGCCTTCTTGCCCTCGAGCACCGCCGCGCCCGCCGTGTTCCACGTCGCCAGGGCGAACATGGCCGCCGCAAGAAACAGGTGCTGGCCGAGGACCGCCGCGAGGGCCGAGGCCAGGCCGAAACAGGCCAGCGCCGACGCGATGTTGCCGCGCCTGCCCGCGGCGCCTTTGACCTCCACCGCCCAGAGCAGCGGCGGGGACGCCAACGCCAGCGGTATGAGGAAGGACAGGTTCGCGGGAGAGACGGCGAGCCACCACACGCCAAATTCCTCGGGCCCGACGTGATGGTCCCAGAAACGGTAGGTCAGCAGGGCCAGGGTGGGAATGGACAGGGTGTAAAGGGCGAGCGCGGCCCACCTCAGGCGGGGAAAGCGCGCGGCAGAGAGGTATACTAGGCCCACCGCGGCCGCGGTCAGGGGGAGGGCGGGAAGGATATATACCGCCCTCATGCGCCGCCGCCGCGTCTATTCGTTCCCCTGCCAGGCTCCCGCATCTCGAGCCTCACCGCCCGCTTAAGATGACCGCGGCGAACGCAAGGCCCACGGAGAGCAGGGCGATGAGCGCAGCCACTCCCTGCAGCCTCCTGACCAGGACGCCGCCGCGCCCCTCCGCCCAGGCGCGCGCCGCGGTGACCAGCAACGCGAATCCCAGTACCGACCCCGCCCACAGCATCTTTCCCGTTCCCCCCTCCCATGGGTAGCCCAGAAAGACGACGACGAAGAGCAGGAGGCCCGCCGCCCTTTGCGGCCCCTCGACGATGACGGCGCGAGGGTATGCCAGCGAATGGTCTTCCTTCCCGGCACGGCGTCCCGTACCGGCGGGGCGGCCCAGCAGGAAGAGGAGGAGCGACAGACCGGCGCACGCCACCGAGGCGGCTACCAAGGGGAACCCCGGGCCGTCCCAGAGCTGCACCGCCCAGGGAGCGCCCTCCCCCCGCAGGGTCTCGAGCCCCGAAGAGAAAGCGCCCGGGAAACGGAGGGAAAGGCTAAGCGCAACGCACGACAGGGCGACCACCCTGCACAAGGCCGTGCGGAAGCAGAGGGGGACGTAGGAGGCCCGGTCCTCCCCTCCCGCGGCCACCAGGTACAGGGAGGCCGCCTCCACCGACGAGAAGAGCAGGACAAGGGCGAAAAGGTCCCCCCTCGCTCCGACCAGCAGGACCCCGCAAATCCCCATCGCCAGCGGGGGCACGACCAACGACGCCAGCTCGCCCGGGGATGGCGCCTCCCCCGCAGCCGCCAGGTCCCGAGGGCGAGGCCCTCTCCCCCCGAGAAAGGCCACCTGGAGCCAACCCTCCAGGAAAAGGAGAAGCACCCCGCAGGCGGCCAGAAAAAGGAGCCCGGGGAAGAACAACAGCTTGATCATGTCCATGCCCAGCTGCATCGTCACCACCCGTCCCACCTCCACCGACCTACGTTTTATAGACTAACATACGACAGTATGTATCGCGTAAGCGATGACGACGCCCGCAGGGCGGCGGCACAGTGCCAGCGCATTTATTATTCAGCGGGTCAGCGCCTTAATGTTTCCGAACGTCAAGGCCTGACGCCTGACAAACATTCCTCCGAACGTGCAGGCCTGGCACGCGTGATCTGCGCATCAGGTGTATCGCGTAAGCGATGACGATATGTAATATAATCCCCCCATGAGAATCGTGTGCGAAAGCCCGTACGATTTCCGGCTCTCGTGGCGCATGTTCTCCGAGTTCGCGGGGAAGAACGCGACACGCGAAGGTTCCCTCGCCCTGTGGTGGGAGGACAGGCCTACCTCCGTCTTCCTCAAGCAGACGGCCCGGGAACCGGCGGTCGTCGAGCTTATCGCGGACCCCATGCCCAGGCAGACCAGGCTGTTCCAGCAGCGCATGCGCGCCGTGCTGGGCGCCGACCTGCAGTTGGAAACCTTCTACCGCCGGCTGCGCCGGGACAAGACGCTGCGCCCCGTGGTGAACGCGCTCGTGGGTCTGAAACCCGTACGGCCTCCCGATATCTTCCAGATGATCCTGATCGCCGTCAGCGAACAGCAGATCTCGATGCGGGCGGCGCAGGGCATCAGGGAACGCATACTCTCGTCCTTCGGCGCCCCCGCTGGCAGGCTGATCGCTTACCCCCGCCCGCAGGACATCGCCTCCCTCGGCGTGGATGAGCTGCGCAGATGCGGCCTGTCGCAACGCAAAGCGGAGTACCTCATCGCGCTGGCGGGAGGGATAGCCGCGGGAGATATCGACACCGAGTCATGGGAGCACATGCCCGACGGCGAGCTCACGGACCTGCTGCGCGGCTACCGCGGGGTCGGCGAGTGGACCGCCGAGTATATCCTGGTGCGGGGGCTGGGGCGGGAGGACGTAGTGCCATCCACGGACCTAGGCGTGCGCCGCGTGGTGAGCCATTACCTGGGGGGAGGTAGAGAGCTGTCGGCGAGTGACGTGAGGGAACTGCTGGAGCCATGGGCTCCCTGGCGCGGTCTTACCGTCTTCTACCTGCTGGCCCACTACCGCATGACCCAGATGGGGCTGGACCAGGCGCAGTGACCGTCCTCCTGCTCTACCCGCAGGAAGTAGAACCCCTCCCCCTCCAGGTCTTCGTCCGTGAAATCGAAGGACGCCTCCGCGCTCCCGCCCGCCGACCACGCCGTGGTATACCCCCGCCCGTCATGGCGCAGCAACTCGGCGCGCTTAAGGGGAGCTGTGCCGATGACGCTGCCGCGCAGGCGCGGTGAGCCCGAACTCACGTACTCGCTGCCCATGGGCAGCCCGTCCGCGGAAAGCTCCAGCCAGATACGCTTTCCCGTGGTGCCGTAGACCCTGCGGTTCCACAGGGACCTCCACAACGCGTGCGGCGTGAGCTCGTCGGCCATGATGGCGGTGAGGCCGCGGGGATAGACGTCGATGGGGTGAAACCTCTCGTCCACCGCGTAATCGTGGCGGTCGCTGCCGGCGATTATACCCAGGCGCAGCCCCGAGGCCAGGGCCTCACGCACGTAATTACCGTGGCCGGGGGCGCTGCGGTCATCCCGCAGGCGGCGCGGGAACCATCCCCGGGGATCGCCATGGGTTATGGGAAAGGGCCCGCCGTGGCTCTCGGAGCTTCCGTGCATGCTGTATATCTCCACCAGGCGCTGCTGCCCGGCCTCCGGACCCCACCACGTATAGCCCTCGGGGATCTTCATGCGCAGGAACTTGAGCCAGTTGAGAAGGGGCATGAAGATGCGGCGCCAGGCGGTATGGTGCGGTATGACGATGGCCTCGTGCCCCCGCAACACCTCCTCCAGCTTATCCGTCGTATCGCTCTCCGGGTCCACGAAACTGTAGAGCTGTGGATCCGGCTCGTCGGGGGCGTAAAAGACGCCGCGGTGGCCCTGCTTGTGATCGGACCATTCGTATCCCAGGAAAACCACGAAGCGGCCGGGCTCGTTGTATCTCTCCTGCAGGTCCCGCACCAGCCCCCATTCGTCATCGCGACCGGAGGGCTCCAGCAGGTCCATGGTGTCATGGGTGGTGATGGCCGCGAAGTCCAGGCCGAGCAGGTCACGGGCCTCCGGGTAGAAGCTCCCCGGGTCGAGACAGCCGTCGCAGAGGGCGGTGTGCACGTGGATGTCCCCCCAGAAGACACGGGGCCCCTCCCCGAAGAGCACCGGGTTGCTCTCGCCGGCGATGCCCCCGCCGGCGGCGCCCACACGGTACACGCCCGGCTCCGACGCCTGGCAGTCCACCCATATCACGCCCCGGTCCTCGGGGCGAAACTCCACCGCGTAGGGGGCCTCCAACCCGGCTGCGGGGATGAGCTCCACCGGCCCCGTATAGGTGGGGTCGAGGTCGCCAAGGGTATCAACGGCCCTCAGCAGCAGGCGCCCGTCGCCCCGCGGAGAGAAAGACGAGAGGACGAGCTCCAGGGCCGCCGCCTCCCCGCCCACCACTTCCAGGACCGGGCACTCGGCGATGAGGCGGTGCCGCCCCGTGGCCCTTTCATCCACCTCCACCGAGACATCGGTGCGAGACGGATGGGCGGGCGACGCCCAGCCACGGCCGCCGCCGCGGGTGTCGCCAAGGGTTACGATTATCTCGTCCCCCTCCTGCAGACGGCCGTCCCTCACGCGGATACGGATCTTCCTCGTCTCCATGTAGAGGTAGAAGATGTCCAGGGGCTCCAGCCTTACCCCGCTGCGGCGCAGGAACTCTCTCCCCAGGAAGCGCAGCGCCCCGCGCAGCGGGAAGAATCCCTGGGGGGCGACCTCCAGCCTGGCGCCGCCGGAGCTCCTCAACTCGCAGCTGTAGAAGTTGGGAAGGCGCGGGTAGCGGTTCTGCTTCGGTCCCCAACCGTCGGCATACAGGTATGTAGGGCGCTTTCCCTTGGCCCCAAAATCGACCAGGCGGCAGAAGCCGACCTTGATGCCGCCGTCCTCCGATATCCCCCCCGGCCCGCAGCGGAAACGCAAGGTTACCGTCTGCCTGCCTTCACCGACCCTCAGCAGCGGCGGATCGACCTCGGCCTCGCCCGGCGCCGTATCGGGGGACGGGCGGGGCTTCTTGCCCGGACGGAAGAACTCGGGATCATAGAGGTAGTCCATGATGCCGTAAATCACCGTCCCCACCGCGGCGGCGGCGGCCGTCAGCAGCGCCGTCACAGCACCCGCGATGACCCTGCTCAGGCGGAGGGTTTTCTTATTATGCGTCTCCCGCATTTGCGTTCCTTTCTCGACAGGGAACAATTGTATCATCAAACCCCCGGGGAAACCGTCGTCCGCGCCTCCGTCCCGATGACATGATATCAACATCCCCGCCCCAGCGGGCATCCGAGCGAAGGCGCCGGAGCAGGGCGGGTGGATCCCGCGGTCGTCGCCGGGGAGGAAAGGGCTGGACGCGGGAAGCGTGGCTCTGTCCGAGCCTTGATTTTGTCTGTCGGTGTATAGTGAAATAGTCACTTAGTAAGTGCTGGCTATGGGAATCCTGGAGGAGGCAAAATGGTTGACATCGAATTGTGCGGGTCCTGCGGGGTCCCCAGGCTTATCAGCGGGGTTTTCACGTGGGAGGACAGCGGCGTAATCTCCATATCCTATTCTCCCGGCGCGCGCATGGTCTTCTACGAATCGGGCAACATCGACAACATCTTCCGCGGCGTGGAGGAATTGATCGGGATGCCAATCGAGCACATCGTGACGGAGAGAAAACGCCGGGATACCAGAAGGTTCATGGAACGGGTCTTCGTGGCGGAGTCGAAAAGGCTGGCCTCCACGCTGGTCGGTGAACTCGGCGACAAGGTATCGGCCATCGAGCCGGGAAACAGGGGGGATATCCTCGAGCTCGGAGATGCAGTGAACGCCCAGGCCACCACCATCGGGATGGTCTATGGATACGGCGACATAAGGTTCAGCGAGTTGTGGGACCTGTGGGACACCTTCCCGTGGCGCACGCAGATCATCCGCAATCCCTACTCCATAGTCTTTTTCTCGGCGGACATGCTGGCCACGGTGGAGGCCTTCGAGCAACGGGACATGAGGGTGAAGTACGAGAGGATAGGGGGCGAGATCTATCTGCTCGCGGTGCACCCGGGAGAACACCCCGTAGAGCTCAAGGAGAGGCTGAAGAGGAAGAGGTACGACGTCAAACCCGGCGATGTCGCGCACGAGAGCTGTCCCGACTGCGGCGTTCCCCTGGGCGTCTCGCGCTGCAGGTGGGACCCGGAAGAGGGAACGATCATCGACCCCATAACGCGCAGGAGGATGGCTTTCTTCGATCCCGCCGCCATGGACACGGTGTTCGGGGACCTTGAGGCGGAGCTGGGAGAGTCGATACCCGAGGCGATCATCGAGGCCCAGAGGCGCTACGGCAAGCTGAGCATGGGCGCGGACAACTGGAGAAGAAGCGGATACGACTTCAAGAGCTGGGCGGCCCTGCGCGGCCTGGGCAACATCACCGGCTTCAAGGCTGACGAGAAGCACCTCTCACTCACGCTGGAGAACCCCAGTATGCACCTGGCGCTGGTGGGGATGGCCCAGGCCTTGTACGAACTGGCCTGGGGGGCGGAGAGCTCCACCGCGGAGTGGCAACGCACAGACGACGGCGATCTTGTCATTAATGTGACGCTGTAAAGATACGATGCGTGCCAGGCCGTAACGCTCAGAAGCGTTAAGGCGCTGGCACCGCCGCGTCACCCCCCGGGCGCCGCTGTCGCTTACGCGATGCAAACCACGAAGGTATATGCGCAGACCAGCGGGTTGAGGAGAGGGCGGGGGTGGGCAGACGGAGGGGTGATCTAGCGGGCGAGGTTCATCCCCGAGACGGAGAAGTCCCCCAGGAGGGACGCCCTGGTCACCACCCCCTCGCCGTAACGGTCTCGCAGGGCATCCAGGGCCGCGGTGAGTTTTTCCTCGCGCGGGTCCAGGCAGTCCCAGATGGTCACCTGCTTCCCCTCTTCCCGGCGCCGCAGTTGCGACACGGAGACGCCCACCGTGGTCACGGGCTCCCTCCACAGCCCGGAGGCGGCCTCCCGGCGCAGCATCTCGCGCGCCGCCGCGTAGATGGGAGACGGGAGGTCGCTGTATTCCTCCAGCGTCCTGGCGCGGGCATAGCCCATGCCGTACCCCACGCGCAGGCGCAGGCTGACCGTCCTGCCCAGGTAGCCGTCCCGCCGCATGCGCCGGGTCACGGCATCGACCAGCCCCAGCAGGGTGTTCTCCAGGTACCCGAGGTCGTCCGTGCCCCCGCGCAGGGAGAGGCTGTGGCCGAAGGACTTCACCTCGTGAAGCTCGCCGCTGCGCACCACCGGGCTGTCGTCCTGCCCCCAGGCTGCCCCCCACAGCAGCCGCCCGACGACCCCGAATCTCCACTCCATGACCTCCCGCGGCGTGCGCGCCAGGTCGCCTATGGTCTCGATGCCCATGGCGCGGAAGTTGCGGCGCATGCGCCTCCCCACCCCCACCAGCTTGTCCACCTCCATGGGGGCGAGGATGTGCGGGAGCTGCTCGGGCGTGACCAGGGTCAGCCCGTCCGGCTTGTGGAACTCCGAGGCCATCTTGGCCACCAGCTTGTTGGGGCCTATGCCCACGGAGGCCGTGAGTCCCAACTCGCGCCGGATGTCCTCCTTCAATCCCCTTCCCGTCTCCAGCGCCGCCTCCCAGCGCTCCCGCCCCGGGGGATACGAGCGCAGGTTGGCGCTGAGATCCGCGAAGGCCTCGTCTATGGAGAAGACCTCCACGCGGTGGGAGCGCCGCTCGCAGATGCGCAGGATGCGCCGGGCGTTGTCCAGGTACTTGGGGATGTCGGCGTGGACGAAGCAGGCTTGCGGGCAGCGTTTGCGCGCCTCCCAAACCGACATGCCCGCCTTTATCCCCCACGGACGGGCCTCGTAGGAGGCGGTGGCCACCACGCCGTGGGAACAGAAGTCGCTGGAGGTATGGCAGACGACGAGGGGGCGGCCGCGGTAGAGCGGGACGTCCCTCTGCTCCACGGAGGCGAAATAGGCGTCCATGTCCAGGTGCAGCACGCAACGCCCCTCTTTCGCCGTCCTTCCCTGGTCGGCGGAGCGCAGCAGGCCGTGCATCACGTATTGGGTCACTTTCCATACCTCCCCGGCGGGCGCCGCGGGCGCTATCCCTCGCAGTGCACCCGCACCAGGCTCCAGTTCATGCCCTCGGTGGAGAAACGCAGCTCGTACACCTCGGGGTTATCGCTCATCACCGAATAATAGAGTTCGAGGTAGCGCCCCTTGGGGGCGCGGTACGTCCCCAACACCCGGCGGACGTCGTACCTGCGGCCGCGCCACAGGAAAGCGGTGGGGCGCAGCCTCCCGCCGCGAAAAACCGCCGAGACGTCCACCGGTTCCTCTATCGTGGTCACCATCTCTTCCGCCTTTCCACGCCACCACACCCGGAGGGACGCGAGGAGGGCTCGCGCCCTCCTTTCTCGGTCTCTATGTTTTTTCCAGGCCCCGAACGCCCCGGGTCCGCGCCCACCCCGCGGGGCGACGGCCTAAACCCTGTCCCTCAGGAGGGACACCACCTTCCCGGCCAGCCTGACCTCCGCCTCCCCCTTTTGCACCCGCAGGGTGGGATAAGCGGGATTGGAGGCCTCCAGTTCCAGCGCTCCCCGGCGCCGCCGCAGGCGCTTCACGGTGGCCTCCCCGTCCACCAGCGCCACCACTACCTCGCCGTCCCGCGCATCCGCGTCGGGATCCACCACGACCAGGTCCCCGTCGCGGATGCCGTCCCCTGTCATGCTGTCCCCCCGCACGCGCAGGAGGAAACGCCCTCCGCCGCCCCAGCGGGCGGGGACGGGCACCCATTCCTCCACCTCCTCCGAGGCGTGGCGCAGGGGGCCCGCCGGAACCTCTCCCACCAGGGGAAGGTAAGCGGCGGCGGCGCGCAGGGCATCCCTGACCTGGATGGCACGCGCCCCGGGAGCGCGGGTGATGAAACCCTTCTTCTCCAGGGCCTCCAGGTGGCGCAGGGCCCCCCGGGTGGAGGACAGCCCGAGGGCGTCGCATATCTCCCGGATGCTGGGCGGGTATCCCCGCCGTTCCAGCGACGCCAGGACGAGATCGAGCACCTCCTCCTGCCTCGGCGTCAGACCCTCCATGCTCTCGTCACCTCCATGAACCCATTATAGTAAACATTTGTTTCCCAGTAAACACCCGTTTACTATACTGGGTATACTGGGGTCACCTTTAAAGACCCAAGTCAAGGGTAAACTCCTCT
>MTKY01004867.1_pt1 | contig 10825 bp, 10 predicted proteins | sample 1042731 | NCBI WGS metagenome assembly MTKY01 (sample SAMN06212206, study PRJNA360538) | anaerobic digester metagenome | biome: Wastewater treatment plant; material: sludge; isolation source: anaerobic digester fed with sludge from wastewater treatment plant | place: Denmark: WWTP Soeholt ... | reverse complement strand
TGCCGAGCAACAAGGCCAGCGGCATAACCACGGCAAAGGCCATCGCCGCCATCTGCGCGCGCTTCCTGGACGAGTCTTTCTCCGAGTTCGACTGCGACAGGATGGAGGGCGACGCGCTGGACGCGTCCCGTGCCCTCTCCGCCTGGCAGACCCTCCCCATGGCCTCACCACGGCGCGTGGTGCTTGTGAGCAGAGCCGATGAAGCCCCGGCGTCCGAGATCCGCAAGCTGGCGGATTCCGTGGGCACGCCCTGTGGGAGAGGATGCCTGGTGCTGGACGTGCGCACCGACAGCGGCAAGGATATGCAGGTTCTGCTGAAAGCGGTGGACTCAGCCGGGGTGCTCGTGACTTGCGCCCCCGCGAAGACTGAAGACGCGAGAGGCTTCCTTTCGCAGGCTGCGGAGCGGGCGGGCGTGACGATCGAACCTCCTGCGGCGGAGGAACTGATCCGCCGCCTCGGCAGCGACCTGTGGCAGCTTGAGTCGGAAACGCAGAAACTGGCGGACTATGTGCATCCGGCGGATGTCATCAGGCGGGGGGATGTGGAGAAGCTGATCCCCGCCGCGCCGGAGGACCGGGTGTTCGCCATGATCGACGCGGTGTGCGAGGCAAGGCTGCCGGACGCTCTGCGAATGCTTGACGACCTCTTCCTTGCCGCGGACGATGAGCGGGGCGCGGCGCATCGCACCCTTGCACTCCTGGCGCGTCATTTCCGCCTGCTGTGGCAGGCCAGGGCACTGCGCGAGGCCGGCTTCGGTTTCCGGGACGCAGGCAGCATCCCCGCTCCGGCCGAGGAAGCCCTGCTGAAGAATCCCAACCTCCGGGATGTGCTGAAGCGTCAGGCATTTCTGATGCGCAAGTTCGCAGCGCAGAGCTCCCGGTTCGGGTACCGGCGTCTGTCCGCCGTCTTCGATGTTCTGGCGGAGTGTGATCTTGCGCTGAAAGGCTATGCGGCTTCTGCCGGCGCCCCCCGTTCGGACCTGCAGATGTGCCTCACGAAGATCGGGCTGCTGGCCCGTACAGGGAAACAGCCGGGATCTGCCTGAGCAGGCACCCGGCTGCGAATCTGGGACAGGCTGAACAGACGTCCAGGCAGTCAGGCCGACGAAGCCGGACTACTTCTCCGACTGAGCCGCCTTCGCCGCCTGCTTCATCAGGCGGGACTTACGCCGCGCGGCGGCGTTCTTGTGGATAATGCCCTTCTGCGCCGCGCTGTCGATTACGCTCACAGTCTGCTGGATGGCCGACTCAGCCTCGTTCGTGCCGAAGGCCGAGCGCGTCTTCTTGACGAAAGTCTTGATCTTGGACTTCCAGCTGAGGTTGCGCAGTCTGCGCTCTCTTGAACGTTTTACGTCTTTGACTACGGATTTGATATTGGGCAACGATTGCTCCCTCGTCTGTGTCAGTCTGAGTGAAATCGGTCAACAGGTGATATTAGCACAGCGCCTGCTCCCGATGCAAATTCAGTATCGGGAGACGCGGGCCGGCTGGGACAGAGCGAACGCAGGACACATCTGCTCCGCTTCTCACAGGCGCCCGATCAGGGTATCCGTCATCTCGCGAGTCCCCGCACTTCCGCCCAGATCTGGAGTCAGGCTTGCGCCCTCCTGCAGAAGCCCCATCACGGCGCTATTCAGCCTGTCCGCGGCCTCCTGCTCGCCAATATGCTCCAGCATCAGGCGCGAAGAAAGGATGAGTCCAAGCGGATTCGCCCGGTCCTTTCCCGCGATGTCGGGAGCGCTGCCGTGCACGGCTTCGAAGATGACGCACTTCTTCCCGTAGTTTGCTCCCGGAACCACTCCGACGCCGCCCACAAGACCCGAGCAGAGCTCCGACACGATGTCTCCGTAGAGGTTCTCCATAAGAAGCACGTCAAAGCGCGACGGGTCGATTACAAGCTGCATGCAGACATTGTCGATGATGAGCTCGTTGTACTCGATATCGCTGTATTCGCGAGCCACCTTGCGCGCGCACTCCAGGAAGAGACCGTCCGTCAGCTTCATAATGTTGGCCTTGTGGACGGCGGTCACTTTGCGGCGGCCGTTGCGGCGGGCGTAATCGAAAGCGAAGCGTGCGATGCGCGTGGACGCCTTTTCCGTGCAGATCTTCAGGGACTCGGCCACGCCGGGCACCACCATATGCTCCAGGGCCGAATACAACCCTTCCGTGTTCTCGCGGACGACGGTGATGTCCACGTTCTCAAAGCGGGACTTCACACCCGGCAGGGTGCGCACGGGGCGCAGGGAGGCGTAGAGATCCAATCCCTTGCGAAGAGCCACATTCGGGCTGGAGAACCCACCGCCGATGGGAGTCGAGGCCGGGCCTTTGAGCGCAACGCCGATCTCCCTGACCGCGTCCAGCACGGAATCGGGCACGGGGGCTCCGTGTGCAGCGTGTGCGGCAGCGCCGACCTCCAGCGTCTCCCATTCGATGTCCACGCCGAGTCGTTCTATGACCCGGACAGCGGCGCCCGTGACTTCCGGCCCGATCCCGTCTCCCGGGATCAGCGCAATCTTCTTCGCCATTGGCTCTCCATCAATATCTTCATGGCTACTGCCCGGTTATGTCCTCGATGATCGGGATCACCGGAGGCACAGGCTTCTGTGTGCTCTCAGGCTTCGCCGTGCTTGGAGGCGTCACTACGGGTTTGTCCGCAGGCTTTGGCGCTGCCTCCGAAACGGTCTCCTTCCGGGAGTCCCCGGCGGCAGCCGAAGGACCCATTACCGGCTTCTCCGCCACGGGCGTGGGCACTACAGAAGTCACCGTCGACTCAGGCTGGGGCTCTGCCGTTCCCGTCCCAACCGGCTTCGCCTCGGCAACGGCCGATAGTGAAGGCGATGTGGACACAACGGCATCCCAACGCACAGCCGCGTCTATCCTGTGTCCCGCCGGAAGCTCCACGTGGCTGCCCTTAACGAACAGTCCCCCTACCAGCCCGATCGGCCCAAGAACCGCCGCTCCTCCGATGCTCGCTCCGGCGGCATACCCGCGGCCCTCTTTCTGGTCCCTGGACCAGACGCCGAGGTCCACCAGAGTGCCGTCAACAGCCCGCACATTTCCAAAATCCAGTGAAAGGCCGCCGCTCTTGCCGAAGCTGCCGGGTTGGGTCACCTCACCGACCACAGCCTTTGTCGTCTCGCCCTTGTGCACCAGCAGATGGGTGCCCACCCAGACATCCTCCGCCACGCGGAGGTCCACCTGCCGTCCCTGGACGGCGGTCTTCGTGCTGAGTCCCGAAACCAGTTCCAGCGGGACGCGCGTGCCCTGCGGAATCTTTGCCCATCCGTCGGTGCCCGCCGCCGCAGCCGCGACCGCAAACAGCAGCGCGCCCGATGCGCAAAATGCCGACATCCGTGTCAACGCTTTCATACGAGAATCCTTTCCCCCTTGCCCACCTGTCCTTCGCGAGCACCCCGGCCGCCTTTGCGCTCGGCCGGGACGTCACTGCCCGGAAGCGGCAGCCTCCGGACCCGGAGTTGCCGTCACCTTCCAGCGGAGCTGCGCCAGCTCCACCAGAGCTCCGTAGTCTAACTTACCCATCAGGTCCCCGACCTGAAGAATCCATTTTGGCTTTGCATCCGTGCTCTGCGATATGCGCAGTCCGAACAGCCCTTCCCCCTGCGGCCCTGAGTACAGCAGTGTCGTGTCTCCGTTATCCCCCACCTGCCTGAGGACGCGCGTCATATTGCGCGTAGTCGGGATGCGGGTGTAAAAGCCCACAATCTGCTGGGGGTCCACCGGGTTTTCGACGGCCATCTGAAGGAAGTTGAGTGACCGAACGGAAGCAAGCATGCGTACCAGAGCCTCCGCCAGTGCGGATTTCTCCGGGATGCCCGCTCTCAGGACATCCTGCACCACGCCCGCAGCATACGGAAGAAGATCGTCCTGACTGAGCCTGAGCTCCATCTGGACGCTGCCACCCGGGTAGTACGGGATGGCCGGCTCCTCGACTTTCGGAACCGGCTGCGGCGCCGCCCCCAGACAGGGCAACGGGCACAGCAGACACGCGACCACTGCGGCCAATCCTGGCGATATGTGAATGCGCATAGCACCTCCGCTGTCCTGATCGCCCCTCCAGAAGAGCCTGAAGGGCGCCTACATTCTACAACGAGGGGGCCATGCCGACAAGCCGCGCGCTCTCCGCCCCTGCGCCGCTCCCTAATAACTGAAGACTACGGAGTCAGCTCCCAGACGCCCGAAAAGCGACGGTTTTGTCGCCATTCGCACGCCCGGCAGGAGGTCGGACTCTTTGATGCTCAGTTCTTTCGCGCAGAGAGGACAGACCATCACCGTGGCGCCCGCCTTGATCAGAGCTTCCATCTGCGCACGGATCGGCGTGTTGCCCTTGAAAGCGATGTTGTGGTTCAGCTTTCTGCTGGCAAGCATCGGGGCGCGGACGTTGCAGAAGATGGTCACGGAGCGCCCTTCTTCGATGGCCATGGATGCCAGGCTGAGACCCATCCAGACGCTGTGCAGATCCTGGGTCCCGCTGGTCAGATTGATGACGAAGTCCGGCTTGTGCTGGCTGCGGACGCCGTACCCGGCGGCAAAAACCAGCCCTGCGGCAACAGCCGCTACAAGAATCAGTCGGATGCTACGTAGAGAACGCATCGCAGAACTCCTCCGGAGAGTGTAACCTTACCGGCAGATTCACTCCGTGGGCGTAGACTTCCTGCGAACACTCGCGACCTGTCTGCGCTACGGCACGAGCTTCCCGAGCGACTGAAGGACAGTCCGGACTGTCTCGTTCTCCCGAGGGTCGTCTTTCATTCCGGTTGTTGCTCCGGGATACGCCCGATCGATGGTGTATTCAACGACTCCCGGCTCACTCTTTGGCTCGAAGCGCGGCGTGGTGATGACAGGGTGTTCGAAACTCGCCGACGAGAAGTGCGTCCAGAACGCGCCAAGATACTGAGGCTTCCCGTCTGCCACCAGAACAAAGGGAATCCCCCAGACGCCGGGACTGGGGAACCTCTTCTCCGCACCCGGCTTCAGAACGAGCGTATGCGTCTGCCATCTGTACTCGACGATGTCGTTTTCTGTGATCAGCGGCTTGTCCTGCAGCTTCAGGCTGGCCAGGGCCGCCCTGGCTGCGTCACGGCCATTCATCGAGCCGTCAGCCAGCAGATAGATGGCAAACAAGCCCTTGCGCCGCATCTGGTGCTGCTGCACGAAACGCTCGATCTCGCCCCCTGAGGAAACCTCCACGTTCGCCGGCACCTCCAGCCTGTCCAGCGAGAGGCTTCCGCCCAGCCAGACGTTCACGTGCACGGTCTCATCCGGCTCTCCCTCCGCGCGCTTGCTCCCCGCCAGGTGGCGCGTGAAGCTCCAGTTGCAGCGAGCGGGCTTTTCAGGCCCGGCGGTCATCCAGCCGCGAGCAAGCGCTTTGCCTGTGTGAAGGCTGAGCGTCAGGGGCTTGACAGGCACTCGGGCGTAGAGCTGCAGGAACCGGTTCAGCGCCTCCACATCGCCCGCGAAGTAGAGGTTCTCCCAGTCGCCAAGTTCGCTGAAGAACCCGGAGTCACCGTACACACGCCCCGGAAAGTTCATCAGTTCCACCAGTTCGGGGGCCACCTCGCCGGTGCGTGAGATGGGCCGGATAGGCCCGTCCCTGTAGGGCTGGGACATTGCGAGCCCAAGAACGATTGCGGGCAAAAGCATCGCAGCTATCATCGAAACTGCCGTGACCAGCAACTTGCGCATCATCGTCTCCTTCAGATCCACCATCCGCTTGTGTTAGACTGCTGTTACACGTACCAGCTTCAATGCAGAATGCGAGAAGTATGATGACACGACGCAGGGACACGGCGGCACGCCCCAGAAAACGGCGCCGCAGAGCAGCGGCAACCGTGCTTGCCGCTCTGTGCCTCACTCCGCTCGCGGCCAGGGCGTGGATGCATGCCGCCGCATCCAGCGCGATACACAGCCGACCCGAGAAACTGCGTCCCTGCCGTGCGGCGCTTGTGCTGGGGGCTGGCGTGCGCCCGGACGGAACGCCTTCGCCCATCCTCGCCGACCGCATTCGGGCAGCCGTGAAGCTTCACAGGGCAGGCGTCGTGCAGAAACTGCTGATGTCGGGCGACAACCGGTTTCGCAACTACAACGAACCGAAGCGGATGAAGGAGATGGCCGTCCGGCTTGGCGTCCCGGAAGCGGATATCGCTCTGGACTTCGCCGGACGCCGCACATACGACTCCGCGTTCAGGGCGCGGAACATCTTCGGGCAGCGGCATATCATCGTGGTGACGCAGCGATTCCATCTGGACCGGGCCATCTTCCTGTGCCGGGCAGCGGGAATGGAGGCTGAGGGCTTTGCGGCCGACGCCACGCCAGTGCCCCTGAAGCCGCGCATCCGGGAGTTTCTGGCAAGTGCGGCAGCCCTTGCGGACGTATACGTGGTGCGGCCCGAGCCTGTGCCCGGGCCGCCGGAAACACTCTGAAGAAGCGGGAGCGTCAGGCCCGGGCTCCCAGTTCCGAAGTGCACTGCGGGCAGCGCGTCGCGGCCGCGGGAATGGAGCTTGCGCAGAAGGGGCAGTCCTTGACCGGCGGGGCTTCCGCCTCCTGGGCCTTGCGAAGCCTGTTGACGGACTTCACGACAAGGAAGATCGCGAACGCAATGATCAGGAAGTTGATGAATGCATTCAGAAAAAGCCCGTAGTTGATGGTCGCCGCTCCCGCAGCCCTGGCAGCCGCGAGTGAATCATACTCCTGCCCCGACAGGTTCAAATACAGGTTGGAAAAATCCACCTTCCCCAGCAACAGTCCAATGGGCGGCATAAGGATGTCTTCAACGAAGGACGTCACGACCTTGCCAAAGGCCGCGCCGATGACGATACCGACCGCCAGATCGATCACATTGCCCCTGGCAATGAACTCCTTGAACTCTTTGAACATACCAGTCCTCCTGAGCCCGGCGGGCAGATGTTGTCGGGCTGAGCGATGACGGGGCTTTCGCCGTGCGGGCTGCCTTATCCTTCAGGGTGCCCGGCAGGACTGCCGCCATTGCGCAGCGAACTGATGTGCAACGATCCCTCTGCTCGCGTTAGCACTTCGGAACGAGGATGCGGGCAGGGGAAGAAGAGAGCTGCACCAAGAGATGATATCCCGAATGCCGCAAACACCTCTGGGGGTCTGCATTCTTCCCGATCCGGCTCCGAACATGGGCCGAGCATCGCGCCTGAACAGCTACGTACTGGAGATCCTGTCGCACGCCGGTATCTGCTTCGATGCGATTCCGCTCTCGTCGCTCCCCGAGCGCCTCAATGGGGTGGGAGTCCTGCTCACGGCCGGCGAGGCAGTGCTCACGGATGAACACCGTTCCGCTATCGCCGAATGGGTGGCCGGCGGTGGCGCCTGGTTGAGCATCGCGGGCGTTTGTGGTCTGGAGCAGGTGCTTGGAGTCCGGCCCCGGGAGCCTGTGATCGACCTCCCATGGGCAGCAGGCACTCCGGCACTTGGCGAAGGGTATCTGGTCTCCGCCGACAACGCGGGACCGGTGACCGCCCACCTGGCAACTCCTCTGCACTTCTACAACGGGCTTGCTGTGCGGCCGGACGGCGCGGAGGTGCTTGCCGCGACACTGGATGCGCATCAGCGCGAGACGCCCTACCCGGGGATCACGCTGAACAGAACCGGCGACGGCGTCGCCGTCCTCATCGCGCCCGACGTGGCCGGATCTGTGGCCCATATCCAGCAGGGGCGCTGCATCTCGCGTGATGGGATCCCCGCTCCTGACGGCACTGCGCCCGTCTCGGACGGCGTGCTGAAGAGCGACGACGGGTGCGTACTGGACTGGGTACTCGACCGTGACGGCGTGCCGCGCGTCCCCGGCTATCAAGCATTCCTGCGCGCGCAGGCGGATCTGTGGCGCGAGACGCTGATCCGCTATGTGCTGGCGCTCGCCGTGGACCGGGGAGTGGCCCTTCCGGTGCTCTGGTACTACCCCCGCAACCTGGACGCGCTGGCGCACATGTCCAACGATACGGACGGGAGCGACCCGGAGAAGGCGCGCACTCTGCTTCGGGTATTGAAGGAAGCGGGTGTGCGGAGCACATGGTGCCACATCCTGCCGGGGTATCCACCGGATGTCATCCAGGGCATCCGCTCAGCAGGGCACGAACTGGGAATGCACTACGACGCAATGTCCGCCGGGACGGTCTGGAGCCGCGATGAATTCGAGCGCCAGATCGACGCGATGACGGAGCTTGTGGGGGAAGCTCCGGTGAGCAACAAGAACCACTATCTGCGGTGGGAAGGCGACACGGAGTTCTTCGACTGGCTGCAGGCGAAGGGTATCCTGCTGGATCAGTCCAAGGGCGCTGCAAAGACCGGGGAAGCTGGCTTCAACTTCGGAACCTGCCACCCTTACTTCCCCGCCGACCCGTATGGGCGGATGATCGACGTCCTGGAGTTGCCGACTCCGACTCAGGACCTGAACGTGTTCGCCCCGGAGCCACTGGTTGACGCGCTGATCCCCGAAGTGCTGGCGCGAAACGGGATTCTGCACCTTCTCTTCCACCCCGCGCACATCGACAAGCCACCGGTCGAGTCGGCCCTGAAGGCGGCGGCCGGGAAGGCGCGGCAGAGCGGGATGGAGTGGTGGACGGCACGTGAGATCAATGACTGGGAACGCGCGCGGCGTGCTCTGATCTGGTCCGGATATGAGCGCCGCGAAAGGGGCGCATCCGTACAGGTCTCCGCGGGCGCACGGCTGGCGGGAGCTGCCATCCTGTGGCTCAGTCCGGAAGCGGGACGGTTTGAGTATGACGGAGAGCCCGCGAAGTGCACGCAGGTGGAGCGCTGGGGGCACACATTCACGGCCGCAGCGATGGATATCGAGACAGGCAGGCCGCACGAGATCGTCTGGAAGCAAGTTTGAAGGGCAGTAGAGATATGGCAAGTGACAGGGACGACACTGTAGCGATGGTGCAGCCAGCAGTCGCAGGCGGGACGCCCGCCAAGACGGCGCCCTTCGCTTCGGAGAAGCGGTACGGAGAAGCCGAGCTGTCCATGCTTGCGCGGGCTCTGGAGCAGGGAACACTGTTCTACGCGCAGGGGAAGATGGTGTACCGCCTGGAGGACACTTACGCCGCCCGGCTGGGCGTCCCGCATGCCGTCGCGTGCAGCAGCGGGACCGCTTCCATCCACACAGCGCTGATGGCGGCCGGCATCTCGCCCGGAGATGAGGTCATCACGGCGCCCATCACGGATATGGGCACGATTGTGCCGATCCTGTGGCAGGGGGCTGTGCCGGTGTTCGCGGATGTGGATCCGGAGACATTCGTGATGAGCGCCCAGAGCGTCGCGGACCGGGTGACGGACCGGACGCGCGCCGTAGTGGCGGTGCATCTATGGGGGAACGCGTGCGATCTGAATGCGATGCGCGAGATCTGCGAAGGGCGCGGCATCACGCTGATCGAGGACTGCGCGCAGGCATTCGGATGCACGTACGACGGGAAGCCCATCGGCACGGTCGGCGACATCGGCTGCTTCAGCCTGAACGAGTTCAAGCATATCTCGTGCGGAGACGGCGGGCTTGTTGTCACGCGCGATGCGGAGACGGCTCAGATGCTGCGGCTGGCCACCGACAAGGGCTACAACCGCACCGCGGATGCCGCGAACCGCAACGCCGCATTCCTGGCCGGCAACTACAGGATGACGGAGCTGCAGGCGGCGGTCGCACTGGCGCAGCTGGAAAAGCTGGCGAGCATCGTCGAGCGACGGCGGCAGTGGTGCTCGGACCTGAGTGAGAGGCTGAAGGGGACACCCGGTCTTCGATGCCCGAAGCCGACTCCGGGGTGCGACCCATCGTGGTGGTTCTACATGATGCGCGTGGACGAGGCGGAGATGGGGTGCACCACGGACGAGTTCGCCAATGCCCTCCGCGCCGAAGGGCTGCCGGTCGGGGCGCACTACATCGTGCAGTGCGTTTATGAGTATCCCGTGTTCGTGGGCCACAGCCCGTTCGCGCGCGGCAACCACGCGTTCGAGCGTGTGGATTACGGCAAGGGGATGTGCCCCGAGGCCGAATCGCTTCTGGATACGGCCCTCATCCTTGCGGTCAACCAGGCGTACTCTCGCCAGGACCTGGACGAGACCGCGCTGGGTATCCGCCGCGCTGCGGAGTGGTTCGCGGCCGGAAAACAGGACTAGGCGGCGGGCAGCCGCAACCGCCGCCTGATGCAGGCGCAGGCAGGTCTTCCGCGGCCACCGTGAGGCGAAAGCCAATGCCTCACGACAGCGCAGCGCCCCTGCTCCGCTGACCTCAACTACGTCCCACCCCGGTATTCTTGACAGGTTTTCGCGAATAGACGCTCAAGAAGCGAACATTTCGCATGTAACTGTCGTCTAGTCGTTATCCGCTATGAGACAGGATGGCCAGAGGGAAACCTTTTCCAGGAATGACTCGTTTCGGACTACAGAGCAAAGGCGCGAACGACAAAATATAGTAGCGTTGGCAAGTGAAGTGGAACAAGGCAGGCAAGCGGCAATCAGTGGCTGGCTGCACAGTCTCTGCAGCGCCATCAGACCCAGGCATCTTGCACGCATGTTCAGGAGGATAAGACACATGAAAAACCAGCAGGACGAAATGCCGATCCTCCTCTCTCAGAGCGGGCTCAAGAAGATCAAAGGTGAGCTCGAGCGGCTGAAGACAGTCGACAGGAAGCGCGTAGCCGAGAGGATCCGCGACGCCAAGGGTTTCGGCGAGTTCTCCGAGAACTCGGAATACGAAGACGCCAAGAACGAACAGGCGTTCATCGAGGGGCGGATCGAAGAGCTTTCCGCAATCCTGAAGAACGCCGAAGTGATCGACGAGGAAGGGATT
>MTKY01055042.1_pt1 | contig 10827 bp, 10 predicted proteins | sample 1042731 | NCBI WGS metagenome assembly MTKY01 (sample SAMN06212206, study PRJNA360538) | anaerobic digester metagenome | biome: Wastewater treatment plant; material: sludge; isolation source: anaerobic digester fed with sludge from wastewater treatment plant | place: Denmark: WWTP Soeholt ... | reverse complement strand
TTGGAAAATGTCTTGGGTGGTCCACCTACTTATTGCCTCATGCTGTACCCCTTCACTGTCACTGCTATGAAAGCCCCTTTATTTATGAGGGCAGCGCCTTTTATGCATCCTGAGGGCGAAGCCCGAAGGATCCCTGTCCTGAGCGAAGCGAAGAATCTCGTTATTTGTTCTCCTTAAAGCGGCACATCTTCTACCTAAATCTGCAAAAATTTCTTAAATGGAATGTCAGGGTCAAGGGATTGGAGATCCTTCGCTACGCTCAGGATGAGGAAATTTGGACAGGAGTCCAAAATTTCCTCAGTTATCCTTTACATCACTAGATGTTGTAGTTTATAATGTTTCTAACACAACATATAGGTGGTTGGAGCGATGAAATGTCCGTACTGCGGTACGCAGGACAGCCGGGTTCTCGATTCCCGCGCCACTCAAGAGGGCGCCGCCATCAGGCGGCGGCGGGAGTGCAACGGCTGTGCCAACCGCTTTACCACCATGGAGAAGATCGAGGAAGAGCCGCTCGTGGTGATCAAGCGCGACGGGCGGCGGGAACTATTCGACGGCAACAAGGTCCTCCAGGGGCTGCTCCGGGCCGGCCAGAAGCGTAATATTCCCCTGGCTACATGGCAGCAGCTGGTGGAGCAGCTGGAACAGGAGCTGCGCAGCAGCTACGCCAGGGAGATTGCCGCCGGCGAGATCGGCGAATTTGTGCTCGAAAGGCTGCGGCAAATCGACGAAGTGGCTTACGTCCGTTTTGCCTCCGTCTACCGCCAGTTCCCAGATATCGAGACTTTCAAAACCGAACTTGAGAAGATGCTCCGGCAGAAAGAGGAGAGCGCACCGCCGGAAGCCGGAAAAAAGGAGGAGCAGGATAATGGCTGATACAGCCGATGTACACAGCAACCACGATTATGAGGAGAATCCATTAAAGGAGATCCGGAAGCGGGACGGCCGGGTGGTTCCCTTTGAACCGGTCAAGATAACCGATGCCATCTTCAAGGCGGTCCAGGCTGTCGGGGGAAGCAACCGGGATATCGCTGAAAACCTGACCCGGCAGGTGATCCTCCACCTGCAGGAAACCGGCTACAACGGTATTGTCCCCGCGGTGGAAGAGGTCCAGGATGCCGTGGAGAAGGTGCTCATTGAAAACGGACATGCCCGCACGGCAAAGGCCTACATTATTTACCGCGACAGGCGCACCCGGATTCGCGAAGCGAAATCGGAACTCATGGATGTGGTCAAGGAGATCCTCGTGGAGACCAGCAGGGAGAACGCCAATATCAGCAACTCGCCCTCGGCGAAGATGCTGCAGATCGCCATGGCCGCGAGTAAAAAATATTACCTGAGCAACCTGCTGCCGGAAGATTTTGCCTCGGCTCACATGGACGGCTGTTTTCACATCCATGATCTCGATTACTACAGCAAGACCTTGAACTGCCTTCAGATCGACCTGACCCGGCTCCTCAAGGAAGGCTTCAACACGGGCTACGGCTATATCCGTCCGCCGAAACGGATCGCTTCGGCGGCGGCCCAGGCGGCGATCATCCTGCAGAGCAACCAGAACGATATGTTCGGAGGACAGAGCTTTCCCCATTTTGACCGAAGCATGGGTGAGGTGATCCGCACCCTGAAGGAGCAGCCCGGCGAGGACGAAATCTACCAGGCCATGGAGGGGCTGATCTACAACCTTAACACAATGCACTCCAGGGCGGGTGCTCAAGTACCATTTTCCTCCATTAACCTGGGGACCGACACCACCCCCGAGGGGCAAGCCGTCAGCAAGGCCATCCTGGAGGCCTTCTACCGCGGCCTGGGGCGCGGGGAGAGCCCCATCTTTCCCAACCTTGTTTTCCGGATCAAGGAAGGGGTCAACTTCAACCCTGAAGATCCGAACTACGATCTCTACCGGCTTGCCCTGAAGGTGGCTGCGCGCCGGATGAACCCCACCTTCAGTTTCATGGACAGCACTTTCAACCGCAAATACGGCGACGAGGTCGCCTACATGGGCTGCCGCAGCCGGGTCATCGGCAACCGCCACGGCCCTGAAGTATCGGCCGGGCGCGGTAATTTTGCCTTTACCACGCTGAACCTGCCCCGCCTCGCCTTTGAGAGCCGCGGCGGGCAGGAGCTCTTCTTTGTCGAGCTGGACCGGATCCTGCTTCTCGCTGCCCGGCAGCTGCTGCACCGCTTCGAGGTGATCTCGAGGCTGCGGGTTAAAGACCTGCCGTTTTTGATGGGTGAAAGGCTCTATCTTGGGTCGGAGAACCTGGCTCCCGATGATCAGATCGGCGAGGCCATCAAACACAGCACCCTGGCGATCGGCTTTATCGGCCTGGCCGAGACGCTGCAGCTGCTCATCGGGAAGCACCACGGCGAAGACGAAGAGGCGCTGCAGCTGGGACTGCAGATCGGCGATCATATGTTCCGGAGGTGCAATCAGTTCAGCGAAGAATACGACCTTAATTTTGTCCTGCTGGCGACGCCGGCGGAGGGTCTCTCCGGCCGCTTCGTGAAGATGGACCGGGAGCGTTTCGGGGTGCTTCCGGGGATCACGGACAAGGAGTATTACACCAATTCATTCCACCTGCCGGTGAACTATGCCACCTCGATTGCCGATAAAATTGAGATTGAAGGGGGCTTTCACCGCTTCTGCAATGCCGGCCATATCAGCTATGTCGAGCTGGAGGCGCCGCCGCTGCATAATATCGATGCGGTGGACCGGATTATCCGCTTAATGGCCGCCTCCGATGTCGGCTACGGCGGGATCAACTACCCGGTGGACGAATGCCGTTCCTGTGCCTTCAGCGGTGTTTTCAACGAGAGCTGCCCGCAATGCGGCAGCACCGCGATCCGGCGGATCCGCCGCATCACCGGCTACCTCTCCACCGACGACCGCTTCAACGAGGCAAAACGATATGAACTGAAGGACCGCCGGCCCCATTTTGCGCCGCGTGAGAGGCAGTGAAGCTGCGCCTGGCCGGGATAGTCCCGGAATCGGTGGTCGACGGCCCGGGAATCCGCCTGTCGCTTTTTTTCCAGGGCTGTTCGCACCGCTGCCCCGGCTGTCACAACCCGGAGACGCATGACCCGGCGGGGGGGATCGAAGTTGATTCCGCGGAGCTGCTGGCGCGGATCAAAGATGCGCGGGGGATCGATGGGGTGACCTTCTCGGGCGGCGAGCCCTTTGAGCAGGCTGCCGGCCTGGCCGGCCTGGCGGAGGAGATCCGCAGCCTCGGGTTGAACCTGGTATTTTACAGCGGCTTCACCTTCGAGGCTCTCCTCCGGAAAAGTGAAAGCGATCCTTATATCCGCCGGCTGCTCGAGGCGGGGATGCTGCTGATAGAAGGCCCCTACTCCGAAGAAGAGCGTGATCTCACCCTTCCCTTCCGCGGGTCCCGCAACCAGCGGCTGATCGACCTGCCCCGTTCGCTCGAAGAAGGCGCCGCGGTGGTGTGGAAAATATGAGGGCAGGAGCAGACAAAGGATTTCAGCTCTACAGTAACCGGGGAATTCAATACCTGCAATCGCCGCTGCTGGCCGGGTGCGGCAATGTGGTGCATGCCTTCTCCACGCGGGTGGGCGGCTGCAGCGAGGGGGCGATGGCCTCGCTGAATACCGCATTTCATACCGGCGACGAATACAGCCGCGTCCGCGAGAACCGGCGCCGTTTTCTGGAACCGTGGGGTTTCCATCCGGATGAAGTCGTCGCCGCCATCCAGGTGCACGGGGTAAAGATTCGCGAAGCCGGCACCGGTGACCGCGGCCGCGGAGCCGTGCCGCGCAGCTTTCTGGGCGAAGGCGATGCCCTGGTGACCGCAGTGCCGGATCTGCCGTTGACCGGCTATGCCGCCGATTGCCCGCTGCTCTTCATTGCCGCCCCCGATGTCCCGGCGGTGGCGCTGGCCCATGCCGGCTGGCGCGGCACGCTGCAAAACATGGCCGCCCGGGTCATCGCCAGGCTGCAGCAGCGCTTCGGAGCGGATCCCGCCGGGTTGCTGGCTGCAATCAGCCCGGGCATCTGCGGCCGCTGCTATACCGTCGACAGCGATGTGGCCGAACGTTTCACCGAAGCGGGCTGGAGCGGCAAGCCATACCTCTGGGAAGCTTCCGGGGGCGGCTTTCACCTGGACCTGGCGGCGATCAATGAGGCCCAGCTGAGCGGCGCCGGGATTAGAACAGGGCATCTGGCCCCGGGGGGCGGCTGGTGCACCTCCTGCCGGCCCGAGCTCTTCTACTCCTACCGGCGTGAAAAAGGGAAAACCGGCCGGATGATGGGGCTGATCGCCCTGCGAAAAGCCGCCTCTGCCGGAGAGGCGGGAGAAATTTGAGCCGGCGCAGTCGCCGGGCCGCCAAGGGCCCCCCGGATCACCCCCTGGAGGTGCTGCCGGGAGAGGGGCGCCGCTTTGCCCATCTCAAGCAGGCGGCGGTTTTCTATATTATCATCGGCTTGACCGCCTTGCTGGTTTTGCAGGCCGGCTACCACTGGATGGGACCGTTTATCCTGGCTCGCCGTCTGCAGATTGTTACCGCGGCGGAGGGCTGCATGGAAGTGCGGACCGGGGTGGAAGGGATGCTGGCCCGGCGGGAGCTGCTGCTCAAGGCGCCCTGTTCCGGGATCATCGTGGAGCTGGCCCCGTCCGGGGAGAGGGCCGCCGCCGGCACCGCCGCCGCGGTCCTGGCGCCGCTGACGCCCGCAGAGCGGCAGAAGCTGCAGGAGGAGGAAGCAAGGCGGAATGTAGCGCTCTGGGACAAGGTCAAGGCGTATCTGGCCCGGGTAGCCGGTGTTGGGGCGGAGGACGAACCGGAGAAACAGCTGATCATGACCGGGGAGCTGCCGCCCTGGCTGGCTGAAAGGGTGAGCCTGATTGTTCCGGAGGCGGGCCTGCTGCTGCACCGGCTGGACGGATGGGAGAATCCCGGGGAGCATCTTTACCTGACGCCCGAACAGTTTGACGCCGCTTCGAAAAGAATCTTTACAGCAGTCGAGGGCCTTTATGTCGAAGAGGATCAGCCGATCCTGAAACTGATCGACAACTGGCAGTGGTTCTATCACATTCTGCTGCCGCTCGAACCGGGAAGGATCGCCGCGGCCCGCGATCAGGTTCTCATCGAGTTCCCCTTTGCACCCGGGCAGCCCGTTCCTGCCGGACTGGTGTCTGCGGAGATCGATTCTGAAAAAGAAGAGGTCCGCCTGGCGTACTGTATAAACCGGCAGTTCCCCGGGTTCGAGGAGCTGCGCTGGTCATCCGCAGAACTGATTTTTGAACGCCATGAGGGAGTGATCATACCGGCCGGAGCGCTGGTGGATCGGGAAGGCGTCTTTGGGGTTTTTCTGAACCGCGGCGGGAGGGTCAGATTCAACGAGGTTACCGTGATCCGGATCCAGGATGATGAGGCCATGGTTGAGGGGCTTGAGCCGGGCAGCATGGTTATCGCGCGGCCCGCGCTGGTAGAAGAGGGCCAGCGTTTGAACTGATGCCGCATCCGCGCAGTTAAGGTATAATGGATAGAGTGAATCAAGAATACCGGAAAAGAGTGACAGGTTTATGCTGGCGGAGAATTTGCAACAGATACAAAAAGAGATTGCCGGAGCGGCGCTGCGCGCCGGCCGCTCTCCCGCAGAGGTCCGCCTCGTAGCGGTGACCAAGACTGTCGGCCCCGATCAGATCCGCGAGGCGGCGGCGCTTGGTTTACGGGATTTCGGGGAAAACCGGCTTCAGGAGGCGAAGCCGAAGCTGCAGCTTTTTCCGGAGCTGCGCTGGCACTTTATCGGTCATCTGCAGACCAACAAGGTCAAGGAGGTGCTGGCTGCTTTTTATCTGATTCATTCGCTCGACCGCTTCTCCCTGGCCGAGACGCTGCAGCACCGGGCGGAGCGCCAGGATACTGAGGCCCGCTGTCTGGTGCAGCTGAATATCTCCGGTGAAAAGAGCAAGTTCGGCCTCCCGGAGGCTGAACTCACCGATTTTTTGGAGGCGATGCGCGAATTTCCCCGGGTCAGGATAGAGGGGCTCATGACCATGGCTCCTTATTATGCCGATCCCGCTGAGGCGCGGCCTCTATTCCGCCGCCTGCGCGAGCTTCAAAAAGTCCATGCCCGGCCGGGAATGGAACTGAAAGAGCTTTCCATGGGGATGACCAACGATTATACCGTGGCTGTAGAAGAAGGGGCCACGCTGGTGCGGATCGGCACCGCTCTCTTCGGATACGGAGCGCCAGGGCAGGTGAAATAGAATCGAGATTATTGGCAACGGGCTTTTGATCTTTATGGATATCTATACTTATGTGATCCTGGGCCGGATTATTCTCTCATGGTTTCAGGGCTCATTTTACAGGTATCCGATTCTTTACAATGTTTTCCGCTTCTGTTATATACTTACCGAGCCCCTGATGGCGCCGCTGCGCCGGATTGTTCCCCCGGTGAGGGTGGGAATGGGCTACATGGATCTATCTCCGATAATTTTATGGGTGCTTTTAATGGTGGGCCAGCAGCTGGTCGGGCGCCTGTTTTTCTGATGCTGAGAGGGGGTGACGGGCAGATGAACCGCGAAAAGAATAACCGGTCCGGTGCTGAAGCAGGCTCCGGCAGTGCTACCGCTGCTTCCGGTCAGCCCGATCATTCAGTAGCGGCGGTCGTTAAAGAGATCAGCGGGACGGTGGCTGCTTTGCGGCTTGATGCGGTGATGGCACTTGGGTTCGGCCTCTCGCGGGCGCGGGCGGTGCTCCTGGTAAAAGGCGGCCTGGTGCAGGTGAACCGGCGGCCTGTTGAAACCCCTTCCTCCCGGCTGAACCAGGGTGACCTGATCAGTGTCCGCGGGCGCGGCAGCCTCGAGCTGACCGCGCTGACCGGGGAAAGCCGCAAAGGAAGACAGGGGCTGAAACTTAAAAAATTTAACCAATGAAGCAGGAACAGCTTGAAGATTGTCGAAAAGTAAACACGATTATATTTTTTATTATGATCAAGGTTTAGATAGGGGAGGAAGAGAGATGGCTTTAACACCGATGGATATTCACAATAAAGAGTTCGGACACTCTTTTCGAGGGTATACTGTCGAGGAGGTTAACGAATTCCTGGATCGCGTGGCCAAGGACTTTGAGCAGGTCCTGCGTGAAAACATCGAGCTGAAAGATCAGTATAATATGATAAACGAAAAGATGAAAAGCTACCAGAAACTCGAAGAGACGATGCATAATGCCATAGTCATCGCCCAGGAAGCAGCCGAAGAGGTCAAGCAGACTGCCAATCGCGAGGCGGAGCTGATTCGCCGTGAGGCCGATCGGGAAGCGCAGCGGATTATCGAAGATGCCCGTTACCGGGCCAGTAAAATACTTACCGAGCATGACGATCTTTTCAAACAGGCCCAGGTATTCAAAATGCGTTTTCGCTCCTTTATCGAGTCGCAGCTTGCGGCGCTGGAGATGGAGGATTGGATCGAGCATCCGCAGCAGCCTCATGGCGAACCCCGGCGCTAGACAGTAACGGCGTATAACGACGCATAAGGATTGATCATTCAGGGTAATATTGTTATAATTTAACCTGAGTTCGGCAATAAACAGGCGATGAACGGGCCAGTAAGCTGCAGGACGCTTCTTCAGAGAGCCGGGAACAGGTGCAAGCCCGGTGAAGTGCTGCCGCCGAAGATCCCCCGGGAGTTCCCGTGCGAAATCCGCGGCGAGAGTAGACACGGGCGGACCCCCCGTTAAAGGATAACCGTAGAGAGGCCGCCGGCGGGTGAACCGGCCCGGCGGCTAGCAGGGTGGTACCGCGGGAGCAATCTCGTCCCTAAAAAGGGAGGAGATTTTTTTATATTTCAGGGTAGCAGGAGGCAATTGAAATGAAGGATTATCGCGAGATATTGAATCTGCCCCGCACGGACTTCCCCATGCGGGCGCAGCTGCCCCGGCGGGAGCCGGAAATATTGAGCTACTGGGAGAAAATAGATATTTACGACCGGGTGCTCCGGCAGCGGCGGGGGGCGCCGCAGTTTATCTTGCACGACGGTCCGCCCTATGCGAACAACGATATTCACATGGGCACCGCCTTGAACAAGGTGCTCAAAGATTTCGTGGTCAAATACAAGACCATGCGCGGCTTCGACAGCCCTTATGTGCCCGGATGGGATACGCACGGGCTCCCCATCGAGCACCAGATCATCAAAACCAGGGGGGTCAACCGGAAAGAGATCTCCCCGCTCGAGTTCCGGCGGATGTGCCGCGACTACGCCTTAGAGTATGTGGCCATCCAGCGGGAGCAGTTCCGGCGCCTGGGGGTGCGGGGATGCTGGGAAGATCCCTACCTGACGCTGGCGCCTGATTACGAGGCCCGCCAGATCACCGTCTTCGGCGAGATGGCCTCGCGCGGCTATATCTACAAGGGGCTCCGGCCGGTCTACTGGTGCCCCCGCTGCGAAACCGCTCTTGCCGAGGCCGAGGTGGAATATGCCGATCACCGGGCCGATTCGATCTACGTGAAGTTTCCGGTGATTGACGACCGCGGCCTGCTCGGGGGAACGGAGGGCTGCTTCTGCCCGATCTGGACCACGACCGCCTGGACGATTCCCGCCAACCTGGCCATCTGCCTGCATCCGGATCTCGATTACGTGCTCGCGGAGGCGGGCGATGAGAAATATCTTCTCGCTGAAGGGCTGCTCGAAAGCGTCAGCAGTGAACTGGGCGGCGGCCCCTGGAAAGTGCGGCGCCGCTTCAAAGGGCGGGAGCTGGAGGGGATTGTCTGCCGGCATCCTCTCTTCGACCGGGAATCGCCGCTGATTTTGGGCGATCACGTCACCCTGGAGCAGGGCACCGGCTGCGTGCATACCGCTCCGGGGCACGGCCTGGAGGACTATGACGTGGGCCGGCTCTACCGGCTTCCGGTGCTGAGCCCGATCGATGACCGCGGTCATTTTACCGGCGAGGCAGGGGAGTTTGCCGGAATGTCCTATACCGACGGCGGCGGGGCGGTGATCCGGGCGCTGGAGCGTGAAGGGGTTTTGCTGAAAGCATCTTCGCTTGAGCACCAGTATCCCCACTGCTGGCGCTGCAAGGATCCGGTTCTTTTCCGGGCCACGGAGCAGTGGTTCGCCTCCATTGACGGCTTCCGCAAGGAAGCCCTCGAAGCCGTCCGCAAGGTCAAGTGGACTCCCTCCTGGGGCGAGGAGCGGATCCACAACATGATCGCCGACCGGCAGGACTGGTGCATCTCGCGCCAGCGGATCTGGGGGGTGCCCATCCCCATCTTCTACTGCGAGGGCTGCGGAGAGGCGATCATCGATCCGCAAGTCATCGACGCGGTAGCCCGCCTTTTCGCCAGCGAAGGCTCCGATGCCTGGTATGCCCGGGAGGCGGCCGAGATCCTGCCGCCCGGCTTCAAGTGCTCCGGATGCAGCGGCGGCTCCTTCCGCAAGGAGCGCGATACCATGGATGTCTGGTTCGATTCGGGAACGAGTCATTTTGCCGTCCTCGAGGGACGCCCGGAGCTGCGCTGGCCGGCGGACCTCTACCTCGAGGGGAGCGACCAGTACCGCGGCTGGTTTCACTCGTCGCTGCTTACGGCGGTGGCGGTGCGCGGCGAGCAGCCCTACCGCGCTGTGCTCAGCCACGGCTGGGTGGTCGACGGTGAGGGCAGGAAGATGTCCAAATCGCTGGGCAACGTGATCGCCCCGTCCGAGATCATCGAAGAGTACGGCGCCGATGTCCTGCGCCTCTGGGTGGCCTCGGCCGATTACACCAGCGATATCCACCTCTCGCCGGAGATCTTGAAGCAGCTTTCCGAGGTTTACCGGAAGATCCGCAATACCTGCCGTTTTCTGCTGGGGAACTGTTTTGATTTCGACCCCTCATCACAGGCGGTCGATTACCGCTCCCTGGCGGAGTTTGACCGCTGGGTGCTGCAGCGGCTGGGCCGGCTGATCAAGCGCGTCACGCAGGCCTACGAAGAAAACGCCTACCACATCGTCTACCAGGCGCTGCATAATTTCTGTACCGTTGACCTGAGCAATTTCTACCTTGACGTGCAGAAAGATCGCCTTTACTGCTCGGCGGCGGATGACCCTGCGCGGCGCGCCGTCCAGACGGTGATGATGATCGTCCTGGAGAGCCTCACCCGGCTGATGGCCCCGGTGCTCACCTTCACCTCCGAAGAGCTCTGGCAGCAGCTGCCCGGCGAGCGTTTGCCCAGCGTCCAGCTGGCCGACTGGCCGGAAGCAGACCCGGACTGGGATGATCCGGGGCTGGAGCGGCGCTGGGATGAGCTGCTGGCGGTGCGCGACGAGGTCACCCGCGTCCTCGAGGAGGCGCGCCGGGAGAAGCTGATCGGCGGCTCGCTTGAGGCGGCCCTTACTATTTGGGCGGACGGTGAGCTTTACAGGCTTCTCGAACGCTACCGGGAACAGTTGGCCGAGATCTTCATCGTCTCCACCGTGGAGCTCCGCGAAGGGGTCGAACAGGCACCGCCGGAGGCTCAGGAAGGCCAGGAGCTGGCGCTGAAGCTTCATGTGGCGAAGGCGCCCGCAGCAAAGTGTCCCCGCTGCTGGATTTATGCCGCCGCAGCCGAGGATGAACTCTGCCCCCGCTGCCACTCCCTGCTCGGCTAAACCCGGCCGGGGGAAAGGTGTTCCTGCCTGGCAGGCAGTACCGATTTGGGGCGAGGCCTGCCTCGCCCCAAATTTTAAGGTAAATTTATTCGATCATTGCCCGGTGCAATATCTTCTTACCTCTAGCTTCCGACATACTTCCAACATACTTCCAACATGTGAGACAGCCCTCCTTAAGTTAAAATATTCACAATATAAGAAATTAAAGGTAATATTTAAACATAAGCCGAATAATAAAAAG
>MTKY01053533.1_pt1 | contig 10832 bp, 8 predicted proteins | sample 1042731 | NCBI WGS metagenome assembly MTKY01 (sample SAMN06212206, study PRJNA360538) | anaerobic digester metagenome | biome: Wastewater treatment plant; material: sludge; isolation source: anaerobic digester fed with sludge from wastewater treatment plant | place: Denmark: WWTP Soeholt ... | reverse complement strand
GCTTGGTGACGCGTTAACTCGTTGCACCGGGCAGGGGACTTCCGGAAGGGTCAAAGCCTGGAAGCCGCGGTCGGCCGGTCCGGTCCGCATTCGTTTCGGCGGGTGCGGGCGCAGCGGTCGGAGAAACGGCACGCAGGTTCACCGACAAGGCGTAATGGCCTTGGGTACCTTCCGGAAGGAGCAAAGCTTCGAAGGGTGTGACAAATCCCAGGAGCGCTGTCGGCACGAAACAAGGCCGACCAGGGTCCGGGGGGCGGAAACCGTCAGGAGGGTAACCAAACCCTGAAGGCGGACCAGAGCGGGTGAGGCAAGCCCGCGAGCGTGGATCCCCGGGTCTGGCTTGTGCTGAAGGGAACCGAAGCTCAGGAGAGGCGTCGTGCTTGGCCGTTTCGGCGGCGGGGCACGGCCAGGTTCGACCGGGTAAGACTCTGGAGGAACGCGGAACCCGACGAGAGGCATTACCGGGATTGTGCGAGCGTTCCCGGCAAAGGCCTGCTGCGAAAAACCACAAGGCCGGGAAAAGGATTCAACGGCGAAGTGGGATGACTCAACCAGTACGGTCGTACGCGGCAGGTATCGCACTCTGGACGGGCGGCGAATTCCAGGAGAGGATGTTCCGGCGGCGGTAACGAAGCCGGTCCAAGCGGTCGAACGGGTGACCTCTGGAGAGCGCAGGCCGCGCCTTCTTGCCCCCTTTTTTTATGCGCCCGCCGCAGTGCCGGTTCACTCGGAACGGCAATTCGGATACAAGACGATTGCGCCACGGCCGGACGATGGCGAACGCGGCTGGAAGAGACGGCCCACGACGAACGCAAGTTCGCCTTCGAGGTCCGCGGCGGCCATCCGTGTGACGCGGTTTTCCAGGATGGCATTCCGGATTGGCCGGCCGCGCGCAGAGACCATCAGGGCGGCATTCGAATGGAATCGGAGCGCGGCCGTCATGAGGTGAGGTGCCGGCGTGCCTCGGTCGACAAATGGTCCGTCGGCGCTTCCGGGAGTCTTGCCTCGCGCGGTTTGGCGGCGGTCTGCGAAACGAGGGCCACGAACATGCGTACGTGCCGAAAAACGACGAGCCGCAGACGCCGCTTCCGGGTTGCCCGGGTGTGGACGGCGGCGGCGACGGGGGTTCTCCTTTTCGCCGGCCAGTGGGCGGCGGCGCAGGTCCGGGAGGATGAAGAAATCATCTTCTTTCCGACGTTTGCGCATCTGACGCCGGATGGGAAAGAATGGGTGGTGCCGATCCACGGATGGGTTTTCGAACCGGAAAACGACTCGGTGGTCCGGGTCGTGCTGCTGGAGCGACTGCGGCAGACGCTGGGGTTGCAGGAATCGGCGGCGGAAACGGACGTCTTCCGTGAGCGGGCACGATTGTTCCTGGTCGACAACGAGCGGAACAAGAGCGTGACGGTCGAGGTGGGAGGCAGACGACATCGACTGCCGCCCTCCGAGCCGAACGGCCACTTCCGCGGTGAAATCCGCGTGCCCGCGGCCGAAGCCACCCCGTCGGCGGAGGCAGGGCGGCTGCTGTGCGAGGCGGTGCTGCCGAATGGGGATTCGCGTCGCTTCTGGGGGACCATTTTGTTGATTCCGCCCACGGGTTTCTCCGTGATCTCGGACATCGACGACACCATCAAGATCACCGAGGTGGCCGATCGGACCGCCATGATGCGAAACACGTTCTGCCGGCCGTTCCGCGCCGTGCCGGGGATGGCCGAGCTGTACCGCCGGTGGGCGGCGGAGGGAGCGTACTTCCATTACGTTTCGGCCAGTCCGTGGCAGCTCTATCCGGCCCTGTCGGACTTTCTTGCGTCCGCGGGCTTTCCATCCGGCAGCTTTCACCAGCGGTTGTTCCGGCTGAAGGACTCGACGGCGCTGGCGCTGCTGGAATCGCCGGTGGAGAGCAAATCCGAGACGATCGAGTCAATTCTGGCGGCGTTCGGGCAACGGCAGTTCATTCTGGTGGGAGATTCCGGCGAGCAAGACCCGGAGATTTACGGAGCGGCGGCCCGGGCGCATCCGGAGCAGATTGCTCGCATCCTGATCCGCAATGTGACGGACGAAAGCCCCGACGGTGCGCGGATGCGAGCGGCGTTTGAGGGTGTGCCGGCGGATCGGTGGATACTGTTTCGCGAGGTGGAACAGATCGCGGTCGCCGCAACAACGAAACCCGCCTCCGAGTGATTCGTCACCGTTCTCGTTCAACGCATCCATCCGTTTTTCCCGGATCCCGGTCGGATCGCGGCACGGCCAAGCGCGCCGTGACGGGATCGGGCGGATGCCGGGACGCCGGAGCCCTGCCGCGCCCCGGGGTTGCCCGGGGGTGATTCGTTGGCGAGAATGGCCCGCAACGGCGAGGGCCGCGTGCGAGAATCAGGCTTTCCGGACGCCCGAGTCAGGCGTGGAAAGGACGGCAACGAATGAACCGGTTCTGGGTAGCAGCGTGGTGTGCGGGGCTGGTCGCGATGGGGTCGACTACGGCCCGCGCGGCGGAAGGGCAGCCGAAGGTCGCGGTGATCAACCTGTCCAGGGTTTTCGACCAGTACCGTCTGACCAAAGACCTGGAGGATCTTTTTGAGACCAAACGGCAGCAGATGGCGGCGGAGGCCAAGCAGAAGACCGACGAGATCACCGTCAAACGACAGGAACTCGCCCGGTTCAAGCCGGATTCCGACGATTACAAAACCCGCCGGGCCCAGGTGGACGAAATGGAAGTTCAGTTTGAGGTCTGGGCGGCGACCAAGGAGCGCCAGATCCGGGACGAACACAAAGTCTGGCTGCTGCGCATCTATCGCAACGTGCACAAGGCCGTCGAGGAGTTGTCCGCCGAGAAAGGAATCGACCTGGTTCTGACGTATGACGAGGTGACGGACGAGGCGCCCGATTCCAAAACACTTCGACAGCAACTCCTGCTGGAAAAGGTGTTCTACTTCGCCCGGGAGCTGGATCTGACACAGGCCGCGATCGAACGATTGAACAAGGACTACACCACACCTGAGAACGCCGCCGGCGCGCCGGTCGAGCCGATCCGCATCGCGCGCGCGGCCGCGGCCACCGCGAGTTCGCCATGACGGAGTTCTATACGCTTTCGGAACTGGCCGGCCAGTTTGGCCTGGAGTTGCATGGCGATGGCTCCGTGCGCGTGCGCGGCGTGAACACACTGGAGGACGCGGGGCCCCAGGAGATCACCTGGGTGAATGACGCTCGCTATGCGGCACGGCTGGACCGGTGCCGGGCGGCGGCCGTCGTGGCGCCGCGTGAGTTCGGCCGGACTTCCATGCCCTCGCTGCGGACCGATTCGGTGGAGCGCGCCGTGGCCCAGTTGCTGGGCCGGTTCGCCCCGCCGGTGCCGCGACCGGCGGCTGGAGTTCATCCGACGGCGGTGGTGGCGGAAACGGCCGTGCTGGGCGTCGACGCGGCGATCGGCCCGCACGTGGTGATCGGCGAGCGCGCGGTGATCGGCGACCGGACGATTCTGCATGCCGGCGTTCACGTGGGCGACGATTGCCGATTGGGGGCCGATTGCCTGATCTGGGATCACGTGGTGATCCGCGAGCGGTGCGAAGTGGGGGATCGGGTGATTCTGCATCCGCACGTGGTGATCGGCAGCGACGGATTCGGCTACTATTTCGCCGACGGCCGGCACAACCGGATTCCGCACGGCGGACGGGTAGTGGTGGGCGACGACGTGGAGATCGGCTCCGGATCGACGCTGGACCGCTCCAAGGTGGGACAGACGGTGGTGGGGCCGGGCACGAAGATTGATAACCTGGTGCAGATCGGCCATAATGTGCGCATCGGGGCGCATTGTATTCTCATCGCCCATTGCGGGATCGGCGGCAGCGCGGTGCTGGGCAACGGAGTGGTCCTGGGCGGCCAGGTGGGCGTCCGGGACAACATTACGCTGGCCGACGGGGTTGTCGTCGCCGCGTGCAGTTGCGTCAGCCGCGACATTCCTCCCGGTCAGACGGTGGGAGGGATTCCTGCCTACGATCACCAAGTGTACCGGCGCGTGCTGGCGGTGACCCCCAGACTTCCGGACATCGCGCGTCAGGTGAAGGATCTGGCCAAGCGGGTGGAGAGTCTTGAAGCCGCAACAGACCATCCATAAGCCCGTCGAAATGGAGGGACGGGGCCTGTTCACCGGAGAGCCGGCCACGTTGCGCTTCTTCCCGGCCGAGCCGAATACGGGGCTGTGTTTCGTCCGCGTTGATCAAGCGCAGCCCGTGCGCGTGGAGGCTCGTGTGGAGAACGTTTCGAAACGTTCCCGCCGAACGTCGCTGCGCAACGGGACGGCGGCCATCGAGACCGTGGAGCATTGTCTGAGCGCCTGTGCCGGGCTGGGCATCGACAATCTGCGGATGGAGCTGGCCGGCGGCGAGCTGCCTTCGCTGGACGGCAGTTGCCTGCCGTACGTGCAGGTGCTCCAGAAGGCTGGCATTGTGCCCCAGGACCGGCCGCGCGAACCGTTCGTGATCCGCGATATGGTACGGGTGGTGGACGGAGACTCCGAACTGGTGGCCTTGCCTCCGCTTCATCGCGATGCCGAAAACCTGGAAATCATCTACGACCTGGACTACGGGCAATCCACGGCGATCGGCCGCCAAATTCACTCGGTGACGATCACGCCGGAGACGTTCGTGCGGGAGATCGCGCCGGCCCGCACGTTCGTACTCAAGCAGGAGGCGGACCAGTTGCTGGCGATGGGGCTGGGCACCCATCTGACGTATGATGACATCCTGGTATTCGGCCCGGACGGGGTGATCCAGAACGAGCTGCGCTATCCCGACGAGTGCGTGCGGCACAAAATTCTCGACCTGCTGGGCGACCTGATGCTGTCCGGGCGGTTCCTGGTCGGCCGCGTTTTCGCACGCAAGTCCGGCCACTCGCTGAACCAGGAGATGGCCCGCCGCCTGGCGGAACAGGCGCATGACCAGCGGTTGCGCGACCTGTTGATCACGCCGCCGGCGTATGACATCCGGGCGGTTCAGCGCGTGCTTCCACACCGCTATCCGTTTCTGATGGTGGACCGCATTCTGGAGCTTGACGGCACGCGCCGGGCGGTGGGCATCAAGAACGTGACGGCCAACGAAGAGTTTTTCCAGGGGCACTACCCGGGGCAGCCCATCATGCCGGGCGTGCTCATCATCGAGGCCATGGCGCAGATGGGGGGCATCCTGCTGTCCCAGGAGCTGGAGCACAAGGGGATGGTGGCGATCCTGCTGAGCCTGGACAAGGTGAAATTCCGGCGGCCGGTGGTGCCGGGTGACCAGTTGGTTCTGACGGCCCGGGCGGTTCACGTGGCCGCCCGGCGGGGGCACGTGCGCTGCACGGCCCATGTGGCGCGGGAGCTGGTCTGCGAGGCGGACGTCCGCTTCGCACTGATGGACGCGGAACCGGGGTCCGCCCGGACCGGGAGTGAAACGTAATCGTGGAAGAGATTCTGACGGACGCGACAATCGAGATTCATCCGACGGCGGTCATTGAGGACGGCGCCGAGATCGGGCGCGGCGTTCGCGTCGGCCCGTACTGCGTGGTCGGTCCGAACGTCTCGCTGGGCGACGGATGCCGGCTTCACAACCACGTGACGATCACCGGCTGGACCACCATCGGGAAGGCGTGCGAGTTCTACCCCAATGCCGTGATCGGAGCCGCCCCGCAGGATCTCAAGTATCGAGGCGGCCCCACCCGGCTGACGATCGGCGACCGGAACACCTTCCGGGAACAGGTGACGGTGCACCCGGGGACGGAGCATGGGGGCGGCCAGACCCGCATCGGGAATGACAACCTTTTCCTGGTGGGCGTGCATATCGCGCACGACTGTCTGGTGGGCAGCCGGTGCGTGCTGGCGAACTACGTGCAGTTGGGCGGGCACGTCATTCTGGAGGACTGCGTGACGTTCGGCGGGCACTGCGGCGTCCACCATTTCGTCACGGTGGGCAAGCACGCGATGGTGGGCGGGCTGTCGCCCATCTCGCAGGACGTGCCGCCGTTCATGATCGTGGTGGGGGCCCGCGGATCCAGCCCGCGGGTGCGGTACATCAATCGGGTGGGGCTGCAGCGCTGCGGCTTCAGCGAGGAGCAGATCCAGGCGATCAAAGTCGCCCAGATGCGGCTCTTCTCGCTCTCGGCCCGTCGCTCCGGGCGGCCCATTCTGCAGACCATCGCGGAGATGAAGGCCGACGGCGCCCTGGATGCGAACGTGCAGTACCTGCTGGACTTCCTCATCCGTTCGTTCGAGCACGGACGTAACGGCCGATACCTGGAATCATTACGCCGGGCGTGAGCGGGGCCGGGGCTACCTTGTCGAGCAGCCTCCCTGTATCCGCCGGACCGTGGAGTCTCCCGCGGGAGCAGACCAGACCATGACGCAGACGTTACAAGCGGCCGTGATCGGCGCGGGGCGCATGGGACGCCACCACGCCCGACTCTATCACCAGATGCCGGACACCCGACTGTCGGTCGTGGTGGACACGGACGCGACCAAGGCCGGCGCGCTGGCCGCGGAGTACGGCTGCCTGGCCGCGGCGCGGGTCGAGGATGTGCTCGATCGGATTGACGTGGCCACCATCGCGGTTCCCACCGTCTTCCACGAAGAAGTCGCCCTGCCGTTGATCGACCGGGGCATTCCGCTGCTCATCGAGAAGCCCATGGCCCCGGACAGCGCAGCCGCCCGGCGGATCGGCCGGCGGGCGGAGGCGCGGGGCGTGCCCATCCAGATCGGCCATTCCGAGCGGTTCAACCCGGTGGTGGTGGCCATGCAGCGGATGGAGGTGCGGCCGCGTTTCATCGAAACGCACCGAATCAGCCCGTTCACGTTCCGCAGCGCGGACATCGGCGTGGTGTTCGACATGATGATCCACGACATCGACATCGTTCTGCACCTGGTCAAGGAGCGAACGTACACCGTGGATGCCGTGGGCGTGGCCGTCCTGGGGCCGCACGAGGACATCGCCAACGCGCGGGTGACGTTCGCCAGCGGCGCGACGGCCAATCTCACCGCCTCGCGCCTGGCTCTCAAGACGGAGCGGAAGATCCGCGCGTTCTGTCCGGACGCCTACCTGTCCGTCGATTACGGAAAAAAGACCGGCATCGCCATCAAGAAGTCGGCGAACCTGGACCTACTGCGCATGGCCCGGGAGAAGAACTTCAAGGACCTCTCGGAGATGCAGCATGTGGACTTCGGGTCGCTGGTCAATGTGGAGCCGCTGGTGATCGACGACGTCGAGCCGCTGCGCGCGGAGATTGCCGCGTTTCTCAAGTCCGTCCGCGAGGGAACGCCCCCGCCGGTGTCCGCCACCGACGGCCTGGCCGCCGTGGAGCTGGCCGAGGCGATCGTTGCCTCCGTGCGGGCGCATGGATGGAAGGCGGAGTGAGCGGCCCGGCGGCGGGACACCACGCGTCCGCTCCTCGCGAGACGGACCGACCTGGCAGAATCGCTCCCGCCCCGCACGGCACCTGAGCTTCGGCATGGACATGATCCTGGCGGAAAACCTGGTGAAGGTGTTTCCCTCGCCCGACGGGTCCGACAAGCGGGCGGTGGACGGGCTGAGTTTCCGGGTGGGGCCGGGCGAGATGTACGGCCTGTTGGGTCCCAACGGGGCGGGCAAGACCACCACGCTGCGGATGCTCAGCGGGTTGATGACGCCCAGCGCAGGCCGGGCGGTCCTGGCCGGCTGTGATGTGGCGACGGACGCCCGCCGCGTCAAGCGGAACATCGGGTTTCTGACGGCCCACACGGGGCTGTATCAGCGCCTCTCGCCGCGCGAGCTGCTGTTGTTCTTCGCGGAACTGCACGGACTGCCGATTGGCGATGCCCGTCGGCGGGTGCAGCACCTGGTGGAATGGCTCCAGATGGGCGACTTCGCGGATCTGCGGTGCGGCGGCCTATCCACCGGCCAGCGGCAGCGGACGAACATCGCCCGGGCCCTGGTGGCCGACCCGCCCGTGCTGATCCTGGACGAGCCCACGCTGGGCCTGGACGTGCTGAGCAACCGCGTCATTCTCGATTTCATCATCCGCGAGCGAAACGTGGGAAAAACCGTGCTGCTTTCCACGCATTATCTGCACGAGGCGGAGGCGATGTGCGACCGCGTGGGCATGCTGCACAAGGGCCGCCTGGTGGCCGAAGGCACCGTGAAGCAGCTTCTGGAACAGACGGGGGAGCCCCACCTCAACGAGGCGTTTCTGCGGATCGTGGGGGAGTCTGAATCGGTGCTCCCGCGCACGCCACCGCCTGCGGCGCCGGAAGGAAAGCCCGGATGATCCCGTACCGCCGCGTGAACACGATTTACCGGAAAGAGCTGGTGGACATTCTGCGCGATCGGCGGGCGCTGGCGGCCATGGTGATCGTGCCGATCGTTCTGTACCCCCTGCTGATGGTGGGGTCCGTGCAGGCGATCAGCTTCACCTCCAGCGAACTGCGTCGGCAGATCGTGGTCGGCGTGGACCCGCAGGATCGGACGAGTTTTCAGAGGCTCTATCACGAGTACGAGACACAGGCCGCCCGCGAAGCGCCCACCTCCCGTCCGGAGGACGGGGACGAGACCCCGGAGGAGCCTCCCGAGATCCTGATCCGCGAAGTCCGCGCGGACGAGATGAAACAGGCCGTCCGCGAGCGCCACATTCACGTGGGCATGGTTTTCGATCGCCTGCCCGCGGGAGATCCGCTGACCAGCCAGTACGAGATCGAGCTGATCTACGATCCGGAATTGCCTCGCGGGCGTTCCGCGTTCGACTGGCTGTCTGCCGTTCTGCACGATCTTGCCAGGCGTCGTATCGAATTCCGCATGTCCATGATGAACGTTCCGATCGAGGCGCTGGAGCCGATCCTGCTGGTGGAACGGAAGATCACGACGCCGGGTTCCGTGCTGGGCCTCATTCTCCCGTTGATTCTGGTGCTGATGACGATCACCGGAGCCATCTACCCGGCCATCGATCTGACGGCGGGCGAGCGGGAACGAGGCACGCTGGAGACGCTGATGGCCTCTCCGGTGCCGGTCATGGAACTGATCGTCGGAAAGTTTCTGGTGGTGGCCACGGTGGCGGTGGTAGGTGCGGCCCTGAACCTGGCGTGCGTCAGCGCGACGGTGTATTTCGGCGGGTTTGAGCAGGCCCTCAGCGGTCGCGAGCAGAGCGGCGGGTTTCCGTTCGGCGTGCTGCCGGTCATCCTGCTGTCGCTCGTGCCGTTCGCGATTCTGTTTTCGGCGGTGTTGATCGCCGTGTGCAGCTTCGCCCGCACGTTCAAAGAGGCGCAGAACTACATCACGCCGGTCATTCTGGCCACGCTGATTCCCGGCGGCATCGCCGCCCTGCCCACCAGCGAGCTGCAGGGGGTGCTGACGGTGACGCCGGTGGCCAACATGGTGCTGCTGACGCGCGAACTGCTGCTGGGCAGTCCGGTGCCGGCCGGGGTGATCGCCCAGGTTCTGATCTCGACGACGCTGTATGCGGCGGCTGCCGTGGCCCTGGCCGCCCGCATCTACGGAACAGAGTCGGTGGTGTTTGCCGATTCCGGCTCGATACGGGCTTCATTCGCCCGGCGTCTGATCCGACCCGCGTCGCGGCCTTCGACGGCTCTGGTCACGCTGATGGCGGCGTTGCTGTTTCCCCTGTGGTATTTCGTGCAGGTGCGGCTTCAGAGCACCGGCGGCGCCGGACTGCTGGACACGCTCCAGCGCAGCGCGGTGGCTCTGCCCATCTGTTTCGTCGTGCTGCCGATGTTTGTGCTGTGGTACTGGAAGATCAACCCGGCCACCACGCTGCAGATATCGGCGCCCCGCCCGCGACATGGGATCGCGGCCATTCTGCTGGGCCTGACGCTATGGGTGCCGGTGTCGGAATGGACCGTCCTGCAGGCTCGACTGGTCGGCATGGCCCCCGGCCTGGCCGAGCAGAATCGAGAGCTGGTCGCGGCCCTGAACGTCACTCCGGTCTGGCAGGTCGTGCTTTACCTCGGCATCGTACCGGGACTGTGCGAGGAGCTCTTCTTCCGCGGCGTGCTGCTCAGCGGGCTGCGTGACTCGGTGCGGAAATGGACGGCCATCGGGGGCACGGCCCTGGTGTTTGCGGTGTTTCATTTCGTGTTCTTCCACGTGCCGGCGAAGGCCGCCCTGGGGATCGTGCTGGGGTGGCTGTGCTGGCAGTCGCGTTCCGTCTGGCCGGCTGTGCTGGCCCATGTGCTTCACAACAGCGTAGTCGCCCTGCTGCCGCGCGCAGGTGACCGGCTGGGCATGGATTTCACCGAGCTGAATACACCGGCCCACCTGCCGATTCACATTCTGGTACCCGGGCTGGCGATCGTCGCGGCCGGCGTGCTGCTGGCGCGGCGTCCAGCCTCCTGACAAGCGTCCGTACAGACTGTCTTATCCCTGCCCCACTTCTTCCGCGTCCCGCGACTCGCCTGCCCACACCGGTCCAGTGCCACGCCTCGACAGCGTTCAGCCTTCCCGCACGCCTCGTTCCGCGATCTGCCCCGGCGGTTGTGGCCGGGGTTCTGTTCTTTGGCCCAGCCACCGCAACCGCAATTTGATTGCCCAAACCAGGTACCCGGCCCTGGAATCCGCCGTATGTTACACCGTCGCGGCCGGATGACCGGCCAAACATCAGCGGCCGGCTTCAGCCGGCCACCCCCTTATTCCCTCTCTCCATTTGGATGGCGTCGCGCGGGCAGACAAAGGCGGACCGGCCCTGCTGGGCGCACGTCACGAGCACCGTGCAGATTCGCTGGCACCACCGGCGACGGCAGCGGAGCGTACGCATGCCGGCGAACCAGGGCGATCCGTTCTTCCTTCGTGTGCGATTCCAGCGGCTTCATGTTTCCATGGATCGGACGC
>MTKY01047607.1_pt1 | contig 10835 bp, 9 predicted proteins | sample 1042731 | NCBI WGS metagenome assembly MTKY01 (sample SAMN06212206, study PRJNA360538) | anaerobic digester metagenome | biome: Wastewater treatment plant; material: sludge; isolation source: anaerobic digester fed with sludge from wastewater treatment plant | place: Denmark: WWTP Soeholt ... | reverse complement strand
GCTCCCACAACTCGGCGTAGGTCCACGACACCCTGCCGCAGGTGGTGCGCATCACCAGCGCCTCGCGCGCGGCATGGCGCCGCGTGACCTCGCGCGCGTAGCCCGCGATCGTCAGCGCCCCGAGGCCCGGCTCCGCCGACAGCGGGGCGCCGTGAACGATCGAGAGCTCCGCGGACTGTAGTGACGCTGCGCTCATTGTCATGGCCCTGTCCACCGCAGCCTCAGCAGGGAAGCTGCACCTCGGCCTTGCCGGTGAGAATGACGTCGCCGTTCTGGGTGCTCATCTTCAGCTGCACCTGCACGACCGGAAAGCCGTAGGGCGATGCCTCGATCCTGTCGATGACCTCGGCGTCGATATAGGTGACATCGCCTTCGAAGGCGGGGCTGCGGAACTGGGTCTTCGAGTGCCAGATATAGCCGTCCTGCCCCGCCCAGTAGGCAATGGTGTCGAGAAACCAGGCGTTCATCGACGCGCCGTAGCCATAGGCGCCGCCCATGCCCACGTTCTCCGCTTTCTCGGAATTGATGTGGCCGCTCGACGGGCCGTGATAGAGGCCGTCACCCATGCGCGGGTCGATCCTGCGCGCCTCGTGATCGTAGGACATGTCCGCGGCAAAGCCGGCATCGTCCTTCGCGGGATCGTGGATGCCCGCCGGCGGATTCCAGCGCCAGGTACCCCAGATGTTCTGGCGGTGCGCGCGACATTCGTTGGCGAAGCTGACGACCGAATGCGGGCCGATCACGCGGCGCGGCAGCTTGTCGCCGACCTGCACTTGCGCAAAGCGCGGCGACTTGCCCTCGCGATTGGAGAGGATCCACTCGTGGCGCAGCGCGTGAATCTCCTTCAACTCGTCCTTGCTCCACTTCTTCGGGCTGCGCTTGTCCTTGCCATAGACCCCGCGCTTGTTCGCCTCCTCGACCAGGTAACGGATCGCGGTCGCACGTTCCTTCGCGACCAGCGCGCCATGCTGGTTGCGGTGGACGGTGTCGCCGCGGGCGAACATCGTCGGCCCGGCGAATGCGGTGTCGGTGACGCTGTAGCCGTCGAAGCGGCGCTCCTGCGTGAGCTTGTCGCCCGGGCGGATCACGGTGCCGTAGAACCACCACTCCTCGCCGGCGAAGATCAGGTGCGTGCCGGGAATATTGCCCACGCAGGCGGGGTGGCAGCCATGGCCGTAATCCATGGCGACCGTGAAGGACTGCGGCGCGACGATCCCGCCGAACTTCGAGCGGCCGGCGAACTCCTCGTCCCAGTGAACGGGGTTCGGGTAGTCCAGCGCCTGCACCCAGCGGCGGATATCCGTTGCATTGCAGGGATCCCACATCTCCGCGAAAACCACGGGCTTGCCGACCCATTTGTCGACGTCGCTGGTGTCCAGTTTCAATTCGCCTCCCGCATCGACCACTGCCATCCGCCCTCTCCCCTGTCGCTCGTGTTCACTGTCGACCATGCCCGCACGCGGGGGCCGAACTGGTGCGCCGAACCATAGCATTCTTTACATCGGGGGCACGGATCTCTACTGATGGCGCAACCGACTCTACAGATTGCGCAATCGAAAGCGGTCAGGGGCACGCATCCCCCGTTCACCATGGTGCTCATCTCAGCGCCCTTGTACTGTTCCACCGCCACAATGGAGTTGAATAGCTGGGCCGTCGCATCGAGGCCCATGTTGACAGCAAACGCATCGGCACCCTGATCTTCGATCACCTTGGCCATGGTGAAGACCCCGGAGATCGACTGGATCGACACCTCGGGCGCCACATCTCCTGCCGGGTACACCCTGCCATCGGTGGTGACCAGTGCAATGCCGTAGATGTCGGGGTCCACCTTCGCGAGGTCGGGAATGTAGCAAGCATTCGCCCCTTCCTGCGCAGCCCGCGGTAATTCTGGTAGGCAGCATCCAGCGCCGCCTGGATGATACGCGGTGAGGGGTCGGCGGCTCGTGTGGCAGTCTCCCCGTCACGAGCGCCAGGCAGGAAAGTTCGCGTGTTGGCCACCAGCCAGAGCGCCGAGGGGCAGAGGCCGGTAGGGCTGGCCTCGGTCAGGGAGGAGCTTTATCGTTCCTGACCGAGGAGATCGAGTTTGGCTGCGTATTGCCCCTCGACGGGTTCATGTCACGCGATGTGCCCTACGGATGTGACCGGGGGGCAATGGGAGTCCGTCAGCCACGGCCGAAGAGAGAAGGCCAAGGCGCCCGGGGTTCACGTTTGCGGAACTCCCGCGGTGACATGCCCGTCCAGCGCCGGAAGGCACGGGTAAAGCAGGTGGGATCGCTGAACCCCAGCCGCTCGGCGATAGCCTCGACGGAAAGCCGGGAAGATTCGAGATAATTCCGGGCGAGACCCGCCCGCACATCGTCCACGATGCCCTTGTAGGACACCCCCCGTTCCTCCAGGCGCCGGCGCAGGGTGCGTGGACTGACGCCCAGCCGGGCCGCGCATTCCTCCAGGGAAATCAGGCGGTCGGAAAACAGCAGGATGTGGGTCCGGATGTTGCGGACCCATTCATCCTCGCCGCCTCCATCGGCATTGATCAGTCGCTCGCACTGGGCACGGTAGATCCGGGCCGCATTGCTGCTGGCCATGGGCAGGCGTGTGTCCAGAAAGGCGGCATCGAAACGCACTTGGGTCCGGGGCGCATCGAACACTACCGGGCAGGGCAGGTATTGGCGGTAGGACTCGCCATGGGCCGGACGCGGATAGCCGCAGCGGATTTCCCGCAGGGGCAGGGGCCGGCCGGTCACCCAACGGGTCACTGACAGGATGCTGCCCAGCATGTCCTCCACCGCGAACAGCACCAGGTCGTCGGGAGCCACCGCCGCCTCGACCTCCAGTACGGCCTCGTCGCCTTCGGTGCGCAGGGAAAGAAAGACCAGGCGACCACTGAATCGGCCCGGAACCTTCTGGTACTGGCACCCCATCAGGATGGCCTCCCGCAGGGTCTCGGAACACAGCATGGCGAAGCCCAGGCTGTCGAAGGTGGAGATGGGCCGGTTGCTCCCCAGGGCCAAGCCCAGCGCGGGATCGCGGCTCAGTTGCAGGGCGTTGCGCAGCAGGCAGAGGTGCTGCGTATCCGAAATGCCGCCAGGGTCTGACAGATCCCGGTTCTCCAGACCAGTACCCTTCAGCAACGATGTCCGGGATATCCCGTAGGATGTCATGAACTCGGCCATCCAGACCACATAGCTCATCGAAACCATCACGGCTACGTCCCCCCCTCCGCTGGCGCTTCTTCAGCATGCCCCCCACGTTAATCGGCTTTGCGCCCCAGGTGAAACCATCGCCACCATTCCCGTCAGCCGGGTGCCGGAGGCGTCAACAGTCCGGCGCCGAAGGCGTAAGGGGTACTGCTGGCCAGCAGATAGGGCTCATGGAAGGGCCCCGACTTCAGCATGCGGTCCAGGCCGATCAGCAGATCCGCCGACCCTACGTGCCCGGTTTCCGGTCCCGTCAGCAGAAAGTACTCGATGGGAATGCCGATCACCTGGGCGATCATGTGCAGGAAAAGGGCAGCCGTCTGGTTGATGATCACCCGGTTGGGCGCAATGCCAAAACGCCTTTTCATGGCCTCCAGACTGCTCGAATACCCGCTGGCATAGCGCTCGCGGATATCGGCCCGAGACGTGCCCATGAACAGGCGCTCGGCGGGATTGGCCCCCGCCGGAGCCACCGGATGACGGGTGCCGCCGTACTTGACCAGCACTGTGCCGTTCAGGTCGCTCTGGGTGGTGAATTCCGCGCCGTGGAAGATCGCCTTGGCGCCATGACGGGTCCCCAGGGAAACCACCGCGGCGCCGGCGCCGTCGCCGTGGGCCCAGAGTCCCATGCTCGCCACCGAACCATGATCCACGGTATAGGACCAGCGCTCCGCCGTGACAATGGCCGCCACGCCGCCGCCGTGGAGGCTCAGCCAGCCCTGAGCCATGTCCAGGGCCGACAGGGCCCCCATGCAGCCGATGGTCATGTCCAGCCCCAGGCAGCGGCCTTGGGCGCCGCAGGCCTGCATGATTTCCGTGGCGACGGAAAAGGACGGCAGATAGTCCCGGGAGATGCCGGCAAAAAGCACCAGCCGGAGTTCCTCGGGGGCGACCCCGGCTTCCGTCAGTGCCGCCCGCAGGGCCGTGGCCCCCATGGTGCTAGGTTGGTCATCTTCCCGGGCATGACACACCTTCGGCCAGCCCTGGTAGTTGCTCACGTCGGCCCCGGCGGCGGCGGCCATCTCGCGCACCGGATGGGCAGGCGGCAGGTAAATGCCGGTCCCGAGGATCGACAGCGTCTTTTCCATACTCATGGCGCTTCATCCCTCAACAAGCGTTCCACGGCATCGGCGATCTGGCTCGCCCGCTGCCGCAGCACTTCCTCGGCCACCATCTGGGTCGGGTGGTCGATCACAATGGCGGGGAGCGGTTTATCCGTTGACTGATACGTCAATGCCCGCGCAAGCTGATCCCCGAAAGGCGTTGTCAAAATCGCGAATCCGGCGACACCGGCCCGCTGCAAAGCAATGGCGTCAAGCGAACTGCCCGACGAACAACTCCCTCAATCGGAGACACCGCACAAGACGAGTCCCGGCTCCTGTGACAGGGAGGCCAGGAGGGCCGCCGGCATGGGCGTGCCGGCATCATCCTTTTGCAGAATGTCCTCGCGGACATCAATACCTCGCTGCCGCAGTATCTGCTGGGCGAACTGCAGGATCGCCAGAGAGTTGGGCTTCTTGTGGTCAAGGAGGGTGACGCGGGGTACCTTCGGCTTGAGGGTGATCTTGATGGGATCGGACTCAGGCCGGGGGATGGGGTTTACCAACACTTCGCAGCTCACCTCGCCGCAGCTCATCAGTTGTTTTGGGGGCAGTTTCTCTGTCTTGGACTTGCTCATTTTTTCACCTCCGTAAAAAATCTCGGTTCAAATACCTTCGATCTGTTTGCAGACGACATTCTGACTGCCGGCCCAGCGCGGGATCACAGCAGAGAAGCGGCCGCCGGCGGCACCGCATTCGACAAAGGTCAACTGCTCGACAAACTTCAGCGGCGTGCGCATCGCGCCAAACTCCACTTCCGCAAACTCCAGCGGCGGTACGGCAATCCGCCCCACTTTCAACAAGTCGTCCGTCTGTCGCCGGGCATTCTCGTAGATGTATTGCCGCGCTTGTTCCCGCGTGAAGTCCGGCTTCACCAGTTCCATGTGGTCCGGCGCAATCACCACCAGAAAGCCCGCAGAGCGGTAGTACCAGGCGGTCTGTCCATAATGCAGCATGCAGTCCCCGATGGTGTCCAGAATCGCCGCCCCGGTCCTGGCGTAGTGGTTGTTGCAGGAGTTCGGCCCTTCGGTGGACATGATCGATAAGGCGGAAACCTCGGCGGGCAGGCCAAACTGGGTGTGGTACGGTCCCCAGGCCGTTTCGGGATGCTCAGCGATGCAGAAAGACAAGCGACCGGGGTGGCCTACGGTGCCGTGGGATTGCAGCACGCCGCCGCCCTTGCCGCAGAACAGCCGCATCATCTGGGCGAATCGCCCCACGGTAGCGTTGATCCGACTGTTGGCCCCCAAGGCATTGGCCTCATGTTCGAAGCCCAGGGCCTCCACAACCGGGCCGCTGACGATAACCAGCACGCTGGCCCCGCCGGTGGTCACTTCCACCCCGCTGACGTTGAACCGGGGATCGAGGATAGCTTGGGCAAGGGCTCGCAGCACTGGCCCGTATTCGGGCTTGCAGCCAGCCATCACCGCAGTTGCCGCCACTTGCTCGGCCCGGACTTTGATGTTCTGCGCTGCAATCCCTCCCACCACATCCATGGCCTTCCACCCCAAGGCGGCCAGCATCGGATCCACCAGGCTCCCATAGGGCGGTATCACCGGCAGCCCGTCGGTCCACCCGTTTTCCATACATTTCTCGATGTCGTCCAGTACGCCGTGACTCACTTACTCTCCTCGCGCGTCTGATTTCGCTCGCGCACTCCATTTTTGGCGGAAGAGGTAGGAGTCGAACCCACCAAGCACCTTATCGGCGCTTCTCTGGTTTTGAAGACCAGGTGTCCCACCGGGGACATCGCTCTTCCTGTATCGGTCACATCAAAAAGCCTTCCCGGTGATGCCGCGTCCATTACCCGGCGGCTGTTGCCCTGTCGCTGGGTGAATTTGATACAGTCAAAATACTCCAGGATCTCGATGGTGAGATCGCGCCCCAGATCGAGATGGGTCTTGGCCTCGATCACCGTGAAGCCGCCCTGCTGGACCGCCAAGCGGCTGATCTCGCCCGCCAGACGTTGCAGCACCTCCGGCAGGGCAACGCGCTTGGGGCTGATCTGGCGCAGGTTGCCGGCCTTCAGTGCCGTGGCGATCACCACGGACTGCACTTTCTGGCCAAGCTGCAGCTCTCGCTCGATTTCCGACAACAGCGGAATACGGAAGCCCCCTTGGGCCAGGAAGGCCTGCAGGCTCTCCCAGGCCGCCTGGATCAAGGGCGAGGTGGCGGGGCGATGGTCCGCGCACCTGACCCGCCCGCCGGCCAGCAGCAAACGCTTCTCCTGGACCAAGGTCTCCAACGCGGCGGCCCGGAAGGATGCCGGCACGGGAACTTCCCCGGCGCTCCCAAAGGTGCTCAGCAGCGCGGCCTTGGGCATGCCCGCGTCCATGGGGCACCGTTCATGCCATGCAGCGACCTGGCGATACAGGCGCTCCCGCCAGGCAGCCCAGTCATCCCGGTTGAGCAGCCAATCGCCGGCCTCCTGTCGCACGCGCATCCGTTCGGCCAGATCAGATAGGGCCAGCAGGCCATCGACCTCGGCGGCCTGGAGGTTGAGGCAGGCCTTGAATTCATGCAAGTCGACGGGCTGCCCGCCCGACTGCACGCACTGGCGCAGGATCTCCGCCGGTTCCTCCCGGTTCAGCACCTGCAAGCGGACAAGGCGTAGGGCCTGACGTTTGTGCCACTGGGGGGCATGGGGGCTCAATACCGCACCGCCGCCCAGAATCACGCTTTCGCTGTCGTCCTGGATCAGGAAGCGGTCGCCCCAGCACACCTGCAAGGGCTCCTTGAGGATGAATTGCACCAGGCGCTCCCGGGCGGCCACGGTCCGGCCATCTCCAGGCGGCGGCGTCTCGGCATCGAGGAAATACACCCGTGCGGACAGGCGCCGGGCGCCGAGATAGAGCTTGACGGGCTGGAGATGTTTCAGGGGGAAGGGCAGGTCGTCGAGCAGGCGCAGACAGGCATCAAAACGCAGGCTCGGCGCCACGCAGCGGGCATCGGCCAGCATGTCGCCCCGCTGGATCTCCGTACGATCCACATCGCCCACCAGGTTCAGGGCGCAGCGCTGGCCAGCCTGCCCCGTGGGGGCCGCCTCGTCCTGAGCGTGGATGCTCCGCACCCGCACCTTGCCCCCCACACTGCCGGACTTCGCCGTGTACAGGCGCAAGCTGTCACCGACCGCCACGCGCCCGGCAATGGCCGTACCGGTCACGATCAGCCCGGTGCCCTTGAGCACGAAGGCCCGGTCCACCGAGAGACGGAAATGTCCGCGGACCGACCGGGCCCGGTTCACCACTGCGCGGGCATCCAGTTCGGCCAGCAGCGCCGCAATGCCCCTGCCGGTCAGGCTGGAGACGGCAAACAGCGGCGCCGCAGGCAGTAGGCCGCGCAGTGTCTCACTCAGGGCACGCACCCGTTCCGACGCAGCCCGATCCGTCTTGGTGATGACGGCCAGGGTTTCGCGCACCCCCAGCAGGTCCATGACCCGCACGTGTTCCAGGGTCTGGGGCATTACGCCCTCGTGGGCGTCGACCACCAGCATGCCCAGATCGACGCCACGGATACCGGAAATCATGGTGTTGATGAAGCGCCGGTGCCCCGGCACATCGATGAAGCCGATGACAGGACCGGCCGCCGTCTTGCGGTAGGCGAAGCCCAGGGCGATGGTCATGCCCCGGCGCTGCTCCTCCTCCAGCCGATCCGTGTTGACGCCGGTCAGTTGCCGGACCAGGGAGGTCTTGCCATGGTCCACATGGCCGGCGGTCGCGACGATCACGCCAGCGACTCCCGCAGCATCGCCCACTGGGCGAGAAAGTCTTCTTCCGTCTCCAGGCAGCGGCAATCCAGCAGCAGGCGGCCCCGGGAAGTGCGGCCCAGGACGGGCACGGGCAAGCGCCGCAGGGCCTCGCCCAGGGCGCGCAGTTCGCTGTCGTCGCCCGACACAGGAATGATCTCGATGGCGGCGCTGGGCAGCGTGTCCACGGGCAGGGCGCCGCTGCCGATCTGACTGTTGCAGGGTACCACCGATGCCTGGAAGTGGGTTGCCAGGGTGGCGGCGATGGCGGGCAACAAGCGCCGGGCCTGGGCCTCGATGTTCGCCAGGGGCCGGGTCAGCAGGCGCAGGGTGGGCAGGCGTTCCCGCAGGGTGGCGGGATTGCGGTACAGCTTTAGCACTTCGGCCAGGGCGACGAGGGTGAGCTTGTCCAGGCGTAGGGCCCGCTTCAGGGGATTCTTGCGGATGCGTTCGATCAGTTCCCGGCGTCCGGCAACGATGCCGCACTGGGGCCCGCCCAGCAGCTTGTCGCCGCTGAAGGTAATCACGTCCGCCCCCTGAGCGACGGTGGCCGCCGCCGTGGGTTCGGCGGGCAGGCCCAGGGTGGCGAAGTCCACCAGGCTGCCGCTGCCCATGTCCACCACGAAGGGCAGACCATGCTCCCGGGCCAGGGCCGCCAGGGCCTTTTCCTCCACCGCATGGGTAAAGCCCTCGATGCGGTAATTGCTGGTGTGCACCTTCATCAACAGGGCGGTGCGCTCGCCGATGGCGGCGGCGTAGTCTTCGAGATGGGTGCGGTTGGTGGTGCCGACCTCCACCAGATGGCAGCCGGAGCGGGCCATGATTTCCGGTACCCGGAAAGAGCCGCCGATCTCCACCAGTTCCCCCCGGGAGGTAGGGACTTCGCCCCCCAGGGCCAGGCTATTGAGGACGAGGAAGACTGCCGCCGCATTGTTGTTGACCACTGTGGCCGCTTCCGTACCCGTCAGTTCGCAGATCAGGGACTCCACATGACTGTCGCGCTCGCCCCGCTCGCCGCTCGCCAGATCGAACTCCAGGGTCGTCGGCGCCGTGGCGACAGCCACCATCGCCGCCACCGATTCCCGCGGCAGCAAAGCGCGGCCAAGGTTGGTATGGAGGACAGTGCCGGTCAGATTGAAGACCGGCCGCAGGCTGGGCTCGTGGCGAGCATGCAGCTCTGCCGCCACCCGCTGCCGCAGAGCCTCGGTGGAGACCTCGACCGGATGGCCCTGATCCAGTTGCTGCCGGGCCTGCGCCAGTGTTCCGCGGATCGCCTGGCTCACCTCCTCATGGCCCCAGCGGACGATGGCGTCGCCCATCTGTTGCAGCCCCGCATCCACCGAGGGTAAGGCGCGTCGCGGATCGGGGGCGGGATGATCTCGACTCATGGCAGTCGCGTGCCTCCGCCCTCAATTACCGGCTGCCACATCCGCCGCCATACGCTCCAGCGGTCGCCCGTGGGCAAAAGCCTCCAGATTGCGCAGAAAAACGCCCGGCATCGGCTCCACCATGCCCGGTGCGCTCCAGGATATATGGGGACTGAGACGCACGCGGGGTGGGTGTAGAGCCAATGGCTTGCGAGCAGCGGCTCGGGATCGACCACGTCTAGGGATGCCACCAGTTCGACGCCCGCCATGGGGCTGAGCCGATGCTGCCGCACCTTGGCGACTATCCGCATGTCGAAGGCCAGGTCGCGTCGGGCGATGACCTGGCTGATGGCGTTGCAGCCCAGGAGGACGCCCAAGGTCTTCCCTTCCAGTCCCCCATGTCGGCCAGAAACCACTGCGCCGGGAGAGCGCTCACCCAGCTCTGGGGCAACTGCTTTTTGAAGCTCAGCATCATGGCCAGCGCCCAAGCGGAGGTGCCAACGGCCGATGCGCCACGGGAGCAACTGACCTGGAGTCCCTCCGCAAGATCGAAGGGAAAAGTGTCTGCGCCGGTACCGAAGACATGCACCCATTTCAGCCCGCGACACCTGGGCAACAATTCGGCCGGGGGGTTGGGTGCCCACCAAGGGTGTCTGCAGGGCATCGACATCCCCGATAGGTGCTCCCGTTACCGAAAGTCTGACCGATTCAAAACCTGTCGCATGGCGCCACAACGCTCCCTCGATTGCCGGAGCCAGAAGGTTCAGCGCCAGTTGCATGTCATCCTCCGCCCTTGCTCGAATGAGATCATGAAGCGGCGGTGCCGACGACAACAGAGCTCAGTTGGCCAAAAGCTGTCTTTAATGGCCGCGACGATATCCCGCTGTTCGCGCTCGATGAGGTCGCCTGACACAAGCTTTCGCGTCGGCAAGGCGCTCGACGGCACCGCACGCTGAACCGCCGCCTCCTCGATGGTCAGCCAATCACGCATCCACCGGGCTCCGTCCCTGCTCAGGAGGAAGACCGGAACTCCAGGGCACCGAGCGCCATCGCCAGCAGGCAGTCCCTGAACGCAGGCTCCGCAACGCGCTCGGGGGCATCCTCGAGCGTGGCGCGGATCGTCGCGCGCATCCCGATGCCCAGCATGTAGGCCGCCATGTCGCGTCGCAGGGGGTCGAGAGAAGGCAGGTACATCGTCACGAAAGCGCTCCATGCCTCGTCCACGTACTGCCGCGTGTTCTCGTAAGGCCCGGTGCGCATGCCGACCTTCAGGTCGGGGTGATACTTGAGATGGAACTCGCGGTGCAGACGGTACAGCCGCAGTTCCATGCGCACCATGTTGTCGAGAATCTCCCGCAGCGCCGCGTCCAGCGCGAGGCCGGCAATGCGCTGGCGCAGGGCAGCCACGTGGACCGTGGCCTCCTCG
>MTKY01047682.1_pt1 | contig 10841 bp, 6 predicted proteins | sample 1042731 | NCBI WGS metagenome assembly MTKY01 (sample SAMN06212206, study PRJNA360538) | anaerobic digester metagenome | biome: Wastewater treatment plant; material: sludge; isolation source: anaerobic digester fed with sludge from wastewater treatment plant | place: Denmark: WWTP Soeholt ... | reverse complement strand
GGGTGCCAGTCCCCGGGGACTGCCACCTGCCTGGCCATCTCGCCCGGTCTCGACCTTCACCCTGCGCCCAGGCAGGTCGCTGTCCCCGATTCGGCAGGAGACGCCCCTGAACTGGGGACAGGGACCCATCCGGGTGCAGTCGGCGTGCCTTCATTCGAGACGGAAGGGCCGGCTGGGTGCCAGTCCCCGGGGACTGCCACCTCTCGCGCCGTTCCCTTCCGCCGGGGGCCGGCTACCTGCATCGCGAGAGGTCGCTGTCCCCAGTTCAGTCTGCAGGATACCAACGGCCGGGGTCACATCCCGAATCCTGAGTCTCCTATACACGCAGTTGGATGATGGCTGAGCGCCAGGAAACTCAATATTCACGATATGACCCCTGGGTGCCAGTCCCCGGGTCAGCCCCTACTCCTTCGCCAGCCGCCTGAATCCCCGTCCGTCCAGCGTTACGCCATCGGACTCCGCCGGGCCGAAGGCGATGATGTCGGTGTAGCCGGGGAACTCCACGCGGACCGCATGCGAGTTGATGCGGGTCACCTGTGGCCGATCCGCTCCGGCCCGGTGCGGCCAGAGCACGGCCAGTATCTCCGGCGCGGCGCTGGTGGTCACATCCGCCCTCAGCCGCGGGTGGGTCTGGACCTTCGACACCGCACTCGACTGCACCTCATTGAGGTCCTGGGTGAATGCGGGCTGCGCGGCAGCGAACAGATCGATGTCGAGCTGCCAACCGTTGGCCTCGTCAACGATTACCGGCCGCGCGCCCTCGAGGTTGATGGCATTTGGGTTGGTGACGTTCAGCGTCCATGTATAGGTGTGCTCGGCCCCATCGGCCTCGACCTCGTCATAGATCACTGCGTACGGACCGGCCTCGCCGCGGATGAAGTAGATGTGCCGGTCGAGCTTCTTCAGCGCCTCGTTCCCATACAGGTCACCCGCGCGACCACGCGCATAGCAGGCGCTGCCGTCGTCATCATATTCGTCGATGCGCCCCTCGCGGCAGTAGACCGTCTGCCCCTTGCCATCAAACAGGAGGCTGTTGTGGTCATCGGTGTCGCGGGCGCCGTAGCCGGAGTCGAAGGCCAGGATGGAGGCTCCGCAGTAGATTGCGAAGTGATTCGCATCCATCTGCGAGTGTCCGCGGTCCGGATTGCCGCCGCTGATGAAGGAGAGCAGGCAGCCTTCGGCGTCCCACCCCGTGCGCATGCTGACCATCCCCCGGCGCGAGTACCTCCGCGAGAGCGGGAGGTCCATCTCATCGGGATGCACCGCCTGCGGCGCCAGCGCGTGCCAGATGATCACGTAGGGCAGAGCTGACTTCCATGAGTCGTAGCTATCACCGAAGATAGTGTTGCCCTCGCGCTGAGTACCGTCGGTGACCTCCCAGAGCCACGTCAGGGCCGGATCGTCGAGCACGGAGGCGAACAGCGGAAAGAACGAGCAGTGTGCGCCGAAGTAGGCGTCGTTGACGTTGTTGAAGTATGCCGCGTTGGGGCGGAGTTCATAGAGGTAGTAATAGGCGGCCTTCTGCAACTCGGGGCGCTCGAAGAGGTTCGGACCGCCCGCGCGGCGCATCGCCTCGATGAGCGGGGCCATATTGTAGATGCACGCACTGGTGTAGCCGGGCCCCTCCATCGCGCCGCCGTCGACGCCCAGCCCGATCGTCAGGTACTTCTCGACGCCCTCGAAGAAGAGATCGACCCAGGCGTCTTCGAGCTCACTGCCTCGATCTGTCTCCCCGTAGATGGCCAGGGCCATGAGGCCACCGGCCGCATTGCCAAGCAGGGCGAAGTTGTGCCCCAATATGGCCGGGTAGTCATCGCGATCCTTGATCCCCTGCATGTACGGGTAGAGGTAGGCGAAGTAGGTGTCGATGATGTAGTCGCGGACCTCCTTGCGCTCCTGCTCGGTCAGGTCGTTGTAGAGCAGGTCGTAGAAGATCGCCAGGGAGAGGCTCGAATGGCCGGCATCGAGCGGCTGGGCCAGCCAGCCCTTATAGGGCGTGCCGTAGTTGGTGCCGCCGATGCGGTCGATGACGCGCTCGCGGATGATGGTGAGCACGATGTTCTTTGCGCCCTCGATGTACTTCTGCTCGCCGGAGAGTACGCCCGCCCATGCCAGTTCCTCATAGCGCTTGGTGAGCATCCACGCGCCAGGGCGGGTCTCCCAGACGTTCACCTCCCCACCCTGGTGGGAGATGATGTTCACCCGCTCGGGCCAGTTGACGTAGTGGGGGGAGGCGGGGTCGAGATACTGGTCGCACTTCTCGAGTAGGCGCCGGTAGGCGATGGCCTCGACGCCCTCACCCAGCCGCGCTCGAACCTGCTCAAGCTCCGTGCTGGTGCACAGCAGCCGAGGGTGCTCGCTGTTGTCGCGATAGAGTCTACGCTCCTGGCAGTTCGCCGGGATGAGCGCGCTCAGCGCGGCAATCGCGATGATGACTGCGAAGAGCCATTGCGCGTGTGATGTCATTACGGCCTCCTGGGTGGAGGGCGGGTGTGTGCGTGCGGCCGGAGAGCCGCATCTCCCAGAGGCAGGGCGTGACCACCGCCAGCCCGGGGAGGGGCCGCACGAGCGAGTGTCGCGGCCGTGTGCGATACGAGCGAGGCCGGCCCACGAATGCCATATAGTCCTGTGTCCGCGGGCCGACCGCGTGACGCCGCCGGTACAGCTTGGTCCCGCGCCTGCGGGACGCGGCCCCTCCCGGACGATACGCTCTGCGCTATCCCCGAGACCCCAGGCGCGCAACAGCCCCGCGAGCAACGCACACCGAGGCGCCGCTTCCCCCTACCTCAGTTCGTCCACGTTCTCGACGACCTTGGCGAAGGCGTTGATGATGTCGTCCATGTCCGACTGCTCCGCCAGGAGCGCCGTGTGGGCGACCCAGACCTGCGTCTGGCAGATCCTCTCACAGTTGGGATGGTGCATATCGGCGTAGTCGGGGAACTCGACCATCTCGGCTATCTTGCCAAAGCGCTTCTCGGCGAAGAGGGGATTCTTGTACAGCGGGTGCGGGTAGCCGCCGCCGACGCCGACGCCCTCGGCAGTGACGGCCTCCATGAAGCGCGCTCGTGGCACGCCCACGACCTCTTCATCGTAGTTGACCGCGTACACGTGCCGCGAGATGCGCGTCATCCAGGGGTCGCGCCGCAGGGGGCTGATGCCGTCGATAGCGCCGAGCTTCTCATCCAGGTACAGCCCGTTCTCATGCCGCCTCTGTGTCTGCTCATCAAGCCTGCCGAATTGGCACATGAGCACCGCCGCCGTGAGTTCGTTCATCCGCGCATTCCAGCCGGCGTTGTGGTGCTCGTAGAAGGGCCGATTGGGGATGCGGCCGATATGGTGAAGGGAGAAGGCCTGAGCGGCCACCTCATCGTCGTTGGTCAGGATGATGCCGCCCTCGCCTGCGGTGATGTGCTTGGAGGCCTGGAAGCTGACGCCCCCGCAGTCGCCCACCGCGCCGAGCTTGCGGTCATTCCACATCGCGCCCCAGGAGTGGCAGGCATCCTCGACGACGGCGAGGTTGTGCTTTCTGGCGATGGCCAGGAGGCGCTCCATGTCGCAGGCTCGCCCGGCGAAATGCACCGGCACGATGGCCCTGGTGCGTGGTGTGATGGCGGCCTCGACGACCTCCGGGTACAGGTTCTGGGTCTCGAAGTCGATGTCGACGAACACCGGCACCGCCTTGTTGGCGAGCACACAGGTGGCGCTGGCGACGAAGGTGTAGGAGGGCACGATCACCTCGTCACCGACGTCAACACCGGCCGCGCGCAGAGCGATCTCAAGCGCCACAGTACCGTTAGTGACGGCGATGCCGTACTTGGCGTCCTGGTAGGCGGCGAAGGCCTCCTCGAACTGCTTGCAGCGGGAGTCCTCGGCCAGCCGGCCCCATTGCCCGCTCTTGATGACGTCGGTCACGGCATTGATCTCGCACTCATCCCAGATCGGCCATTTGGGCCACGGTTTGGTGCGGACCTTCTCGCCGCCGTTGATTGCCAGTTTCGCCATTGAGGTTCACTCCTGTTCGGTTTGGCCCGCTCCCGTCAGCTCGGGCGCGCTTGAAGACGTCCTTTGTCTGCGTGAGTTACGACGACATCGACCAGGCGCCCGGTCGGTTCACCGGCGTCGGCGACATCAACCTCGAGATAGTTGTCACTTATTCCGCGTACAATCCCATTGCCCTGCGGCGACTGCAACACAACCTCGAGGTGGTTGCCGAGCATCGAGGCGGCGAACTCCGCGCGTTTGTGCTCCGAGATCCCCCGCAGCGCGTGATTGCGTGCTTTCCGCAGTTCGTAGTTGACCGGGTTCGGCATCGCCGCGGCCGGCGTCCCCTGCCGCTCCGAGTAGGTGAATACATGCAGATACGACAGTGGCAGCTCGGCGATGAAGGACCGGGTGGCTTCGAACTCCTCCTCCGTCTCCCCTGGGAAGCCGACTATCACATCCGCGCCGATGCAGGTGTCAGGCGCGGCCTGCTTGACCAGCAGGACCAGGTCGCGGTAGAAGGCCGTATCATAGGGCCTGCCCATTCGGTGAAGCACACTGTCGCAGCCGCTCTGGAGCGGGATGTGCAGGTGCCTGCAGAGCTTGCCTGCTGCCGGATCTGAGCGCGCGCGGCCCCCGCGGGCGACCATCCCGATGATCTCGTCGGTGACTTCGCGGGGCTCGATCGAGGATACCCGCAGCCGCGGCACGGCGGTCCGACCAATCAGCTCGATGAGGTATGCCAGGTTGGTGTCCTCATCAAGGTCGACACCATAGCGCCCGAGGTGCGTGCCGATCAGGATGATCTCGGGATATCCGGCCTGCGTCAGCGCCAGGCACTGGGCCAACACTGCGTCCGTGGGCACTGAGCGGGAGGCTCCCCTCGCGGTGGGGATGATGCAGTAGGCGCAGCGGGCATCACAGCCCTCCTGCACCTTGACGAAGGCGCGGGTGTGGTCGGAGAAGTCGCTGATGATGACCGGGCCCTCGGGGCCTGCGTCGGCCCGCTCATGGCCATCGGCGGGGGGGATAAGCTCGGCCAGTTGCTGCTTGCGGGCGTTGCCGAACACGATGTCGACCTCGGCGATTGCCTCGATCTCACCCGGCTTGACCTGCGCGCAACACCCCGTCACCACGACGAGAGCGCCCGGGTTGAGACGTCTGGCGCCACGGGCGAGGCGGCGTGTTTCGCGGTCCGTGCGGGAGGTGACGGTGCAGCTGTTGATGATGCACACGTCGGCGCCGTCATCGTAGGGGATGACGCGGTAGCCGAGCCGCTGAAGCTGCAGGCGCATCTGCTCACCCTCGTACTGGTTGAGCTTGCAGCCCAGGGTCTTGATGGATGCCGTACGGCGCTGCATGGTCGATCGTCCGCGCGGGGGAGTGGTGGCCGGTTTGCCTGCATTCTGGATGCTGTGCTATAATCCGCGGCAACCCCGGCGAGTACCGCCCGTCCGGGTGGGGCTGCCGAGGTGGCTCAGCAGACACGCAAACGACCGGGCCGAGGCCCGGTCGCCGTGTGAGACGCGCTCCTGTCGGAGATCAGGCCTTCGCGATCTTATCGGCACGGATGCAGGAGGTACACACCCACTGCCGCTTGACGCCGCCCGCCGCCTGCCGAACACGGATGCGCTGCAGATTCGGGTTGAACTTTCGCTTGGTGTGGCGCTGGGAGTTACTGACATTCGAGCCCACCGCCGGCCGCTTCCCACAGACTGTGCACATCTTGCCCAATGTCGTTCAGTCCCTTCAGCAAACCGTCTGCCCGGCGAAGCGCTCGATGTCCCCGCGGCGGCGGTCCTGCATTGAGAATAACTGATACGCGGCGGGAGTCACGGCCCCGCCGGAGAAACCGAGTATAGCATAATGCTGCCTGAAGACGCAAGAACGGGTGACGACGCATGCTCCGATGCGCTCGTTCTGCCTGGAGCAGAACTCGACGACGCCGATGACGCCCCTGCCGCGGTGTCCTACTCTACACTGATGCGGCCCGGCCGCATCTCCGGCACCGCCCTGCCCTTCGGCCTGCACCTGTCCAACGGCGTCTACGGCACCGCCAACAGCCTCCACATCGCCAGCGGCGGGGCATACATCTTCACGATGCTCGTGATCTCGCTGTTCGTCACCTACTGCGAGGCGTGGGCGATCGAGCAGTTCGTCGACCTGCCGCTCACGGCGATTCTGTTGAGCGTCAGCGGCGTCGTCGACGGCCCCGCGGCAATGACCTGGGACTCCGTGCTCAGCATGCTGCCGTTCGTCAACTTCATCCTGATCCTGCGCCTCTCGCAGCTCTCGGGCTACCACGCAGCGGAGCACAAGGTTGTCTCCGCCATCGAGCATTTCGGCCGGCTTGACTACGAGCAGGTCGTCGAGATGCCCCGCGTGCACCCCCGCTGCGGGACGGTCCTGCTCTTCGGGCTCATCCCGGCGCTGCTTCTTGCCGTGCCGCTGTGGGCCTCGGGCAGCGCGGAGGGCTACGTGGCCGCCGTGCTCGTCGCCGTCGTGGGTTGGCGCTACCGCTACCACACCGGCTTCTTCGTCCAGAACCACTTCACGACCAAGCCGCCGACGGAGCATCAACTGCGCACCGGCATAGCGGCAGGGGAGAAACTGTTGGGCCTCTGGCGGGCCGACCCCCACAAGCAGGTGCCGTGGCTGCGGATGCTGTGGATACGCGGGGTGCCGCAATTGCTCGGCGGGCTGTTCGTCGCCGCGTCGGTATTCGAGTGGGTGTTCGCCAGGTTGCATATCTGGCTGGATTTCTGAACACGCCCTAACCAGATGGGGATGTGCCATGATACGAGAAGAGATACAGGCTGCGTTGACGGAGGCGCTCAGAGCGGTGGCCGCCGAGTGCGGCATTGATGAGCCGAGCCTGCCGGCAATCGAGTTGACCGACCCGCCGAACCCGGAGATGGGCGACTTCTCGACCAATGTCGCCATGGTCGGCTGCAAGCAGGTGAAGATGGCCCCCAGGCAACTCGCGGAGCTGCTCGTGCCGCACCTGGAGGCATCGGACCTCGCGCTGGAACGCGTCGAGATCGCCGGGCCCGGCTTCATCAACATGTTCATGGATCGCTCCTGGCTGCACAACACCGTCGCCGAGGTGCTCCGCACCCGCGATGAGTACGGGCAGAGCACGCAGCCGACGGGCGTGAAGATGCAGGTCGAGTTCGTCAGCGCCAACCCCGTCGGGCCCGTGCACATCGGCAATGCGCGTGGGGCGCCATTCGGCGACTGCCTCGCCTCGCTGTTGCAGGCGGCCGGCAACGACGTCCAGCGCGAATACTATGTCAACGACGGGCCCTTCAACACCCAGGCGCTGACCTTCGGGATGTCGATCCAGGCGCGCTATCTCGAGGCGATCGGCAAGCCCTTCGAGTTCCCCGAGAACGGCTACCAGGGCGACTACGTGGTCGAGATGGCCCGGCGGCTCGTCGACGAGCATGGCGACGCGCTTGCCGGGCGTGCCGCCGATCCGGAGGCCGCGCACGAGTTCTTCATCATGTTCGAGGATGAGATACTGGCGCAGGCCAGAGAGGACCTCAAGGAGTTCGGCGTCGAGTTCGATGTGTGGTATCACGAGCGCGAGCTGTACGATGACCCCGAGGCTCCCGACGCCACCGGCATGCGGGGCTTCATTAAGCGGCAGCTCGACGCCCTGCTGGCAGCCGATCAGGCCTACGAGCATGATGGGGCAATCTGGCTGCGGACGGGCGACTTCGGTGATGAGAAAGACCGCGTGCTGGTGCGCAGTGACGGCCGCCCGACCTACATCGCCGGGGATGCCGCCTACGCCGCCAATAAGTTCGCGCGCGGCTTCGACCATGTCATCTACATCTTCGGCCCCGACCACGCCGGCTACGTCCCGCGGCTGCAGGCGGTACTCGCCGCATGCGGATTCGATCTGAGCCGGGTCGAGATCATCGTCTACCAGAACGTGCGGATGGTGCGCGGCGGGGAGACGGTGAAGCTGGCCAAGCGCAAGGGGCAGATCTACTCGGTGCGCGACCTGATCGAGGAGGTCGGTCGTGACGCCGCGCGCTTCTTCTTCCTCATGCGCAGCAACGACTCACATCTGGACTTCGACCTCGACCTGGCCGTGAGCCAGTCGGAGGAAAACCCCGTCTACTACGTCCAGTACGCCCACGCGCGCATCTGCAGCATCGGCCGGCAGGCACAGGAGCGCGGCTTTGAATTCGGTGACAAGCCCGACCTGAGCCTGCTCTCAGACCCCGCCGAGCTGGCCCTCATGCGCAAGATGGCCGACTATCCCCATGAGTTGCGGGTGGCTGCGGAGGGGCGTGCGCCGCACCGGCTGACGACCTACCTCCGCGAGCTGACACAGGCATTCCACCAGTTCTACACCAACTGCCAGGTGCTCAATTCTGAGGATATGGCGCTATCGACCGCGCGCATGGCACTGACGGATGCGACGCGGCAGGTGCTGGCCAACTGCCTGGGGATACTGGGCATCAGCGCACCGGAGCGGATGTAAGGCAGGCGCCTGGGGGTCGGAGCTTGAATCTTCACTCGCCCGACGCCCTTGTTGTGTGCCGACCCCCGCGTGGAGAGTGAAGATTCCAGTTCCGACCCCAGCCGCTATCGGCCTCAACAGACGTGACCCGGAATTGCCTCTCACCGCTCCGGACCGGGACCGTGGGGCAGGCTCTGGCAGCCTGCCAGAACTGGCGACTCGTCAGCGCCCCCAGGTCTGTCCTATCTCCCCCGAGTCGGCTGCTGTGCTGCGTGCAGTCCTGGGAAGCGCCGCCCTCACAGGCTGCGAGAGCCTGCCCCACGCGAGGCCGTGGAGCCCCTACCTACCCCGCTCCTGACAGCGAGTCATACACCCCGTAGAGCTGCTCGACCAGGCGGCTGATGTCGAACATCTCCTCTGCCCGCGCACGGCCTGCGCGACCCATCTGCTTGGCCCTTGTGGCGTCGGCCAGGAGCGTGCATGCCGCTTCCGCCAGCGCCCCCGCGTCGCCGATCGGCACCAGCAGACCGGTCTGCCCGTCGTTGACTATCTCCATCGGGCCCGCTGCCCGCGTGGCGATGACGGGCTTGCCTGCCGCCATGGCCTCGATGAGCACCATCCCGAAGGGCTCCGTGTCGGAGGGCAGGATGACGATGTCGGTGAGCGCCAGCAGGTGCTGGACGTCCTCGCGGAAGCCCAACCAGCGCACCGCATGGGCGCAGCCCAGTTCTTCGGCCAGCGTGTGGAGTTCCTGCTTGTAGTCATCCTCCCAGAAGCCTGTGTCGCCGATGACCAGCAGGCAGGTGTCGGGGTGTCGGCTGAGTATCTCTGGCAGCGCCCGCAGCAGCACTCGATGCCCCTTCCAAGGGGTCAGGCGGGCGATGACTGCGAGTATCGGCGCACTGGGTGGCAGTTGCAGCTGTGCCGCCAGCGCGGGGTCTGGGGCCACGGGCTCATACTTGTCCAGCGGACGCGCTCCGAGGACAACCGTGGTGTCGCACTGGGCTTCGGCCAGGCTGTCGGCGACGGCCTGAGACATCGCGACGATATGCGGCCTGACGATCCTGGCAACCCTGATGAGGAGGTTGCGCGCGCCGCCGGGCGGGAGGATATCCCGCACATCCCAGACGACCGGCTTGCGTGAGAAGCGCGCCGCGAAGCCGCCCAGCACGTGGCACTTGAGGGTATTGGTGTGGATGATGTCGGGCTCGAGTTCGTTGATGGTCTTGCGCAGGCGCGAGACCGGGCGGACGCTCTGCAGCGCGCCGATGATGCGGGTGGTGAAACCTGCGACCTGCTCGCGGGAGTGCTCGTAGAGCGCTCCGCCGGCCGGGAACACCTCGCGGCAGGCGATTCCATCCAGATCGACGCCACGCAGCCACTCGGCGCGCTCCGCGTGGAAGAGCAGCGGGCGGACGCGGTTACGGTCGACATAGCGCAGGATGTCGAGCAGCGCCTCCTGGGCTCCGCCGCCAATGTCTCCGGCATGGTCGACGTATGCGACCTTCATAGGGAATTGACGCTCGTTTACATATTCTTGACCCGATTGCGGGTTAACACGGTCGTTGCGCGGGGGCCGTGTAGAGCGCGGTCTGTAGCCCCGTCGCCGCGTCTGTATTCGTTCCGTTACTTGACCTCACCTCCGCGCCTGACGCGGGGGCTGCTGGTTTTACCCACCCGATTCAACTTCTTTTCCCGCGTCGCCGATAAGTCCAGTAGCACTGGGTGGGTTGAAGCGAGAGACGCTGAAGGCCCGAGGCGGCTGTGGGAGGTCGCCAAAGGCGCGAAACTCAAGATCGGCTTCGTATCTTCGCTTCTACCCAAGGGTACCGGCTCTGACGCGCCCGCTCAAGACGCGTCGATCGGCAACCATCCTAAGGGGAAATGAGGCGAAGATCTTGTCGTACACAGTACTCATCGTAGAAAGTGACCCGGCAACACAGCTATCGCTGGCAAGCATCGTGGCAACGTGCGACTACTCGCCATTGATCACCAGCAGCGGCCAGGACGCGCTCAGACTGGCCAAGGCCGAGAATCCGGCCATGATGCTGCTGGCCCTCATCCTGCCGGACATGGACGGCTTCGACGTAACCCGCCAACTGCGCAAGGACAGCAGCCTCCCACTGCTTGTCGTGACCTCGCGCACCTCGGATGTGGACCGCATCTGTGCATTCGAGCTCGGCGCCGATGACTATGTCACCAAGCCCTTCCGGGAGGCGGAACTGTCGTGCCGCATCAGGTCGCTGATGCGCACCACCTACTCGAGTACAGGCACCGGGCGGATCGGTCCATCGATGCAGTTCGGCGAACTCGTGCTCAAGCCCGACAGCCGGGAGGTGTGGCTCGAGGGGCAGCAGGTTCACCTGACACCCAAGGAGTTCGA
>MTKY01071973.1_pt1 | contig 10844 bp, 10 predicted proteins | sample 1042731 | NCBI WGS metagenome assembly MTKY01 (sample SAMN06212206, study PRJNA360538) | anaerobic digester metagenome | biome: Wastewater treatment plant; material: sludge; isolation source: anaerobic digester fed with sludge from wastewater treatment plant | place: Denmark: WWTP Soeholt ... | reverse complement strand
GGCGAAGACGGGGAACAGGATGGCTGCGAGGATGGCGATGATAGCGATCACGACCAGCAATTCAATCAACGTGAACCCTTTTCCTCTTCGCATGGTTGCATCATCCCTTCTGGTGTCCCGCGGCTCAGATCACAGTGACCTGTGTTGCGGCTGTTAATCGTTTCTCTACTCTCCGTTCGCAGGTGCGTCAATGGCTCCAGCCAATCTAATTAACTCCTTGACAAAGCAGGTCAGAGGTGCTTCTGTGCCATGTAGCCAAGCGGGTAGATGACCCCAAAATGACCCTCATAGACACAAGTCAGATCACCGAAGACGAAGCGCGTTCCTACCTGGAGCAGCTCCGCTGGCAGAATGTCCCCATCTGCCCGCACTGTCGCTCCGCCGATGTGACGCAGCTACGTGGCAAGGCCCATCGCGCGGGGCTGCTCCAGTGCAATGCTTGCCGCCGGCAGTTCACGGTCACGGTCGGTAGCCTTATGGAGGGCAGCCACCTGCCTTTACGGAAGTGGATCTACGCCTTCCAGTTGCTCTGCGCGGCCCAACTGGGCCTATCGGCCCTTCACTTTCAGGATGAACTGCGCTTGCGGTCCTACAAGACAGCCTGGTCTGTACTGCACCGGATACGTTCGGCGACGGAGAATGGTCCGCTGGAGAGGGCTCTCAAGCGAGCGAGGGGCGCCGGTGAGACTTATGAGGGTGCGGATACCCGGCCGGACGGCGGTAAACCGCTCAAGACAAGGGGTGGAAAGAATAAGGCGCCGGCCGAGCCACGGTCGCGACTCAAGCCGATCTCCCTCTCGCCGCTGGAACCTGAAGAGGCCCTTAGGGCCATCCTCTCTACCCCGCTACCAGATAAAGAACGGAAGCGGGCGGCAGCAAGACAGAGCCGAACGAAGGGTTAAGAGCTGTGAGGGAGAGTAGTTCGCAGCGGTCCAGGCAGCCTGAGTAGTTCAGAGCGGGCAAGAGGGTGCGTCACATCTAGCCAGACATTTTTCCATCTTCCCCCCAAGATAGCTAGGAAAAATTCACATGGCGTATGCTTTGTCAAGGAGATAACTGAATCAGGAGACCCATTCACACCTCTGCGAACAGGGATGTTAGTCGCTCACCCACCTTGCCCACAGCAGCCCCAGAATCCACTGCTTCTGGAGCTTTCGCCTTCAGGGCGATGTTAGCCGCCCGTCCTGCGGCTTGATGCGCCGCATCAGGCACGCCACATCAGGCTCGCAAGAACGCCAGCCGTCACCCACAAAGTAACCGCAGGCCACTGAGGCCTGCGGTTACTTTATGTCTCCGGTACCCCGCCGTTAGTGCGCTCCGTACCTCGTTCCCACGTAGTCCTCGATGAAGGACACGCTGCCTCGGAAACCGGCGTAGGTCTTGCTGAGCACCAGCCGGTCTATGGACGGGAAGGTGACTCCGAGGTGGGCGGCGCCAATCTCCTTGGCCAGGCTCTTGTCCTGCGAGCTGCCCAGGACGAACGAAGGTCCGGCGGCGCGCACCGCGTTGTCAATCTCAGCCTGGTCGGTCTCAAAATGCACCGCCGGCGGATCGGCGTAGGTGAAGGTGCCTGCCGCGGCCTCGATTTCGTCGCGCCGACTCTCCGGCGGCTCGTCCGTGATGACGACAGCCACCGGGAGCTGGCTGAGGTCTTCGGCCAGGAAGCGCGTCAGGCCGATCGCCGTGGCGCTGTCACCCACGATGGCTACCCGCTCCTGGAACTGGAAGCCCAGGAACACCGTGCCGGCTTGAGTGTAGAGGTCATAGGTCTCGCTATTCTCACTGGCCAGCAGCTTCGACAGCTTCTGGGGCTTGATCCGCAGGGCTTCCGCCACTTGCGTCAGGAAATCGGAGGTGGCGGTTGGGCCCACCGGCGCGCCGGGGTAGCGTAGCGAGGGGATACCGAACTTGCGCTGGAAGAGCTTCTCAAGCCCCTCACCGAGGTAGGGCGAGAGGATGATGTTCAACTCCGCCGATCCCGCCGCGCGGATGCTGTCCAGCCCCTCGCGTCCCGTAAGGAAGGTCCGCACCTTCAGCCCCAGGCCCTGCAGGAGGCGGGCGATCTCCTTGAGGTTCCCTTGCCAGTAGATGTCCTGCGTCGGCACGACCCCAAAGAGGTTGACGCTGCCGGCGACTGTGGGCTGCTGCTCAGTGAGTTGGTCAACCAGCGCCTCCCAGACGAGGTCATAGCCCTGGTAGGTGTTCCCCTTGAAGCCGCTGACCTCCACATATGCCAGAGGCTCCTTGGTGTCCCCGAACTCCTTGATCACCGACGCGATGTCATCGCCGATGATGGCGGAGGTGCAGCCTGTCAGCACCACATAGGCGTCCGCGTCAATGACCTCGCGCGTCGAGGTGATGATCTCTTTCAGACGGCCCTCACCGCCGAAGACCACCTCGCGCTCGAGCGTGTTGGTGCTGGGAACGGCGGAGATGCCCAGGAACGAGGAGCCCTGCCATCCGCCTCCATACCGTTGGGCAAAGTCCAACTGGCAGCCGCAGCCGGGGCCGCAGTGCAGGATCGGGGCGACGCGGTATATGGACTGGATAGTGGGAAGGGCGCCACCCAGGGCGCAACTCAAGCGTTTGCTTTGCGTTGTAGACATCTAGCTGACCTCCTTAGCCAACTTCAGCTCCGGCCCTGAATCAAACGATAGCTCCGGCTCAGGTCCCGGTTCGGGCTTCTCGGTGATATACTTGAAGGGACTCTGGTCATACCATGACGCCCTGTAGGGCAGCTTCGCCCAGCGGCTGAGGCCCTTGCCAAAGCTCGGGTTCTTAAGAGCGTCCGCGATGCGCTCGCCGAGCTGGATGGAACCCTCGTAGCCTTGATAGGTGCGGCCCAGATCGAAGATGGCCGCGACCGCGAAGCCCTGGATGGCGGCCCAGGTGGCGGTGGCGCCTTCGGCCAAGATGAGATCGGGCTGCAGGCGGTTGAGCAGGTTCGCCTGTTCGAAGTGCTGGATGTTGGAGACATTGACGACGAAGTCTTCCCTGCCCTTGGCCAGCCGCTCGATGTTCTCCTTGATCACATCATCATAGTGGAAGAGAGTGATGCCCAGGATCTCCATGCCATACTCAGCGGCGGCGCTCTCAGCGAGCGTGACCGCGCGCGCCTGTCCCGCGCTCACGTACAGGCGCTTGCCTGCCAGCTTCTCACGCACAGCCTTCAGCCGGGCCGAGATGCGGCGGTGCTCCTTCTTGATGAGCGCCTCGGCGGCGTCTTGCTTGCCGGTCAGCTTGCCTATCTCCCGCAGCCAGCGATCGGTCCCCGCCACGCCTTGTGGCATGACCTCTCTGGCATAGGGCACGCCATATCGCTCCTCCAGATGCCTCACCAGATAGTCGCCATACGTGAGACAAATGCCGCTGGAGGCGACGGCGGAGACGCTGCGGCGGATGTCCTCGACACTGGCGTAACCGGGCAGGAAGTTAGCCTCCAGGCCAAGCTCCCCCAGCAGCCGGGAGATCTCAAGCTGGTCCGGGTGGCCCGCGGTGAGCGGGGTGATGACGTTGACAAGCTTGTCATTCCGGGGCCGCTTCTTGAGCAGGTAGTTGGCGACGCCATGCCAGGCGGCATCAGAGCCCGTGGCCCATACACCGCTGCGGAACCCCTCGCACTGCACCGGCACGATCTTCGCCTTGACCTCCTTTTGCAGCCGCCCGACGATGTCGTTGAGGGGATCGCCGATGATGCCGGCCACACAGGTGGTCAGAATGAAGATGGCCTCGGGCCGATGCCGCTTGTCGGCATGCAGCACGGTTTCCCGCAGCTTATCCTCGCCGCCGTGGATGATTTCATTCTCCGCCAGGTCGGTGGAATACCAGATCACATCCGAGTTGCCCTCCACGCCCCGCTGCAGCAACCCGATGCGGTTGAAGAGATTGAACGCGTGCGCGGCGCTGATGCAGCCGGCCGGCCCATGGGCGATCAGGACCGCGTCGCGCACCGTGACGAAGGTCATGAGGGTATAGAACTCCTGGCAGACGGTAGCCTGCGCGAATGACCGGGGCGCGTTCTTGAGGCACTGCCGCCGCGCGGCGCCGGCCAGCGCCCGGCACCCACCCCCGAAGGCAACTGTCGAGTTCAGCCGGGCCTCCCTGGTTTCAACGGGTTTTGTGTTCTCCATTGGATTACCTTTCTATTGGTTCGGGCGGTTGGCTCGCCCAATCAGTACCGCTATACGTTCCGGCTATTCGCGGTTAGTCCGTCTGCTTTACTGTCCGCCCCCTCTTCCTCGGTGTCGCCCTGCGGGCCGCCACGGCGGGTTCGGCGTGAAGCTCGAGCAAGGAATCCGCCCAGCGGGCGGCCCAGTCCCGCAGCTCCTGGGTCTCCAGGGGCGAGGGCACTTTGGACTTCTCATGGGCGGCGATCTTCTTCGCCAGGCGCGTGTAGACCGCCGCCTGGTCGGAGTCCGGCAGCGCCTCGATGACCGTCTTGCCCTGCAGTTCGCTCTGGGTGACGGTGACCGAGCGCGGCACATACTCGACGACCTGGGTGTCCGTGACCTTGACGAAGTCATCCACCAGCGACCGGGCATAAGGGTCATTGATCGAGTTGGCGATCAGCCCGCCCAGCAGCGCCCCGCCCGAGTTGGCGTATTTCTGGATGCCCTTGAACAGGTTGTTGGCGGCATAGATGGCCATGAAGTCGGCCGAGGAGACGGTGAAGACATGCTCCGCGATCCCCTCGCGGATGGGCATGGCGAACCCGCCGCAGACCACGTCGCCCAGCACGTCATAGAGCACGATGTCGAGTTGCAGCTCCTCGAAGAGGTGAAGCTGCCGCAGGGTCTCGACGGCGGTGATGATCCCCCGTCCCGCGCAGCCCACGCCCGGCGCCGGTCCCCCGGCCTCGACGCAATACACCCCGCTAAAGCCGGTGAAGACGATCTCCTCGGCCTTGACTGACTGCTGATCACGCAGGGTGTCCAGCACGGTCGGGATATATGCCCCGCCGCGCAGCGTGTTCGTCGAGTCGCTCTTCGGGTCGCAGCCGATCTGCAGCACCCGGTAGCCGTCCCGCGCCAGCGCCGCGCTGATGTTGGAGGCCGTGGTCGACTTGCCGATGCCGCCCTTGCCATAGATGGCGATCTGTTTCAAAGCATTGCGAGACAATGGAAAAACCTCCTACCGCGATTTCCAGAGTTGGGTTGAACCCCAGTCACTTGGTGTCGATATCTAGATCGGATGGCGAGGCGCAAGCCCCCGCCCTACAACCATCAACCCTCGCGCCGCGCCGCCGAGGTCGCGGCCAGCTTCGCCAGCGCCTCCTCAATCGGTCCTAAAGGTGACAGGCAATACACCCCGCGTTCGGCTAGAACCTGTTGGGCGCCAGGACCAGTGTTGACCGCCAGCAGGTATCGGCAGTCCGCGATGCGGTCGGCCGCCGCCGCCAGCCGTCCATCATGGTGCCGGCCGGAGCCCAAACACGGGGGCTCGTTGCCGCGCACCTCGATCTGTTGGTATTCACCCGCTCCTATCCGATAGATGCCGAAGCACTCAGCCTTGCCAAAGTGAGTCGGCGTCACCTCATCTTCCAGTAATGCGATCGCTACTTGAAAGGCCATCTCCAACTCTCCTAACCATGACTGAACGTCAGCGGCTGGTCGTTATACAGGAGCGAGGAGAAGTCCTGTTGGCGACCGGGTATGCCGCAAGCGTCCGCCCGGCACTGGCGGCAGTGCCGGAAGGCCGGCAGGTACTTCTCGACCGCGTCGCGCGCCGCGTTGACTTCCACACAGGTGGGAGCCCGCCGGTCAGCCATCTCATGCTGAGGGATCAGCGGGATGACGTTGATAAAGCCCGCGCCTGCCTCCCGGACCGTCCGGGCGATGGTCTCGATGTGGTGGTCGTTCACGCCCGGAACCAGCACTATGTTGACCTTCACCGCCACTCCCAGCGCACTCACCTTCCTAATGCCCTCAAGCTGGGCGTCAATGAGCCTTTGGGCCGCTTCCTCCCCGCTCTGCCACTGTCCGTCCTCAAAGACCCCCGCGCAAAGCTGTGGCAGTATCTTCGCCTCCACGGCGTTCACCGTCACGCTCACCGTCCGCACGCCTACCTCCGCCAGCTCCTCGGCCTTCTCCGCCAGTTTCAGACCATTTGTGCTCAGACAAAGGAGCAGTTCCGGGAACTTGGCGGACACCGCCCGAAAGGCGTTGAGCGCATGGTCGGTCGCCAGCGTGTCACCAGGGCCGGCGATACCCACCACCGAGATCTGCGGGCACAACTCCAGGGCCTTGCCCACCAGCTCCACCGCCGCCTCAGGGGTGATGATCTGGCGAGCCACCCCCGGCCGCTGCTCCCATTTGTTGCGATCGCGCTTGCAAAAGCGGCACTGGATATTGCAGACCGGACTCACCGGCAGGTGGATGCGGCCCTTGTTGAAGTGCGCCTCCGCGCTGAAGCACGGATGGTTCCTCACGATGTCAGGATGAAGCACGTTCTCAGCAGCCATTGCAGTGTCCTGTTCTTCCAGAATCTCTCATAGCCGTATCCGACCCGCGGCGCCACTACCGCGACCTCTCTCAGTACCGGCGGCCCGGAACCTGTGAAGGCTTGCGCCCGTAGGGGCCTCAAGCCTCTTAGGTAGACTGACTACTTTGTGGGTGAGCGGGCGTGCTGCCAATCGCAGCACGCCCGCGGTGCGAGCTTCGTGTCCTATGAGACTGAGTGCCGGTTGCCCGGCGTCATTGGCCGGCGGATGCGTTGTTTGACTGGGTGGCAGCGCCTTGACGGGCGGCCTGCACGGCTGCTCGCATGGCCTCCCCGGACTTCTGCGCCTCCTGCTTCGCCGTTTCCTTACTCGGCGGCGTCACGCCCTTGGCCAGCGCGACAATCGCTCCCACCGCCACCACGATGACCAGCACCGCGGCTATTATGGTGATCGTCTTGCGATCGAAGCTGAAGCCGTTTCCTGAATTGAGTGTTCTAGCCATGGTAATCTCTCGCTTCTTTGGGTTTATCGCACAGTCAACGTCATCTCTCAGCGCCTGCGGTTGCGGTTTGTGCTGGAGTGCTCGCGGCGGCGCCATTGGTCTGGCGGCTGAGTTCATAGGCCTTCCGCATGGCGGCCCCGGCCTTGGCGGCCTCGCGCCTTGCCACCTCCGGCGTCGGCGGGGTCGGCGGGAGCAGGTCCCTGACCACCGAGTAGACCACTGCCGCCGACACGGCGATGATCAGCAGTGAGGCAATCACAGCAATCGTCTGGCGATCACTGATCTTCTCACAGATACGTTTGCAGCCGCCGCTTCCGGAACTGTGTGACGTTGCCATGAGAGTTTCTCTTTATCGCCTGTATGTCAGACGGTGGAGTGGGAGGGCGCAAGCCACTCCCACTCCCCTTGCCGACCCTGTTCCCCGCCACCCCACTCGCTCCCCCGCTCTGCTAGGTTCGTCACATTCCAAACGGCGCGCTCTTCCAGCCTTCCCACAGGTGGGTGCAGCACCAGGCTTCGCCGCCGTTGACATGGCTCCACTTGGCGTGGCCGTCCGCGTAGGTCACATTGATGCCGTGGTTGTGCGGAAGCTGATGATACGATTCCAAGATCCCCTCGCCGCAGCAGGGGTCGTCCCATAGCACGATGGCCCTGGACGGGTCAATGGCCGAGTCGATGGGCGAGCCGGCGATGATGTAGCCGGGGTACAAGTCGAAGTGCTCGGTGAAGGCGTTGTACATGTATGTGAAGCCATATTCCAGGTACGTGTTGTCCGGGTCCCCATGCACCGGAAGGTTGAGCGGCACCGAAGGGCAGAAGAAGATCTGCCCATTCCTCACATACGGATACAGCAGGTCCTTGAATGACGCGCCGTCAGGCCGTTGGAACTCCGGGGGCAGCACCAGCGGGGAGAGGCCCCCTGAGACGCCGGCGGTCCAGGGCAGCAGACCGTCATAGTCCTGGGTGTACTGGATGACCGCCAGCCCGAGCTGCTTGAGGTTGGACAGACAGGAGGTCTGCCGGGCCTTCTCGCGGGCCTTGGCGAAGACCGGGAAGAGGATGGCCGCCAGGATCGCGATGATCGCGATGACGACCAGGAGCTCAATGAGTGTAAAACCGCGTGACCGAGAGCTATGCACCTTCTACGCCTCCTCAGAATGGTAAGTTTTCCTACTTACCTATAGAGTTTTTTGCTGGCAGACTGCTTTCGCGGCGCGGGGACACTCTTGGTTGAGGAGTGTTCCCTAGGGCAACTCCACAACCAAGAGTGTCCCCCAGGGCAACTACATAGAGCCATGCGCATGGTTACCTCCGCGGAGAAATACTTTACTTATACGATAGACTTAATACTCTACTATGTCGCTGGTGAGTCTATAGATTGAGTTTTAAATGTCAAGGAGTTTTTTTGAGCCTTGCAGGAGTGTCATAGGAGTAACACTGGAGTGCACTTGATCAACCCGGCTGAGCAGGAAGCCAGCAGGGGCGGTTGACATCCACGCGCTTATTGTTTATATTGTCTATCGGGTAAGTATGTAAAGGCGTCCGCCAACAGGCAGGCGCATGTGTAGATGCCTCAGGGAGTGTCACCGATGTCAGATCTCAGGAACCAACTGCACCAGGACCTGTCCGATGCGGTCGTGGAGCTGGATGACCAGAAGGCCGCCGATACCGCCCACCGGGTGGTGGAGAACCAACTTGACGCCTATGAGGCGGTGGATCAAGGCCTGTCGGCGGGGATGGGGCGCGCCAGCCAGTTGTTCGATGAGGATGTGTACTTCGTGCCCGAACTGCTGGTCGCGGCGGATGCGCTGTATGCCGGACTGGACGTCCTGCGACCCCATATCCAGGTGGATGACCACCCGGTGAAGGGCAAGGTCGTCATCGGCGTGGTCGAGGGCGACACCCATGACATCGGCAAGAACCTCGTGCGCATTCTGCTGGAGGCCGCTGGGTTTGAGGTGTATGATCTGGGGCGCGATGTGCCGCCCCAGACCTTCGTGGACCGGGCCCGGGAAGTCCAGGCCGACATCATCGCGCTCTCCACGCTGATGACGACGACGCTGGAGGGCTTCGACGAGGTGATCCGGCTGTTGAAAGCCGAAGGGGTGCGCGACCAGTTCAAGGTCATCGTGGGCGGGGCGCCGGTGACCCAGGGCTATGCGGATAATATCGGCGCCGACGGCTACGCCCGCGACGCCTCGGCGGCCGTGGCGCTGGTGCGCAAGCTGCTGGCTCAGAAAGTGACGCAACCGGCGTAGCCTCGCCGACGGAGATCGCTGTCATGGCTGACACAACACCGCGCGCAAGGCTCCTGCGCGTCCTGCGCAAGGCCGGGGTAGACCGCCCGCCGGTCATCTGCACCGGAGGGATGATGAACGCCGCCATCCTCGAGGTCACGGGGCATTCTACCGCGACCCTGCCCGCCGCCCATACCGATGCCGCCCTGATGGCCGACCTGGCCGGGGAGATCGCCCGGGTGACCGGGTTTGAAAACCTCGGTGTCCCCTTCTGCATGACGGTCGAGGCCGAGGCGTTGGGCAGTGAGATCAGCCTCGGTACGCAGGCCTGCGAGCCGAAGATCGAGCGCGAGCGCTACGCCTCGGTCGAGGCGGTGGAGCCGCTGCCGCTGGAGCAGTTGCTGGCCTCGCCGCGCGTGGCGGTGGTGGCCGAGGCGGTGCAGCAGTTGGCGGCGCGTCACCCGGAACTGCCGGTCATCGGCAGCCTGACCGGCCCGCTCAGCACCGCCGCGTCGCTGGTGGACCCTCCCGCCTTCTTCAAGGGCCTACGGAAGCACCCCGAGGCCTCCCATCGGGTGCTGGCTTATGTGACGGACTTCCTGGCCGCCTATGCCGGACTGTTGGTGCAAAGCGGCGCGACTGCCATCGCCATCGGCGACCCGAGCGCCACCGGCGAGATCCTCGGCCCGCGCCTCTTCGAGGAATACGCGGTGCCGTACCTGAACCGCCTGGCAAGCAGCATCCGCGCCCTGGGAGCCCCGGTGATCCTGCACATCTGCGGCGACATGAACGTCGCCCGAGGGTCCATCCCGCTGCTGGTCAATGACGCCCTGAGCACTGATGCCGTGGTCAACCTGCGACGCCTCAAGGCAGAGGTTTCAGGGCTGACGACGATGGGTAATGTGAGCACTTTCCTGCTGCAGAGCGGCACTCCCGAGGCCATCGCACGGCGCGCGCGGCGGCTGGTCGCGGAGGGCGTGGACATCATCTCCCCCGCCTGTGGCCTGAGCACCTCCAGCCCCGCCGCCAATGTCCAGGCCCTGACCCAGGCCGTCAAGAGTTGAGCCCCTCGATGCCCACCGTGCGCTTCTTGCCGGCTGATCTGACTGTCGCGGTGCCCCCTGGGACAACGCTGCTGGAGGCGGCGTGCGTGGCCGGGGTGCCGCTGGAGGCGCCCTGCGGCGCCCGCGGCACTTGCGGTAAGTGCCGTGTGCGTATCGTCGAAGGGGGCTTAGCAGCCGTGGAGGCGTCCCCGGGGACGCATCGGTTGTCCGCTAGTGACACTTCGCAGGGCTTTATCCTGGCCTGTCAGGCGCGGGTGTTGGCCGATGTAACCGTGGACACCGCAACCGCCGAGCGCCACCTGAGCATCCTCAGCGCGGGTGTGGAGCGGGAGGTGTCGCTCCACCCGGCGATTACCAAGGTATACCAGCCCGAGGCCGACCTGACGCAGGTGCTGGCCGAGGGGGAGATGCTGACCACCGAACCAGGCGACACCACCGCCGACAGCTTCGGCCTGGTGGTGGACCTGGGCACGACCACCATCGTGGCGGCGCTGGTGGACCTCATCACCGGCGAGGAGCTGAGTTCCGCTAGCCTATTGAACCCGCAGGCTGCGTCGGCCCAGGATGTGCTGACCCGCATCAGCCTGGCGGGCGGCGACCCC
>MTKY01048985.1_pt1 | contig 10848 bp, 11 predicted proteins | sample 1042731 | NCBI WGS metagenome assembly MTKY01 (sample SAMN06212206, study PRJNA360538) | anaerobic digester metagenome | biome: Wastewater treatment plant; material: sludge; isolation source: anaerobic digester fed with sludge from wastewater treatment plant | place: Denmark: WWTP Soeholt ... | reverse complement strand
AGCGAGATCGGAGTGCATTTCGATCGACACATCGCCGAAGGCGGTCGGAGCTTTCGCAAACGTGATGGACTTGCCATCCTCCAGCCAGCGCCTGGGCGTTGCGAACATGAGACGAAGCGTATCCGGGGTGCCGTCATCATCCATATCCCAGTCCTGCACCATCAACCTGCGCAGGGTTTGCAGGAAGAAGCCGTTGCCGGAGGAGCACGGCGGAAGATACGTATCCCGCCCGAGCCCGTCGGAGGAGACAAGACAGCTTCCCTCGCCGCCGATGAATGTATCTCGGGTCAGCCCGTGGGCAAGTTTCCCATAGAATGACACCAGCGCGCGCTCGGGATCATCGTAGCGCAGCAGCGCATTGGCATAACGCAGGGTATAGAGATCGTCAACGCCCTTCTCGTTCGCGAACAACCCGGAGTGCTGATCGAAGCGGATCATGCCCATCGCAAGGCCGCCGTGCTGCTGGATGCAACTAACGATCGATTGATTGAGGCCGGACTCGTCCGGAAAGACTCCGGAGCCGAGCACGTAGGGAATCATCAGGTTCCAGTAACTGCCGTTGATGGTCGCGGTGATATCGGCATAGGCCTTCTCGGCGCCGAATAGGGCGATAGGAACGAATGGAATACCCTGTGAGCGGTCTATGCTCTCATCCACGGCCTTTAGAATCACCTTCCTGTAGTCCGCAGCAAGCCTGGATAGCTGTTCGGATTCCTCCTTCTCGCCCAGAGCCGCCAGCAGCGGACACAGATCACGCATCCCGCGCCAGGAAGCGGCATTCACGTTCAGGGTGTAGACGAGGTCGGCGATGTCCCCGCAGTAGCGCTCCTTAGGCGTAAGCCCTGTGTCTTTCTCGCGGCCCTCGGTGATGATCCGCAGTTCCCGCTCCCAGAACCCCCGGTGCTCCCGCATAGGCGAGATGTCGCGCGTAAGCCAGTAATACTGCTCCAGAAGCTGGAGCTTATAAGCGGCGTTGTGGTAGAGCAGCCCTGCCTGCTGGAATTCCAGTAGCGGCGCGAGCATCTTGCGGACACTCGACGCCTGTCCGAACTGCAGGAGCGCGATGGCAGCATCGCCGCATTCGGACTCGAACTTGGTCTCGTATTGGTTGCCCCAGCTATAGAGCATGTCGCCGCCCCTGAGGAGCATGTTGGTGCCGATAACGAGCGATCGCCAGGCGTTGTTGACCACGGCTTCTGGGGTCTCAAGATGCGCGCCTCGGGCGAGCACGGATTCCCAGGCTCTGATGCATTTCTCGCGCTGCCTGTCATAGAGCTCAGGCGTAAGTTCGGAGTCCGATCCGCCCTCGCCCGGCTTCGTGTACACCATCAGGAAGGCATATTGGTTCGGCCTCAGGTCGCACGTGAGGCCGGACTGATCGGGCTCCCACCTCCAATCCTTGCTGAACCTGCAGACGCACAGGCCGTCCCTGTCAATAAGTCTGCCGCTTTCCCACTTGTACGACGACGCCTCATCTCCAAAGCGCGCTCGGATCGGTCCCATACCAGAGAACCGGACGAGTGCCGCGCCGTGTCTGGAATACGCCGGATCAACCGCCGCGAACACCTCCTGTTCGATCGGGAAGCTGTTGACGAAGTAGGTGTTGCGCACTATCGGCAGGTACCCATCTACATACCGCGGCCCGTCGAGCAGCTTCGGGTCAGAGCCGAACGGAGTCGCGTCCGCGCCCACGTGGAACCAGACCCGTGTGCCGATATTCTCCTTCCAGGTAATCAGCTTCGGCGGCGGATTGATCGCGCTGCCGTTGCTGACAAGCAGGAACTTGGCGGGTTCGCCGTCCGGAGCGCTGAGGATGATGGGGTAGTATTTGAAGTCGGCGTTGACGTACTTCAGCGGGGGAATGAGGCCGGCGAAGAACTCGTAGCTCGCGCCATTGGGCTGCTTCATCGCCAGATCGCCCCAGAGATCCGTGCGCGAGGCCAGGGCCTCCTCGACTGTCGGCGTCGCAGCCCGCGCGGCCGCGCTCAGCAGCGCCAGCGAAACCAGAAACAGAATAATCCGCTCCATAACCCCACCTCCCGAAATGAGCCTATTGTAGCGGGGAGGCGGTGTGGAGTCAAACGATTCCGTGGTTCCTGTGTGCTCTTGAATGCGCCTAACTCGGGCGGGACTGCAGACCCGCCCGAGCAGTCCCTATCGCCTACGGCGATACCATCGACTTGATCGTCTGGTAGCCGTGGTGAGCGATGAGATTGTCCAACAGAACCAGCGCAGTGAAGTTCTCGGCAACCGGCCAAATACGCCCCACAATCGTCGGGTCCCGCCGGGTTATCGCGGCGAGTTCGGTGTTCTCAAGCGTGTACTTATCGACCGTCTTCTGGGGCTTGTTTATTGTCGGCGTCGGCTTCACGGCAAGCCGAACGATTATCGGCTGGCCTGTAGCCAATCCGCCCGTAATCCCACCGGCGTTGTTCGAAAGGAAGCTTATCCTGCCGTCCTCGGAGCGCATCTGGTCATTGCTCTGGTAACCGGTCATGTCCTTTACGGCAAACCCTGCTCCGACCTCGACCCCCTTCACGGCGCCGATTCCGAGCATCCGGCCAAGCTGCGCGTCGAGCTTGTCGAAAACGGGTTCGCCCAATCCCGCGGGAACCCCCAGAGCAACCACTTCCACGACGCCTCCCGATGAATCGCCGGTCGCGGTAATCCGATTGGCAGCCTCCATCATCTCACGGGCCGCCTCCATATCAGGACAGTTGAGGACAGGGTGCACCCCATACTTGCCGCTGATCTCTTCCTCCGTGTAACTCCGCGCCTTCGCGCGGATATCATCGATCTCGTTCTCTATCTCGGAAAACGCGCGAGCCTTGTCCAGAAACCGCATATCCATGTTCAGCCGGCCCTTGACATACAGCTCCTGATAGAACGGATCGGTATCGTGGCGCATCTTCTTATACGCCTCGGTGTGGGCGAAAGCTGCCTCGTGGTCAACCTCCGGGCACCTTACGCTGGCGAGTTCCTTGATATAGGAAAACACCCGGATTCCGCAGGCGGCAAGCACCTTCTTAGCCACGTAACCAGCGGCCACAATGGTGCACGTATAGCGCCCGCTGAATATGCCGGCTCCAATAGCGTCATCATCCGGGCCGTATTTCATGAACGAGGCATACGACGCATGCCCCGGCCTGGGAGTGCGATTGGTGTCTTGATACTGCTTGACGTGTATGAAGTGCCGGTCCAGGTTCGGGATAAGGATCGTTAGCGGCGTGCCATTGGTATGGTTCTTGTTGCCTGCCCCCTCGATCGTATCCGCGGCATTGAGGCCCGTGTAGATGATCGGAAGGTCCGGCTCCTTTCGCGGGCTGGAAAGCTCATCCGCTCCCGGCTTTCTCAGCAGCAGATCGCCATAGACTTCCTGCTCCGTGAGCAGCATCCCCGGAGGCACGCCCTGGATGAGCGAGGTCAGACCATCCTGATACGATCCCCCGGAGATCGAGACCTGAAAAAACCTTCCCAAATGGCAGCCAATCATATTAGTATCCTCGAGTTCTGAGTCTTGAGTTGTCAGTCCAGAAGGGACATCTCCGCGCCCGCGGACTTCATGAGTTCTACAAAGCCCGGAAACGTAACGTTCAGGGCCTCGGCAGTTGAAACGCTGGTTTCGCCATCGAGCGCAAGACCCGCCAGCGCCAGCGCCATGATCACGCGATGGTCCGAGTGGCCGTCCACCTGCGCCGAGTGCAGCCGGCTCCCGCGAATCACCAGACCGTCAGGCAGTTCCTCGACGTCCGCCCCCATCTTGGTCAGCTCCTCGCACATCACGGAGACTCTGTCCGTCTCTTTGAGTCGCGCCTGAGCCACATTCACCAGCCGCGTCTCCTCCTCGGCAAAGCACGCCGCAACGGCAAGAGCGGGAAGCGCATCGGGCGTATTGCCCAGATCGAACTCGGCGCCCTTCAGGCTCTGACCAACGATCCGCAGCCCGCCCGCGACGGGTTCCACCTTCGCGCCCATCTCGCGCAGCATATCAGCCACGGCCTTGTCGCCCTGAGTATCGTTCATGTCGAGCCCGAGCAGAGTCAGTTCCGACCCCGTAATCGCCGCCGCGCACATGAAGAACGTCGCGGAACTCCAATCAGCAGGGATCGCCTTATCAAAGCCCGTGTAGCTCTGCCCGCCGGGGATAGTGAACCGCCTGAACTCGTCGTTCTGCAGCTCGATCCCCTGCTCCTCCAGCCACCGCAGAGTCATCTCCACATAGGGCTTTTCGGTCAGGTTCTCGATCTCGATGATCGTGTCACCCTGAGCAAGCGGGCAGTTGATCAGCAGGCTGGTCAGGTACTGCGAGGTCTTGCTGCCATCGAGGAGGACCGATCCGCCAGTCATCGGCCCTCCCACGATGACAGGCGCCATCCCGTTACCACGCGTAGACTCAACGGTGGCGCCGAGCGCATTGAGAGCATCTATCAGCGGCTGCGCCGGCCTGCGCCGGATCTGCTCATCGCCGGTGAAGACCGTGCAGCCGTTGACCAGGGCGGCAGAACCAAGTGCGATGTAGAGCGTCGTTCCGGAGTTGCCTACATCGATTACGTTCTCGGGCACGCGGGGCCTGCCGCCGACGCCCCGCACCACCCAGTCGTCCTCCCGAGTTGCCTGCGCGCCGAGAAGCCCATAGCAATTCAGGGCCGACAGCGTATCCGAGGCAACAAGCGGCTCCCGAATGCGAGAAGTCCCCTCCGCCAGCGACGCAATAGCCACCGCGCGCACGGTGTGGGACTTCGAGCCGGGGATTCTCACCGCTCCGGAGAGCCTGGATTTTCGCGCCGTCAGCTTCACGCTCTACACCTGTGACATTTTCTTAAGGATACCCCACGTTCGGCTGACTTGTCAATTTGCCCTGACTGCTCAAAGTAGATGAGGGCGCTGTCGTCATCCTGAACTTGATTCAGGATCCATCGCCAAGACGGTACTCCCACAGTCGATGAGCAGCTGCCGACCTGTCACCTTCCCAGCCGTGCGGCGTAGTTGAAGGCCAGGAAGTAGTTCTTGAGCTTCTCCGGATCTGTGGCGTAAATGTTGTCGCAATAGAGGTAGTCTGCGAGGCACTCGTATAGGCGGCAGAGTTCTCGCAGGCGGCCGCGCTTGTGGTTGCGCGGGTCGAGTTTGGTGAGCCAGAGCAGTTCGAGCGCGCGGTCCGACGCAGCCAACGCATAATCTTCGCGCCCCTTCTCCCGCCACTTGATCGCACGGATGACTTCGCTGCCGACGTTCGCCATCTGCTCGAAGAAGGTCAACTCGAACCACCGCCCCTCAGCCAGTTCCTTGTGTTGGTAGCTCATGCTGTCACCAACTTGCCCACAATCTGCGTTATGCGAACTCGCAGTCCCGGATCCTCAACATCGCGAGAGCGGTTGCCCTCGGTCGGACGGATGTTGATCATCGAATCGAACTCGATGAAGTCCTCGGTGCCGAAGAGCTCAGGATACAGGTTGATTCCCCAGACATCAAGCTGTTCCGAGCCATTCTCCATAAGCTCCTGCTCCTGGTCAGAATGAAGCTCCGCGTCCACGACCATCATCTCTCGCTTAACGTCAACAACGGCCTTTACCAACCCGCCGAACATCCGCGCGGACATTTCACTCAATTCGCTAACCGTAACCGGGGAATTACTGTCCACTAACCTCATGAGCATCTCCACTGAAACCCGCCGCTATCGCCTTCCTCGCATCCAGACCACAATCCTGCCGGGGGATCATAGACTACGAAATGACTCCGCCGCACGGATCAGGTTCGATAGCGCCGCATTGGTTGAGCAACTGACACCCGCTTCCTCTCCCAACTTCACTACCGCACCGTTGAGGGCTTCTATCTCCGTGCGGCGGCCTGCCTGAAGGTCCTGCGCCATCGAAGCGAAGTGGGCGGCGGTGTCCGGTATGAGCTTGCCGAAAAGCAGGTCTATATAGTCTTGCGGTTGCTTCCAGAACAACTCGATTCCCTGCGCCCTCGTGACCGCGAATATCTCCTCCACAATCCGCCGCATCAGGTTTCTCGTGCCGTCCGAATCCAGGAGCTTCCCGTAGGGCACGTTCAGCAGCGCGGAGAGCGGGTTCAGCGAGCAGTTGTAGAGCATCTTGGACCAGATGTATTCGGTAATCTCGGTAGTCGCCTCCGTCGGGATGCCCGCCTCCGAGAACGCGGCGGCGATCCTCTCCACGCGTGAGAAAAGGGCTCCGTCCCCTTTTCGCGGGCTGCCGATCATCACCGGCTCGGCGTAGACCGTGACCTCGGCGTGCGCCCGCCCGGCCATCCGCGCCCCGAAGATCACGCGGCCGGCGAGGGTGCGATGCACTCCCACCTCGGCTGCGATTGCCTCATAGTTGCCGATCCCGTTCTGAAGCGAAATCACCAGCGCGTTGCCGCCAACCTTGGGCGCGATCTGCTTCGCGGCGGCCGCCGTGTGAAACGACTTGACCGCGATCAGCACGAGGTCGTAGTAATCCGCCGGGGCGTCGTCAGCCGACGCGTAGAGCGCGAAGCCCTCGCAGTGATGCTCCCCGAAGAGGCCCGTGGCGCGCAGTCCCAACTCGCGCACGTCATCCAGCCGCGAGCTCGGCTCCAGCAGCCCCACTTCGTGGCCCTTATCTCTCAGCAAGCACCCGAACACGCTTCCAAGCGCTCCGGCGCCCACGACCAGCACCCTCACACCTTACTCCTGCTTCCGGGATTTCCGGAGTCCCGACAGATGGGCAGGAATGCCCGTATACGTCCGTCCGGGGCAAGAATGCCCCGGACGATCAGGTATCGACCTCTCCAACGATCAACGCCCCCCATTGACCATTGAGAATTCAGAATTGAGAATTCGGAATCCCCTACAGCCCCATCATAAACTCGAACACCATATCCGACGCGCCGGGCAGCCCCTCGTGCCCATGGTCGGGATAGATGACTACGTCCTTGGGCGAGGTGATCTTGTTGTAAGCCGCGAACTGAGTCGACGGCGGGCAGATCGTGTCCATCAGGCCCGTGAACATCAGCACTCCCGCCTTGATTCGCGGCGCGAGGAACTGGTTATCGATGTAGCCGAGCTTGGTGAAGATCTCCTCCTCGCGCTCGTGCGTAGGGTCCCATACGCGGAAGTAGGTGCGGATTTCCTCATAGGCTGCCACGTCCAGGTCCATCTCCCACACGCGCTTGTAGTCGCATAGAAACGGGAACATCGGCGCGGCGAGCTTGATACGCGGCTCCAGCGACGCGCAGGCGAGGGTGAGACCGCCGCCCTGGCTTCCGCCGGTTGCGCCGACGCGGCTGGCATCGACTTCAGGCATGTCCATCACTATGCCCGCAAGCTGCGCGCAGTCGAGGTATATCGACCGGAACAGCAGTTTGTCGGGTGTGTCGTCGAGGCCCCTTATGATGTGGCCCTTATACGTGTTGCCCGTAGTGACTCCCGTATCTTGCGAAATGCCGCCCTGGCCGCGGCAGTCCAGCGCCGCCACCGAAAACCCCGCAGCTACCCAGCCCTGATATCCGAACCAGTCCCCGCTCGATCCGCTGTATCCGTGGAACACCACCACAGCGGGATGCGGCCCCTTGTCGCCCGCCGGGCGCAGATACTTGGCGTGCACGCGCGCGCCGCCGACGCCCGTAAAGAAGAGGTCGAAGAACTCGATCGAATCTGATCTGCTTTCGTATGGAACAAGCTCTATCTTGGGATCCACCGCCTTCATCTCGACGATGCTCGCGTCCCAGAACGCGTCGAAATCGTCCGGCTTGGGGTTCCGGCCCATATAGGTCTTCAACTGGTCAAGCGGCATATCGACTATCGGCATAGTTCACTCCTCGAGCAATTTCTGTTGAGCTATTGTAGCACTGAAGCGGGGATTGTCTACAAGCCCGCATTCTTGCCGTTTTCGCCCACGATCGGCGAGACTGAGGTTTACATGTGTTACGATCTGCGCTATACTTGTAACATGACGGAATCAGACGCAACTAACGAACGCATCTCGTCGGCGGCGCTGGGCCTATTCCTCGCGCAGGGCATTCGGAAGACCAGCCTCGAAGAGGTAGCCGAATCGACCGGGGTATCCAGGATGACCGTATATCGCTACTATCCCGACAAGTCCGCGCTGGTCCGCGAGGCGTTTGTGGGCATGGCCGCGCATTTCCAGCGCGCGCGAGAGGAGCTGGACCAGCTCGAACACGCTGACGTCGATGCCGCGCTGGACCACATATTCCGGCATTTCGCCGCTGCCCCCGGCGGGCCGGTGCTTGCGAGGCTGGACGAGCTGCGCAGGCTCTATCCGGACACCTACGAGGACTATCGGCGCGTGAGAAGCGACGCCCTGAACGGAATCTTCACGCGACTCCGTGACTTGATCATCAGAAGCGGCCGCGTGCGCACGGGGGTGAACGAGGACGTGGTGCGCGTCGTGTTCCTCGAGGCGCTGCTCGACGTAATGGAGAATCCCGCGCTTAAGGAACTGGCGCTGCCGCCCGAGGCGGTCTACGCAACCATCAGGACCGTGCTGCTCCATGGGCTGCTCGGCGAAGCAAAAGGAGAGTGACCAATGAGGCCAATCCAGCGAGTTCATTTCATCGAGTACAACGCCAAAGTCAACACGCTCGGGATGGGGATGGTCTTCCCGAAGTATGGGACTCCCCTGCTTGCAGCCGTGTTACGCGACCGCGGCTACGACGTAAGCATCTTCCTCGAAGGCGTCAGCGACATGTCCTTCGAGAAGCTGATCGACTGCGACGCACTCTGTTTTCCCGTATTTGCGCCCACGCTGAGCAAGGTCCGCGAGTGCGCGGCCCGCATCCGGCGCGAGCGGCCCGGCCTGCCCATAGTGATGGGCGGCCCGCAGGTGTGCATGTATCCGGAGAGCGTGCTCGACGTATGCGACTACGCGGTCCGCTGCGAAGGCGATGAGGTGCTTCCGCTGCTGCTGGACAGCTTATCCACTGGCGCTGGCGCGAAGGACATCGCCGGCATCTCCTACATGGACGACTCCGTCGCAAAGCACAACCCTGATGCCGCCCCACCTGCCATTCCCGACGTCTGGCCCGACTATACCCTCATAGACGGCTTCGACCAGGCGCGGGCAGGACACGGCAGGCGCCGCGTCGTGAATACATTGCAGACATCCCGCAGATGCCACTTCAGATGCAAATTCTGCCCGACCGCCCGGCTCTTCGGCGGCTCTTATCGCACGCGGAGCATAGACGCCGTGATTCAGGACATACGCGGCAGGGTGCATCTCAACCCGTTCTTCTTCGTCGTGGACAACAGCTTCCTGGGCGATCGGGAGCACGCTAAGGAACTGCTGCACCGGCTTGCCCAGGAAGACCTCGGAGCGCACTTCATCGTCTTCGAGAGGCACCAGATCGGCCAGGACGAGGAAATGCTGCTGCTCATGAAGCGCGCCGGTGTCAGGTGCATCATCGTAGGCATCGAGTCCCTCGGCGACGACAACCTGCAGTCCTACGACAAGAAGCAGACCAGCGAGGCGGCTGTCCAGAGCGTGGAAAGCATTCTCTCGCACGACATGCACGTGATAGCCACATTCGTGCTTGGCGGCGACGGCGATACGCCGGAAACAGGCCGCAGGATCGTGGATCTCGTGGACAAAACCCGCGTCAGCCTCAACCTGTTCGTGATGCACGATGTGGAGTCGGACCCTGCCAGGGAACTGCTCATCCCGCTGGAGCGCAGGTTCCAGACCTACTACCAAAAGACCGACCCCGCAAGCACTATCCCCTGGGACTACCTGACCGGGAGCTTCGCCACCTACTTCCCCAAACGAATGAAGCCGAGCACCCTGCAAGAATCGGTGATCGACGTGTATGAGAAGGTCTTCTCCCACAGGCGGATCGCCCGCAGGGTACTGTCCGCCAACATTTTCGAGTCGGTTTTCGGCGTCGCGCACGGCTACGGCACGAAACGCCTCACCGACTCCATACGCGCGGTGGTTGACAGCGGCTACCTGCAGCACCTGCGGGAAATCGAGAGCGGGCTGTACGACGCGGACGAAACGCTGATGGAGGACAGACTCGCATCGATTAAGGCCATTCCGCTGCCGCCCCCACTTCAAGACTCCACTCGCACCGCCAGCTACAGCCACATCGTGCCGATACTCGCCGCACCGGGCATCGTGCGAGGCAGGCTTGCGATGCGTCGGCACAAAAAACGCCAGGCGGCCGGCATCGGCTAGGAACACCAACAACCCATCCCCCTCAGCCTCAGGAGCTTCCCCTGAGGCTTTTTGCATCCGAATCGCCGCTCACATCAATTATTTTAATCCACGCCTTGACTTTCTTGATCGGCAGTGCCATAATACTGAGTGATAATTAAGCGGAGGGGCACATGAGCAAGGAATGGCAGGAGTTGACCAGGCTGACGCAGGGCGAGCCGTTCGTCGTCGAGCGGGTGCGGCTGGTTGGCAGCAATATCGCAATCGAAGGCAGCTTCGAACTGCCGCCGCTTGCGTGTCTTGCGGAGGAGGATCAGGTATTTATCGCCTCGTTCATCCGCAGCCATGGCTCGATAAAGGATATGGAAAAGCTCTTCGGCGTCAGCTACCCGACCATAAAAAACCGCCTCAACCGTATCGGCGAGCAGCTCGGGTTTGTGGACGTTACAGCGCCGCGCGCGCCGGGATCAAGCTTGGCTCCATAATCCCCCAGGCAGCACGGGGCAAAATAGAGGCCTCCTTCCAGGAAAAAGGAATGGAGTTCAGCCTCGCCGACATCAAGCCCGAGATGATCGAGGAGCTTATCGACGGCCTCTCCGATCTCTCCGTGGACGTCAAGGACGGCAGCGAAAGCGTCCGAATACTCTGCGAGTAGCGTAACGTCTCAGGGATGGTAAACGTTACGTCATGCTGAACT
>MTKY01076861.1_pt1 | contig 10851 bp, 6 predicted proteins | sample 1042731 | NCBI WGS metagenome assembly MTKY01 (sample SAMN06212206, study PRJNA360538) | anaerobic digester metagenome | biome: Wastewater treatment plant; material: sludge; isolation source: anaerobic digester fed with sludge from wastewater treatment plant | place: Denmark: WWTP Soeholt ... | reverse complement strand
CATCTCCGCGATGGCGAAGAACCGCGGCGACGAGCCCGCCTGCCCCTCGGGCACATAGAGGGGAATCCGCACCCCGGCCCAGTTCCCCAGAGCTGCGGCGGCCACAGGGCTGCCCAGGAAGCACCAACTGTCTACGCCCGACTCCCCGATCTCCGCCCGAACCAGCGTCGCCTCCACCCCCTCCAACACCTCGGTCGCCGTCGATGCCGTCACGTGCGGTCCGCAGCCCGGGCCCGTCCGCGCCTGGTCGCCCACCGTCTCAGACCACGGCGCCGTCATCAGGGCGAGGGACCCTGCCGTGGGCGCGGGACCGGCCAAGGGCAGCGCCTCGGTGACCGTGATGGCACGGGCGCCATAGGGCGGAAGGGACAGCTCCACGGTCAGCGGCCCCTCGCTCGTCGCGACGCTCTGAGTGGCACCCGTCTCGGGCGCCATCACCCGCGCCTCGCCGGCCGCCGCCAAGGTAACTCGACCCTGGATCGCCTCGCCCGAGCTGTTCACGACGAAGTAGAGCTCCCTGCCCGCCTTGCGCCGATGGGTCACGCGCAGCGCCTCCAGGCCCTCGGACACCTCCACATCCCGCGCCACCGCGCCATCGAACAGCCTCGGCGCCAGCGGCAATAGGTCCCTCCCGACGAAGACGCAGCCGCCCCCCGCTGGACCCGGTCGCACCACGTACGAGTCCCCCCGCACCCCACCCACGTCGAAGCCCTCGCCCAGCAGCCTCGCCAACGCCTCCCGGCAGCGCGGATCATCGCGCCGCTCCAAGCTGTCCGTGGGCAGTGCCCCTACGAAAACAACCATCCCCCCCGACTCCACGAACTCCACCAGCCGCGCCAAGGCCTCGACGCGCAGCGTGGAAGTCAGCGGCAGCACGACGGACCGTAGACCCATCGCTCCGCACCGCAGCACTCCCGACTCGACGCGCCCTTCCGCGATGGCTCGGCTATCGATCACCTCGAAGTCACGCTGGCTCTCGAACAGGCCCGCCTGCACCCGTTGCCAGGCGTCGTTGATCTCCCGCACCCCCTGGGAGCTTGTCGCTCCGTGGTTGGCCGGGGTGAAGGCCGCCCACGCGCTCTCCACGGGGTAGAGCACTCCCGTGTCCGCCACCGGCTCCGTCGCCCGCAGCAGCAGCTCGCAGCGCGCCACCCAGTCGTTGAGGTCCCGCAGGTCCTGGTCCGTTAGCCCCGCGTAGGAGTAGTAGGAGGTGATCGTCGTTACCCCCGTCACGAACTGCAGCCCGCAGGTGCCCCGGATCTGGTCCGCGGTCACCTGGATTGCCGGTCGCGTGTCCCCCTCCGGGCGGTAGCGCTGCACGTGGTCCGAGGTCTCGCTCATCACGACCGGCGCGCCCTTGAGGTGGGCGATGGAACCAAGCAGCTTGGACGTCCGCCATGGCACCTGTTCGGGTACCGACGTCAGGCAGTCGATGCTCGGGTAGTCCAGCAGCTCGGCGCAACGGTAGAAGTCCCCGTAGTTGATGACATGCTCGTCCAAGTTCTCCTCCATGAGGAGATGCCCGCCCGAGGGCAGCCCGTGGCCGGCGCACCAATCGGCGATCTGCCCGAAGAACCCCGTCGCCACCAACTCGCCCACATGGTCCCAGTAGTCGCACCGCGCACGATGGCCTAGGTCGCCCCCGTCGGCCACCAGGGCGGGCAACAGCGGAATCAGGTCATACCCCTTCGCCCCACGGAAGCTCTCGGGGAAGCCCGTCCACCACGGGACGGCCGGGTACGGTTGGCGGCTGAAGAAGAGCGCCATGAGCGACGGCTCGTCGGTGAAGGTGGACTCGAACACGGCGCCCAGATCCTCGATCCGCTGGGCGTACTGCTCGTGGTTCACCTCGATGTAAACCCGCGTCGCCTCGGGGTCCAGGAGGTTGATGTACGCCTGCTTCATGAACACGTTGGCCGTCGAGTGGGTGCCCTCGTAGAGCTCGGCGCGCACGAAGACGAACACCTCCCACTCTCCCGCCGGCGGCTCCCATGTCAGCAGGTCGCCCGACACCGCCTCGGTGAGCTCCACGGCTCCCTCGAGATCGACGCCCTCGGGTCCAAGGGGGCATGCCACGGCGAACACAACCTCGCCCGGTGGCACCGGCGCCTCGATCGCTTCCCCCGAGCCCGCGGCACGGCTGATGTAGAGCCCCTCCGCGCGGCCCTCGGGATAGGCCTCCAGGGTCAGGCCGCCGGCCCCGCCGCTGGGGTAGCCCTTCTCGTCGTAGAGCCACAGCCGCATCCCGCGCTCCCGCGCCAGGGAGATCCCGTGGAGGAACCCCTCCCAGTTCTCCTCGCTCCGCATGTAGTCATCGAAGTGGACGTTGCACGCGATGCCGCCGAAGCCTTGGTCCGCGAGCGACTGCACGAGAGCCTCACGCTGGGCGGCGTCCTTCGGGAAGTTGTGGATGATCTTCAGGATTCCCGAGCCGCTCGAGGGCTCCGAGAACTCCCGCTCAAGCTCCTCCCAATCCTGGGCCAAGGCCGCACCGGCCAGAAGCGCGCACATGCACAGGCCAAGCAACAGGTCGCTCATGGATCGCGTCTCCTTCCTGTCCTCACGAGCACGCCGCGCGCGCTCGCGCCAGCAGCTCCTGTGGGTTCACTGGCTGCCCCGTTCGACTGCTCTCGATGCAGGCGAACACCAGAGCGACGGATTGCAGGTTCGCTTCGACGTGAGTCTCCATGGGCTCGCCGCCCCGAAGCCATTGCGCGAACTGCTCGACGAGCCAAGCGTTCGCCCACTTCGGCTGCTCCAGAAGCGGCACCCGCTCCCCCCGGCCTTCCCGCATGACTCGCCCCGAGGGGTTGGCGTCGAAGTCGAAGCGCTCGACCTCCCGATGATCCAGGATCAGCGTCGCGCTCTCCATCTCCGCCCGGATGTACTCCTGCGTCCAGCAGTTGAGGCCGACGGCATTCGTCTTCGTGCCCTCGTAAGTGGCCTTCACGCCGTTCGCGAACCCCATGAGCACTAGGCCCTGGCTGTCGCCCTTGTACTCACCCCAGGCGGGGTTCCAGGTGTGGGCGTAGACGCTCGTGCAGAGGTCGCCCGCGAGATCGGCGATGATGTCCAGATGGTGCACCGCGCCCTCCACCATCAGCGTGTCGGGGATATCGTGCCGGAAGGCGCCCCACGACGCGTAGCGCCGGCACTCGCAGCCGAACCGCAGCACCAGGTAGTCCAGGGCGCCGTAGCGGCCCGAGCGCATGGCCGCCCGAAGGGTCGTCTTGTCCTGGTCGAACCGGTGGCTCATCGTGACGCCCATCTTGAGGCCCGCCGCCTGCACCTTGTGCGCGATGCGGACGGAGCCCTCCAGCGTGTCCGCGATGGGCTTCTCGGAGAGAATGTGGAGGCCTCGTGCCACCGCCAGGTCCACCAGCTCCTCGTGATGGCTCGGCGGCACCACGATGGCGCAGAAGTCCGCGTCGTTCTCGGCGATCGCTCGCGCGGGATCGGTGTAGCAGCGCGACGCGTCTAGGCCCAGGTGCCGCTGGGCATTCGCGAGCGCTTCGGGGTTCACGTCAGCGGCGGCCACGACCTCGATGAAGCCGTCCTCCACATTGGGGGGAAGGAATCGCTCGCACCAGCAGCCACCCCAGCCGCCGGTGCCCAACTGGATCATCTTGAGAGCCATGGCGAGACCTCCTCGGAAACGTCCCCGGAGGGTTCGCCACGGCGGGATAGCGGACCTGGGCTAACCCTCCGGTGGCTGGATGGCCAGCAGACGCGCGGGGTTGGCGATCAGGAGCCCCTCGACTTGCTCCTCGGTCACCCCCGCCACCCGGAGCAATGGCGGAAACTCCCGCGGCAGCCAGCTCCAGGGCGTCACCTGCCCGCCGCTGGGCTCGCCCACCTGGTACCAGCCGGCGTCCTGGCTGATGAGGAGTTGGTCCGGCCAGCGGGCCAAGGCGTCACAGACCAGCTCCACCTTGGCCTCCGCATTCTCGGCCCGTATGCCATCATAGGAGAGCCACGCCCCACGGGCGGCGAGGCGGCCGTGGAGATCCAGGTCGGGCGTCGCGTCCGCATGCACGACCACGAGGCGCGAGCCGGGCAGCCCGACCTCGGCGAGGATGTCCAACTGCTCCAGCGCCGTCGCCGCAGTGGTCGTGTGGGAGTGGATCCGTAATCCCGTCGCCCGCGAGGTCAGGGCCGCCGCCCGCACGATCTTCGCCTGTACCTTGGAGAGCTCCCCCTCGTTCACCGCGATCTTGATGAACCCGGGCTTGATGCCTGTGCCACCGATGCCCCCGCGCGCTTCCTCAATCCACAGTGCCGCGAGCTCCTCCGCCGTCGCCTCGTGCGCCCAATGCGGCAGGTAGGGGTCCCTGTAGAAGCCCGTGTTCGTGATGAGCAGCACTCCGGAGGCCTCGCTGAGCCGACGGAGCAGCGCTGGATCGCGCCCCAGCCACTCCGGCGTGCATTCCACCAAGGTGTCGATGCCGGCCGCCTTGAGGTCGACGAGGTGAGGCAGCATGGCCGCGAAGGCCTCGCCCGCGTCGTAGCGTTCCGGGCTCACCTGGTCGGCTCCGACGAAGTCGACGAGCACATGCTCGTGGGTGAGCACTCGGCCCAACTCGCTCGCGGCAACGGTCCCTGTCACCGTCTCGACCCGGCCGTCCGGTCCGACGAGAGCCAGGAGCACCCCCGTCCCCAGTGCGAGGGCGATGTCCACTGCGTCGTCCTCCGATCGCTGGCGCGGCGAGCTCAGTCCGTGATGTCGCGCATGAGCTCCTCGAATCGGTTGTCGCCGCTCTTTGGCACAAGGCGCATACGCATCCGACGGCCGCTTCGAGGCGGCAAGGGCGGGCGCCGGCGAGACCGCCGCTCGGTGAAGGTCCACCACAGGACGCCACCGAGGATGCCGCCCAGGTGGGCCTGGTGGGCGACATTGCCCTCACCCAGCCACAGCATGTAGACAGACGCCACCACCAGGATGAGCATGAGCCACTTCACCTTGATAGGCACCAGGCCCCACACGAGGAGATACTCATCGGGCCACAGCAGCGCCCACATCGCGTAAACGCCATAGATGGAGCCCGAGGCCCCCAGCACCCAGATCTGGGGCGTCCCCGCGAGCAGCACCCAGACGCAGAAGACGATTCCCGCGATGAGCCCGCTGAGAGCGTAGAAGGCTATGAAGGCCCTCGTCCCCATCCGCCCCTCGAGCCTCGGCCCGAGGAAGTAGAGGACCAGCATGTTGAAGAACAGGTGCGAGAAGTTGGCGTGGAGCAACCCAAAGGTCAACAGGGACCACACGCGCCCCGTGATTAGGGAACCCACGCTCAGGGCAAGATTCCCTAGGAGGACCGGGCCGAGCGGTGTGTTCTGTAAGATGAAGATGGCGGTGCAGGCCACTATGATAGTGAGCACCGCAGGGGAGATCCCCGGCATCGCGACGCGGGTCCGTTGGGTGAAGGCCAAGGCGGCACTCCTTCGGGGATCAGGCTCCCTGGGATTTTAGTCGCGGCCTCTGACACGGGTCAAGGAAGGGCGAGCCATGTCGGCGCGAGAGCGATCCAAGCCGATGCCGCGAGCCGGCGACCAGCTGCTGCTCGCCGTTCTGGCCGGCGTCATTGGTCTCGCCCTGCTGGACCAGGCTCTCGAAGCCGCCGACTCGCCCGACGCCCCCTCGTGGCTCACCGTCGCGATGATCCCCACCGCTCTTCTCTGGGGCATTGCCGGCTACCGCGTCGGGCCCCACATGCGGTGGGCCGCCCTCCTCTCAGTCACCGCCTACGGCGTCGTCGTGACCCTCGCCGCGGGGCGCGAGCAGGTCCCCCGCATAGAGGTCCTCGCCCTGGCGCCCATAGCCGTCAGCGCCGCCCACGCCGGATGGATCATCGAGAGTGTCCGGCGGAAGCTCCGAGCCCGAGCTTTGGTGGCCGCTGCCCTCAGCGACCGAGGCCCCGGCGACCTCCGACCCGGGCCTGAGGACCTGCAGGTGCTGGGCCTCGATGAGGGGCTACTCGCCGAGGCGGGCGTCCTCAGCACTCTCCTCGAGATCCACGCGGCGAGAGAGCGGCAGAACTGGGTCTACCTCGTGGGGGGCGGCCTCGTCCTTATCGCCCTCGGGGTGACCGCCCAGGTGCGTCACTTCGTTACCGCCGGCCTATCCGTCCTCGGCATCGCCGCCGCCATGGGTGTGGGCCGCTCCCTGGGCGTCGGAAAGGGCTACAGCGCCTACGATCTGCTCGTCTCGGGCCGCTTCGAGCGCGCCTGCACTGAGTTCACGCGCCTCCTCACCCAGGTTCCCGCCGATAGTCTCGCTCGCATGGGCCTGGCCGCCAGCAAGCTCCGGGTGGGCGAGTATGAGCGTGCCGCCACCGAGTTCCTTACCGCCCGCATCGCCGGCGTGGGCGAACTCCCCCTCTCCCTGCTCCTCGCCACAGAACGGGAGCTGGGCATCGCCCTCCGCAATGCTGGAAGCCGCAAGCAGCTCGAGCAGTCCGTACGCTCCTTCGAGCGGGTCTTGAGCGTCTTCCCCGAGCACCCCGACACCTGGCGGGATCTCGGCCTGGCCCTGGAGAGCCTCGGCGAGGCCCGCGGCGCCGCTCAGGCCCTTCGCCGGGCCATCTCCAATGGCTCTCGCGCCGCGGGGGACGATCTGCGGCGCGTCGAGGAGTCCGGCCGCGCCCAGCCTAAGGCGCCGCCTCCGTAGTACTTGATGTCTACTCGCCGATGGGATGGCCCAGGGAGCGGGCCCACTCCGCGACGGCCTGGAACTTCGGCGACTGCCGCTCATCGTCATCGCTGAACTGCAGCAGCCCCCAGCTCCCCCACTTCGACCAATTCGAGACGCTCGAGAAGTTGGCCAGCAGTCCGCCGCCACTCTCCTGCCAACCCCGCAGGTAGGCTTGGTAGAGCTCACCCATCCGGGGGTCCGCGTTCGCCTGGTGGAACAGGGCGGTCAGTGCGTCGTTGTTCTCTCCCCCGCCCACGCCCACCAGGTGCTGGCCCGCCTCGTAGGCGATCAGGGCGAGGCCATACTGATCCGCGATCGCTCTCTGGTCGGCCACCCACCCCAGGCACTCAGGCAGAGCGTGCTCGTTCAGGTGGGAGAAGAGCTGATCCAGGGACCAGGTAGCGACCTCGCTCGCTGTGAGGTCCTCGCCCTGCTCGGGGATGAGGAAGCTGATGTAGGGAGCGATGGCTAGAGCGTCGGCGCGAGGGTCCGCCGCGAGGGGAGGGAGCACGATGTTCTCCGACCACCAGGGGTTCGCGGCCTGCCAGGCGATCACCCGAACCAGTCGGTCGGTCCCGCCGAAGACCTCCTCCCAGATGCCGAAGACCTCCAGAGAGCGCTGGGTATAGTACATCCCGCCGCCCTCCCAAGGCCGCTCGGGCGGCCCGATCCCCAGTTCGATCGCCCGATCCTGAGCGTGTCTCGCCTGGGCGAACATGCCGTTCCAGACCTCGTTCGAGTACTCGATGTAGGCCCGCAGTGACGGGTCGAGCCGATCCCGCACGATGGCCGCGAACTGCCGGATGTAGTCATCGGTCGCGAGGTGAGGCATGCAGAACCAGGCGTCGGCCCCCAGTCGGTTGCAGAGGTCCACCATCACCTCCACGGGGATGCCCTTGGCCGAGTACGTGGCGTCCTCCGTCGTCGGCCGGTCCTCCCATGCCGACACCAGGGAGTTGTTCGTATGCATCCAGTCCATGAACCGAATGCAGGTGACCCCGCGCCACCGGCGGAGGAAGGTCGGATGGAAGGGGTCCTGGTGGTAGTCCTCCTCGAAACCGGGCATGATCACCCGGATGTTCCTCACGTAGTCCGTGGGGTCTGTTTCCTGCAGGCGGAGGAAGAGCGTGCCCCTGCTCGCGTCCACGTCGACCAGGAGCCGGCCCGGCTCCCGCTCGGCCACCGTCCCCGAGCCCCAGAAGTCGATGGCCCCCGTACCCTCATACAGGACGGTGTACCGGCCCGAGGGGTAGTGTCCGCCATCGATGGTCAGCATGAGCGTCTCCGCGTAGCAGCCCGGCTCCAGCGCGGTGACCCAGCCGCGCGTATCCAGCGAGAGGGGAGGACCCTGCTCCCACCCCGCTCCCTCCCTCTGGCTAATCCAGGGGCGCGAGGTCTTGAATGCGTCCACGAAGGGGAGTTCCGTCATGTAGTCCGCTGGGCCCGACAGATTCATCCCTAGGGCCGGCTGGCTGGGTGGCGGGTTCGTCTGGGCCAGGGGGGCCGTGCCCTGAAGGGTACTGGTACTGAGGGAGAGGCAGAGGACGAGCAGAGGGAAGCTCTTCACGCGCATCACCCATTCCTTGCCACAGGCAGAGGAGGCTACCCTCCTCCGGTGAGAGTGCCCGTACGGGCGCCGGTCCGCACGTCCACCCACTGCCCGGGGCCGCTCAGTTGGGGGCGGTGGTTCACGAGGGTGACGGGGAAGGTCTCGTACGCGGCGAGACGGCCGTCCTCGAACCGGGCTTTGAGGATCATGGACGCCCTAGTGTTGGCGCTGGTGCCCAAGCCGACGAAGTTCCCCAGGCTGTATACGACCAGCGCCCCATCCATCACCTCGACAGGCTGCAGGCAATGGGGATGGTGTCCGATGACGAAATCGGCGCCCGCCGCCACCGCCTCGCGCGCCAGGGCGCGCTGGTACTCGGCCGGCATCGGCTGCCGCTCGATCCCCCAGTGGAAGGACACGCAGAGCACGTCCACACTGCTCGCCGCCCCGGAGATGGCCGTGCGGAGCCACCCGCTCATGGGCCCTACGGGATGGGCCGCGACACCGGGCGAGGACTCCCCCGCCGCGGAGTAGTAGGGCACGATGGTCGTCACCGCGAGGAATCCGACCTTCACCTTGCCGACCGTTACCTCACGCCGCGAGCGCGCGTAGCCCAGGTTCGGTCCCGCGCCCACAACTTTCACTCCGAGGCGACTCAGGCTATCCACGCTCTCCACAAGCCCCTCGCCACGGTAATCCATGGCGTGGTTGTTGGCCATGGAGACCACATCGAAGCCGGCCAGCGAGAGGGCGTTGGACCAGCGAGGGTGAGCCTTGAAGACGAACTCCTCCTGGGCCGCGATCTGCGCGTCCGTCTTCCCGGGGGTGTGGGCGCCGTGAGTGGTGAGGGCGCACTCGAGGTTGCCGAAGGTCACATCCGCCGAGCGCAGCAGATCGCCCACATCGCCGAAGGGATCGAGCACTTGGCCGAGCAGGATATCCCCCACCGCCGCTATCGTCACCGCGTGGGACGGGGTCCTCTCGGGCACCGGCTCCCAGTTCTCCATGGGTTGTAGGGCCACGGCAACGGTCTGGCTCTGGCCCGTGGAGAGATCGAGGGGACGCCGCTGGGAGAGATACCCGGGCATATCGATGTGCAGGACAGCGGGGTTATCCTCGCCCCGAGGGGCTACGGGGAGGTCGCAGGGGGTGGTGCCTCGCGCGAAGGCGGCCGCTGCCCCCGGACTGACGAGGCGCACCGAAGCGCCGGGCGGATCGGTGGCGACGGACAGGACCGAGACCGTTGCGCCGGACCGCTCCGGCTGGGGGCTGCCACGCCCCGCCAGGGCGAGGTACGCCACCGCGACCACCCACACGACGAGGGCTACGAGTACCGCCATCCGTCTCGCCACGGCTTGAGGGTCACCGCCCTCCGGCATCGTCGAACCTCGGGACAGAGAGTGTCCCGCCTATAGATACCCCAGTTGGCGCAGCCGCTCCTTGACGTCCTCCAACTCCGCCTCCGTGTACGGCTCCTCTTCCCGCTCATGGCTACTCGCCACGATGTCCCGGAGCACGTAGACGACGAAGTCCGTCACCGAGTTGTAGCCGGCGCCCTCGATCAGTAGCGCAATCTTGTCGTAGAGGGGGCGTGGGATCTTGATGGTCACTTTGTTCCGGGACGCGCTGTCGCCTGCCATCCTGATCCCCCTCAGTCGCTTTTCCGAAAGTGTATCATAGCGCCGCGCAATCCTCGGCGCGGTCGGCACGAACTCTGGGCGGTACGCTTTGTCGATACTACTGGCAGAGGGACTGGAAGGGACCCCCCTATGCGGCAACGTGTGGTCATCGCGGGTGGCGCGGGCTTCATCGGCTATCACCTCGCCAAGCGCCTTACGCAAGAGGGCTCCGCCGTCGTGATCCTCGACAACTTCGCCACCGGCACCCGGCGCAATGCCTCCGACCTCGAGCGTCCCGACATCTGCCAGGTGATCGCCCACGACGTCTGCGACCCCATCACCGTTCAGGGCCCCGTCGACTATGTCGTCAACCTGGCGTGCCCCGCCAGCCCTGTGGACTTCACCCGCGTCCCCATAGAGATCATGCGGGTCTGCTCCGAGGGCACCCTGAACCTGCTGGAGCTCGCCCTGCACAAGGGCGCCACCTTCGTCCAGGCATCCACCTCGGAGGTCTACGGCGACCCCGAGGTCCATCCCCAGGAGGAGAGCTACACCGGCAACGTCAACATCAACGGCCCGCGCTCGGTGTACGACGAGGGGAAGCGCTACGCCGAGGCTCTCTCTACGGCCTACGCCCGCAAGTACCGCCTGCCGGTGCGCATCGCGAGGATCTTCAACACCTACGGCCCGAGGATGCGCGCCGATGATGGTAGAGTCGTGAGCAACTTCATCGTCCGCGCCCTGCAGGGCCGGCCATTGGAGCTGTACGGCGGCGGCCAGCAGACCCGCAGCTTCTGCTACGTGAGCGACCTCGTGGACGGCCTGATCAGGCTGGCGAACTCGGAGGCCGAGGGTCCCGTCAACCTGGGCAATCCGGCGGAGTTCACCGTCGCCGAACTCGCTGGCCTGATCCTCGACATGACAGGGTCGGCGGCCGGCACCATCGAGAGCCCGATGCTCCATCGGGACGATCCGAAGCGCCGCTGTCCGAACAT
>MTKY01057587.1_pt1 | contig 10853 bp, 9 predicted proteins | sample 1042731 | NCBI WGS metagenome assembly MTKY01 (sample SAMN06212206, study PRJNA360538) | anaerobic digester metagenome | biome: Wastewater treatment plant; material: sludge; isolation source: anaerobic digester fed with sludge from wastewater treatment plant | place: Denmark: WWTP Soeholt ... | reverse complement strand
AAGGGGGCGCTTGAAAGCGCACTGGCCCTGGCACAGGAGCGGGGCGTGAGTGTGCGGCATGTACCGCGCCGCGTGGTGGACGACCTGGCGAAGAACGCCAACCACCAGGGCGTGGCCATGCGCGTGGGCGATTACCCGTATGTGGAGCTAGATGCCCTGCTTCGCGTCTGCCAGGAACGCGGCGAGCCACCCTTCCTGCTGGTGCTCGATCTGCTCAAAGACCCGCAGAACGTGGGTGCGCTGCTGCGTGTGGCGGACTCGGTGGGGGTACACGGCGTGGTGCTGCAGGAAAGGCGCAGCGTCAGCGTGACACCGGCAGTAGTGAGCGCATCGTCTGGCGCGGTCGAGCATATGAGCGTCTCCGTCGTCACCAACCTGGTTACGGCCATGCGCCGCCTGAAAGAAGAGGGCGTCTGGCTGGTCGGTCTCGACATCGGGCCGGACGCCGTGACTCCCGACAAGGTAGACCTCAACCGGCCTCTGGCCCTGGTGATGGGCAGCGAAGGCGAGGGGCTGCGCCGCCTGGTGCGCGACACCTGCGATCTGCGCGTCACGCTGCCGATGCGCGGCCATGTCCAAAGCCTGAACGTGGCGACCGCCGGAGCCATCGCCCTGTACCTCGCGTGGCAGGCGCGCGGCTGGCCCGGTTGGTGCCCGCCAGAGGCGTGATCGGCGCAAGGTGTGCGATTCACTGCACCGCTGAGAGGCAGAGAGCGCAGAGAAAGGCAAAGACTCTTCATGGCTCTTCTCCGCGTCCTCGGCATCTCTGCGGCTCAAGAATCTCGCCCCTATCCTGAGATGCACCCCCCGCTTGCCCATCTTTCTTGCACCGCCGTGCGATCAGGTGTATGCTGGAAGTAGAGAAGTCGGATCCCGGTCGGTCTGGAACCAACACTCTCTATAAAGGGCAACCTAACCGTCTGCGACGGCCAGCCCACCTGACTTTTGAGGTTCAGCAATCCGACCGGGTTCAGGCTTCTCTGCGTTTTCCCCCAGCATAGCCCGCCGCAGTGGATTCCCGCATGGCGCTGTCAGGGGCCAGCCTTCTTGCCCTGCCCGCAAGAATGGGGCGCGGCACGGTATTGTCACGTCTCCGGCGCGCAGTATAATCAGTGGGTCAGCCCGCAGGAGCACAAACGTGCCAGTATCCAGCAGCGCGCAGCTTGAATACACCAGTCATGACATCGCGCAGACCCAGGCGTTGGGGCAATTCCTGGGCGCGCTGCTGTGTCCCGGCGACGTAGTGTGCCTGTCCGGTGACCTCGGCGCGGGCAAGACGGCCTTTGCCCAGGGCATTGGGCGCGGCTGGGGCGCGCGCGAGCGAGTCACCAGCCCGACGTTCACCCTTGTCCACGAGCACCGCCGCGATGCCGACAGCACCGTGTTCTACCACGTGGACTGCTACCGGCTGGACGGCGCTGGCGATGCCTGGGGAATTGGCCTGGAAGACCTGTGGCATGATGACGGGTTCGTGGTGATCGAGTGGCCGGAACACATCCAGGCGGCCCTGCCCGACGAGCGGCTGTGGATTGCCTTCACCTTCCTCAACGCACAGCAGCGCCATCTGGCACTGCGAGCCAGCGGCGCGCGCTACGTGGGCCTGCTCGCCGCGCTGCGCGATCAGCTCAGCGCGACGGGATGACGCAGGGAGACGGCAGTGATTCTGGCGATTGACACGGCGACTCGCTTCATCAGCCTCGCGCTGCACGATGGCCAGCGCCTCCTTCTGGAAAACACGTGGCTGACGGCGAACAACCACACGGTGGAGCTTGCCCCGGCCATCCGCGCGGCCTTCGCCCAGACGCGCACCGCTCCCACCGCCCTGACCGCCGTCGCTGTCTCGCAGGGGCCTGGCTCGTTCACCGGCCTGCGCATTGGCATGGGCGTGGCCAAGGGGCTGGCCCTGGCGACCGGCTGCCCGCTTGTCGCCGTGCCCACGCTGGAGATTGTCGCGGCGGCGGTGCCCCTTGCGCCGGAGCCGCTTGTCACCGTCTTGCAGGCCGGGCGTGGCAGGGTTTGCGCCCAGACGTTTCAGGCCGGTGCCAGCCGTTGGGAGCCTTCAGCAACACCCGTCATCGTTACCTGGGAGGGTCTCCTCGCCGCGCTCGACGGGGCGACGATCCTCGCCGGAGAGATTGACGACGGGGGGCGCAAAGCGTTAGCCGCATGCCGCCAGCCGGTGCGTGTGCTGCCAGCGGCAATCGCCCTGCGGCGGGCGGGTTTCCTCGCGGAGATCGCCCTGGCGCGCCTGGCCGCTGGGCAGAGCGCCGACCCGCGCACCGTGACGCCGATTTATCTGCACCAACCCGGAGCCGCCCAGCCATGATTCCCTGCGTGATCGTGCGCCGGATGACCCTGGACGACATCAGCCAGGTAGTGGACATTGACCGCGAGTCGTTCTCAACCCCCTGGTCAGCGAACGCTTACCGCTTCGAGGTCACCAACCACGACACGTCGCACCTGGTGGTGCTGGAGATGCGCAGCGATGACGACGGGACCGGGCTGCGCCGGAAGCTGTGGCCGTTCGGGCGGCGCACCCTGCCCGGCGAGGTGATCGGCTATGGCGGCTGCTGGCTGATCGCGGGCGAGGCGCACATCAGCACCATCGCCGTGCACCCTGCCCATCGCGGCAAGGGCCTGGGCGAATTGCTGCTGGCGAGCATGTTGAAGTGCGCGATCCGCCTGGGCGGTGAGTATTCCGTGCTGGAGGTGCGCGAGAGTAACGCAACAGCGCAGGCCCTTTACCGGAAATACGAGTATATGGTGATTGGCCGGCGCAGGCAGTACTATCGGGACAATGGCGAAGATGCCCTGCTGATGGAGGCGCGCCCGCTGGATAGCGCCTACTATCAGCGCATCGAGGCGCGGCTGGCTATGCTGTCTGGCCGCGTCCGTTTTGACGACCACTTCACCCGCTAACGGGTAGCCCACAAGGAGATGACCAGTGACTGACGGGAAGAGCGTGGAAGAGCGCCGGAACGTCCTGGAGCAGATCGCCCAGGAGATCAGAGCGTGCAAGGCTTGTGCCCTGCACAGCGCGCGCACGCGGGTGGTGCCCGGCGCAGGTCGCCCGGACGCCGACATCATGTTCATTGGCGAAGCACCGGGCTATCACGAAGATCAGCAAGGGCTGCCTTTTGTTGGCGCTTCGGGCAAGTACCTGGGCGAGCTACTGGCCATGATCGGGCTGACGCGCAACGATGTCTTCATCGCCAATGTGGTCAAATGCCGCCCGCCCGGCAACCGCGAGCCGCTGCCCGCCGAGATTGACACGTGCGTGGAGACCTACCTCAACCAGCAGATCGCCATTATCCGCCCGAAGATCATCGCCACGCTGGGACGCTTCAGCATGGCACTGTTCTTCCCGACCAACGCGCGCATCTCCAAGGTTCACGGCCAGCCGCGCCGGGCCGACGGGCGCATCTACTACCCACTGTTTCATCCCGCTGCCGTGCTGCGCAACCCGAACCTGCGCCCGGCCATGGAGACCGACTTCCGGCGGATGCTCAGCCTGCTCGAAGAAATAGGCGATACGAACGGCCCGGCCAGCGACGAGCCGCCGCCCCGCCAGCTTAGCCTGTTCTAGCGCACAGAGGGTGAGCATCATTGGTCTTGACAAATAAGTTAGCGCCGGGATAACCTGGCGCTGTTTTGTGCCACGCGATCCACTAAGGTATACTCCCGCCCGGTTCTACCAGGGCTGTCCGGTCGCCCTGGGTGCCGCGCTGAAGGGCAGCGCCAGACAGGTCATGGACATGACAGAGTTCTTCCCGGTGATGGTGGCCGGCTTCGCGGCAGCGGTCGGGTTCACGCCGATCACGCGGCGGCTGGCTTTTCATTTCGGCGTGCTGGATCAGCCCAGCGCACGCAAAGTCCACCAGCGGCCAACGCCGCTGCTCGGCGGGCTGGCGATCTATGGGGCGCTGATCCTGGCCCTCGTCTTCTTCAGCCCACCCTTCTACCTGGTCGAGTTTGGGGCGATCCTGGCCGGTGCCACCTGGCTGGTTCTGGTCGGCTTTGTGGATGACCGCTACGGGATGAAGCCCTGGGTGAAGATGGCCGGGCAATTGGTGGCGGGGGTGGTGCTGGTCGCTGCCGGAATCCACGTGCGCATCTTTGACAGCGACGTGCTCAACGTCGGGCTGACTCTGTTCTGGATCGTCGGCATCACCAACGCCATGAACTTCCAGGACAACATGGACGGCCTGGCGGCAGGGATCACGGCAGTGGCCGCGCTGTTCTTCTTCGTCATGGCTGTGCGCGAGGAATTGACCCTGGTCAGCAGTCTGGCCGCAGCCCTGGCCGGGGCTTCGATTGGCTTCCTGCTCTACAACTTCAACCCGGCTTCCACGTTCATGGGCGACATGGGCAGCATGGTGCTCGGCTTCCTGCTCGCGGTGCTGGCGATCAAGCTCGACTTCCGTGTGCCCGCCGAGCGCCAGGTGATCACCTGGATGGTGCCGGTGGTTGTGCTGGGCATCCCCATCTTCGACACGACGCTGGTCGTCTTCACGCGCCTGCGCGAGGGGCGCTCGCCCATGCAAGGCGGCAAGGATCACACCTCGCACCGCCTGGTCAGCCTCGGCCTGAGCCAGCGCGCAGCGGTGCTGGCCCTCTATGGCATCGGCGCGCTGCTGGGCCTGGTGGCGGTGGCCCTGTCCACTGCAACGGTCACCGAGGGCACGAGGATGGGCCTGGCGCTGGGCGCGGTCGCCCTGGCTGCCTTCGTGCTTCTAGAGATCACGTACATTCGCCGCAAGCGCCGCCCGTAGCGTTTGCACGTACCTGCTGGAGAATACCATGCGGCACTCGGACAAACCGATCTACCTCGTCACTGGTGGAGCCGGGTTCATCGGCTCGCACCTCGTGGATGCCCTCGTCGGCGAGGGGCAGCGCGTGCGCGTCGTGGACAACTTCTCAACCGGCAAGCGCGAGAACCTGGCCCAGTCACGGGACGCCATCGAGCTGTTCGAGTGCAGCATCACCGACCGGCCCGCGCTGGCCGGGGCCATGCAGGGCGTGGACTACGTCTTCCATCTGGCGGCGCTAGCCTCCGTCCCACGCTCGGTGGACGATCCGCTGGCCTGCCATGAGCACAACGTCACCGGAACGCTCAACGTGCTGCTGGCCGCGCGCGATGCGGGCGTCCGGCGTGTCGTCTACGCCGGGTCGTCGTCGGCCTATGGCGACGTGGACAGCGACTTCAAGACCGAGGACATGCTGCCCAGCCCGCTCTCGCCCTATGCCGCCGCCAAGCTATCCGGTGAGCACTACTGCCAGGCGTTCACCAACGTTTTCGGCCTGGAAACGGTCACCGTGCGCTATTTCAACGTCTTCGGCCCGCGCCAGGACCCGCTCTCGACCTATGCCGCCGTCATCCCCAGGTTCGTCACAGCCATGCTGCGCGGCGAGCCGCCGCGCGTGGAGGGCGATGGCCTGCAAACGCGCGACTTCACCTACATTGACAACGTCGTGCACGGGACGCTGCTCGCCTGCCGCACGCCAGGCGTCGCCGGTCAGGTGTTCAACATCGCTTGCGGCAGCCGGATCAGCCTGCTGGCGATGATTGACCTGCTCAACGGCCTGCTCGGCGACTCCATCGCGCCGGACTTCGTTGCGCCGCGCCCCGGCGATGTGCGCCATTCGCGGGCGGCCATTGGCAAGGCGCAGCGCCTGCTTGCCTACGAGCCGGTCGTGTCCTTCGAGGAGGGCCTGGCCCGCACGCTGGCCTGGTACAGGGCGCAGGTACCGGCCTAGCGCATCCTGCGAGGCTCATCATGCGGGTCATTCACCTATCCAAAATGACCGGGGCCGCTGGCTCCGAAGGGCACTTGCTGGCCCTGCTCCCTGCTCTGCGCGCGCACGGCGTAGACGCTCGCCTGTGGGTGCTGGTCGAGCCAGACCACCCTCTTGACGAGTACGTGGCCCGCGCCAGCGAGCTTGGAGTTCCCACTGAGCGCCTGACGATCCGCTGCGATCTAGACCCTGCCCTGCTCTGGCGGCTGGTGCGGCGTCTGCGCGGCGAGAGGCCGGACATCCTGCACACGCACCTCATCCACGCCGACCTGTACGGCGTCGTCGCGGCGCGCCTGGCCGGCGTGCCGCGCGTGATCAGCTCGCGCCACAACGATGATCGCTTCCGCTACCGGTTACCGGTGCGCCTGCTCAACCGGGCGCTGTGGCGCAGGATTGACGCCGGGATCGCCATCTCCGGTGCGATCCGGGCGTTCTCGCTGCGCGTCGAGAACGCGCCCGCCGACCGCGTGTACACCGTCCCCTATGGGCTGGACCCGGCGACCATCCCGGCGCGTCCCGAAGCATGCGCCGCGCTGCGTACCGCGCTCGGCTTGCCCGCCGACGCGCTATTGGTCGGCTCGGTCTGCCGGCTGATCGAGCAGAAGGGCCTGGTCTACGCGCTGCGCGGGTTCGCGGCGGTTGCCGGGGAGGTGCCGCAGGCGCATTATGTCCTGGCCGGGGACGGGCCGCTGCGCCCTGCCCTCGAAGCGGAGGTACGTACATTGGGCGTAGGCGAGCGCGTGCATTTCCTCGGCTGGCGCGACGACGCGCACGCCGTCTTCGCCGCGCTGGACGTGTTCCTGGCCCCGTCACTGTGGGAGGGGTTTGGGCTGGTTTTTCTCGAAGCGATGGCCCACGGCCTGCCGGTGATCAGCACGACAGTGAGCGCCATCCCGGAAACCGTTGTGGATGGCGAGACGGGCTGGCTGGTGCCCCCGCGCGACGCGGAGGCCATCGCCAGGGCGCTGTGCGCCGCACTGACCTATCCCCAGGTGCGCCGGGCGCGGGGCGCGAACGGGCGCGCCCGGCTTGAGACGCAGTTCACCGTCGAGGCGATGGCCGAGCGCACGCTGGCAGTCTACCGCAGCGTGGAGGTGCGGCGCTGATGTGCGGCTTGTGCGGCACCCTCACCCTGGACGGCGCGCCCGTCCCGCGTGATGTCCTCGCCGCCATGAACGCGACGCTGGTGCATCGCGGCCCTGACCAGGGCGCGGAGTCCGTCAGCGGCCCGTGCGGGCTGGCCAACCGGCGGCTGGCCGTGCTCGACCTCTCAGCGGATGCCGCACTGCCCATGCACAGCGCCGACGGCGCGATCACCCTCGCCTACAACGGCGAAATCTACAATTACCCCGACCTGCGCCGGACGCTGGAAGCGGCGGGAGCCAGTCTCCGCACCCATGCGGACGCCGAAGCAGTAATCGCCCTTTACCAGCGGCACGGGCTGGATTTCGTGGAGCACCTGCGCGGCATGTTTGCCCTGGCCCTGTGGGACGCGCCGCGCCGGCAGCTTGTGCTGGCCCGCGACCGCCTGGGCAAGAAGCCGCTGTTTTTCTACCAGGACAGCGAGCGGCTGGTCTTCGCCTCGGAGATCAAGGCGCTGCTGCGCCATCCCGCCGTGCCGCGCCGCCCGGCCCGCGACCTGACCGCGCTGCTGCTGGCCTACGGCTACGTGCCCGCGCCGCAAACCTTCTTCGAGGGGATCGTCGCCCTGCCGCCCGGTCATCTGCTTGTCTGCCAGGACGGGCGGATCGCCTCGCACGCCTACTGGACGCCGCCGCAGGCGGCCCCCGCCGATCCCCATGCCCGCGCGGAAGATTACCTGGAGGCGCTGCGGGCGACGCTCGATGAGGCAGTGCGCCTGCGCTTGCTCAGCGATGTGCCGCTAGGCGCGTTCCTCAGCGGCGGCCTGGACAGCAGCCTGATCGTCGCGCTGATGGCTCGTCACATGACGGAGCGGGTCAAGACTTTCGCCATTGGCTTCGCCGGAGAGCCATCGTTCGACGAGACGCCGCACGCCCGCCGCGTCGCCGAGCTATTGGGCACCGACCATCACGAGTTCATTGTCGAGCCGGACGCCATCGGCCTGCTGCCCTTCCTGGTCTGGCACCACGACCAGCCCTTCGCCGATTCGTCGGCTATCCCCACCTATCTGGTCAGCCAACACACCCGCGCCCATGTCACCGTCGCCCTGACCGGCGACGGCGGCGACGAGCTGTTCGCGGGCTACGAGCGCTTCCACGCGGCGAATCTGGCGGCGCGATACCGGCGGCTGCCTGCCGTCGTGCGGGGGGCAATTGGCCGGGCGGCTCGCGCTTTGCCGGAAGCGACTTCCTACCGGGGCTTCGCCCAGCGAGCGCGGCGCTTCGTGCAGGGGGCGGAGCAGGAGCCGCGCGCCGCCTATTTCGACTGGGTGCGCGTCTTCGACGATACGCAGATCGCCGCCCTGCTCGCTGATCCGCCCGCCGCCAGCCCGACCGCGCACTTCGCAGCGCACTTCCGCCCAGACGACCCGCGCGACTTCACCGCGCAACTGCTCGACGTGAACCTGCGCACCTACCTGCCCGACGATCTGCTGGTCAAATCCGACCGTTCCAGCATGGCCGCCTCACTAGAAGCGCGCTCGCCGTTCCTGGATCAGGAATTGCTCGCGCTGGCAGCGCGCGTCCCGGCCAACCTCAAGCTGCGCGGCGGCGTGACCAAGCTCATCCTGAAGCAGCTTGCCGCTGGGCTGCTGCCGCCGGAGATCATCAACCGCCCCAAGCACGGCTTCGGAGTGCCAGTCGGTCGCTGGTTCCGCGAAGACCTGCGCGACTATGCCCGCGACATCCTGCTCGATCCGCAGACTCTCGCGCGCGGCTACTTCCGCGAAGCCACTGTGCGCGCCCTGCTCGACGAGCACAGCAGCGGGCGGCGCAATCACGGGGCGCGCCTGTGGACGCTGCTCACCTTCGAGTGGTGGCACCGCCTGTTCATTGACCCGCCGGAGCCGCGCGCACCATGAACGCTCAGCGCCCCATCCGCGTCATGCGCATCATCGCCCGGCTGAACGTGGGTGGCCCGGCCATTCACGTCACGTTGCTGGCCGCCCATCTGCGCCCGCCGGAGTTCGAGAGCACGCTCGTCTGCGGGCAGATCGGCCCACACGAAGGTGACATGGCTTACCTGGCCGCAGCGCACGGCATCACGCCGGTGGTCGTGGCCGAGCTTGGCCGCGAGCTATCGCCGCTGCGTGACGCGGTGACGCTGCTCAAGCTGTGGCGGCTGATGCGGCGAATGCGCCCGGACGTGGTGCACACGCACACGGCCAAAGCCGGGTTCGTCGGGCGCTGGGCGGCATGGCTGGCGCGCGTGCCAGTGCGCGTACACACCTTTCACGGGCACGTCCTGCATGGCTATTTCGGGCCGCGCAAGACGGCGCTCTTCCGCTGGCTGGAGCGGCTGACCGCCCGCCTGACCGACCGGCTGATCACGATCAGCCCCGCCCTGCGCGACGAGCTGGCGCAGACCTACCACATCGCCCCCGCTGAGAAGTTCGCCGTCGTCCCGCTCGGCCTCGACCTGGAACCGTACAGCAGCGCGCCGCGCCACGTAGGGACCTTCCGCGCGGAGTGGAACATCCCGCCGGACGCGCCGCTGGTGGGCATCGTCGGGCGGCTGGTGCCGATCAAGAATCACGCGCTCTTCCTGGAAGCTGCCCGCCGAGTCCGCGAGCAGGTGCCCGGCGCGCACTTCGCCATTGTCGGCGACGGGGAGCTGCGCGCGGCGCTGGAGGCGCAGGCGAGCGCACCCGGCCTGGCCGATGCGGTGACCTTCACCGGCTTCCTGCGCGACTTGCGTCCCGTCTACAGCGACCTTGACCTGCTGGTGATCTCGTCTGATAACGAGGGCACGCCGGTCTCGATCATCGAGGCGCTGGCGGCGGGTGTCCCCGTCGTCTCGACGGCAGTCGGCGGCGTGCCGGACTTGCTGCAAGGCGGGCGTTATGGCGCGCTCGTCCCGCCCGGCGACGCAGAGGCATTGGCCGGAGCCATGATCGCGAGTCTCAGCGCGCCGCAGGCAGACCGCCAGGAAGTCCGCCAGGAAATCGCCGGAGCGTATGGCATCGAGCGGCTGGCCGCCGACCTCGGCGCGCTGTACCGGGCGCTGCTGGCGGAGAAGCGCGGGAGGTCAGCGCGGTGATGGCAGCAAACGGGAGCGAGAGGCAGCGCCGGATGGCGCTGGGGATCAGCCTGGTCACCCTGCTGATCGCCGTGTATTTCGTCACGTACAGCGGGTATGCCATCAGCCGCGACGAGTGGTTCCTCTTCGACGCGACCGAGAGCCTGGCCCGGCGCGGCAACCTGACCCAGAACTACCAGTTCGACGCCTACCCGCCGCTGGCGCTGGCTGATGCGCAACCCCCGGCAGTGGACGCCGAGCCGCTGCAACCGGCGCTGGCCGCGCCGCTGTTCCTCGTGGCCCAGGCATTGCCCGGCATCGGCCTGGCGCATACGGTCTGGCTGTTCAACGTGCTGGTCACGGCGCTGACGGCGGGCATCCTGTACGCCTATGGCCTGGCCCTCGGCTACCCGGTGCGCGCGGCGACGCTGACAGCCCTCGCCTTCGGCCTGGGGACTATCGCCTGGCCCTACAGCCGCACCTTCTTCCGCGAGCCGCTCTTCACGCTGCTCGGCCTGCTGAGCGCGTATCTGGTGTTACGCGTGCGCCAACGGCTCTCCGCCGGACGGCCCGCGCTGGGCGTGGCCATGCTCAGCGCCCTGGTGATCGGTGCGACGCTGCTGGCGAAAGAGGCAGCACTGCTACTGCTGCCCGCCGTGATCATCGAGGCACTGCCGGAGCGCCTGGGCCGACTGAAAGTGACCCGGCGCAGGGCCGGAGCGCTGGCTGTGATCGCCCTGGTCACCGGACTCCTGGTCTACACCGTGCTCAACGCCGACACGCTGTTCGGCCTGTCCAATCGCTATGCGTTCGTGACGCGGGCGCAGCAGGCACGCGACAACCTGGCGGAAATCTCCGAGGGCGTGCGCGGCTACCTCTTCAGCCCGGCGCGCAGCCTG
>MTKY01003254.1_pt1 | contig 10853 bp, 10 predicted proteins | sample 1042731 | NCBI WGS metagenome assembly MTKY01 (sample SAMN06212206, study PRJNA360538) | anaerobic digester metagenome | biome: Wastewater treatment plant; material: sludge; isolation source: anaerobic digester fed with sludge from wastewater treatment plant | place: Denmark: WWTP Soeholt ... | reverse complement strand
CTTTACCTAATTTCCGTCCAACAAACGGGGTGCACTACACAAGAGCGCCGTCTTTGGTCCAGGACTCCTTTTATTACAGGTTGACCTCTGTCTTCCCCATGATTCGATCCTGTACCAACTGCACGACCTGGCTGATATGCGCGCTGCTGGAAACAAGGTTGAGGTTATCGCTCGGGATAATCAGTACCGGGCATTGGGCAAAAGACGCGATCCATTCCTCATATAAGACGTTCAGCCGTTCCAGATAGCTGCGGGAGATGCCGGCTTCAAAGCCGCGTCCGCGCGTGTTAATGCGTTCCAAAAGCGTGTCCACCGTGGCGCGTAAATACACCACCAGGTTGGGCGGCGGCAGCAGGTCAATTAAAATCTGATAAAGATCCTGATAAACGCTGTAGTCGCGGGTGCTCATATCCCCCTGCAAGTATAGGTTGCGGGCGAAGACTTCCGCGTCCTCGTAGACCGAGCGGTCTTGCACCACCGAACCTTCGGCTTCGAGCAGCTGTTTATGTATGCGCAGGCGGCGCGTGAGGAAGTAGAGCTGGGAGTGAAAAGACCAGGCTTCCATGTTTTGATAAAAATCTGCCAGGTAGGGGTTATCGTTTACCGGCTCAAAAAATGGTTGATATCCAAGCTTCTCGCTCAGAATCTGAACCAGGGTGGACTTGCCCGCGCCGATATTGCCTGCCACTACAATAAATTTATCCATGCTGTCCGCCTTCCGAGGTTGCTGAGATAGCTGTAGTATAAACGCAATCGCGCTGGAAATCCGCGGAAATTCGGCAGATTATGAGCAAGATTCGCTGGGAGCCCCTTGTGGAACTGCCCGGATGCCTGGCACAAGCAGAATGGCTCCGGCATTCAGCGCAGCTGCCGCGGCGCGTACCAGCCAGAAACTGCTTTGATATAAAGCCGGGCTAAACATAGAACCCAACAATCCGCCGATTGAAAGCGCTGCCATCAGAACCGTCCACGCCAAAAAACGATAATCCGATTATGAAGCTGAGGAAGTTTTGCCCGACCGCTGTAATCCCGCAGCTGATAAAGAAAAGGGCGGCGCCCAGCACCAAGCCATTTTTACGCCCGCGCGCGTTTACCAGAGATGCCAGAAATGGGTTGAAGACCCCCAATACCGAACGGACAGAAAACGCGATGCTAAGTTCAGCCACCCGCATGCCCATCCCGGCTGCGAAAAGCGGCAGCAGAGGATATACCATGCGGTACCCGGAGTTTATGACCGTACGGGTGAGCATGAACAGAAATATTTCCGCTCTGGTGCGCCGGGAAATTGAGGGTGTCATTTGGCAGGGAACTTTTCAGTCTGCTGAAAAGTTATGCCGGTTTGGGAGCTTGGTCCATCATATCCTGCAGCGTGGTGCTCTTAAGCTGCGTGATAATCATTTCCTCTGTTTTTTTCCAGAAATTACGGTAGGGGCAGCTTTCCACAAGCGGGCAAGCGTCCGGATCTTCTGTGCAGTGAATCAGATTTATTTTGCCGTCAATTGTGGTTACGATGTCGTAGATGGAAATCTCTGCCGGGTGTTTCGCCAGCATAATGCCGCCGCGCGCGCCGCGGCGGGTCTTGATCAGCCCCGCGCCAACCAATTCCGAGTTTATCCGGGAAAGAAAAATGCGCGAGATTTGCATTTCTTCCGCGATGATGTTGGAGGGCGTCAGGCGGTTCTGTCCGTATTGGGCGATATAGAGCATCGACCTAAGCGCGTAGTCCGCCTGGTTGGTAATTTGCATTGCCATATTTTGTCCATTTCCAATAAATCACCTGGATAATCAGGCGTGATGTAACCAATCTATTTTACCGCAACTACGCGTAATTCCTGTCCATTGGTGATAACTTCCACCCAAGTCCAATCCGCGACCGCGATGAGAGCCTTGTTTTCAGTTTCCCGCGCGGAATCCGCCAATGGGCGCGGCCCGACTGCCAGGAGAACCCTGCTCCCGGGCAGTTCCTGCACAAAAGAACCGACCCATAGGCTCGCTGGTTCGGGGCTGGTAAATGCTTCATACTGGACGAGCGCCGAGAAATCACCACTCCGCAGGCGCAGCGCTTTAAGGGAGTTTTCCGCCAGGATGAAGCCGAGCGAAGAGCCGCTGCCCATAAGCAGATTGTCCTCCCCCTGCAGCCTGCGCTGGGGAATCCCCGCTTCCTGAAAGGCGGCAGCCAGGCGGCGGGTGACTTGCAGACGGTCGGGGTCGCAAGCCCAGTAGACCTCCCGGATGCGTACACTCTCGCTCAGGCCAAACAAGCCCCGCACATCATCGCGACCACAAGCCGGAATAAGGAGCGCGTCCAACTCGCGCTGGAAAGGAGATAAGGCGGTGCCAAGCTGCTCCGCCAACTCAGACGCAGGCAAGTTTCCGCCTGCCAGCAAGCAGCGCCCGCCGGGGCTCCGCACGAGCAAAACGGGCTGCTCCGGGCTGTTGAAGACGCGCAGGTGCAGCTGATTATCCGGGGAGTGGGCGGCTGCCGTCCACACCAGCGCAGCCAGGCTGGCGCCAAGGATTAAGAGCGAGGTCGGACGGGCGGTTAATTTCATCGGCTTCTGTTTGGAAGGCAGCGTCAGACTGAGCACCAACGCCCAGATTGCTAACACCCAAACGAAGCTGAAGGGTGGAAAACGCCATGAGCCAGAAAGTGTGTCAGCCAGCCAGGTCACCACGCGGTTGGTATACGCGGCGGGCAGCCAGGCAAGCCAGCCAAGCGCCTTTCCTAACCCCAGGGAGAATAATCCCCCTGTCAGCGCCAGCATCCCCAGAACCATAACCAGGGGCTGAGCGGGTAAAACCAGCGGGTTGGCCAGCAGAAAGAGGGGAGAAACTTCCTGAAAATGGTACACAATCAGGGGCAGGCTAAAGGCTTGCGCCGCGAAAGTAGTCAGCAGATATTCCCCAGCAGTGCCGCTCAGGCGCAGAGCCGCGTCGGGTCCCACGCGCGCTTCCAGCCAGCGCTGCAGGCGGGCTTGCATGGGCGCGCTGAACAGCAGAATGCCCAGGGTTGCCGCCGCCGAGAGCTGAAAACCGACATCCCAGGGCAAGTGCGGGTTGAAAAGCAGCATCAGGCAGACTACCAAGCCCAGGCTGTTCAGCCCGCTGCCGCGCCGGTTGATGGACGCGCCTAAAATTCCAAGCGAGCCCATCAGCGCCGCGCGCAGCACCGAAGCGCTGCCCCCAACCAGAACCGTATAAAACGCCAGGGTCAGGATTGCAAGCGCGCTGCCGCGCCAGGTTCCCAGCTTACGCGTGAAGAGCCTGGTAATGAGACCCGCCAGGACGGCCATATTAAAGCCAGATATCGCGATGATGTGCGCGGTGCCAGTCAGGGCGTAAGCGCGCTTCAGGTCGCCAGATATGCCGCTGGCTTCGCCAAGCAGAATGCCGCGCAGAAGTGCGCTTTCCGGCTCCGGGAATATCTGCCGCGCGACCAGGAGCGAGCGCTCGCGCAGGCGGTAAATCGCGGCAAGCAGCGGGCTGCCCTGCTCTTGCGCCAGCAGTTCCACGCGCGCGTATTGGCTGAGCGCGCTGATGCCGCGGTGGAACAGATAGTCTTTATACGAGAAGGCAGCGCTTTCGCTGGCTGCGTTCAGTTCTCCGCGTATGGAAAGCAGGTCGCCATAAGCAAACACGCTGCCCGGGCTGGTTCGCAGCAGGATTTTACCCGCCACGGAGCCCGCTTCAACCGCTTCCACATCCGCGAAGAGCGGCTTGAGGGCTCGAACCCGCACGACCAGTTCCTGCCCATCCCCGCGCTCAACAGGCGGCTCGCACACCACGCCCTGCACTTCCACCTCACCTTTGCCGATGTAAAAGCCGACCATGTCGGGCGTGTTCAGCGGCAGGGAAAGTTGATACAGCAGCGCGGTCAGGCAAAAACCCGCCGCGAGCAGGGCGGCCGGCATTTCCCTGCGCGGCTGCAAGCGGGACGCGCGGGCAGCCTGCCAGATAACACCCAAAACGCACAGCCCGCATAGACCCGCCCACCACTGCCATGGAAACTTGAGCCAGCTTGCCCCGACAACGCCGCACAGCCCCGCGCAAGCGAGCCAGAAGAAGGGCATAAACCCCGGTATATGGACTTGTGTCGGGTCGGGGCTGGCCCGAGGGTTGGGAACGGCAGCGTTCATTGGGGGCAGCCCCGGGTTAAGGCGTTTCGCCGCCCGGAATTCCAACGCTGATGAATTGGAGCAGCTTTTCCAGGGCTAATTGCGCAAGCATCTCCTTATTGGCGGCCCGGTCTCCGGATAAAAGAAAATGGCGGGACCACATCCTTCCGATTGAGGCGAGCCCAACCCAACTGGTGCCGACCGGTTTGTTGGGGGTGGCACCGCCCGGTCCGGCGATACACGACACGGAGAGAGCGAAATCGGTCTTGAAAAGCTTCCTCGCCCCGCTTGCCATCTCCAGCACCGTCTCGCTGCTCACCGCCCCAAAGCGCTGAAGCGTCTCCCAGCGCACCCCCAGGAGCGCCACCTTGGCGGAATACGCGTAGGCGACCACCCCGCCGATAAAATACTCTGATGAGCCCGGGACGTTCGTGATGCGGTGGCTTATCAGGCCGCCAGTGCAGCTTTCCGCCACGGATAGCGTCCATTTGTGCCCGGAAAGGATTTTTCCGATGCGCGCTTCCAGGCTGGGGGCTTCTGTTTCTCGGCGCGCCTCCGCGGGCAGGCTGGCGGAGGAGTCCAATTCCCTCCAGGTTTCCGCCAGGCGCTTGCGGCGGATATATTCGGCGGCAGCCGGGCTGAGCCAGCCTTTCTGGACCAGGCTCTCGGGGTCGGTGCCGATTTCCAGCTCCTTCCGGATTTCGGAAGAAGATATCTCGGGAGCGCTCACCTCATCGAGAAATATGATGCGCGCGCCTTTCGCAGTCAGGTTTTCGATGAATTTTTGATTCGGCGCGAAGCCCTGCCGCGGACAAACCACCAACGCGGTCAGGCGCAGCAGTTCGTCCAGGTTGTACCAATGATTGAGAGGAGGGTTCTCTCCCGCAAAACTATCCGCGCCGAGCAGAAACGCGAGGCAGACAGCGGGCTCTGTTTGTTCGCGCAGACGGGCAAAGGTTTCCGCGCTCAGGTTTGGGCGGTGGCTGCCGCGCGCGATTTCCTCTTCAAGCCGGCTGACCGAAACGCGCTCGACTGTGCCGGCCAGTTCTCTGGCAATGCCGCTGGCAGCCAACTGGCATAATTCAAAACGCTGCTCGTAGGTGAATGGGAGGGAGCGCTTGACGGCATCCTGTGTGTTGTGGTGCCGGTAGACGGGCATAACCATCACTTCGCGCACCTGCCAGCCGCGCCTGCTCAGCGCGCGCGCCGCGGAGGTGATTAAGGCGCTGTGACCTTGGTGAATGGGGTCTGCCGAACTGCCAAAAACGAGCAATAAAGGCTGGTTGGTGCTCATGGGTTCTCTCCTGGGTCTGCTTACACATTCTCCAGATCGCTTAACCACAACGCGCTGCTGGCATCTGCCGGCACCACCCAGGCGCGGGCGGAAAGCGAGAGTGCGGTCACGCGCGGACCTTCCGGGCCCGTCGAACGCTTAAATTGCTGATAAAAAAAACGCTGGTAAAACAAACGCAGCCATCCAAGCAGGTCTTGCCGGGAGTACTGACCATCAAAGACACCGTGAGCCAGTTGATAGACCTGCCGCGGGGAGAGCCGGTTTACAAAGCTGTGATATAGGAAAAAATCATGCAGCAGGTAAGGCCCGAGGACGGCTTCTGTTTCCTGGGGGCTGCTTCCATCCGCGCGGACTGGTAAAAGCTCCGGCGAAATTGCCGCCGCGCACACGCTATTTGCGGCAGCGGCGCCTTCTTCACCAAAAAGCTCCCGCCCCGCCCAGGCTAAAACGCGCAGGACGAGCGTCTTGGGTAAGCCGGCGTTGACGTGGTAGTTGGAAATCTGGTCGCCCCCAAATGTGCACCAGCCCAACGCGATTTCAGACAGGTCGCCGGTGCCGACCATTAGCGCGTCGGTTTGTCTGGCAAGGTCGAGCAGGATTTGAGTGCGCTCGCGCGCCTGGGCGTTCTCATAAACCGTGTCGTACACATCCAGCGGGTGCCCGATATCCCGCAGGTGGCTTTCGAGGGCGTTGGTAATCGGGATTTCGCGAAAGGTAACCCCGCACAACTCAGCCAGTTTTTGCAGCCGCCGGCGGGAAGCCTGAGTGGTACCCGGTCCGGGCATGCTCACGGCCAGAATGTCTTTCGGATTCAAGGTTTGCTGCCGGAAAGCCTGCCAGCATACCAGCAGTGCCAGGCTGGAATCCGCGCCGCCGGACAAACCCAGCACAACCCTGCGCAGCCCGGCATGGCGCAGCCTGCCAATTAATCCGGCGCTTTGAATGGCAAAGGCGGCCGCGAATTGCTCGTCGGGCTGGCTTGCGGAGATGAATGGGGTGCGGGAGAGCAGTGGATTGGGCGGCTCAACGGTTATCCCGGGTGTTTCAGGCTGGAGGGGTTGGTTATTGTTGATTAACGCGCTCGCAGCCTGGGTGGAGAACCGCAGAGGCGTTGTTTCCGCCAGGGTGCTGCCGTCGCGCAGGATGCCAGCTCTTCCGCTGAATACTGCCTCAGCCGTCGATTCACAAGGCCCGCACGAGGCATACGCCCAAACAGCCTGGCGGCTGCTGCCCGAAAAGCGGCAGGTTTCCGGGCTTTCTTCGGCAAGCGCCAGGGCGGGCAGGGCGCAGGGGTTGAGCAGTAAACCTACGCGCATATCAAGAATCAGGTGGTCAGCCCTCCCGATGCTGACTTGCACCCTTTCCGGGTAGAGTTCCGGGAGGTCCAGGCTAAGGTCGGCAGCGGCTGGCACGCTCTGCCCCAAAACTTCCGCCGTTCTATCCGGGAAGTCCCTTCCGTCAGCGAACCAGCGGCTTGGAAAGCTGGAAAGCAGGTCCAGCGGCTCCCGTTCCAGCGAAATTCCCAGCGGACCGCGCGGGCTCAGCAGTACGGCAGCGTTGTAGAGGCGGTTGATATGGTGGAACGGCAGCCCAACCAAGGCCCAGGTTCCCAGGCTGCGGCAGCTCGCGGCAACGCGTTCCAGGGCTTTTAACGCCCTTTCCAACAGCAGGGGCTGCAGGAAAAGATCGCCGCAGGTACAGCCAGTCAGACAGAGTTGGGGGAAGAGCGCCAGCCGTGGGGCGGGGTTTTGTTGGGCAGTCTGTTCCAGCGCGCGCTGGATTTCCGTACAGTTAAAATCCACATCAGCGACGCGCAGTTCAGGGACGATGACAGAAAGACGCAAACCATGCCAGGCGGGTTTAGGGTGGGGTTCGGATTTATGTTCCACAGTGGGGGCTCCTTGAGGAGCTTAATCATATCAAGAATTTTGAAGAAGCGCGCCACAAACAGCATGGGGTGTAAAATAACAGCGCGGTCCGGCGGGGATTAAGGATGCCGGGTGTACGCTTGCAGCCTGCGCAGCTGGTCCAGAACCGCCCGCGCGTCCTCACGGAAGTATTCCAGCGTCAGCCAGGCAGGCTGCGTGCGCGCCAGGGTCCATTCCAACAGCTTGTAATCTTCCTCCGAGAGGGTTTCGTGCGCGTCGAACAGGCGCCCGTCCCAGGCGGCGCGCACCCCCGCCAGGTGGATTTGCGCGGTTTTCTCGAGCGGCAGCCCGGAAAGGTAAGTTTCAGGTTCTATTCCGCGCGCTTGCGCGGCGATGCGCGCGTGCGCCAGGTCCAGGAGGAGATTGCAGCCGGTTTCAGCCAGCACGTGGGTTATGACCGATTGGTCACTTTCAAACAGGTATCGGCTGGGATGCAGCGCGGGCATGTTTTCGAGAATGACCGGCAGGCTGAGCTTTCCTTGCAGCCATTTTACGTCGCGGATAAAACCGCGAACGGAAGCCTGAGGCGGCGGACCGGGAAGCACCCACCCGCGGCGCATAGCCGCGTTGGTCCACAGCCAGGGCAGCGGCGCCAGGTGCACCGAAATGTGCGGGGACTGCGGGCAAGCTCGCAGATAATCCTGCAGCTTTGTCAACCAGGTTCGCGTTCTGTGCATGCGCCCCGGATGAAAATGGAAAGCCAAATCAGGGAAAAGCGCGCGGGTCTCGACTATCAGGCTGAGCGGCAGTTTGTCCACCCATTCCACGCCGTCCACGCGGGCATCCCCCGCGCGGATGAGCGTGAGCAGCGTCTGGGAATGGTTGATGGAAAGCTTCATCGCGGCCCGATTTTCAGCTTTGCAGGTTATCCGAAAGCTGCTGGTGGATGATTTGAGAAAGCCGCGCGAATTCGGGCGTGTAGCGCATCTCCTGCCGGCGCGGCCTGGGCAAGGGCACGGGCAGGTCAAGGCTGATTTTTGCCGGCCGGCTGGTGAGGACGAGCACCCGGTCTGCCAGATAAAGCGCTTCGGCGATGGAATGGGTGACCATCACAATCGTTTTGCGTTTGCTGCCCCAGATGCGCAGGAGCTCTTCTCCCATGCGTTCGCGAGTGAGGGCGTCTAACTGCCCGAATGGCTCATCAAGCAGCAGGATTTCGGGGTCTTGTACCAGGGAACGGGCGATTGCCACGCGCTGCGCCATCCCGCCGGAAAGTTCGTGCGGAAAATGCTTTTCAAACCCGCGCAAACCGACCAGATCTATCATTTCATGGGTAGTTTGCTGAACTTCGGCCTGGCTTTTGCCGGCCAGCTGCAGCGGCAGGCTGATGTTGTCGGCTAAACTGCGCCAGGGCATCAGGTTCGGCTTCTGGAAGACCATGCCGGTCAGGCTGCTGTTTTGTTGATGCCGCGGAAAGAGAATTTCTCCGGACGTGGGCAATAGCAGCCCGCCAATCGCGCGCAGGAGCGTACTCTTACCGCCCCCGGAAGGTCCGATCAGGCACACAAAAGAATTCTCCTCCACCTGGAAGGAAAGATTATCCAGGACATCCAGGCTGCCGTCAGCTTCGACAAAGCTGATGGTCAGCCCGCGCACATCCAGGACGACATCAGGGGAGGAAGCTTCCGTCATATACGCCTTTAAGGTCAACCGGCTGGCTCATCAGGCCCAGCTTCAGCAGGATAGCCTGCATGTTTTCCCAGCGCTGGGTATGGTCTTCGTTGGTGGGGTAAACATCCCAGAGCTTAATAGATTCTGCCAGCACCTGCTTTTGCACGGACTCATCCGCCTCTGCCAGGTTGTCCACGTATTTCATGCAAATCCGGTAGGTCTCGTCGGGGTGTTCCGCCGAGAATTGAATGCCCTTAAGCAGCGCTCCAAGCACCGAACGCACCAGTTCCGGTTCCCTGGCGATGGTGGCTTCATTTGTCACCAGACCGTTGCCAATCAGGTCAATGCTGTCTGCCACGCGCAGGACGTTGATTGGGTAGCCCTTGGCGCGCAGCTGGGAGGGTTCGTTGGGCACGTAGATTACCGCGGCGTCCACGATTCCGCTCACCAGGGATTCAACCTGGGTAAATCCAATGGACTGCAGGCTGTAATCGCTATCCCGCAAGCCCTCGTTTTGAGCGAAAGCTTCAAAGCCGATATAACTCGCTCCATACAAGCCCGGCAGACCAATTGACTTACCTTTCAGGTCCATCGGGCTGGTGATGTTCTTTTCCGCCAGCGAGACAATGCCGACCGGGAATTCTTTGTACCAATTGTAGATGGTCACGACGGGCAGCCCCTGGGCGCGCCCCATCAGCACTTGCTCGCCCGAGGCAATCATAAACTGCTGATTACCGGAGCCGACCAGCGCGATGAGGTCCGCTTCGTTGCCGTAGTTCAGCGAAACAACCAGCCCTTCGTCCGCGAAATAGCCGTTTTCGATAGCCACATAAAACGGAGCAAACTGCACATTGGGGATATAGGTCAGATTCAGGGTGACGGCGCGTGTTTCCCCATTTTGCGCGGGTTTGCCGCCCGCGCAGGCAGCCAGCAGCAGCGCGGCCAGGACGATAATCAGGATCAGGCGTTTCATCAAGAGGCTCTCCGAATTAGATATTTTTCCGCCAGGTCTGCCACGCGAGCAGGCGCGACTCCAGCAAAAGGATTAGACCATAAAGTGAGGCAGCCAGCACCATTAAGGTGAGCACAGCCACAAAAACCAGCGCGGTATCATATTGCCCCCTACCGACGTTAATCAGAAAGCCGAGACCGCGGTCTGAGCCGACCAGCTCGCCGACTATCGCGCCGATAACCGAGAGCGTGGCGCCAACGCGCAGACCGCCTAAAAAGACGGGCAGGCTGGCGGGCAGTTCCAGATAGCGCAGGGTCTGGCCCGGCGACGCCTTGAAAGAACGCATCAGCTCACGCAAATCCTGGGGCACCTCACGCAAACCCACCAGGGTGTTCACCAGCACCGGGAAAAAAACAGTCAACGCGCAGATGAGCACCTTGGAGGACATACCCGGCCCGAACCAGATTACCAGAAGCGGCGCGACCGCCACAATGGGCACCGACTGACTGGCGACAAGGTAAGGCGAGACAAATCGTTCGGCGCGCGGATGTTTGGAAAGGAAATAACCCAGCAGCGCGGCACTCAGGCTGCCAAACAGCAGACCCAAAAAGACTTCCAGCAGTGTAAACGAAAAATGGCGCCAAAGCAGCCCGCTGACAAGGACGGAAATGAATTTTTGCCAGACGACCGCCGGCGAGGGGAGGATAAAACCAGGGAGCCTGAGCAGCATCCAGAGCAACTGCCAGACGAGCACTCCGGCCGCCGCGGCAAGCAAGACTGGAACCGCGCGGCTGCTGCTCTGGCGCTTGAGTGTTAAATCACGGCGTTTGAGTTCGGTCAGTTTTTTCATGGTGAAATATGTAAGTGAGTATAAAAAATTAACCTGCTTAAGTCAATCACGCCTCGGTGCGGGTTACTGTTTCAAATTTGACTAAAGTAACAAAAAAGAGAGA
>MTKY01055731.1_pt1 | contig 10854 bp, 10 predicted proteins | sample 1042731 | NCBI WGS metagenome assembly MTKY01 (sample SAMN06212206, study PRJNA360538) | anaerobic digester metagenome | biome: Wastewater treatment plant; material: sludge; isolation source: anaerobic digester fed with sludge from wastewater treatment plant | place: Denmark: WWTP Soeholt ... | reverse complement strand
CTCGACGACATGACGAGCGACCTTTTTACCAGCACGATGGAGCGCGCGGCGTTTGTGTCGGCGTTCGGTTTCGAGCGCCGCGTCGGACTTTCGGCGCAATATAAGGGGAAGGCGCTGGTACTGCAGGGAGGGGTGTTCGGCGACAATGCCGCCGACCTCACCGACAGCAACCACAGCATGAGCGTCGATGGCCGCGTCGTCTTCATGCCGAAGTTCGGCAATACGCAGCTGCACCTCGGCGCATCGGCGCATTACCGCGATCCGGGCGACCCCGCCGCGACGAACCGCTATCGCGCGCGCCCTTTTGTTCACACAACCGACGTCCGCCTCGTCGACACCGGATTGCTCGACTATTCCAGCGAGCGCGGCCTGGGCCTCGAAGGCGCCGTCCTCGCCGGTCCGTTCCACGTGGCGGGCGAGGCCTATTGGCAAACCGTCAAGCGCTCCGCCGCCGCCGACCCGACCTTCTTCGGCGGCTATGCCGAGATTGGCATGGTGCTGACCGGCGGCGATGCGCGCGGGTATAAGGACGGTGCGTTCGACCGGCTGAAACCGTCGAAACCGATCACCGCCGGCGGCATCGGCGCGATCGAAGTCAACGCGCGCTACGACCATCTCGACCTCAGCGACGGCGCGATCGTCGGCGGGCGGCAACAGGCGGCGCTGATCGGGCTGGTGTGGGCGCCGATCGATTATATCCGCATCACCGCCAATTACGGCAAGCTATGGATCGACAACGCCCGCATCGCAACGGCGTCCGGGGACCGGGATTATACGGCGGATACGTTTGGGCTGCGGACACAGATCGATTTTTGATCGGACGGCTCCTTCGGGTGAATTGCTGTCATCCAATTTCGTCATGCTGAACCTGTTTCAGCATCCCTGGCCTGAGCGTTAATCCCGTGCAGCGCCGAAGGAAACGGCAGGCCATGGACCCTGAAGCAAGTTCAGGGTGACGAGTTAAGACACGTCCACTTCTGACCGTTGCCTGCCTCCGCCCCGCTCCCTAGGGCAAAATCACAACATTTCATAGCGAGCCTCGTCTTTCGCTGCCTTCGCTAACCTTCTTTTAACGGGCGAGCGCCAACAATCGCATATGCCTGTTTTTGGACATTTTCTTCCATCGTCGTCCAGCACTGACCAACGTCAGGACGCGCGCCGAAAACTCAGTCTGCTTGCCAAGGGCTTGCAGCATGATGGCACCGGCGTCGAGGTACAGATCCACAATATCTCGGGGACAGGCCTGCTGTTCGAAAGTGACATCAAGCTGGCGGCCTGTGACAGGATCGAAATCGAGCTTCCGCATGCGGGCGACATAACGGCGGTCGTCATTTGGGCCAGCGGACGGCTTTTTGGTTGCCAGTTCGAAGGCCCTGTTTCGCCGGCAACGCTGAGTGCCGTGGAACTCAAGAGCGCCGTTGCCCCGGCGCCCGAACTACCGCAAGCCATCGCCCCGGCGCCCGGCATCGACGAAGCTCGCGCTGCACCGGTGATCGACGAAGGCTTTGGCGGCCGCTTGCAGCGGTTCCGCACCAAGGCCGGGCTCAACCAGGGCGAAGTCGCCAAACGCATGGGCGTCAGCGCGCCGTCGGTCTCAAGCTGGGAAAAGGGGCGGGCGCGCCCCACGCGTGGCCGCATGGCCAAACTTGCTGCCATCCTCGGTGTCCCGACCGCTGACCTGCTCGACGATACTGCGCCCGAGGGATTCCAGGAACTGGTCGATCGCAGCCGCGAACAGATCGCGCGCGCTGCCGGCGTCAGCGCCGACAGGGTGCGGATCATAGTCGAATATTAACCTGGAATTCGGGCCGCACGCGAGCAATCAACGCTAGCCGGCACCGAACCGATACAGAAATTCCCTTCCTTCAATGTGCTGAAAGATTATGGAGCCTCCACCAAATCGCGGCGCGGCGCGGTGATTGGGTCGCAAGTGTCCGAATGTCCTTACGGAGCATAAGATTGATCAGAGGGCGTTTGTTCGGCGCCTTGGCCAGCCTGCTGCTGGCGAGCTGTTCCGATGCTGCCAGCAGGCAGTCAGCGGCTTCCAACAAATCCTTCGCTTCCGTCCAGCGCGGCGAGGGACTGCCTTACGAAGTCGCCGACACCGAGGTCTGGAATGTCGCCGATCCTGTTTCCGGTCGTGTGTATCAGGTGTTCGTCGCGCTGCCGCCATCCTATGGCGAGCATCCCCAGCGCCGATACCCGGTCCTCTATGTCACCGATGCCGATTATGCCTTTCCGCTGATCAAGCAGATCGCGCGGCGGCTTAACGTCGAGCGGCCGACCGTCGAAGAGTTTATATTGATTGGCCTCTCTTACGCGAAGGGAGAGGGCGGAATGCAAAGCCGGCGGCGCGATTATACGCCGACACCGAACGGACCCAGCACCGCGCCCGCCGGCGCGGTACACGGACAGGCAGCCGCTTACGCCGCTTATATCCGCGACCAGGTTTTGCCCTTTGTGGCCGATCGTTACCGGACCGATGAACGCCGGCGGCTTTTCCTTGGCCACTCCTATGGGGCACTTCTGGGCAGCGAGATTTTATTCAGCGATCCGCGGCTTTTCGACGGCTATATCCTCGGCAGCTCGTCCTTCTGGTACGATCGCCATCATATGGCGGCCCGGGAAATGGCTTATGCCGCAAAGCACGACGACCTGCCGGCGCGCATTTATATGTATATCGGCGAATATGAGGAAATGCGACCGGGCGACCCGCGCTATGCCAAAGACGTCAATATGGTGACGGATACCAGGAACATGGATCGCGCCTTGCGGTCGCGCAATTATCCGTCGCTGCGCATGGAAGTGGAGGTGTTGAACGATGAAGACCATTTCACCGTCGCGCCGCGCGGCATTACGCGCGGCCTCAAATATCTGCTCCCCGCTCCAGCAAAATGACGCCCGATCGGGTCAGCCGCTCTTCCCCGAATCCAGCGCATAGCCCGCCGACCGCACCGTGCGGATAATATCCGTCGTCCCCGGCAGGTTGATCGCCTTGCGCAGACGTCGGATATGCACATCGACCGTCCTGAGTTCGATGTCGCTGTCCTGGCCCCACACGCTGTCGAGCAACTGGCCGCGCGAAAAGACGCGGCCCGGATGTTCCATGAAATGGCGCAACAGGCGGAATTCGGTTGGCCCCATCGCGACCGTCTGGCCGTTGCGGATGACCTTGTGCGCCACCGAGTCCAGCTCGATGTCGGCATAGGTCAGCAATTCACCCGCTAGCGCGGGGCGTAGGCGGCGGAGCACTGCCGACACGCGCGCGACCAGTTCGCGCGGGCTGAACGGTTTGGTGACATAATCGTCGGCGCCGGTTTCCAGCCCGCGGATGCGGTCTTCTTCCTCGCCGCGCGCCGTCAGCATGATGATCGGGACATTCGCCGATTTGGGATTGCGGCGCAGGCGGCGGCACACTTCGATGCCAGGCAGGCTTTCGATCATCCAGTCGAGCAGGACGATGTCGGGGACGCGCTCCTCGACCAGCACCAGCGCCTGTTCGCCGTCGGGCGTTTGCCGGACCGAAAAGCCCTCGCGTGCGAAATGCCAGACGATGAGTTCGGCGATTGCCTCGTCATCCTCGATCAGCAGCAGGTCGGGTTGCGGCATCAGCCTTGCTCCTGCTCCGCGGCGCCATCTTCGGGTTGCTCGCCGCGCTCGCGTTCCTCCATATGTTCGCCGGTGACGACATAATAGACCATCTCGGCGATGTTGGTCGCATGGTCGCCCATGCGCTCGAGGTTCTTGGCGACGAAGAGCAGGTGCGCGCTTTCCGAAATATATTTCGGATTCTCCATCATGAAGGTGACGAGCGTGCGAAAGATGCTGTTGTAGAAATCATCGACATTCTTGTCGCGGACGGTCACCCGCACCGCGAGTTCGGCGTCGCGCGCGGCAAAGCTGTCGAGCGCGTCGTGGATCAGCTCGGCGACGATCGACGACATCGACATCAGCAGCGGGATCGCCTCAATCGATCGCGTCTGATCCATCAGCGCGACGCGCTTGGCGATATTCTTCGCATAATCGCCGATGCGTTCGACGACCGAGACGATTTTCAGCGCCGCGATCATTTCGCGCAAATCGTCGGCCATCGGCGCCCGGAGGGCAATCGTCTGCACCGCCAGCTGCTCGACTTCGCTTTCCAGCGCGTCGATCTTCTTGTCGTCGCGCACGACCTGCGCCGCGAGGTCGAGGTCGCCCTTGTGGAGCGCGGTCATCGCCTGGAGCAGCGCCTGTTCGGCGCGGCCGCCCATTTCGCTGATCAGCCCGCGCAGGCGGTTGAGGTCTTCGTCGAAAGCCTTGACGGTGTGATCGTTGACTACTGCCATCTACTTCGTCCTTGTTCGGTCGCTGGGCTCAGCCGTAGCGGCCGGTGATATAGTCTTTGGTGCGGTCCTGCTTCGGGTTGGTAAAGATGTCGGTGGTCTTGCCATATTCGACCAGCGTCCCGAGGTGGAAAAAGGCGGTGCGCTGCGACACGCGGGCCGCCTGCTGCATGTTGTGCGTGACGATCACGATCGCGAATTTGCCGCGCAGTTCGTGGATCAGCTCTTCGATCTTCGCCGTCGCGATCGGGTCGAGCGCCGAGCAGGGCTCGTCCATCAGGATCACTTCGGGATCGACCGCAATCGCGCGCGCGATGCACAGGCGCTGCTGCTGCCCGCCCGACAGCGCGGTGCCGCTTTCGAGCAGGCGATCCTTGACCTCGTCCCACAGCCCGGCACGCACCAGCGCGCGCTCGACGATGACATCCAAGTCGGCCTTTGACGGCGCGAGTCCATGGATGCGCGGGCCGTAGCCGACATTGTCATAGATCGACTTGGGAAAGGGGTTCGGTTTCTGGAACACCATGCCGACGCGCGCGCGCAGCTGGACGACGTCCATCGACGGTGCGTAAATGTCCTCGCCGTCGAGCTCGATGCGGCCCGTCACCTTCGCGCTCGCGACGGTGTCGTTCATGCGGTTCAGCGAACGCAGGAAGGTCGATTTGCCGCAGCCCGACGGGCCGATGAACGCGGTGACCAGGTCGGTGCCGACGTCGATCGACACATTGTTGATCGCCTGTTTGTCACCGTAAAAGACGTCAACGCCCTGCGCGCGCATCTTGGGATCGGTGATGGTTAGTTCGTCTTGGGTCATGGTCACCAGCGTTGTTCGAATTTGTTGCGAAGATAGATCGCAAAGGCGTTCATCGACAGCAGCACGACAAGCAGCACGATGATCGCGGCGGAGGTTTTCTCGACAAAGCCCCGGTCGACTTCGTCCGACCAGAGAAAGATCTGCATCGGCAGCACGGTCGACGGCGAACAGATACCGCCCGGGACGTCGCCGATAAAGGCGCGCATCCCGATCAGCAGCAGCGGCGCGGTCTCGCCCAGCGCGCGCGCCATTCCGATGATCGTGCCGGTCAGGATGCCGGGCAGGGCGAGCGGCAAGACATGGTGGAACACCACCTGCACCGGGCTCGCGCCGACGCCCAGCGCCGCATCGCGGATCGACGGCGGCACCGATTTGATCGCATTGCGGCTGGCGATCACGATCACCGGCATCGTCATCAGCGCCAAGGTCAGCCCGCCGACGAGCGGGCTCGCCTGACAGATGCCGAACCAGTTGATGAACACCGCCAGCGCGAGCAGGCCAAAGATGATCGACGGCACCGCGGCCAGGTTGTTGATCGACACCTCGATCAGGTCGGTCCAGCGGTTCTTCGCCGCATATTCTTCGAGATACAGCGCTGCGAGCACCCCGGTCGGGAACGCGATCAGGAAGGCGATGAAGATCGTCAGCACCGACCCTTTCAGCGCGCCCCAGATCCCCGCCACCGCCGGATCGGTCGCATCGGCGTTCTTGAAGAACGGCCAGTGGATGCCCGTCGACAGCTTGCCGTCCTGCTCCAGCGCATCGACCTGCGCCCCCAGCGCGCCCGCCGCGCCGTCCTTCGCCGCCATGTCAACCGCGCTCGCGGTCGGCAGTTCGAACACCGTCTTGCCGTCGAGCAATTCGGGATCGTCCTTGATCGCGCTGCGCACTTCCTTCCACGCGTTCTCGCTAATCAGTTCGGACCCGCCGTCGCCCAGCGCCTCGTCGGCGGCAAAGGCGACGATGTCGGCCAGCCCCGCGCTCGCGATCACCTGATCGGCGTCGGCGTCGCTCAGCCGCGCCTTGTCGATCGTCAGCGGCATCGCCTTGAAATCGATCGGCACCGCGACATTGGTATAGGTAAAGCCGCGCGCGCCGTTGCCGACCATCACGAACAGCAGGAACGCCAGGAACGCGCCCGACAGCAATACCGCGCCCAGCCCGATGAACTTGAAGCGGCGTTCCGCGGCGTAGCGGCCCGCGATGCGTTTCTGCATCGCCGCGCCTTTCCAGTCGGTAGGATTGGTGGGCTTATTCATAAGCTTCGCGATACTTCTTCACGATCCGCAGCGCGGCGATGTTGAGCAGCAGGGTGACGACGAATAGCACAAGCCCCAGCGCAAAGGCGGCGAGCGTCTTGGCGCTGTCGAATTCCTGGTCGCCGGTCAGCAGCTTGACGATCTGCGCGGTCACCGTGGTGACACTGGCAAAGGGGTTGGCGGTCAGGTTCGCCGACAGGCCGGCGGCCATCACCACGATCATCGTCTCGCCGATCGCGCGGCTGACCGCGAGCAATATGCCGCCCATCACGCCGGGCAAGGCGGCGGGGATCAGCACCTGGCGGATCGTCTCGTTCGGGGTCGCGCCCAGCGCCAGCGATCCGTCGCGCATCGCCTGCGGCACCGCGTTGATGCTGTCGTCGGCCATCGATGACACGAACGGGATGATCATCACCCCCATCACGATGCCCGCGGCCAGCGCGCTTTCGGTCGATGCGTTGGGAATGCCCAGCATCACCGCAAATTCGCGCAAGGCTGGGGCGACGGTCAGCGCGGCGAAATAGCCGTACACGACGGTCGGCACCCCGGCCAAAATCTCCAGGATCGGCTTGACCCAGCGGCGCACGACCGGCGCGGCATATTGGGTCAGGTACACCGCGGTCATCATGCCAATGGGAATGGCGACAATCATCGCGATGATCGCACCGATCAGCACCGTGCCCCAGAACAGCGGAATGCCGCCGAAGGTATCGTCGACCGGCGCCCCGCTCTGCGGCGCCCAGTTGGTCCCGAACAACAGCTCCATCGGCGATACCAGCTGGAAGAAGCGGATCGATTCGAACAAGAGCGACAGCACGATGCCAAAGGTGGTCAGGATTGCGACGAGCGACGCGAGCAGCAGGAACGCCATGACGATCCGCTCGACCCGCGTCCGCGCGCGGAAATCGGGTTTGATCCGCGTGAAGGCGTACAGCCCACCCGCCAGCGCCAGCGCCAGCATCGCCGCGATGCCGATCCACGCATATTGATGCGCCGCGTCGGCATAGGGCTGGACCAGCGGCGCCGCGGCGGGCAGCCGCACGCGCTCCTGCTGCCCCAGCGCGACGCTGCGCGCGTCGGACAGTATCGCGCCGCGCTCGAAACCAAAGGCGGGCAGGGATTGCGCCGCGTCGCTTGCCAGGACCTGATTGGTGATCAGGCCTGGCGACACCGACGACCACACTGCCAGAAACAGCGCGGCGGGCGCGAACAGCCACAGCGCGACGTACCAGCCATGATATTGCGGGCGCGAATGGAGCTTGGTCCCCGCGCGCCCCGCCAACAGGTTCGACCGCTGCCGACCGGCAATCCAGCCGATCAGCGCGAGGCCGGCGATCAACAGCAACAGGGCGGCGGCGTTGAAGGTCACTTGGTCCTCGGTAATGGGGCCAACTTACAATTCGTTCGCCCTGAGCTTGTCGAAGGGCCGTTCTTGCCTTGAAGAAAGGAAGGACAGTGCTTCGACAAGCTCAGCACGAACGGATGATGGGTACGGCGAACGCGGGTAGGCGGGTAGGCGGGTAGGCGGGTCCAAAAACCGGTGACCGGCGCAGATCGGAACCCGCCCCGGTCACCAGCGGGGGGGAAACTTACTTCAGCACCGAACCGTCGAGCACCGTCATGCCGGCGCCGTTCGCCGCCGCGGTCGCGGCGATGTCCTTCGGCGACACGATCAAGCCCTTGGCGTTGAGATAGCCGCCTTCGCCCGCGCCCTTCAGGAACTCGGCGACATATTCGGCCAGCCCCGGGACGACGCCGACATGCGCCTTCTTGATATAGATGAACAGCGGACGCGAACCCGGATAGCTGCCGTCGGCGATCGCGGCATAGGTCGGCGAAACGCCCTGTACCGGGACGGCCTTGATCTTGTCCTTGTTCGCATCGAGATACGAAAAACCAAAGATGCCCAGGCTGGTCGGGTTCTTGTCGAGCTTCGAGATGATGAGGTTATCATTCTCGCCCTGCTCGACATAGAAGGGCGCACCGCGCAGCGCGGTACAGGTCGCTTCGTGCTTGTCCTTGTCGCTGTCCTTCAGCGCCTTCATCTCGGGATTCGCATCGCAACCGCGGCCCAGGATCAGCTCCTTGAACGCGTCATAGGTACCGCTGGTCGACGGCGGGCCGAACACCGAAATGGCGACGGCGGGCAGCGCCGGGTTGACGTCTTTCCACGTCTTGGCGGTGTTGGGCTTGCCATAGGGGTTGGCGGCCAGCGCCTTGTACACATCTTCTTCGGTCAGCTTGAAGCCGGGGCCGCGCGTCGCTTCGCCCAGCGCGATGCCGTCGATGCCGATCTGGACTTCGACGATGTCCTTCACGCCATTCTTGGCGCAGGTGTCGAATTCCTTCTTCTTGATCCGGCGCGATGCGTTGGCGATGTCGGGGGTGTCGCCGCCGACGCCCGAACAGAAGCGTTCAAAGCCGCCACCGGTGCCGGTGCTGTCGATCTTCGGCGTCTTGTTGCCCGTCGCTTCGGCGAACTTTTCACCGACCGCGGTGGCAAAGGGATAGACGGTCGAGGAACCGACCGCGCTGATATAATCGCGCGCGCCGCCACCCGACGAAGCCTGATCCTGACAGGCGGAAAGCGCCAGCGCGCACACGGCGGCGCCAACGACGCCAAGGGTGCGGGGCGCGAATTTCTGAGCCATGGAAAATCCTGTTGATGGGGGTCGTTACCGAACCAAGCCGCCACCCCCGCGGCGACTCGCTGAGCGCCATTTGGGGGTTTTGTGTGACGTGTTTGTGACAGGTAGTGTCATGGAAGTGTCATGATTACCCAGGAGGCGCAGAGACGCGAGCCCCGCCACTCTTAATCTAGAAAGATACAGGCTAAATTTTTCATATCTTGGGATACCCGATTTCTGCAAGCTTCATTCCCCGGGCTTCAATTGCCTTGGAATCCCGTTCGCCTGCAGATTCACGAAGGACACCGGCGCGTAAGGCTGAACTTTACTGAACTTTGGCTCATCCTGCCGCAACGTGGGCTGCGCCCCGCCGATTTCATACGCGTGCCGCCGCGCCGTCATGCTATCCTGTGCGATCAGGGGCGACCGTCGGCGATAAGGCCGACTCGATGCCCGGCGACAGGTTGCCGACAAGGCCGCGTTCCGCGGTCCGGGCCGACCGGGAAGGCGCGCCGCATGGCTGCCCCACCACATCCGATCAATCTCGGCCGCACCCTTGGGTTGGCGGTCGTCCTCGCGTCCGACGCGCCGCTGCTGCTACTCGACGAGAAGCTGGCGGTCGTCGCGGCGAGCGACAGTTTCTGCGCCGCGTTCGGCATCGACCCCAACACCGTCACCGGTATGCGGTTGTACGACCTCGACCATCATCACTGGGACCTGCCGCGGCTCCATTCGCTGATCGATGCAACCTTGTCGGGCCATGCCGAGGTCGAAGCCTATGAGATGGAGATCGACACCAGCGCCGGGGCGACGCGCTGCGTCGTCGTAAAAGCGCAGCGGCTCGACTATGGCGATAGCGAGCAGGCGCGGATGCTGGTCACCGTCATCGACGTCACCGACGTGCGCGCCAGCGAAAAGCGACAGAAAAGCCTGGTCCTCGACAATGCGGCGCTGCTCCACGAAATGCAGCACCGCGTCGCCAACAGCTTGCAGATCATCGCCAGCATCCTAATGCAAAGCGCACGCAAGGTGCAGTCGAAAGAGGCGCGCGGCCATCTGAGCGACGCCCATCAACGCGTGATGTCGATCGCGACCCTGCAACGCCGCCTCGCGCATTCGGACGGCGGGCAGGTTGAGCTTGAACCCTATCTGGCGCAGCTTTGCGCCAGTATTGGCGCATCGATGATCTATGACCGCGAGCAGCTGACGCTGACCACCGCGGTCGATCCGGTGTCGGTCGGCGGCGACATGTCGGTCAGCATCGGGCTGGTCGTCACCGAACTGGTGATCAATGCGCTGAAGCATGCTTTCCCCGAAGGGCGCCAGGGCCATGTCATCGTCGGCTACGCGGCAAAGGGCGATGACTGGACGCTGTCGGTAAGCGACGACGGCGTTGGCATCCCCGAAACCGGCGACGACTCGCAGGCCGGCCTCGGCACCCGCATCGTCCAGGCGCTCGCCAAACAGCTCGGCGCCGAAATCACTGTTACCGACAAGGCGCCGGGAACGCGGGTGTCGCTGGTCCACACCAAGGCGATAGCACGCGAAGTTGCGGCGAACGACCCGGCGGAGGAAACGGCGGTCTAGGGCAAACCTCGCCACCCGCTTGCGGGATGGAGCGGGGGAGGGCATGTGTCCCGACACGGGGAAGGCGAAAGACCTTCCCCAAACCCTTCGCTGCAGGGAGGGGCTTGAGCCGGGGGGCCTATGAGCGGGTTTGAATTCATCTTTTCGCTGTTCGGGCTGATCCTCGGCCTCGCGCTGGCCGAAGGGCTCGGCGGGCTGGCGCGCGCGCTCAAGGCCAGCCACCGCGTCCGCATCGGCTGGCC
>MTKY01056498.1_pt1 | contig 10855 bp, 8 predicted proteins | sample 1042731 | NCBI WGS metagenome assembly MTKY01 (sample SAMN06212206, study PRJNA360538) | anaerobic digester metagenome | biome: Wastewater treatment plant; material: sludge; isolation source: anaerobic digester fed with sludge from wastewater treatment plant | place: Denmark: WWTP Soeholt ... | reverse complement strand
TTCAGCCACGCTGCGAGGTTATATTGCCGCCGTCGACCACGAATTCGGCGGCGGTCACATAACTGGCCTCGTCGGAGAGCAGGAAGCGCACCACGGCGGCGATTTCGCGCGGCTGGCCGAGCCGACCGAGCAAAATGCGCTTCTCAAAATAGCCGTCGGGGAGTATCTCGACGGTGGGCCGCAGCATCGGCGTGTCGATCTGGCCCGGCGATACCGAATTGATGCGCACGTTGTGCGGGCCGAGAAAATCGGCGAGCGAGCGCACCAGTGACAGCATGCCGCCCTTGGAGGCGGAGTAGGCGGGGTTCGCCGCGTTGCCGAGCGTTGCGTTGATCGAGGCGATCCCCACGACGGCCGATCCGGGGTTTGCCACGAGGTCCGCATGGATCGCCTTGACCACGAAGGGCAGGGCGCGCAGGTTCACGTTGAGCACGGCATCCCACTGCGCAACCTCGAGTTCGTTCAGCGGGATGGGCATCGATACACCCGCGGCGTGAACCAGGCCGCCGATCGACGGCAGCGCGGCGCGTGTCGCGCGAACCGCGGCATCGATCGCATCGGTAGTGCACAGATCGATCCCGATGCCTGTCGTCGCGACGTCGAAGCGTTGCCCGATATCCCGCGCCACGCGTTGCGCCGCTTCTTCGTGCAGATCCCAGACCGCGACGGGGCGCCCGGTGGCAGCCAGCGCCTCGGCGCAGGCCATCCCGATGCCGGACGCGCCTCCCGTGACGATTACGCCGCTTTGCGGGGAAGAGGTATGGTGCATATCGTTTGCTCCTGAACGGTGATGGACGGGGCTGAGCTTAGCAATAATCGTCCTGTTCGGGTCCGCCTGCATCACGCAAATGCATTACGTTGCGCCGTTCCCGTTTTCCTGATCGTACCCCGCCGCGACCCTCGCAGGGGATTACGGATATTTCATTCGCACGGATGAAGCCGCCGCCGCCAGCGCGCATAGACTTCGATGCGCTGGAACCGCGTTGCGTTCTGTCTCGCCCTGCCTCTCGCCTGCGCCGGCTTCGTACGTGAGCGGGCAGACGCCGACGGGCTCCGGATCACGATGAACATCCGCCACAAAGATGAACATCCGCCACAAAAAGGAAGCACGACGATGGCCGACGATATCTACCAGATCCAGAAGCTGCTTTACCTGTACTGCGAGCATCTCGATCGCGGTGATTTCGAGGGGATGGCGCGACTGTTTGCAAATGCATGCCTGGTGACACCAGGTGACAATCCGGACGTGCTCGATGACCCGGCCGCGATCGTGGCGATGTACCAGGCTTATACGCGAATCTACCCGCACACCGGGACTCCCGGCACCAAGCACACGGTCTCGAACCCGATCATCGATATCTCCGCCGATGGCCTCAGCGCGGTGTGCCGTTCCTATATCGTGGTGTTTCAGGGAATCGAGGATTTTCCGCTGCAGCCGGTAGTGGCGGGTCGCAATCTCGATCGTTTCGAGAAGGTCGATGGCCAGTGGCGCTACAGCGAGCGCGAGATCGTCTCGGAACATTTCGGCAACCTCTCCCGGCATATGCTGCAGCCGTTCGGACCTGATAGCATCGAGCGCGGAAACTGAACCGGCGCGCCGAGGACCCGATGATGGACACACTGCAATCCCTGCTCGATGCGCAGCAGATCACGCAGCTGCTGCTGAAGTATCCGGTGGCGCTCGACTCGCGCGATTTCGATCTGCTCGAGTCGCTGTTCACAGCGGATGCCAGGATCGACATCCCGGTCGCGGGTAGCTTCGATCCGCGTGGCTACCGCCACATGCTGGAACAGGGGCAGGGGCGGCTGGATGCCACGCAGCATTTCGTCGGCCAGCCCCTGCTGCACATCGATGGTGAGCGCGCCGCGGCGCGCAGTTATCTGTATGCCCAGCATGTCGTGAACGCGCTGGCACCGAACGGCACCCTGCTGATCGGGGCGTGGTACAACGACGAACTGCGACGCGTCGGCGGGCGCTGGCTGATCAGCAGCCGTACCGGCAACTCGGTATGGTGGAGCGGTAATCCCGCGGTGCTCGGGCTCGATGGTGTGCCGCAGGCATTTGCCCGCGGCCCTGGGCACGACGCGCCGCCCTGGTTGAAGATCTGATCGCCTGATCCGGCGCGCGCTGCCTCGGGTATCGCGCGCTCTGTCCGGGATGCATCCGCTGTCCCTGCCGCCTGGCAATCCACCCCCATATTCACGCCAGAGATCGAAAGCCGCGGATTTCCCGTACAATCCGCGACGGCTGCCGTGACTGATGCAAGCACGCCAGCGGCGGTACTGCCGTCGATTTGCCGCCTGTCCTGGGAGAGTTGTCATTGATTCTGCGCAAGGGCCTGAAGCCCCTCGTTCCGCCGCTGCTGGTGCTGTGTTCGATTGCCATTGCCTTCCTGATGGTGCAATCGCGCCCGGCGCTGCCGCGCAACGACGCCACGGCGCCACTGCCCCAGGTGCAACTGTTGCGGGTAAAGAAAGGCGATGTGCCGGTAATGATCCGCGCGCAGGGCACGGTGACGGCCCGCCGCCAACTGGACCTGGCCGCCGACGTGGCCGGGCGGGTCGAATGGATCGCGCCGGAATTCGTCTCCGGCATGCGCGTCGCGCAGGGGACGCTGCTGGCACGGCTCGATCCGATCGATTACCGCGTGGTGCTGGCCGATGCCCGCGTCGCACTCGCCAGCGCGGAAATGGCGCTGGCCGATGCCACGGCCCTCAAGCGCCGTGCTGCCATGAACGAGGCCGATGCCCGGGTGCAGGCCGCGCGTGAGCGCATCCGTCAGGCGGAACAGGACCTCGCCCACACCGAGATTCGGGCGCCGTTCAATGCCCTCGTCGATACCCGTCTGACCGAACTCGGCCAATACCTCGCACCGGGAATGGGTATCGCACGGCTGCTCGGCACCGACCTCGCCGAGGTGCGCCTGCCGGTCAGCGCCGCCGATGCGGGTTTCCTCGATGCGCAAACCACCGAAGCGGTGTGGCTCGAGGCGCGGCTCGGCGCCAGGCAACACCGGTGGGCCGGCAGGCTGGCCCGCGTGGAGCAGCGCGTGGACGCGCAGACGCGCGTGTTTCCGGTCATCGTCGAAGTCGACTTCCCCTATGATGCCGAACGCCATGGCGCGGCACTGCCGCTCGGCTTGTTTGTCGAGGCCGGGTTGCCGGGCAGGCCCGTCGCGGGGGCATTTGCGCTGCCGCGAGCCACGATACATGACGGGAACAGCGTGTTCGTGTTCGCCGACGGATACCTGCGCCGGCGCGCCGTGAAAATCACGCGCCTCGACGAGGAGCAGGTGATCATCGGCGAAGGGCTGGAGGACGGCGACGCGGTTGCCCTGACACGCCTCGAGCTGATGTTCGATGGCATGCCGGTGTCGGGCATCGATGGCTGAGTCACGTTATCGCAGCGAGGGCGGCATCATCGGGTGGATGGCCTCCAACCCGATCGCCGCAAACCTGCTGATGCTGGTGGTCTTCTGCGCCGGCCTGGCGTCGCTCGGCAGCATCCGCAAGGAAGTGTTTCCGAGCTTCCCGACCGATACCTTCACGGTCACGGTTCCCTATCCCGGGAGCTCGCCGGAAGAGGTCGAGCAGGGCGTGATCATCAAGATCGAAGAAGCGCTGCGCGATATCGTCGGCATCGAGGAGATCCGCAGCGTGGCGCAGGAAGGCGTGGGCGTCGTGACCGTCGAGATGCAGCCGGGCACCGATCTCTCCAGGGCGCTCAACGAAGCCAAGGTGCGGGTCGACGGCATTGCGGCCTTCCCCCTGGATGCCGAGGCCCCGATCGTCGAGGAACTGATCTGGCGCAGCGGCGCTATCCGGGTCAGCGTGTCCGGCGATGTGGACGAGCACAGCCTGAAGCAACTCGGCGAACAGATCCGCGACGAGATCCTGGCCCTCGATGGCATCAGTGAAATCAATGTACTCGGCGAACGCGAATACGAGATTTCGGTGGAAGTCTCCGATGCCGCGCTGCGCCGCCATGGCCTCGATTTCGACCAGGTGGTCGCTGCCGTGCGCGAGCGCTCGCGTGACCTGCCGGGCGGACGGGTGCGCACCGCCCAGGGTTCGGTCACCCTGCGCTCCGTATCGCAGGCCTACACCGGCGAGGAATTCGCGGCCCTGGTCCTGCTGAGCCGCGCGGATGGCACTCGCCTGCTGCTCGGCGACGTGGCCAGCGTGAGCGACGGTTTCGTCGACCAGCCGGTGCTCAGCACACTGAACGGCAAGCGCGCGCTCACCCTGGTGGTCGATCGCGTGGGTGACCAGAACGTGCTGCATATCACGCAGCAGGTGCACGATTACATCGAGCGCAAACGCGCCTCTCTCGCACCGGGAATACACCTCGACGGCTGGTACGACCAGAGCGAGATACTGCGGGGGCGTATCTCGCTGATGCTGAGAAACGCGGCCCAGGGCGCGTTCCTGGTGGTGCTGACGCTGGGCTTGTTCCTCGATGTCGGTCTGGCGTTGTGGGTGATCATGGGCGTGCCCTTCGCCATCCTGGCCACGCTGGCGACGATCCAGATATTCGGCCTGCCGATATCGATCAATGTGCTGTCGGTGTTTGCGTTCATCCTCGTGCTCGGCATCCTGGTCGACGATGGCATCGTGACCGCCGAAAGCGCCTACGCCCGCCTGGAAGCCGAACGCCAGGGCCTGGCCAGCATCGTGCGTGGCGTGCGGCGTGTGTCCACCGCGACGGTTTTCGGCGCCCTGACCACGATGATCGCATTCGGCCCCTCGCTGTTTCTGACCGAAGGGTTTGCGCGGGCGATGACCCACATCGGCCCGGTGGTCATCCTGTGCCTGCTGTTCTCGCTGATCGAGACCAAGCTGATATTGCCCGCGCATCTGCGCAATATCCGGATCGATGAGGACCCGGCCCGCCACGGCGTGCTGGCGCGTATCCGGCGTATCCAGCGGCGTTTTACCGCTGCGTTGTCGGATTTCGCGCGCGGGCCCTACACCCGTGTGCTGGATCTCGCCGTGCGCAACCGCTACATCACGCTCGCGTTGTTCGTGTCAGTACTGATTGTCTGCCTGGCACTGGTGCCTTCCGGAATCGTGCGCTTCGTTTTCTTCCCCAACGTGCCGTCGAACGGCATCGCGATCAAGCTGGAGATGCCGCAGGGCACCGCCTGGCAAAAGACCCACGCCTATGCGCAGCGGGTCGAGGTGGCGGCCCAGGCGATGAACCAGCGTTTCAGGGAGCAGGATGCGGCGGCCCGTGACGTGATCGTCGAGCTGCTGGTCGTCTCCGATACCGATACCAGCGCGCGCATCGATATCGAACTCCTGTCGAGCGAGCAGCGCAGCATCACCTCGGTGGTGCTGGCGCAATGGCTGCGCGAAGCCCTGGGTCCGCTGGAGCGCGTGCGCTCGCTCAGTATCGATGCGAACGCGGGGCCCGGCATACCCGCCTTCGATATCGAATTGCGTGGCCATGACATCGAAAGCCTGCGGCGCGCTTCCGAAGAATTGCGCCACGCGGCGGCAGGGATCAGCGGCGTGCATGATATTCGCGACACCTTCAACGGCGGTGGCGCCGAGCTCGATATCCGGGTCACGCGCGAAGGCGCCGCGCTCGGGCTTGGCGACGTGGAACTGGCACGCCAGGTGCGCCAGGCTTTTTTCGGCGCCGAAATCCAGCGCGTGCAACGCGCGCGCCACGAAGTGCGCGTCTATGTGCGCTTTCCCGAGAGTGCGCGCACCACGCTGGCGACCCTGCGTTCGATGTGGGTCCGCCTGCCGGACGGGCGCAAGGTGCCGTTCCCGGTGGTGGGTGAAGCGCACGAGCAGAGCGGCGTGAGCGCGATCAACCGGATCGACCGGCAGCGCGTCGTCGACGTCCAGGCCGATATCAACAAGTTTCAGGTCGAACCGGGAGATGTGGCCCGGGCCCTGACCACCGAGGCGCTGCCCGGCATTCTCGCGCGCTACCCCGGCGTGACCTACAAGTTGAGCGGCGAAGCGGAGGCCGAACAACAGTCCTCGCAGGCATTGTGGTTTGGACTGATCGGCGTGCTGCTGCTGATATTCGGCGCGCTTGCCATACCGCTGCGCAGCTACGTGCAGCCCCTGCTGATCATGTCGGTGATCCCCTTCGGCATCATCGGCGCGATCATCGGCCATCTCCTGCTCGGCAAGGACATCAGCATGCTGTCGGTCATCGGGATCATCGGCCTGGTCGGCGTGGTGGTCAATGACAGCCTGGTGCTGGTGGATTTCATCAACCACTATATCGACGAGGGACGGAACTGGCGCGAGGCGGTGATGGAAGCGGGCCCGACGCGCTTTCGCGCCGTGATTCTCACCTCGCTCACGACGTTTGTCGGCCTGTTGCCGATCCAGCTCGAAACCTCGATCCAGTCCGAATTCGTCAAGCCGATGGCGATCTCGGTCGCCTTCGGGGTGCTGTTCGCGACCTTCGTGACGCTGTTCCTGGTGCCGACACTCTACTTCATCGGCAAGGACCTGGGCCGCGTGTTCGGCCGGACCGGATCTCCCGCCGGTGCGGCCAATTGATTTTCCCGCGCCTGCTGTTGCTTGCAGCGCTCGTTGCGCTGGCCGCCTGCGCGGCGCAGAAAGTACCCGTTCAGCGGCAAAAGATCGCCGATTTTTCCGGCTCGTGGGAAATGAATTACGCGCGCAGTGAAACGGCCCGCGGCATCATGGATGCGCTGTACCAGGCGCGGCAGCGCGAGGCGGAAAAGCGCGCCAGGGATCCCTACCATAACCGCGAGCCTGCGCTCGGCCTGAGTGTCTCGGGCGATCAATCCTTCGAATCGCTGATTCCATTGGCACGCTTCGCGGAATACATCACCACGTCGACGATCGTCGAGATTGCCCAGACCGACAAGGATATCCAGATATCGCGCAACCAGGATTTCACGCTCGGGTGTGATTTCCTGCAAACGACCATCGACCCCGAAAAGCACCCGCTCGGCAGCGAAACCTGCGGCTGGGACGGAAACGACCTGGTGCTGCGCATGGCGCTGCCCGGCAAGCTCAATGTTCTTCATCGATTGACGATCGGGCCCGATGGCAACGAGCTGCGCATCGCGACCACCGTATACTCGGGCAAGGAATCGACCAGTTTTACCATCAACAAGTTCTTCTATCGCTTCGAGGCACCCCGCGAGGACTTCGACTGCCGGTTCACGCTGACGCGCGGCAATGTCTGCAGCAGGAAATCCCCATGAGAATCCTGCGGATTCCGTGGGCCATGCTGACGGTTGCGCTGTGTTGTCTCGCCGCGACGGGACCGGCCCTCGGGGCGGGGGCGTTTCAGCAGCTCGATATCGGCCTGGTCGCTTTCGACCCGGGCATTCCCGAAGACATCGAGCTCAATCCGTCCCCGGGCATCTTCCCGGAGGTGCGACGCGCGGAGGCAAACTATCTGCCCTTTGTATTGCGCCAGACCCTGGTGGCATCGGATAACTGGGGTGTTGTGCGCGTGTTGCCCGCACCTGATCCTGGCGCCGAGTTGCTGATCTCCGGCACCATCGTGCGTTCCGACGGGATGGTGCTGGAGATTGCGCTGAAGGCGCTCGACTGCACCGGTCGGGAGTGGTTGAACAAGACCTACAAGGCCACCACGTCCGAGCAGGATTTTTCCAGCGCGCGCAACAGCTCGAAACCGCTGTTCGCGTTCCTGTACCGGCAGGTCGAAGACGATTTGCGGAACAAGGCCAATGAGCTGGGCGCGTCCGGAATCGGGCGTATCGAACAGGTATCGAAGCTGCTGTATGCCCGCTCACTGGTGCCGGATGCCTTCGCCGGTTACCTGGAAAAAAACGCTCTCGGGATATGGGAATTGCGGCGTCTTCCCGCCGCCAATGATCCGCTGATGGAGCGCATCGAGCGCGTGCGTGAGCACGAATACCTGTTCGTCGATGCCGTTGACGAGCAATACGCGGAACTCTTTGACCGGATGACGCCGAGCTATGACATGTGGCGCAAGATCATCCGCGAGGAATCGTTTTACGTGGATTCCCGCACCGAGCAGCTGAAGTCAAAGGACAAGCGTCATCTCGATGCCTACGAGTCGATGAAGCAAAGCTACAACGCCTACAAATGGTCGAAAGTCGAGCAGCAGGAAGTCGCGTTGCTCGCGACCGGACTGAACAACGAATTGTCTCCGACGCTGCTCGAGATCGAAGGCCGGATGGTATCCCTCGACGGCAGCCTGCAGCAGCGATACGAGGAATGGCGCCGCATCCTCTACCGGATGTTCGAGCTGGAGCGGGCGCAGCAGTAGCGTGGGTCACCACACAAAAAGCTTCGAGTCGGTCGGTCCCGCTTTCCTCGAACTGCGGTGTTGAACCATCAACGATAGGCCTTTTTCATTTCATCCAGCTCGGCGGAAATACTGTTTCGCAACTGTTTCGGCCCCACCACCTCGCAATCCGCCCCGTACTTCAGGATATCCATCATCAGCTCCCGGTCATCGGCATACGGTACGCGCAGGGTGTAGTAGCCATCCTTGCCGAACTCGCCGCGCTGGTCGGGGTGCCATGCTTCGGTCGCGACCCAGCGTGCGCGCTCGGGCGTGAAGCGCAGCACGGCGGTCGCGACCTTCTTGCCGGTGAAGATGCCGTAGCCGGGGCCGAGCACGGTTTCCACCGTCGAACGCGGCACTTCGCGTGCCGGGCGATCGACGATGGACGCATCGCTGATCGAATCGACCGCAAAATTCCGCAGGCCCTTGCGCAGGTGGCACCAGGCATCGAGGTACCAGTTCTCGCGATAGTGAACCAGGCGCTGGGGCGAGACCTGGCGCGTCGTGGTCTCGTTGCTGCCGCGCGCGTAGTAATCGATCTCGAGGCGCTTGCGGTGCAGCAGCGCGGCGCCGGCCTTCTCGAAGTGATCGAGCTTCATCGCGCGCCTGCCGATCCCGACCAGCAGCACGCGGCGGCGGATTTCCTCGGCGGGATTTTTTGCCTCGCCGAGCAGGGTGTTGAGGCGGGTCATCAATGGCTGCACATGCGGTGCCAGCAGCCCGCCCGGGTCGAGATTGGCCAGCAGGTGCTGCATGGTCAGCAGGGCGTGGATTTCCTGCGAGGTGAACCACAGCCCCGGCAGCGCGAACTGGCCGCCGGCCTCGGCGGGAAGCGCCTCGAAGCGATACCCGCCGGCGTCGCGGTCGTAGACGATCGGGGCGTTGAAGCGGTTGCGCAGGTACTCGAGATCGCGCTGCAACGTGGCGCGCGAAACTTCGCAGGCCTCCTGCAATTGCCGGAAAGTGACCAGGCGGCGGTTCTCCAGCAATTGCTGGATCTTGTGAAAGCGCTCGGTACGATCCATGGTCATGCCCCGGGGTGTTTGCGGCATCATGGCATGAGGCCAGGGGGCGGGCAACGCCCCGCAACGCGTGACGGTGGGGCAATCGGGGCTGGACGTCGTGCTCGATTTTTCGGGATCAGCGCCGTCGGCCTCATCTGGTGATGCCGTGGCAAGAGACACTGTCGGCGTGCGATAAAGAGTGTCAAGCGCCCCTGAGACGATCCCCCCTGCGGGGAAGATCGTTCCCGGCACCTCAGGATCGGTCTCTGCGGCGCATCGGGGTGAAAAAAAATGGAGCATGCGGTGGTGAGAAACAGCAGCAGCGATCCGCTGCGCATCGACGAAGTCGCGGTACCGGGCGCGAGGGGTGTCATCGGCCTGACATTCTGCCCCGGCAAACGCCAGCGCGAGGCGATTTCGGGCGCCTGGGAGCGCGATCTCGATACCGATCTCGCGGCCATCGCAAGCTGGGGTGCGCGCGCAATCATCAACCTGGTGGAAGAGCACGAGATGCTCGAACTCGGTGTGGCCGATACCGCCGAGCGGCTTCCGGCCGGCATCGACTACTTCCATCTGCCGATCCCTGATGCGGGCATTCCCGACGCGCAGTGGGAGGCCGCCTGGAGCGCGCATGGCGCAGTAGTGCGTGCGCGGTTGGCCGCGGGGCACAAGATCCTGGTGCACTGCAAGGGCGGACTCGGCCGCACCGGCCTGCTGGCGGCGCGCCTGCTGATCGAGTTTGGCATGCCGCCAGCGCAGGCGGTGAGCGCGGTGCGCGCCGCGCGTGCCGCCACGATCGAGACCGATGCACAGCTCGAGTACGTGTTGTGCCAGCGCGCGCCGGGCAGCGTGCAGGAATGCGTCGATGAGCCCGGGCGCACGATGCCCCTACGGCCCCGGATCGCGGAGCCGGCAGCCATGAAGCCGTTGTTTCGCGAAAGCTGGGACACGGCGGAATTGCGCCGAGCCCATCCACCGGTGTTCAGTCATCCGCACAAGCAGCTGCTTTACGATCTGGCGTACCCGGCCGGTGAGGTCGAGCGTGGCGAAATCTGGGTGTCGCGCTGGCCTTGCGCCACGCCCGTCAAGGCCTGCTGCGGCAGCGCCTTGCTGGTCAGCGCCGAGCCGGGATACTTCAGCTACCGGCCTTCGCCCGGTGTTGCTCCCGGGCACGAGTGGCATCTCAATTTCGCCGACGGGGAGTTGTTCTTTGCCTATGGCAGCCCCTTGTTCGCACAGGATGAAATGCAGGTAGCGGAACACCCGCTGCTCGCGAGCGTGCGGCAAAAGCTGGTGTGCCTGGCGCGACAGCACGAGCGCTACGATCCCCGCACGCGCGATCGTGCGGGCATGCCCACGCCGGTCCTGGTGCAGGGCGTCGCGCGGCGGATCGCGGTGGCGACTGACGCGAACACGGGGCAGGGGCGGCCGCAGGGCCTCTATGGCAACCACTTTGCCCGCGCCACGCCGGATGTGATCGTGCGTGCAAGCTCTCGTATCGAGGCGTCTGCGCTCAGCAACCTGCTGGACACCGCCTGCGCCGACCGGCCGGTGGTGATGTACC
>MTKY01003036.1_pt1 | contig 10856 bp, 8 predicted proteins | sample 1042731 | NCBI WGS metagenome assembly MTKY01 (sample SAMN06212206, study PRJNA360538) | anaerobic digester metagenome | biome: Wastewater treatment plant; material: sludge; isolation source: anaerobic digester fed with sludge from wastewater treatment plant | place: Denmark: WWTP Soeholt ... | reverse complement strand
GGGTCGTCCGGTCCGATGGCGATGCCAGGATCGGGCTGCCGCGCGCCGAGATGGCCCTCCTCGCGGCGCGCGAGGTGCGCCCCGGGGACTTCCAGACCTGGGCGGCGCTCGGTGAGCTTTGCGGGTTCTGGGGAGAGCACCTGGATCCTGCCAAGCTCGCGCTCGCCGATGCGGCGTATGAGCAGGCGACGGCACTCGCCCCCACCAACGCGATGCTCTACACGGCCTGGGGCGCCCTGGATCTGGCCCGGGGGCACTACCCCGAGGCGCAGCAGCGTTTCGCCCAGGCGCTGGTGCTCGATCAGACCGACGGTTATGCCTTCCTGCATCTGGGGGAGGCTCATCTGGCCCAGGGCCACGTGGCGGAGGCCCTTTCTGCCTTCGAGCTTGCGGTGCACTGGGAGCCGGGGCTCGCCGCGGCTCACGCCGGCCTGGCGCGGTGCCTCTGGCTTCAGGGACGCGTGGTGGAGGCCGAGTTGTCGCTGGCCCGCGCGCTTGCACTGGACTCCACAAGTCCTACAGGCATCGCGCTGCAGAGGGAGATGGCATCAACGCCGTGACTCCTGGCGACGCCACGCATCGCCGGGGCACGGATCTGACTCACACAACCACGGTAGGGAGGTAGGGAGATGAAGATCAAGACCTTGTGGCTCGTCGTTATGGTCGCGGCCGGCCTTGTGTTGGCTGCAGGCGTGTCGGGCGCGCTGCTAGCTGCGCCGGAGGGACCCGGCGATGTGGCTTCGCCGACGGCGGATGTCGCCGCCACCATCGCCTATCAGGGCCGGCTGACCAACCCTGGCGGCACGCCGCTCAGTGGCAGCTTCCCGATGCGGTTCCAGGTGTACACGGCCTTGACCGGCGGGACGCTCGTATGGGATTCCGGGACGGTCACCATCGCCGTTGATCGGGGCCTGTTCAACGCGGCGCTCGCCGTCAACCCGGCTTCGTTCAACGGCCAGGGGCTGTGGTTGCAGCTCTACGTCAATGGCGAATGGCTCTCGCCGCGCCAGGCGCTGCTGCCCGTGCCCTACGCCCTCAGCCTCCGGCCTGGAGCGCAGATCCGCACCGCGACGGGCGAGGCGCTGCGAGGAACGTCGATCGGGGGCTATGGGCTCGCCGGCTACACCGATGACGGCTATGGCGTGCAGGGTGTGGATGCAGGAACGACCCCGGCTCGCGGGTACGGTGGCTACTTCACCAGTGCCAACGGCGTGGGCGTCTACGGCTACAGCGGCGCCACATCGCACTTCTCCAACGTGCACACTCCCGGCGTCTACGGCCGCAGCGCCAACGGTGCCGGCGTCTACGGTGTGGGCGACAATGGAACCGGGGTATTGGGCGAAAGCGCAGGCGATAGCGGCGTCCGGGGCCGCAGTACCAGCGGTGACCTCAACGACGCCGGTGTCTCGGGGAGCGCTGGCGGCGTCAGGGGGGTCGGGGTCCGTGGTTATCGCTACGGCACCGGCTTCGGCGTCCAGGGCACCACGTACGGGACCACGGGTGGATCCGGCGTTGCCGGCATGAGCGAGTCGCATGTGGGTGTCTGGGCCGAGAGCGACTCGTACTATGGGCTGTATGCCAGAACGAACCGGGATGACGACAACTACGGCATCTACACGCTCGACAACATCTATGCCCAGAACTACCATTCTTCCGGAGCGATCATGAGCGTGGCCCAGAACGGCGGCAGCGAGGCGCTCGAGCCGGGCGACGTCGTGGCCTTCAGCGGGGTCGTGGCGCCTGCGGATGAGGGTGGGGCGCCGCTGATCCAGGTGGCCAGGACCCTATCCGCCGGCGACCCGGCCGTGGCCGGTGTGGTGGTCAGCGGCTTCGACCTCGACGCTGTAACCCAGGAGCAGCAGGCAATTGGACAGGAGGCCGAGGCCGCGCGGACAGTGACGCTCGAGGGCCCGATCCCACCGGGCGGCTACCTGCTGCTGGCGGTTCAGGGGCCAGTTCGGGCCAAAGTGAGCAGCGCCAGCGCCATCGAGCCCGGCGCCCTCCTCTCGAGTGGCCCACGGGCAGGCTGTGCCCAACCTCTGCCGCAGCTCAGCGTGACTGGCGGCGCAACGGGGCAGCCCGGCACCGTCCTCGGCAAGGCTCTGGAGGCCTGGAGCGGGGGCCAGGGCATGATCTATGTTTACGTCACCTTGCAGTAGGGGGCGGGCGATGCGGACCACACGGGTCCTGCTGTTGGCGGCGCTGGTCCTCGTCCTATGTCTCTCCGCCGGCGGCGACCGGGGCGTGCAGGCGCAAACCTCGACCGGCTACAACCTGGAGTGGCACGTGATCGGTGGGGGTGGGGGGCCGGTCAGCTCGGCGCACTACGTGGTCAACGCCACGATCGGGCAGGGCGCCGCGAGCCCGCCGGTGTCGGTCAGTGCATCCTATGCCGTGAGCGGTGGCTACTGGTTCGGTGGCGGGTTCTATGTGTACCTGCCGCTCGTCCTCCGCGCGGGTCACTGAGGCGTCCGCCGGCGCCGTGTGAATAATGGAGTGGTGAGTGGGTCGCCGTGACCCACTCCCACACTCTTGTGTCACGCCAGTCTCAGTAGATCGCGAGACCAGCGATGCCCATCGGCCACAGCTGGCCTCACGGCAGGCTTCACCTGCGCTTGCCCCTGTGGCGAGCCGACCACCTACATCGTCTCGGACACGATCGCGCGGATCTGCAGGACGAGTCGGGGTGTGCGGGGCATTGACGAGCAGCGCCGTTGACCTTATACTATTGGCATATACCATTGTACCAAATGGTTGATAGGATGATGTGCTACGTCTGCCCAGGAACAAGAAATGACAGAGAGGGTTAAGGAGTCTCCTACGATCTCTCGGTTAGCGTCTTCTGTCCCCATCTATATCCAGATCGCTGAAGACCTAATGGCCAAGATCGAAAACAATGAGTATACACCGGGGGAAAAGCTGCCCACCGAGCGCGAGCTGAGCCACCGGTTCAACGTTCAGCGGGCAACGGTGCGTCAGGCACTGAGCGTGCTGAAGGACCGGGGCCTCATAGAGCGTTTGCAGGGAAGCGGCACCTTCGTGGCGGAGGCCAAGATCGAGCGTGAGGCAGTGCGCCTGTTTGCTTTCACGAAGATTATGGCTGCACGCGGCTTCAAGGTCGGCGCCAGGGTCGTCTCCGTGCGGGAGATGCCGGTGGACAAACGGGCCGCCCAGAAGCTGGCCATCGCCGTCGGCGCGCCCATCTACTGCCTCCACCGAGTTCGCTACCTGAACGACAAGCCAGTGATGCTGGAGCAGTTCCGCATACCCGTTCACCTCTTCCCGGGCATGATCAACTTCGATCTGGAGAGCCGGTCGCTCTTCGAGATTATGGAGGTCGAGTATGGACGGCGGGTTTCGGAGGCGGTGCAGTCTCTGGAAGCCGTCACGGCCTCGGACTTCGAGGCGGAGTGCCTGGGCGTCGCGCCGGGTGCTGCGTTGATGATGGAGGAGCGGGTGACCAGGGACCAGCACGGCGAGATCGTCGAGTTCAGTCGTGACCTGTATCGTGGTGACCGGTTCCGGTTTGTGGCGGGGATCGCCAGGTTTGATGTTGAGCTGAAGAAAGGAGGTGGTGCAGAATAGGAAGAGACATCAGTCGAGGATCACGGACAGATCAGCCGCAGGCAAACAATAACAGGAGGAGATATAGATGAAACCGAGACACCACTTGGCCCTACTAAGTCTGATGGTTGCCCTATCTCTGCTACTGGGTGCGTGTGGGGGGGCGGCAACGGACGTTCCGGCGGCGCCGACCGACAGTGCTCCGGCTGCCGCGGGGGTCGTGGCGCCTGAAGAGCCCGCTGAGTCGACCGGCGATGAAGAGGAAACCGAAATGGCCCCGGGCGAGGAGGCTGTTTCCGCTTGCCCACAACTGACCGTGGCTAACATGCAGGGATACACCAACGCCTACCCCGGGCAGTTCGAACTCTCAGAGTTCGAAGCGGCAACCGGCTGCAACCTCACCTTCATCGAGAACCCACTCTTCATCGGCAGGGGACTGCCGCCGGTAGAGGATCGCCTGCCTGTAGATCCCCTCGTGATTGTCCCCTATGAGGAGATCGGCGTCTATGGTGGGACGATGAACGGCATCTCGACTGCGCCGGAGAGCGCGACGTCGGACATTCTGAGCTGGCGACACGTCAGCCTGGTGCGGGTAGCGGATGACCTCCAGACGGTGCTGCCGAACGTCGCCGTTGAGTGGGAGGTCAACGACGCCCACACCGAGTACACCTTCAGCCTTCGGCAGGGCATCAAGTGGTCAGATGGGGAGCCGTTCACGGTCGATGATATGTTGTTCTGGTACGAAGACATCCTGATGAACGAGCAGCTCAATCCGGGCAATCCGGCGGACTTCGTGATGGAGAAGCTCGATGTTCACACGGTGAAGTACACGTTTCCGCATCCCAACTACGCCTTCCTCATCTCGCAGGCCACGAACGCGTACGCCCAGCCATGGCAGCCCAAGCACTTCCTATCGCAGTTCCACATTGACTACAATGAGGAAGCCGACGACTTGGCTGTCGCTGAGGGGTACGACGATTGGACGGGGCTCTTCCGCTCCTACTACCATGACTGGAAGGACTCGTACCACCGCGTTGGCGTTCCCACGATTGAGTCTCATATCCTGATCGAAGAGTCCACGGAGCACCGCAGGTTTGAGGCTAATCCATACTACTGGAAGGTCGATCCCACCGGGCAGCAGTTGCCCTACATCGACTACCATTACGAGCGGTTCATCGCCGACTCGGAGGTCACCAACCTGGCGATCATCAATGGAGAGGTTGATCTGAAGGGGCAGGCGATGGAGCTGACCAGCTACTCGCTGCTCAAGGAGAACGAGGCGAACGGGCACTACGTGGTCCAACTGCCGCCGGCTGGCCTGGGCAAGTCGACGGTCTACTGGCCAAATGTCAACCATCAGGATCCCGTCAAGGCGGAGCTCTTCAACAATCCCAAGTTCGTGCAGGCGTTGTCGCTGGCCTTCGACCGTGACGAGATGAATGAGCTGATCTTCTTGGGTCTTGGTCGGCCCATCGCCGGGCTGCCCGCGGACCCTGCCACGGTGCCCTTCGTCACCGAGGAGCAGGCGACGTACATGACCGAGTACGATCCCGATCAGGCCAGGGCCCTGTTGGATGGGTTGGGCATGGAGGTGGGGTCGGACGGCTTCCGCACGGCACCTGACGGCAGTGACTTCATGATCTATCTGGAGTATTGCCAACAGGCCGGCCCGGTCCTGATGCAGGAACTGGTGAAGGGTTACTGGGAAGATATCGGGATTCGCGTAGAATTGAAGGAAGTGAGTTCCGAGGCCTACCGTAGCCGCGTTACAGCCAACGACTTCGACATCTCCGTCTGGCACAATGACGGTACGGCGTTGCCTTCGATCATGGCTAGCACAAACCACTTCTATCCACCGTTCTCGGGAGGCAGCTTCGGTATGCCCGGCCCATGGCAACCGTGGTTTGACACCGATGGCGTCGAGGGTGAGGAGCCGCCGGCGTACGTCGTCGAGCAGTACGAGAAGGCGCAGCGGTTCCTGACGCTGGTGCCCGGCTCGGATGAGTGGTCGGCGCTGGGCAAGGAGATGGTCGATACGTACCTGGAGTACATGTGGTCGATTGGTACGGTGGGCTATGTGCCCTCGCCGGTGGTGGTTCATGACCGACTGGGCAACACTCCAGAGTGGACCGTGATCCTATGGGACTACTACTGGGAATATCCCTTCCGGGTTGATCAGTTCTTCATCGCTCAACCTTAGGCTGCACAACGATAGCGAGGGGCGCAATCACAGATCGCAGCCGCGCGATCGCGCCCCTCGCTTTGACTGCGAGGGTCTATGTCCAGATTCATCTTGAAGCGTGTCCTTTCCCTGATTGTGACGCTGGCTTTGGCCTCATTCGTCGTATTCGTGTTGATTGAGCTGCCGCCAGGGGACTACGCGGAACGCTATGTGTTCAAGCAAGCGGCCGCTGGTGTTAGGCTGACGGAGCAGGACCTTGAATCATTGCGTGAGCAGTTGGGTCTGAATGACCCTTTCGGCGAGCGGTATCTCAAGTGGGTCAGCGGCATCGTCTTGCGCGGCAATTTCGGGATTTCGTTCCAGTACCAGCAGCCTGTGATGGACGTGATTGGCGATCGACTGCTGTACACCTTTGTCCTTGCGACGGCATCGCTTCTGGTCACCTATGGTCTGGCAATCCCGATCGGCATCATTTCTGCGATCTACCAGTACTCGCTGGGCGACTTCTTTGTGACCATCATCGGATACATTGGCCTCGCGGTGCCCAGCTTCCTGTTGGCGCTCATCCTGATGTACTTCGGCGTGAAGTACCTGAACACAAGCGTCGGCGGCCTCTTCTCGGCCGAGTTCGTCACAGCGCCGTGGAGCTGGGCAAAGGGCCTCGATCTGCTGAAACATCTCTGGATCCCGGCCTTCGTGCTGGGTGTGGGCGGGACGGCGTTCCAGATTCGGACAATCCGGGCCATGATGCTCGATGAGAAGAACAAGCTCTACGTAAAGGCAGCCCGGGCCAAGGGTCTCACCGAGTGGCAGACGCTGATCCGTTATCCGGTGCGCGTTGCGCTGAACCCGATTGTTAGCACGATCGGATGGGAGCTTGCCAACATCATCTCCGGCGCGCCCATCGTGGCGACGGTGCTCTCGCTGCCCGATACCGGGCCACTGCTCTTGACGGCGCTGCTAGACCAGGACATGTACCTGGCTGGCGCAATGCTCTTGATGCTGACTTTTCTCACGGTAGTCGGGACCTTCGTCTCGGATATCCTGTTGGCGCTTCTGGATCCGCGGGTGCGTTTGGGTGAGGCAAGGTATTGAGGGGAGAGGACCGATGCGCAGACTTTCAACGGTTGACGAGACGAGCCTGCAGCAGCAGAAGAAGAACGAGTACTACACTGCCACGCAGTACCAGCTGATGTGGTGGCGATTCCGGCAGCACAAGCTGGCTATCCTGGGCTCGGTGATCTTGTTGCTTTTCCTCCTGATCGTGGTTTTTGCGGAGTTTGTCGCCGTGGTGGGTCCGCAAAGACGCGATCCGACCTACGTCCTGGGCGCGCCGCAGGCCGTCCACTGGGTCCAGACCGACGGGGGCGTCAGGCTGGCGCCCTACGTCTACGGCTCCAAGACCGTGCGTGATCCTGTGACGCTGGCGTTGAAGGTCGAGGAGGACCACGACCTCCGGATCCCGGTGCGGCTTTTCGTCAAGGGCGAGCCCTACAAGCTGTTCGGGCTCATCCCATGGGACGTGCACTTGATCGGAATCGAAGATGGGCTGTTGCATCTCTTCGGCACCGATGATTTGGGTCGGGACGTCTTCTCGAGGACGATGTATGCGACGCGCATCTCACTCTCCATCGGCGTGATCGGCGTGATGGTCTCTTTCTTTCTCGGCCTCATTATCGGTGGGGCGAGCGGCTACTTCGGCGGTAACCTCGACTTCGTGGTGCAGCGGCTGACGGAGTTCATCCGCTCGATCCCGACACTGCCACTGTGGATGGCGATTTCGGCGGCGGTGCCTAAAGACTGGTCTGCGCTCAAGGTCTATTTCGCCATCACCATCATCCTCTCGCTGATCGGTTGGACGCACCTGGCGCGTCGGGTGCGCGGCAAACTGCTGTCGTTGCGAAACGAGGACTTCGTCGTGGCTGCCAGGCTGGCGGGAAGCAGCGACGCGCGTATCATCGCCCGTCACCTGCTGCCCACCTTTATGAGCTACATCATCGTCGATCTGTCGGTCTCGTTTCCTTACATGATCCTGGGGGAGACCTCGCTGAGCTTCGTGGGTCTGGGTTTGCGCCCCCCCATCGTGAGCTGGGGGACGCTGTTGCAGGCGTCTCAGAACGTACGCACGATCGCGATGTACCCGTGGATGTTTATCCCCTCGCTTTTCGTCGTTACCGCGGTGCTGGCCTTTAGCTTCGTCGGCGACGGCGCCCGGGATGCAGCGGACCCCTATACGAGGTGACGATGGGCTATTTCGACGACAAAGAGCCATTGCTGGACATACGTAACCTTCACGTCTCCTTCCCGCTGGCGGAGGGCGTGGTGCGGGCGGTGAACGGCGTGGATCTACAGGTCTATGGGGGCGAAATCCTTGGGCTGGTGGGTGAGAGCGGTTGCGGGAAGAGCATCACGGCGCAGTCGATCCTGCGGATTATCGACGAGCCGGGCAGGATCGATGCCGGCAGCATCGAACTGCACTGCTCAGACGGCTCCACGGTGGATGTGGCGGCCCTCAAGCCGGATGACCCTGGGATGCGCCGCATCCGCGGCGCGGAGGTCGCGATGGTCTTCCAGGAGCCGATGAGTTCGTTCTCACCGGTCTACACTATTGGGAAGCAGTTGACCGAGGCGGTGATGGTTCATCGGGACATTGGCGCTCGCGAAGCGAGGAAGATCGTGGTTGACCTGCTGGATCGGGTGGGGATCCCCAACGCGGAGCAGCGGGTGGATGAGTACCCCTTTGAGTTTTCCGGTGGGATGCGACAGCGAGCGATGATCGCCATGGCCCTAAGCTGCCGCCCGTCGCTGTTGATTGCCGACGAGCCGACCACGGCGTTGGACGTGACGATCCAGGCTCAGATCCTGCACCTGATGAAGGAGTTGCAGCGAGAGTTAGGCATGGCCGTTATCTTCATCACGCACAATCTAGGTGTGATCGCCCAGATTGCAGATCGGATTAACATCATGTACCTTGGCAAGATCGTGGAGGAGGGGCTGGTGACGGACATCTTCGACACGCCCAAACACCCCTACACGGTCAACCTGTTGGAGGCGATGCCAAAGCTGGATCAGAAAGGGGAGGACTTGCGCTCCATCCGCGGCAGCGTGCCGGGCCCCTTCGAGCCTGTGCAGGGATGCTCCTTTCACGAGCGTTGCGACGAGTTCAGGCCGGGCATCTGTGACGTCCAGGACCCTGAGATGACGACCCTCAGCGAGACACACCGAGTGCGCTGCTTCCTCTACTCTGATCGTGTGACCCGCGAAGGAGGTCTTGACGATGTCGCAGAATGAGAAGCTGTTGGAAGTCAAGCACCTGAAGAAGTACTTCGCCGTGCGACGCGGGCTCTTTGGCGCCCGCGCAGCCTACGAGGTGCGGGCTGTCGATGACGTGAACTTCTATATCCGCAAGGGTGAGACCCTCGGGCTCGTTGGCGAGAGCGGTTCCGGCAAGACGACGGCAGGCCGCACGATCCTGCGAGCGATGGCTGCCACCGCTGGCGAGATCCTCTTCCATATGCCCGATGGCGAGGTCGTCGATGTTGCGCAGCTCGATCGGCAGGGGCTGAAGGCTTTCCGCCCTCACGCACAGATGATCTTCCAGGACCCCTACTCGTCGCTGAGCCCGCGAATGACGGTGCGGGACATTATCGGCGAGCCGCTGGTTGTTAACAGCTATGGCAGCCGCGCTCAGATGGACAAACGGATCCGGGAAGTAGCTGAGATCTGCGGGTTGCAGGTGGAGCACCTGCGCCGCTATCCCCACGCCTTCAGCGGCGGGCAGCGGCAGCGGATCGGCATCGCTAGGGCCCTGGTGCTGAACCCGAGTTTCGTTGTCTGTGACGAGCCGGTCTCGGCGCTCGACGTCTCGATCCAGGCGCAGATTCTGAACTTGCTGCGGCGGTTACAGCGGGAGCTGGACCTGACCTACCTCTTCATTGCCCACGATCTGAGCGTCGTGGAGCACATTAGCGACCGGGTGGCCGTGATGTATCTGGGTAAGCTGGTGGAGCTGGCGGAGACAGACCGGCTGTTCTACAGCCCGCTCCATCCCTACGTCGAAGCGTTGATGTCAGCCATTCCAGTAGCCAACCCACATATCGTCATGCAGCCCGTGGTGCTGGAGGGCGAGATTCCCGATCCGGCGAACCCACCGTCCGGCTGCCCGTTCCACCCGCGCTGCCGGTATATGCAGGCAATTTGCCAGGAGCAGGCGCCAACGTGGCAGGAGTACGAGCCTGGCCATTTCGTCGCCTGCCATCGTGCCTCAGATCTGCACCTTATCGGCGCGAAAGGAATACGAAAATGACCCCCAAAGTCATCGTCTTCCACGTTGCGCGCGGCTGGTGAACTACACTATCCCGTTCGCCGTGTTGCCCCACGAGTGAACCGCAGGGCCCCGAGTCCTCGGCAGGGTTACCGTTGCTGTCAGATGCTCAACTTTGGTGCGCGAGATCCTGGCGCTCGGCGTGGCCTGCGTGTCCCCAACAGCCGAGCTGCATGCGGAGGCGTTGCGTTGGGCGGAGCGCCTTGGACAGTCGCGGACTTACGACGCGGCCTACCTGGCGCTGGCAGAGAAGGAAGGGTGCGCGCTGTGGACTGCGGATAGGCGCCTGGCTCGCGGTGCGCAACAGGCCGGCGCCGGTTGGGTGCACTGGACCGGCGAGGCCTCCCGGCCTGATGACTGCTGAGCGCAGAGCAGAACGGGCGGGACGCCCGCGTTCCGAGCGGCACGGTCCAAGGGGGGCTCTCCGCTCAGTACACGCCGGGCACGAGCCGCCAGCGGGTGCGTTGCGTGTATTCGCGGTAGCCCGGGAGCTCTTGTTGCAGGGTGCGGTCCTCCAGCGCGGTCCGCACCACGGCGACGATGAGGGCGATGCCCGCGGGCACGATCGTCCACAGCGACGCGAGCGCCAGCACGGTCCCCGGCAGCGTCAGGAGCAGCCCGGCGTAGCCCGGGTGGCGCACGATGCGGTAGGGGCCCGTATCGCAGACGGTATGGCCGCGGTCGGTCTGGATGCGCACGATGCCGGAGAAGAAGGCATTCTCGGCCATTGCCCACGAGCCGATGGCCCACCCGAGCGCCGTCAGCATCAGGCCGACCACCGTGAGC
>MTKY01048703.1_pt1 | contig 10858 bp, 10 predicted proteins | sample 1042731 | NCBI WGS metagenome assembly MTKY01 (sample SAMN06212206, study PRJNA360538) | anaerobic digester metagenome | biome: Wastewater treatment plant; material: sludge; isolation source: anaerobic digester fed with sludge from wastewater treatment plant | place: Denmark: WWTP Soeholt ... | reverse complement strand
CCAGCGTCGTGGCGTTGACCGCCACCACCATCAGCGAGCCGTCGCGGCGGCGCAGCGGCAGGTTATAGGTGGGCGTGCGGGCATCGGGTCGCGGCGACAGCAGTCCCGGCAGGATCAGCGGCAGGTCGTCATGCACGGTCTTCAGCGGCCGGCCCCGGAGTTCCGCCCGGGCGGTGCCCAGCAGCCGCTCCGCCGCCGGGTTCACATCCAGGATGTCCAGGTCCTCCAGGTCGGCGATGACGATGGCGTCGGCCGAGGTGTCGAAAAGGCCCTGATACCGCTGCCGCTCAGACACCGCTTCGGCCAGCAGCCGCCGGGTCTCGTATTCACTGGTCTCCAACCGCAGGTTACGCACCGCGGCTTCCAGCAGCATCCGCAGCGGTCGCTTGTCCACCTCGGCGATGGTCTCGGTGCGCTCCAGGGCCTCCAGCGTCACGTCGCGCAGGGCGTGGAAGTGGTCGCGGATGTTGCCGCGGCCCATCCCGGTCTCATGCCAGCGTTGCAGCCAGGCGGTGTGGGCCGGCAGGTGCATGTCATGGCCGCCCTCGCGCACATGCTCCACCAGCGCCACCAACGAGGCCGCCACCTCCCCTCCGGCCTCCGGCGGAGTGGTCACGTAGGGGGGAGCCACGGTCTCGTTGGCGCGGGCGCGCGCCAGCCATTGCTCGGTGATCTCCCGGCCCTGCGTCTCCAGAAAACGCGCCAGGGTCTCACGCTCGCCGAGGCCGACCGGCACGAACCGGTCGTCAGCTAACTCCTCCTGCCGCTCCTGAGACATCGGCGTCGTCTGCCTCGCCTTCGTGGGCCCGCCGCGGGCCGCCCTTAAGCGGTGGCGGCCTGCGGCTCCTCGATCTCCCCGCGCAGGTAGGCCTTAGCCAGCTCCGGGGACATCGGGTTGATGTAAAAGCCCGTGGCCCACTCGAAGCCCGCCTGCTTGGTCAGGCGCGGCATGAGCTCCACGTGCCAGTGGTAGTCATACTGGATGGTGCCCCAGTACTCCGGGTGCCCGGGGCGGGGCACCGTGCATGGCGCCGTCTGCAGCATCATGTTATACGGTGGGTTGTTCAAGATGTCGCGATAGAGCATCAGGGTCTGCTTCAGGATGTCGGCGAAGGCCCATTGCTCATGCTCGCTCATCAGGGTGAAGTCATGCATGTGACGACGTGGCAGTATCTGCAGTTCGAAGGGCCCCCGGGCGGCGAAGGGCGACAGCACCAGGAAGTCCTGGTTTTCCAGCACCAGCCGGTCCGGGATGGCCAGCTCCTGCTCGATGAGGTCGCAGAAGATGCAGCGCTCCTTGCGCGAGTAGTGCTCCCGCGCCGAGGTCAGCAGGCTCTTGACCAGTTGCGGCACGGTCGGCAGGGCGATCAACTGGGAGTGCGGATGGGGCAGGGACGCTCCCGCCGCCGCGCCGAAGTTGCGGAAGACCACGATGTGGCGGAACCGGTCGTCGCGGCGCAGGTCCAGCACGCGCTGGCGGTAAGCCTGCAGCACCTTGGCGATCTGCTCCAAGGGGGCCACCGCCAGGTCCATCTCGTGCACCGGGCTCTCGATGATGACCTCATGGGCGCCGAAGCCCCCCATGCTGTCCATGAGACCGATGCCCCGCCGGTGCAGGTCCGCCTCGATGGTCAACGCCGGGAACTTGTTCTGCACCACGCGCACATCCCAGCCCACCGTGTCCGGGCTGGTTCCCGGGGCCCGTACGGCCCAAATCTCCGGCGGCGTGGTATGCTCATTGCCGCCGCAGAAGGGGCAAAACCCCGGCGGCTTGGCCTCCGACTCGTCCTTGAACTGGTCGGGGCGCTTGCCCCGTGAGGCCGCGATGATCACCCACCGCTCGACCAGCGGGTCCTTGCGCAGCTCTGAGAAGTCCGTCTGTGTGTCGCTCATAGGGGGATGTGGCGGACTGCCAGCCTCCTCTCCGCAGGTGTCTTCGGCAGGCAGCCTGAGAGGGTCCGAACGGGCCTGGACAGTTCAGGCCGCCAATGCGCCGACCGCATGACAGTGTTATCGGTCGAACGTCCCCCGAAGTTTACCCCATTGTCGCCGCCAGCCGCAAGCCTTGGCTATGCTAAAGTCTCGGGCAGGTCAGTCCCTTCTGCCCGCCGAAATGCCCTCCGAGACCAGGAGGTAACGGCCATGCGGAAGTACCAGTGCAACATCTGTCCGTATATTTACGACCCCGAGGAGGGCGACCCGGACAATGGCGTGCCGCCCGGAACGGCCTTCGAGGACCTGCCGGAGGACTGGGTCTGCCCGCTGTGCCAGGTGTCCAAGGACGAGTTCACGCCCATAGACTAAAAGCCATGTCAGAACCGGTGGCCATTCCCGGAGCGGTAGCCATTCCCGGAGCGGTGGCCATTCCCGGAGCGGTGGGAGCGGTCACCAGACCGCGACTGGCGGGGGGGCCAGGTCCGAGATGGCTTTGAACACACCAGGGGAGCCCCCCATGCACAGGCTGGTAGGTGACCTGCCCGATCCGTTCGAGTTCAGTGACGGGAGCCGCGTGCGTACGCCGGAGGACTGGCGCCGCCGCCGCGAGGAGCTGCTGGAGCGGGTCCTGAGCGTCGAGTATGGCCACCTGCCGCCGGTCGCGGCGGTGACGCCGGAGCTGCTGCACCCCACCATCGCCACGCGCCTGCACAACGCCCGGCGCTTCGGGTACCGCCTGCACCTGGAAGGCGGCGAGCGGCCCTTCTGGTTCACGGTGGACGTGCTCGCGCCCGAGGGCGATGGCCCCTTCCCGGCGGTCATAAACGGCGACGGCTGCTGGGGCCCCCCGCACCAGGAGATCGTCCTGGACGTGCTCTCCCGGGGTTATGTCCTGGTGACCTTCAACCGCACCGAGATCGTCCCTGACGCCTACCGTAGCGAGCGCGACGCCGGGCTGTATCTCGTTTACCCCGACCGCGACTTCGCCGCTATCGCCGCCTGGGCCTGGGGCTACCACCGGGTGCTGGACTTCCTGCCCACGCTCAACTTCGTGGACCCACAACGGGTCGCCGTCACCGGCCACTCCCGGGGCGGCAAGACGGTCCTGCTGGCGGGGGCCACCGACCAACGCATCGCCCTGACCGCGCCCAACAACTCCGGCAGCGGCGGCGCGGGCTGTTATCGCTGGCATGGCGAGGGCTGCGAGAAGCTCGAGGACGGCATCCGCATGGTGCCCTACTGGTACTCCGAGCGTCTGGCGGACTACATCGGCCGGGAGGCCGAACTGCCCTTCGACCAGCACAGCCTCAAGGCCCTGGTCGCCCCCCGCGCCCTGGTATCCACCGAGGCCCTGGGCGACCTGTGGGCTAACCCCTCGGGCACCTATCAGACCTACGACGCCGCGCGGGAGGTGTACCGCTTCCTGGGAGTCGAGGACCGCATCGGCATCTGGTTCCGCGAGGGCGACCACGAGCACGGCCCGGCGGACTGGTCAGCGTTCCTGGATTTCGCCGACTGGCGCCTCCAGAGCAAGCCCCTGTCGCGCCGGTTCGATGAGAACCCCTTCCCGGAGATGCCGAGAGCCTTCGCCTGGCGCGCCCCGGCGTAGGGGCGCATGGCAATGCGCCCACATGGCAATGCGCCCACATGGCAATGCGCCCGCCGTCCGTCCTGGAGAGGCTTGCCCGGCCTGCCGTCCGTCCCGTAGGGACGGAACAACAATGGCCCGGGGGTGCAACCCCCGGAACCGAGCGAAGAGGAGGGAATGACAATGAGCGTTCACGTGGAACTCCTCGCAAGCCCATTCTGCATGGCTGACCGCGATAATAAGACCATCGGCAACATGTGTCGGGAATTGGCTGTCAGTTACCGACTGCTCAATATGTGGGATATTGACGACGATGCGGCGGGTGTCCCAGGCTACATTGCCTCGCTGATCCAAGAGTACCGCACTGGTCAACGCCCCGGTAACCTGTACAGCAACGCCTTCGTGAACGGACAGAGAGTGCTTCTCGACAGGTGGCCTGCCCATCTTGACGAGGTCCGAGGCCTAATACGGCGTGCGCTGGAGGATGAACCGCAATGAGCCATGATGTCCAGCACATCACGAGGCATGAGATCCTGCATGGATTTGCCGAGGGGTTCTACTGCTGCATGTCCGGCATCCGGGGTCGCAAGTTCCAGTGCGACATGTGGTCAGTGATCTTCGACCGTGTGGGCAGCATCGGCCTGCTGACCAGATCGGGGGGAAGCATCGTCGGCCAATTGATCTACATGCCGAAGGACTGCGCACGGAGAATCGGGATGCCAAGAGGCCGGCGTTCCGACGACTTGGAGGCCACCATGGTGATCTCCTGTGTCCAGGTGCATCCCGAATTCAAGGCTCGGGGCATTGCCTCCAGCATGATTGGCGAGGCAATCAGTTTCTGTCGGCAGAGGAACTACAAGACGATCGAGGCCTACGTGGATCCCCGACCGCCCCAAGCGGCCGCGGCGTGGATCCCCTCGTTCTCTCCCTTTCGCAAGTTCGGGTTTATCATCGAGGGATCGGGGATTGCCTGGGAATCCCATCCGGAGTCGCGAATCTGCACCCTTGACTTGTGACGCCCACTCAAGTCACCTCCCCCACCCCTCCACCGGCCTCTTCTCCCTCGGCGCCTCCCAGGGCCAGGTGACCTTTCGCGTTAGGCTGCCACCGCCTCAGGGGCGCCGTTCGACGGCTCCGATGTCCGGCGCCTGGCCCCACCACGGCAAGCTGACGGGATCGCCGGCGGTCCACGCCAGCGGCTGGGTGAGCGTAAGGGTGTTGCGCTCATAATCCACGGCGGCTAGCCGGACCGGCGTGTTCGCGCCGATCTGGATGGAGTCGGCCACAAACAGGCCGTCCCAGCCGTCCACGAAGTAACGCGCATCCGCGACCGGCACCGTCTTTCCCTCCCCGTCCGCGGTGGTCCGCGTCAGGGGTGGCGCGGCGTCAATCGCCGGACTGCCGGACGCCGGAGTGAAGTCGCGGGCGGCCGCGTTGACGAACAGCGCCTCGATCAGCGCCTCGGTCAGCACGTGCCCCGGTTCCGGGCTGACGCTCCACCAGTCATCCAGGTACCAGCGCCCCGGAGCGCCCTCGGCCAACCGGTACAGGTTGCCGGCCAGCCCGATGGAATCCGGATTGCGGTTGAAACCCTTACTAAAGATGTTCAAGACATAGTTGGCGCCGAAGGCAAAGATGTTGTTGCGAATCTGCAGCCCGCCCCAGTTGATGTCCAGCGGCGGCGTCACCGCTCCCCCGATCTCACCGACGCCCATCTCGACGCCATGATAGGTCTGATACAGTGTGTTGTGGATGATGCTGCATTGCGGGTACGGCGGGGCGTAGAGGTCTATGAACGCGCCGCCGGTGATCTGGTTGCGGCGCATGATCGCATACCGGGTGGTGCGGCTGAACTTCACCAGGCCGTTGCTGCCCCACACGCGGTTCCCCTCGACCAGGTAGTGGGTCATGTGGTCATTGCGCCCCCCAAGGTCAATGGCATCGCCGCCACCGGCAGCGACGTCACGGTTCTCGTAGACATCATTGTTGCGGATCACCACATGGTGCGAACCCATCCCCGGGTCACCGATGCCCGACTGGATCGCATCGTAGTTCGCGGTCCCCCGATTGTGGTGCACCCGGTTGCCCTCGATGACAACATACCCGCCCAGGACGGACACCGCGTGCACCCCACAGAACTCGTTATCGTGGTACTCACCGTCCCGCACATACACATAGGCCGGTCGCCCGAGCCCCATCATGACCAGCCCCGAGCCACCGCAGTCGTGGACGTGCAGCCGCTCGGCGCGAATGTGGGTTGCATCCCGCAGAATCTGGATCCCATCCTGGGGGCTGTTGCGCACCTCGAGGTCGCTCACGGTGACATAATGACAGCCGGTCAGGGTCAGCAGCGCGGTCCATCGCGGCACGTCAACTCCGGTCCCGTCGAGCACGGCCACTTCCCCGGGGTACGACCGAATGACGATGCGATGCCGCTCATCGGTGCCGCTACGGTTGAGGGTCAGCCGCTCGTGGTACACTCCGCCGCGGATCAACAACGTGTCGCCAGCTTGAACGCGGTCCAGCCCGGCCTGGATGGTGCGCAGGGCGGCTCCCGGTGTCAGACCAGAGTGCGCGTCATCGCCCCCCGGCGCAACATGCACCGTAGCCGCCCACGCAACACCGGCCAGGAGAAGACCCAAGAACCCAAGCGACCGACCGACACGTATCAATACGACCTCTATCTCCTCTGAAAGGGTGTCACCCTGGGCGGCCCGGACGTCTGGTCCGGGCGGGACGGGAACCGCAGGACGAAGGTGTACCCACTCAAACGAAAGCGCGGAGCAGGTGCCGCTCCGCGCCTGTGGATCGTCAGATCGTCCTGGTTGACCCTACTGCGTCCAGGCTTGCCACATCTGATCGAGTTCCCGCACTGCCTGTAGAGCCTCAGGCAGGGGCACATGCGGCTTGAGGCGGGTTAGCTCCTGTGCCCGGCTTTCGACCGTGGCGCCAGGCATCTCCTTGGTGACCAGAAGGGCGGTGCCAAGCTTCTCGAGGGCAACTACGCCCTTGCCGGCCAATTGCCCGGTGATGAACTCGATCTGACGGTCGTGCTGCGCAACGATGGCGTGGTGACATTCCACATGCCTTCTACCGCGTTCCGTCACCACGAGTGTTGGACCATAGGGGAACGAGTTGGCGCGGACTTCCAGCAGCCCGTAGCCAACGAGTTCCAGGATCTGGTCCTTGAGATCGAAGGAATACGGTCCATGCTTCCAGAGCCGAAAGTGGCCGGGGATCGGCACCTCGGTGAGCTGCTGCAGGAAGAAGCCTGCCTTCTGCATATGCGTCTCGCCACACCAACTGCCTTTGGCACGCAACTGGTCCGCGAAGCGCAGGACGACTGCTTCAGCCTCGGCCTTATTCATTGCATTCAGTCCCCTAGAGGGTACTATCCAGGTTCGCGTCCAGCCACTGCTTGGCCTGCTGCCTGAGGTCCGGGCGAACGAACACATAGTCTGCTCTGACAGGAGGCAGCGATTGTATGACCTGCGAACGCGCCCTGGCAGAGGCTGGTCCGCCATCACAGAGCACAGGGAAGTCAAGCTCCGTTGGCTTTGCCGGAACGGTGTCTACTATCACATTGTCTTCACCGAGTGTCTCAGCCAGACCCCGTCCCACAAGAGTGGCAGGGTCTCGGGTCTCCTCAAGGTGGCGGGGCGTAGGCGCGTAGGCGCGCCGGAAATGGCGGCGCTCGATGATGCGTAGGGCCAGATCATGGCCCGACGCACTCCGATCCGTCTGCGCGGACCGCAGAGCCGCCATGACCTCATGATCCGTCAGCCCAGCAAATCCACCGAGGTCTTCCGGGAAACGTCCATCGGGCAGCCACGCCTTGAGAAAAGCCACGAGATGGCGGTCGTAGATGCGCCGCACCGGGTGTAGATATATCTGCGTGAACATGAAGTATCGCGCCAGCAAGAGCGCCTCGGCTGCATGAAGACCGCCCTCCTCGATGCCCAGTGTGGGTTCTGCCGAAGCTTCGTCCTCACTCTCAGGCGGTGGCGACATGATCCGCAGCGTGTGAATCAACCGGTGGTGGTCAAACCGCCCATAGGCTACACCGGCATGAAGCGAGTCGCGGAGGAGATAGTCGGCACGGTCGACACCGAAGGCGTCACCAGTGATGACCTCGGCCAGTATCGCCTCAAAGCTGTTGAAGGGGACATCTGGAAGCTTCTTCGGGCCGACTGCCAGCTTGATGATGTCATCTGGGCTGAGCCGCGGCTTGACTGATGCCCAGATATGACTAAGCTCATCACTCTGGATGAAACGGATTGACAGTGACTCATGATCGCAGCCGTCAGGCAGCATGCTTGCTTCGGCAACATGCGAGAAGGGCAGATGCCCCAGGTCGTGGCAGAGCGCTGCCATACGCAAGACACGTCGCCAGTAGGCCAGTGTCTCGGACGACAGCAACTCTGGCAGTGCGTCGGTGACGGTGTCTTCGTAGCGCTGCGATGTGATACGGTCAAAAACCTGCGAGGCAAGCTCCATGACACCCAGCGAGTGCTCGAACCGGGTGTGGTTGGCTCCCGGGTACAGAAAGTGAGACATTCCTAGCTGGTGGATGTGACGCAGTCGCTGGAAGGGACGAGAGTTGATCAGGTCCCGTTCCTGATCGTCCAGGGTGATGAAGTTGTGGATTGGGTCCCTCACCTCGTGCAGCAGCTTCTTCAGCATAGGGTTCCCTTGACGATTGGCACACACGCAGATGTCTGGAGCCTTGAGTATAGCTAATAGCCATACCAGTGTCCAGACTTTTTGGGAACATTTGTTCTGTGCGCCAGAAGCCCGCTCGCTTGCGGCTTCCCTCACCTCCCCCACACCTCCACCGGCCTCTTCTCCCTCGGCGCGTCCCAGGGCCAGGTGACCTTGCTGCCGGTGCGGGTGCTTTCGTAGGAGGCCAGGACCATCTCCAGGACTGCGCGGCCGTCCTCGCCGGTCTCCAGGGGCTGCTCTACACCCGCGACGCAGTTGACAAAATGTTGGTCCTCCTGCGGGAAGCCGTAGTTCCAGCTTTCCTCGTACATCGTGAAGGACCAGCCCTTGGTGCTGCCGGCCTTCTCGACCGCGTAGCCGTAGCCGTCCTGGCTGTAGGTGCGGAAGGCGCTGCCGTAGAGCAGGTCGGCGTGGATGACGCCCTTCGTGCCATACAACTCGATGCGGTCGTCCATGCCGCCGGGCTTGATCCAGGACTCCTCGGCCAGGCCCCGGCAGCCGCCCTGAAACTCTACAATGATGGTGGCGTTGTCGTCGCCCCGGGTCTTGTCGCCGTGGACGAAGGTGCCCAGGTCGGCATAGACCGAGGCCACCGGCGGCTTGCCCAGCATCCAGCGGAAGTACTCAAAGGCATGGCAGCCCATGTCGAAAGTCACCCCGCCGCCGGACTTCTCCACATCCCAAAACCACGCCGCGTGGGGGCCGTCATGCTTCTCCATCTGTTTGAGCAGGTACAGTTCGCCGATGGCCCCCTCGTCGCAGAGTTGCTTGGCGCGGACGTACTTGGGCGTGAAGCACAGCTCCTCGGCATACATCAGCAGGACGTTGGCGGCGGCGCAGGCGGCGATCATGCGGTCGGCCTCGGCCAGGGTCATGGCCAGGGGCTTCTCGCAGACCACGTGCTTCCCGACGGAGGCGGCGTCGCAGCAGGCCTGGCAGTGCAGGTAGTTGGGCAGGCAGAGGAAGACCAGGTCCACTTCCGGCAGGGCCAGCAGGTCACGATAGTCGGTGAAATGCCGGGGGATGGCGTGCTTGGCCGCGAAGGCGCCCACATGGTCCGGATTAGGTGAGGCGCAGGCCACCAGGCGGGCATTCGGCGCGAGCTTCAGAGACTCCGCGTGAATCTCCGCCACGAACTGCGAACCGATGATACCGACGCCGACCTGGTCCATGAGGGGGCTCCTTGTTAAGGCATATTCACAGGATGAAAAGGATGGGTAGGATGGGTTGGATGGAGGGGCCGAGCTTCAGCCGGCCCCCGAGCGAACGGCTGGGCCGGCTGAAGCTCGGCCCCTCCATCGTCTGGCTCTCCATCGCTCGCTCCTAGTTTCCGCGACGATTCCCTATCTCCTGCGCAGGACATGGGGGCCGGTTCGCCGAACTCCCCGGCCTGTCGCAAGCCTGCCGCAATACTATGTCGGGAGCCTGTCATGCGCCTACTCTCTTGTCTGCTGACGCTCAGCATCCTACTGGCTGTCAGCCCGACTCTCGCCCAGGAGGCCAGTGTGTTCTATCCACCCAAACTGGTAGACAATGCCCGCGCCAACGTCGCCCGGTATCCGTGGGCGGCGGAGATGCAGCAGTCGGTCGTGGCCGCCGCCCAGCGCTGGCGGGACATGAGCGATGAGCAGCTTTGGGACCTGATGTTCGGGGCCACCATCACCCGCTCGTGGATGGTGTGGTCCAGCGGCCACTGCCCAGCCTGCGACAACGGCGTGCCGATGTACAACTGGCGTATCAACTACTTCGCCCACCCGTGGAAGCTGCAATGCCCGCATTGCGAGGAGTTCTTCCCGAAGAACGACTTCCACGCCTACTACCTGTCCGGGCTGGATGAGCAGGGGGTTTTCCAGCACGAGCGGGCCGACAAGTCGCTGCTATACAACACCGAGCACCCCGACCCGGGCGACCCGCTGCACAGTTTCGGCGTGGACGACGGGAACGGTTATGCCGAGGGCGACAAGCGCTGGCGCTTCATCGGGACGTACCTGGTCTATGGCCAGTGGAAGCAGGCCATCGTGGTGGGCGTCAAGCGCCTGGCTGAGGCATACCTGGTGACCGGCGACGCGGCTTATGCCCATAAGGCGATGGTGCTGCTGGACCGCATCGCCGACCTGTATCCCACTTTCGACTTCAAGAGCCAGGCCATCATGTACGAGGGCCCGGCCCATGCGGGCTACGTGTCCACCTGGCACGACGCCTGCGAGGAGGTGCGGGAGCTGGCGCTGGCCTATGACCAGGTGCGCGCGGCGGTCGGAGATGACGCGGCTCTGGTGGAGTTTCTGTCGGCCCAGGCGACGCGGCACAAGCTGGACAATCCCAAGGCGACCCTGGCCGACATCCACCGCAACATCCGTGAGCGCATCCTGGGCGACACCCTCACCAACGCCTGGAAGATCCAGTCCAACTACCCGCGGCAGATCGTGGCGTTGATCGTGCTGCAGGCGGTTTTGGGCTGGCCGGACAACCGGGATACGGTCATGGGCATGATGGACCCCATGATCGAGCAGGCGACGGCGGTGGACGGGGTGACGGGCGAGAAGGGCCTGTCGGGCTACAGCAGCTACACGATCCAGGGCCTGGGCGAGTTCCTGGCCTTCTGGGACCGCGCCC
>MTKY01053377.1_pt1 | contig 10861 bp, 10 predicted proteins | sample 1042731 | NCBI WGS metagenome assembly MTKY01 (sample SAMN06212206, study PRJNA360538) | anaerobic digester metagenome | biome: Wastewater treatment plant; material: sludge; isolation source: anaerobic digester fed with sludge from wastewater treatment plant | place: Denmark: WWTP Soeholt ... | reverse complement strand
GATGCGGGCCATCCGGTCTCCGAAATACCCCTGCGACACGACGAGGACGCGGTCGTGTTTCCCGGTCACGTTCAGGAGGGCCGCTTCCATGGCCAGCGTCCCCGACCCGGCGAAAAGGACCGGCTCCCCCCCGGCCGTGAAGACCGTTTTCTTGAGATTGTCGAGGGCCGAAAGCAAATCCGCGGCCAGCTCGGCGCTGGCGTGGCTGACGGTCGGACGGGCCAGCGCCCCGGTGACGCGGGGAACGACCGGGCTGGGCCCCGGGATTAAAAGAAGCGGGTCCATGAACGATTCTCCTTGACCGGCGTTTCCCCGCTATTGTCATCGAAGGAAGGCGAGGAATCAAGAAGCGGCTTGCCCCCGGCCGGAGGTCCGCAAACCGCTTGCGTCTCCGAATCGCGTTCTGTATAATGCGGAACGAAGAGATGATCGAATTTAGGGAGGCCGTTCATGGGTAAAATCCTCGCGGTTTTAGGCGGTTTGGTCGCAATGGCCGGAGGCGTCGTTCTCGTCGCCCTCGTCTGGTGGCCCCAATTCACCTGCCTCGTCAAGGGAGTCATCCCTCCCCTTCTTTTCTTCGGCGGGCTGATCGCCCTGATCGCCGGCGTGAGCAGCTTCAAAGACGCCGCCCGGGCCAAGAAGCTCGAATCCGAATTGAAGGAAGACGAGAAAAAAGCCTCCCCGAACGCCTGACCGGCGGCCGTCCGGTCTCAGCCCCGCGTGACGCATCTCGGGCTGGTCCTTGCCTCCTTCGTCCTGTCCCTGGTTTCCTCGGCCACGACTGAAATCGAAGGAGCATTCCGCCGGAACGATCCCGAGCGGCTGAGACCCTTATTGGAAAAAGGGTCGTTTCTAAACATCTCGTTTTCCAGCCCGGACGTTTTTTCCGACCTCCTTTCGGACGAACAGACCCTCCTTTGGTTGCGCGGATTTTTCCGGTCCTCGAGGACCTTGGGATTCTATCCGGAAGGGCCGGCCGTTCAATCGCTCGAAAACGGCTCCTTCGTTTTCAAGGCCCGGTGGGAAGTCCGGACCAGGGACGGCCGGCAGACCGCCTATGACATCCTGTTTCTGATCCGGAGCGCGTCGTTTCATCCTCCCGGAAGCCGCGCTCCGGGCCGGGGATTTTGGAAGATCCTCCAGATCCGGGCGGAGCGGCGGTGAGAAGAAAAGCGTTTCGGCCGGCCTGGGCCGCCGCGATCCTGGCCGCGGCCGGAGGTTTCCTGGCTCTGGTCCTTCCTCCCCTCGTCGTCTCGGGAAGCGCCGAGCGGAACCTGGACATCCTCAGAAAAAAGGCCCGGGTCATCCAGCGCTCGTATGCCTCGCTGGCCCGGACCCAGGAACAGGCCCTGGACCGCTTGACCCGGACGCCGTTCCCCCGGGCGGCCGCCGACCAATTCGCCCTCTTCAAGTCGATCGGGCTGGATCCGGAAATCGAGGGCGTCGCCCTCTATGATTCGGAGAGACGGCTGCGGATATGGCTCGGCCGGGCGGTGAATCTCGAACCGCTGTTTTCGGGCTCTCCCCCCTCCCTGACGCCGTCGTTCCGGCCGAAGCAAATTCTCGTCCGCGACCGGGCGTCTTCCGTGCTCACTCTGATCGTCCGGCTGGAGACGGGCGAGGTCCTGGCCATGCACCGCCTCCTGGCCTTCGTCCCCGGGTTTCCATCGCCCTACTTGGACGAATACGGCTTCCTGCCCGTCCGCGTCCGCCGCTCCGCGGCCATCGACTACTGGGATTTCCGCGAGGATCTCTCCTCCTTCGAGCGTTTGTTCCGCGGCCACCAGGACGAATTCATCAGCACGCCCCGCTCGGCGGGCGAAACGCCCTCGCTGCTGTTTCCCCTCCGGACGGCCGAGGGGCGGATCATCGCCACGGCCGGTCTTCGTTCGCCGGCCCCGGCCGCCCGGCGTCTCGCCCTGCGCGAAACGCTGTTCTTCTCGGCCCTGGCCGCCCTGGCCGCGGCCTTGCTGCTTTTTGTCGCCGCCGGATTCCTCTCCCCGGCGTATTTCCCCAAGAGCCGCCTCCGATCAGCGGCGGTCTTCCTTCTTGCCCTTTTCGGCTTCCGGGCCGTCTTCATCCCCCTCGGCCGGCTCGGGCCGGCCGCGGCCTCTCCTCTCTTTTCCCCGGGCCAAGCCGGATTCCTCTCTTGGGGAAACCTGACCGGATCTCCCTTCGATATCTTCCTGACGGCCCTGACGCTCTTCGGACTGGCCGCCGGCCTGACGCGCTGGCTCGGAAGGCGGGCGGACCCAGGCCGGAAAGCGAGCCCGGCGACGGCCGTGGCGGGGCTTCTCGGTCTTCCTTTCCTGTTCGCCGGCATCCTTTCGACCATCGAGCGGATCGCGATCCATTCCAACGTCCATCTCCTCCGGTTTTATCCGAGCGGAGCGTTTTTTCTCCTCCACGCGGCGATTTTTCTCCTGGCGGCGGCGGCCGCCGTCCCGGCGGCGATCGTCCTGAAAAGACATTTCGGCCGCCGGCTCTCGCCGGGCTGGGCCGTCGCGGCGTACGCCCTTCTGTCCGCCTCGCTTCTTTGGATTCTCCGCCCTTCGGCTCCGGGGCGGGCCCTTCTCTTCGGGTCCGTCCTGGGTTTGGCCCCGGCCGCTTTCTCTCTCGCCCGGCGGCGTTGGAAAAAAACCGCGGCGATCCTCGCTCTTCTCGCCGCTTCGATCGGAATCTTCGTCACGATCCGCCAAGCGTCCTCGGCCAAGTCGCGCTCCCTGGCCGAGGGATTCCTCCGCCAAACGATCGAAACCCGCGACTCCTGGGCCCGCTTCCTGCTGGACGATTCGATGCGGGCTTTGGGCCGCTCGCGCCGGGACGTTGCCCGCTTTCTCCACCGCCCCGAGGATTCCCCCGACATGGCCCGCCGTCTCTGGGGCGGCACCCTGGTCGCCCGGTTCAATTGGTATTCCGGCCTGGAAATCCATGATTCCGAGGGGACGACCCTCTCCCGGTTCGCTCTCAATGTTCCCAACATGTTCCGCTTGGCGGAGGATCTTCCCCTCCGGCCGGAGGGAAGCGTGGTCCGTCTTCCCTTGCCCTTCATGGGCAAAACGGAGGAATTCCTCATCGGCTACCGCGATTGGGTCGAGGACGGCGATCTTCTCGGGCGGACGATCCTCTATGTTTCATTGAACGACGCCCTCCTGCCCTTTCTCTATTCGGCCAATCCCTATTTCGAGCTGCTCCGCTCGAACTCCCTGCCGTCGCTCGTCCAATTCGATTTCCGTTTCGCCGTCTTCAGCGCCTCGGGGGACATTCTTTTCAATCCCAGCCGGCTTTCGACCGGCCTTCCTTCATCCCTGGCCGGCGATCCCGCCCTGGACGGACCCGGAGTATGGACCGGATTCCGCGACAAGGACGAACGCTTCGATCTCTATGCCTTCCGCCGGGCGGATCGGATTCAGGCCGTTCTGATCCCCCGTCCGACGGCCGTCGGCCTGGCCGTGGAGTATTTCAAGTACGCGACGTTGACGGCCGCCTTTCTCCTCCTGGTTCTGCTCGGGCGCTGGCTGGCGGTCAAGCCCCGCCCCCGTCTCCGGCCCCTGTGGTCGTTCGCCGACCGCGTTTATGTCTCCTTCACCGCCGTCGCCCTGATTCCTCTTCTCCTCTTCGCTTTCCTTTCCCCTCGTTTTTTCAAGCGGATCTTCGCCCAGCAGTTCATCCGCAAGGCGGAAATCCAAGCGACCCTCGCCCGGAACGTCATCGACGATTTCCTCTTCTTCCAGCGGGAGGAAGATCCGAAGGCCGAGACGCCGCCCGATGATTTCGTCCTGTGGATCTCCCAGACCACGGCCAACGACGTCAACCTCTACCGGGGAGGCCGCCTTGTGTCCTCCAGCCGGAAGGAGCTGTTCGAGGCGGGCCTCCTGCCGGAGCTTCTCGACGGCGAAACCCAATACCGGATCGCCTTCGAAAACCATCCCTATTACGCCGAGACCCAGAAGCTGGGAACCTTTTCCTACCAAACGCTGACGGTTCCCTACACGGCCGTGGATCCCCCGCTGCTCCTGTCGCTGCCCTTCCCCTTTGAACAGCAGGAGATCTCGGCGGCCGGACGGGAGCTGTTCGAATTTCTCGTTTTCATCGGGATTTTCTTCGTCGGCACCGTCCTGATCCTCGCCCGGGGGATCGGGGCGATGATCGTCACCCCCGTCCGCCGCCTGTTGGCCGGAACGCGGGAGGCGGCCTTGGGCAACCTCGAATTCGAAGTCACCTACCGGGGTCGGGACGAGATGAAGACGCTGGTGGACGGATTCAACGGCATGATCCGCAGCCTGAAAAACCACCAGCGCGACATGGCCGATCTCGGCCGCAAGGCGGCCTGGGCGGAAATGGCCCGAAAGGTCGCCCACGAAGTCAAAAATCCCCTGACCCCGATTCAGCTTTCGGCCGAGCACCTGCTGCATGTCTGGCAGGACCGCCGGGAGGATTTCGAGCCGGCCCTGAAGGAATCGATTTCGTACATCGTCGGCGAGGTCGAAAACCTCCGCCGCATCGCCCAGGAGTTCCTGGACTTGTCGAGGGCCGCGGCTTTAAACAAGGAAACGGTGGCCCTCGACGAGATTCTGGCCGAAACCGTCGATCCCTACCGAAAGCTTTTGTCCGACCGCCTCGCTTTCACGGCCGCCATCGAGCCCGGCCTCCGTTTCGAGGGGGACCGGGGGAAGCTCAAGATCGCCTTCCGCAATCTCATGATCAACGCCATCGAATCCATCCGCCGGCGGGGGGACATTCGGATCGAGGCCCGGCGGGCGGGCGACCGGTTCGTCATCGTCATCGCCGATACCGGCGCGGGGATGGAGCCCGACGTCGCCGAAAAGATTTTCGAGCCGTATTTTTCGACCAAATCCGCCGGCACGGGCCTGGGTCTTCCCATCACCAAGAAGATCATCGAGGACCACGGGGGGGCCATCCGGATCCGGAGCGAAGCGCAGCGGGGCACCGAAGTCACCATCGAGCTCCCGGCCGGAGCGCCTTGAACCGGCCGGAGCCGCCGGGATCCCCGTTTTCTCTGGATATTTCGTCCCGTCTATGAAAAAATAGAGGCCATGAACAAGACGCTGATCGCCTATTTCAGCCGGACCGGAAACACGAAGATGGTCGCCGAAGCGATCCACCGGGCCCTCCACGGAAACCGGACGCTGGCGGCGATCGAGGATGCCGGCCCGCTGGCCGATTATGGCTTGATTTTCGCCGGTTTCCCCGTGCAAGCCCACAGCGTTCCCTTGCCGGCGGAACGGTTCTTGAAATCCATTCCGGCCGGGGCGAACATCGCCCTGTTCAGCACCCATGGGGCCTTCCCCCAGCACCGGCTGGCCCGGGAAGCCCTCGAGTACGCGGCCGTCCTGGTGAGCCGGGGCCGCCTTTTAGGGACGTTCCATTGCCGGGGCAAGCTGTCGCTTCAAGCCCTGGAGGCGTTTGCGGCATCGCCCGAGCACCGGGAATGGACGGAAATGGCTCCCTCGGCCGCCTCCCATCCCGACGCCCACGATCTGGCCGAAGCGGCCGTGTTCGCCCGGCATATGAAAGCCCGGAGCGCGGAAACGCGGAACGCTCCTTCAGAGGCATCCTAAGAGAAGACGGGCATGCTGCGATTCATCATCTTCATCCTGCTCCTCTATCTCATCCTCCGTCTCGTCTCATTCTGGCGCAGGATCAGCCGGTCCTCCTCTCCGCCGCCCTCCTCTTCCCGTCCGACGCTGTCCGGCCGCATGGTCAAGGACGAGGTCTGTCAGACGTATCTTCCCCGGGAAAACGCCCTGAGCGAGATCATCGACGGCGAGGAGCGGTTTTTCTGCTCGGCCGAGTGCCGGCGGAAGTGTCTGGAAGAGCGGAAGGCCAAAAGCTGAGCCGGGCTCAAACGGTCGGAGCGATCCTGAAATCGGCGAATTCCCCCGACGCCTCGGTCCAATCGATGTCGACGCCCTCCACCCGAGCGTAGCGGGGACCCCTCCGGAGCTCCTCGAGAAGGGCCGTCAGGGCGTCCCGCTCCCCCTCGGCCAGGACTTCCACCCGGCCGTCTCTCCGGTTTCGGACCCAGCCCCGCAATCCGAGCCGCATCGCTTCCTCCCCCACAAACCAGCGGAAGGAAACGCCTTGAACGTTTCCGCGGATCAAGGCGCGCAACCGTTCGGGCATGAGGCGGGCGGCCCCCCTTTTTTCCTCCGGTCTCAGACCGCCTCGATCGTCGAGGGCGGCTTGGGAGCGATATGATAGGTGACGCTGACGACGCCGGGGATTTCCCGGATGATGTCGCCGGAAATCGCCTCGAGCGTCTCCCAAGGAAGGCGGGTCGGCGAGGCCGTCCGGGCGTCGACGCTGTCCCAGCAGCGCACTTCGATCTGAAGGCCGAAATCGCGGCGTCCCTCCCGGATTCCCGGAACCCGGTCGGCGTGAAGAACGGCCATGTATTGAAAAGCGGGGCTTGCCTCCAAGCGGCGCTCCAAGATCGCCGTCGCCCGCCGGACGACGGCGATGCGCTCGGGGGTCGCCTCGCCGATGACCCGGGCGGCCAAGGCCGGCCCGGGGAACGGCTTCCGGTTGAAGAGGGCGTCGGGGAGCCCGAGAGCCCGGCCGACGATCCGGACGCCGTCCTTGCGCAGCGGCAGGAGCGGCTCCAGGATGCGGTATCCGAACGTCGCCTCCGGATCGATGCCCAGCTGGGCGAAGACGTTGTGCTGGCGCTTGATCCCGGCGACCGTCTCGTCGACATCGGTCAGGATGGTTCCTTGAAGCAAAACCTTGGCTCCGCTTTCCTTTACGATCCGGCCGAAGACCCGCCGGTAGAAGGTCTGGGTGATCGCCTCGCGCTTTTCCTCGGGATCGGTCAGACCCTTCAGGGCGGCGAAAAATTCCTCCCGGGCGTCGACGATCTCCACCCGGACGCCGAGGGCCCGGAATGATTCAACGACCGCCGCCCCTTCCCTCTCGCGCATCAGCCCGTTTTCGATGAAGACGCTCCGGAGACGGCCGCCGAGCGCCCGGTGGCCGAGCATCGTCACCACGGAGGAGTCGACTCCTCCCGACAGGGCGTTGATCGCCCGGTCCGGACCCACGGCCGCTCGAATGCGCTCGACGTTTTCGGCGATGAACGCCTCGGGATCCAATGCCTCGGCGGTGATTTCCTCGATCATGAAACACTCCTTGAGAAAACGACTCTCTCCCTCTCTTCTTCCCTCCGCCGTGTCCGCAATATAGCCGGGCCGGGGACGGGTGTCAAGAAGAGCGGATCCCCTCGCTCTTTCCGGATTTCAAGGGCGGGGATAAGGAATCAGGGAACAAGGCGGGAAAACGCCTCAGGAGAAGCCGTAGTAATTTTCCAGGGCGGCGGCGATATGGCCGTCGTAGGCGATGACGAATTCGGTCCGCATCGTCGTCCCTTCGGCCACGGCCCGGCGCATCTCCTCGTTCCGGGGTTGGGCCGAGGCCACGATCAGCAACTCCCCGAATTTGCTCTCCACGGGAACCACCTCGTATTTCTGGATCACGTCGCGAGGCAGAAGGCCGAGAACCTCCTCCGGGATCGTCAGGCTCGAAAGGTCGATCCAGGCGCAGCCCAGCTGCGAGGCCAGGGCCAGGCAGATGTCGTCCGGGGTGAGATACTTGAGCTCGACGAGAATCTGGCCGAGCCGCTTCTTCCGGTTCTCCTTCTGGATGAGAAGGGCCCGGTCAAGCTGTTCCCGGGTGAGGTACTGGGCTCGGACGAGGATCTCGCCCAGCAGAGACCGGTCTTCTTTTTGGACATCGAGCGATTCATCCAGCTGTTTCCGGCTGATCAATTCCTGCTCGACAAGAATCTGGCCGATCAGTTTTTTCCGGTTTTCGGCCTGGACGTTGAGGGCGTTCTGAAGCTGGTTTCCGCTGATGAGCTTGGCGTCGACCAGCATCCGCCCCAGAAGGCGCTTCTGGTCGACCTTGGTCACGCACCGGGAGTTGATGTAAATCCGCTCGCTGGGGTCGCCCGGGTTGAGCGGCGTCAGGAAGAAGCTTTTTTCCTGGGGACTGTATTTCAAGGTCGTTCCCGTCAAGACTTCGCCGTCGTTCATTTCGACGATGAGCTTGTAGGCCACCGTTCCGGCGAACTGGGTCTGGGCGATCGTTTCCTTGCGAATCGCCGATTCCTCGGCGGCGTCCTTTTTCAAAAACAGGATCTTCTTGATCTCCTCGATATGAAGCGTCGTCTGGACGAGGGACTTGCCGTCCTCCGAAGCCGTTTCGAAGGGAACGGTCTGTTTGGCCGGATTGAAAAAGGGAATGTCCCCGCGCTTGGACGTTCCGTCGAGGAATTGAATCACGACTTTAGACATCGGAATATATCCATATCTCATTAGTCAATAAAATTCAAGCCTTCGCCAGAATTTTCTTTCCGGCCCGCGCCGTTGACAAAACGCTCCTCCGGGGGTATGGAAAGAGCATCATGCCCCTTGTCGCGATCGCCGGATTCGATCCCTCCGGAGGCGCGGGCGTTCTGACCGACACGGCCGTCTTCCGAACGTTCGGTTTCGAGGCCGCGGCCGTCCTCACGGCCGTGACGGCTCAGAACACGCAACACGTCTTTCGCGTCGTTCCCCTCCCGGCCGGCTTTCTCCGGGACCAGGTCCGGGCCTTGGAACGGGACGAAGTCCCGGCCGGCTGGAAGGTCGGGATGGCCGGCTCGGCCGAAAACCTCGAGGAGATCGGCCGGCTGCTGTCCCGGCGCCCGGACGTCCCCCGGGTCGTCGACCCTGTTTTCCGCTCGAGCTCCGGGCGGCGCTTGGACGGCGCCGCCTCCGGGAAAACCGTTCTCCGCGTCTTTCGCGGAAACGCCTCGGTTCTGACTCCGAATCTCGCCGAGGCCGCCCGGCTGGCGGAACGGCCTGTCCGGACGGTCGTCGAAATGGGGCGGGCGGCGGCCGTGATTTTCGACCGGACCGGCGTCCCCTGTCTCGTCAAGGGCGGCCATCTTCCGGATCATCCCGTCAACCTCCTGTTCGACGGACGCCGGGAGCATCGATTCCCGCAAAAACGAATCGCGGCCGGCCTTCACGGGACGGGCTGCCTTTTTTCCGCGGCCCTGCTTTGCTGTCTTGTCCGAACGGGTGATTTGGCCGCGGCCGCGGAAGCGGCCACCGCCTGGACGCATCGGGCGATTCGGGCGGCCGCCCGGACCGGGCGTTGGCCGGCGGCCCTACCTCCTCCGCCCGCCGCGCTTTCCCGGATCTAAGCCGGTGATTTCGCGCCATCGGGCCGGATCGACGTTCCCGCCGCTCGCCGCCAGGACGACCGTCCGGTTCCGCAGGGACCGCCCGGCCTTGAGAAGAGCGGCCAGGGCCAGGGCCCCGGCCCCCTCGACGATCCGGCCGTGATGCCGGAAGCAGAGCCGCAGGGCTTCTTTCAAGAACGCTTCCCCCGTCGTCCGGATCTCGTCGACCCAGGCCCGGCAGAGGGGGAACGTGATCGAGCCGGGCTCGATGCCCCCGGCGACGGCGTCGGCGGCCGTCCGGCCTTCCCGGACGGACACCAGGCGTCCGGCCCGCAATGACGCGTTCATGAAAGCGGAGGCCGCCGGCTCGACGCCGATAACCCGGATCTCCGGCTTCACGCTCTTCACGAAGATCGCGAGGCCGGCGATCAATCCCCCCCCGCCGACGGGCACAAAGACGTCCTCGGCCTCGGGGCAGTCGGCGAGGATCTCCAGGCCGATCGTGCCCTGCCCGGCGATGACCTCGGGGTCGTTGTAAGGCGAGATATAGACCATTCCCGCCCGGCCGGCGGCCCGCCGGGCGGCCGCCTCGGCTTTTTCGCAGCTGGCTCCGCGCCGCTCGACGACGGCTCCCGCTTCCTTCAGCCGGGCGGCTTTCACCGGGACGGCCGTCTTCGGAAGGTAAAGCACGGCGGCCGTTCCCTCCAGTCCGGCCGCCCGGGCGACGCCCAACCCGTGGTTCCCCGTCGAGGCGGCGATGACGCCGGCTTTCTTCCGGTCCGCCGGGAGCGTCCGCATTTTATTCAAGGCCCCCCGGAACTTGAACGAGCCCGTGATCTGATCGGATTCCCATTTGACGAAAACGCGGGCGCCGGTCAGCCGCGACAGGGCCGGCGAATATTCCAGCGGGGTGCGGACGATGTCGCCGCGGATGCGGCCGTAAGCCGCCCGGATATCGCTTGCCGTGACCATGGCATCTATATTCCACAACTCCGGCCGCGGATCAAGCGATCCGTTCCGCCCCCCGGTTCAAACCGGGAAGGAAACGGCCGCGTCTTGAGTCCGGCCCGTGATTCCGTAAAATAGAAGCCGAAACGATGCCTCAAGTTCTTGTCGGAACCGCCGGCTGGAGCTACGAAGATTGGAAGGGCGTGGTCTATCCGGAGGGGCTGGGCCGCCTTCATCCGCTTTCCTACCTGGCCCGCTACGTCGATTGCGTCGAGGTCAACAGCACCTTCTACCGGACGCCGCCGGTCCCGATGGTCCAGGGATGGCTCAAGGCCGTCGCCTCCCGCCCTGGTTTTCAATTCGCGGTCAAGGTCCACCAGGCCTTCACCCATGAGCGGAAGGATTTCTCGGCCGGGGACGTCGAGGCCTTCCAGCGGGCCGTCGAACCGCTGGCCGCGGCCGGACGCCTGGCCGCCCTTCTTTTTCAGTTCCCCTGGTCCTTTCGCAACACCGAGGCCCATCGCGATTACCTGGCCGGGCTGTTCAGCCTGTTCGCCGGCTCCCCCATGGCCTTGGAGGTCCGCCACGGATCCTGGGACGACCCGGATTTTTTCGCTTTCCTCCGCGGCCGCCGCGTCGCCTTCTGCAACATCGACCAGCCGGCCATCGGCGCGTCGCTGCGGCCGACGGCCGTGGTGACCGATCCGCGGTTCGCCTACGTCC